>DHCMJ07802__coassemble_71_pt1 | contig 42197 bp, 32 predicted proteins | sample DHCMJ07802__metabat2_high_PE_028 | metagenome-assembled genome bin DHCMJ07802
GAGTACGCCATCACCGTGCTCGCCGCCTGCGGCTTCGCCGCTGTCCTGGTCGCCCTGCTGGCGTCCGGGGAGGTGCGCGAGCTGCTGATGGGGATCATCACCTCGGCCCTGTCCAAGGGCTCCTGATGACGCGGTCCGCCCGGTCGTCCCGTCTGCGGGACGACCGGGGGTCCGCCACCGCGGAGACAGCGATCGTGCTGCCCGTGGTGGTGGTCATGGTGGTGGTCGTCCTGCTCGCCGGGGCGGGGCTGGGATCACAGCTGCGACTCGAGAGCGCGGCGCGCGGCGCCGCGCGGGAGCTCGCGCGCGGAGAGGACCCCGCCGCCGCGATCGAGACCGCGCAGCGGATCGGCGGCGAGGGCACCCAGGTCACGCTCTCCTCCGAGGGGGTGTGGGTGCGGGTGGAGACGACCCGCACCCTGCATGCCCCGGCCGGTGCGCTCTCCGGCGCGAGCTGGAGCCTGGACGCCGAGGCGGAAGCGCGGCGCGAACCCCACCTGGTCGACGGCGGTGCGCCATGAGCACGGGCGCCGCGTCGGTGCTGGCCTGGACCGGGGCCGCGACGACCGTGGTCGCGGGCCTGTCGCTGCTGGGCACCGGTCTGCTCGCCCAGTCCCGTGCCGCGACCGCCGCCGATCTCGCCTCCCTGGCAGGGGCCGATGCCGCGGCGGTCGCGCACGCCGAGCCGTGCGCCGTCGTCTCCGAGGCCGTGGCCCGCAACGGCGCCCGCCTGCTGGACTGCGAGCGACAGGGTGAGGACGTGCTGGTCACCGTCGAGGTGGACGCCGCGCCGCTGCCTGCGGTGACGGCACGGTCACGGGCCGGCCCCGCGCCGGAGGAGCTGCCGTGAGGGGTCAGGACCGGCCGGAGCGGCGAGCGGATCCCAGCGCCGCGGTCACGCCGTCGCGCCGGGCTCCTTCTCGCGCAGCAGACCCAGCAGCCGCTCCGCCTCCCGCTTCGAGAGCGGCTCGTTGCCGTTGCCGCACTTCGGGGAGACCACACAGGCGGGGCAGCCGGACTCGCAGCCGCATTCGCCGATCATGTCGGCCGTGGCCCGCACCCAGGCCGCGGCGTCGTCGGCCCCGCGCTCCGCGAAACCGGCCCCGCCCGGCGCCCCGTCGTAGACGAAGATCGTGGGCTCGCCGGTGTCCTCGTGCTGCGCGGCGGAGAGCCCACCGATGTCCCACCGGTCGCACGTGGCCAGCAGCGGCAGCATCGAGATCGCGGCATGCTCGGCGGCGTGCAGCGCCCCGGGCAGCTCCTCGCCGGGGATCTCGGCGGCATCGGTGCGCTCGCGCGGGATCACCCACCACACGGCCTTCGTGGTGAGGGTGCGCGGCGGCAGATCCAGCGGATGCTGGGCCAGTACGGCCTGCGTGAACACGTCCCGCACCTGGTATCCGGTGACCTGGTCGGTGACGTCCACGGTGCCGAAGCACAATCGCACGCCGCCCTCCCAGGGCAGCTCCCGATCGGTCTGCCGGATCCGCAGCGTGGAGACGGACTGCGGGTGGGTGGTGTGCAGCGGATCCTCGCGGTGCACGAAGGCGACGGACTGCTCGACGTCGAGGTGGTCGACCACGTAGTTGGCGCCCTGGTGGAGGTAGACGGCGCCGTCGTGCACCTGGGTGTGGGCGCTCGCGGCGTCGACGGTGCCCAGCAGCGAGCCCGTGCCCTGCTCGACGATCCGCACCGGCTCCCCGCCGCTGCCGCGCAGGTCGGTGAGCTGGTGCGCCGATTCCGTCATCGTCCAGTACCAGCCGGTGGCGCGCGAGCGGAGCACCCCGCGGGCGGCGAGCGTGGTGAGCAGATCGCGGGCGGTGGGTCCGAAGATGCCCTCCTCGCCGTCGCGGATCGCGAGCTCCGCGGCGGCGGCGCACAGATGCGGGGTCATCACGTAGGGGTTGCCGGGATCGAACACCGCGGCCTCGACCTCCGCGCCGAAGATCGTCTCGGGATGGTGGACCACGTAGGTGTCCAGCGGGTCCTCACGGGCCACGAACAGGGCGAGCGCCCCGCCGTCGGCGTCCTGGCGCCGCCCGGCCCGGCCGAACTGCTGCCACAGGGAGGCGCGGGTGCCGGGCCAGCCGGCGACCACCACCGCGTCCAGCCCGGCGATGTCGATGCCGAGCTCGAGCGCGTTGGTGGAGGCCAGCGCCTTCAGCGCGCCCGAGCGCAGGGCGTCCTCCAGCTCGCGCCGCTCGCGGGCGAGATAGCCGCCGCGATAGGCGGCGACCCGTCCCGCCCGGTCGGCGAGCTGCGGGGCGTGCGTGTGCTCGGCCTTCTGCTCCAGCAGGCGCCTGGCCCCGCTGGAGACCAGCTCGGCGCCGCGGCGGGAGCGGGCGAAGACGAGGGTCTGCACGTCCCGTTCGACGAGGTCGGCGAGCAGCGCCGCGGCCTCGCTGGTCGCGGAGCGACGCAGCGGCTCCTCCGTGCGGCCCGCGCCGTCCCCGCCGTCCACGCCGTCCGCGCCGTCCGCGCCGTCGGTCTCCTCGCCCTCGGCGTCGCCGCCCTCCGTCGCCTGCCCGGGACCGTCATCCCAGCGTGCCGGGTCGCCGCGGCCGTCCACCCGGGTGCGGGTCCCCGGCTCCCACAGCCCGATCGTCAGCCCGGCCCGCGGGGAGCCGTCCTCGGTGACGGGTTCGACGTCCCGGCCGATCAGCCGGGAGGCGGACAGCTCCGGGTTCGCGGTGGTGGCCGAGGCGAGGATGAAGGTGGGGTCGGCGCGGTAATGGGCGGCGATCCGGCGCAGGCGCCGCACCACCATCGAGACGTGGCTGCCGAACACGCCCCGGTAGCTGTGGCACTCGTCGATCACCACGTAGCGCAGGGCGCGGAAGAAGTGCGCCCACTGCTCGTGCCCGGGCAGGAGCCCGAAGTGCAGCATGTCGGGGTTGGTGAGCACCACGGTGCCGTGGCGGCGCACCCAGCGGCGCTGCTCGGCGGGGGTGTCGCCGTCGTACACGGCGACGCGGGCGTCGCGGATCCCGGCGCCGTCGGCCATCGCGGTGATGTTCGTCAGCTGGTCCGCGGCGAGCGCCTTGGTGGGCGAGAGGTACAGCGCCGTGGCGCGGCGCGCCTCGGGATCGTGCTCGCGCGCCCCGATCGCGGTGAGCACCGGCAGCAGATAGGCGAGCGACTTGCCGGAGGCCGTGGCGGTGGCGAGCACCACGTCCTGTCCTCCGTGGGCGAGCTGTGCCGCCTGCTCCTGATGGATCCAGGGCGCGGTGATGCCCCGCTCGGCGAGGTGCTGCACCAGCCGCGGATCGGTCCACTGCGGGAAGCTGCCGCGACGCCCGGAGCGGGCGGGACGCTGCTCGACGTGGGTGAGGCAGGTGCGGCGGATCAGCGGCGCGGAGAGGTCGGCGAGGAGCTCGGGTGCTCGGCCTGCCCGCATCCGCCCCGTCCTCCCTGCCCCGTCCACGAGGCCTGCGCATCTCCTCCCCCTGGTCTCCGGCATCGGCCCAGGCGGCTGGGGCACAATCGTAGCCATGCCCACCGACAGGCCGACCGAGCCCCCGCAGGCCCTGACCGAGGAGATCGCCGCCCTGCGCGCGGACCTCGCAGCGGGCTGCTATACGACCGCGACGATCGAGCAGCTGCTCGGGCCGGTCGCGACCGGTGCGCTGCGCCGGGAGAACGCCGTGCCCGCCCGGCGCGTCCTGGCCGGTCGCGAGGAGCCGGCAGCGGTGCTGCTGAGCCTGTTCACCCTCGGCGCCGTGGTGCCGCGCGCCCAGGTCCAGGCGGTGCTGCCCACGCTCGGCGCCGACGGGGCGATGCGGCTGGGACTGGTGGGTCCGGCCCCCGCCTATGGAGCCGACGCGCCGCCGTCGGAGGCCCCGCTGCGCGCCCTCGTGGACCTCGCCCCCTACGCGGCGAGCGACGACGGGGGGCAGATCGACTGGTGGATCGCCTCGGACCTCTCCGAGCTCGCGACCGGCCGGCCCCTCGGGCCCGAGCACGTGCTCGGCGTGGGCGGCGCCTCCCTCACCCTGGCGAAGCTCACCCCGCGCCGGTCCGTCGGCCGAGTGCTGGACCTCGGCTGCGGCGGCGGGATCCAGGCGCTGCACGCCGCCCGCCACGCCGAGCACGTCGTGGCCACCGACCTCTCCGCACGCGCCCTGGCCTTCGCCGCCTTCAACGCCGCGCTCAACAGCATCGAGATCGAGCTGCGGCAGGGCTCGCTGCTCGAGCCCGTGGCCGGGGAGAGCTTCGACCTCATCGTCTCCAACCCGCCGTTCGTCATCACACCCCGCGACGCGGCCGACGAAGCCACCACCTGGACCTACCGCGACGGCGGCCGCGCCGGGGACGCCCTGCTCGGCGAGCTGCTGCGCGCGCTGCCCGCCCACCTCTCCCCCGGCGGCAGCGCCGTGATGCTCGGGAACTGGGAGATCGGGGCCGACGGCGCCTGGGACGCCCACCCCCGCGCCTGGCTCGAGGGCGCCTGCGCCGACGGCATCGACGCCTGGGTGCTGCAGCGCGAGCAGGAGGACCCTGCCCAGTACGCCGAGACCTGGGTGCGCGACGGCGGCATCACCGACCGCGACCCCGCCTGGCCCTCGCTGGTCGGGGCATGGCTGACGGACTTCGAGCGCCGCGGCGTGGAGCAGATCGGCTTCGGCTACCTGCTGCTGCGCCGGCCTCCCCGCGGAGCCGACCGGCCCGGCGTGCTGCGCACCGAGCAGGTGCCCGGCACCGGCAGCGGCACGCTGTGGGAGCACCTCGCCGCCTCGCTCCACACCCTGGACGCCCTCGCCGCGCTCGACGACGAGGCGCTGTGCGCCGCACGCCCCGTGCGGGCACAGGACGTGGTCGAGCGGCGCCATCTCACCCCCGGCGAGTGGGATCCGATGCTCATCGAGCTGGTGCAGGGCGCCGGCTTCGCCCGGACCGTGCCCGCCGATCAGCAGCTCGCGGCGACCGTCGGCGCGCTCGACGGCACCCTCACCCTCGGCCAGGTGCTCGCCGCCGTGTGCGCCCTCACCGAGGCGGACGTCGACGAGACCCGCACCCGCCTCCTGCCCACCCTGCGCGAGCTCATCGTCACCGGGATGGTGACCCTATGAGGGAGCGCACCGGGCCCGGCGACGCCCCGCCCGTCGGCCGCCCTGCCCGCGTGGGCGGACTGGTCCGCCCGCTGCTGTCCCTGCTCGCCGCGGCCGCCTGCACGGCCGCCGTCGTGGGGCTGGTGCAGGTCGCGGTCGGCACGGCGAGCGGCCAGCGCCTGGATCAGCTGATCCTCTCCGGCGCCGGCGAGCACGAGGGGCCGCTCGCGCAGTACGCCGAGCTCGCGGTGGAGACGGTCAGCGTGCCCGTGGTCGCGGTGATGCTCGCCCTCGCGGTGCTGCTGGTGCTGCTGCGCCGCCGCCCGGGGCTGCTGCTGCCGCTGGGCTCGCTCGTGCTCGGCGCGAACCTCTCCACCCAGGTGATCAAGCACGTGCTGGTCACCCGGGAGGCGCTCGGGCCGGGGATCGACATCACCCCGAACTCCTTCCCCTCCGGGCACACCACCCTCGCCGCGAGCGCGATGGTCGCGCTGGTGCTCGCGAGCGGTCGGGCCCGGGCGGTGCTCGCCCCGCTGGGCGCGGCGTGGACCGTCGCCGCCGGCCTCGGCACGCTGGTGGTCGGCTGGCACCGGCCCAGCGACGTGGTCGGCGCGATCGCCGTGGTCGCCGCCTGGACCTTCTTCATCCTCGCCCTCGACGGCCTGAGCGTCCGTCGGCGACGGGCCCGCGCCGCCTCCCGGCCCGGTCACGGCCGGCGCCGACGCGGCAGCGCCCCCTCCGGTCACGCCCCTCCCGCGCGGAGGGGCGCCGCCGAGGCGTGCGCGGCCGCGCTGCTGTCCCTGATCGGGATCGCCGGCCTCGGCTACGGGCTGTTCGGGCTGCTCTCCCTGCCCCTGCCCCTGGTCCTCCACGACACCGCGCAGCAGCTGTCCGCCTTCGCCGCGACCGCCGCGCTGATCGCCGGCGGCACCGCGGGGTGGATGGCGCTGACGCTCCTGCTGCGTGCGCCGATCTCACATCGGGCGCGCCGGGCGGACCGTGTACCGTGAGCAGTCGCCGAGCGCCGTGAGACGTCCGGCTCATCCCGGACCACGGCATTCGGCCACGGCGGACGGGCCGCGTGATGACGCGGCGAGGAAGGACTAGGCAACGTGACAGGCGGACGGCATCTGGTGATCGTCGAGTCCCCGGCGAAGGCGCGGACCATCGGCCGGTACCTCGGCGAGGAATACGACGTCAAGGCATCGGTGGGCCACATCCGTGACATCCCGGTGCCTCGTGATCTGCCTGCCGAGATGAAGAAGGGCCCGTACGGGAAGTTCGGCGTCGACGTCGAGAACGGCTTCGACCCGTACTACATCGTCAGCCCCGACAAGAAGAAGACCGTCGCGGAGCTGAAGAAGGCGCTCAAGGACGCGGACACCCTCTACCTCGCCACGGATGAGGACCGCGAGGGCGAGGCGATCGCCTGGCATCTGCTGGAGACCCTCAAGCCCAAGAAGTCCCTGCCGGTCAAGCGCATGGTGTTCCACGAGATCACCAAGGACGCGATCCGCGCCGCGCTCGAGAACACCCGCGACATCGACGCGAGCCTCGTCGACGCGCAGGAGACCCGCCGCATCCTCGATCGCCTGGTGGGCTTCGAGCTCTCCCCCGTGCTGTGGCGCAAGATCAAGCCGTCGCTGTCGGCCGGCCGCGTGCAGTCCGTCGCGACCCGCCTGGTGGTCGAGCGGGAGCGCGAGCGGATGGCCTTCGTCGCCGCCGACTACTGGGACATCACCGGCACCTTCGCCGCCGAGGGCGGGGCCGACGGCACGCAGTTCACCGCCAAGATCGCCACCGTCGACGGGGCGCGCGTCGCCACCGGCTCCGACTTCGCCGACGACGGCACGCTGAAGCCGCGCGCGAAGAACGCCGCCGTCCTCACCGCGGAGTCCACGCAGACCCTCGTCGAGGTGCTCGGCGACGCCCCGGCCACGGTGACCGCGCTCGAGTCCAAGCCGTACACCCGCCGGCCCGCCGCCCCGTTCACCACCTCCTCCCTGCAGCAGGAAGCCTCGCGCAAGCTGCGCCTCGGCGCCCGCCAGGCGATGCGGGTGGCGCAGTCGCTGTACGAGAACGGCTACATCACGTACATGCGTACCGATTCGGTCACGCTCTCGGGCGAGGCGATCCGCGCGTCCCGCGCGCAGGCCGCCGAGCTGTACGGCTCCCAGTTCGTGCCGGACAAGCCGCGCTATTACCAGAACAAGTCGCAGGCGGCGCAGGAGGCGCACGAGGCGATCCGCCCCGCGGGCGATCACTTCCGCACCCCCGCCGAGGTGGCGGGCCAGCTCTCCGGTGACGAGTTCCGCCTGTACGAGCTGATCTGGAAGCGCACCATCGCCTCGCAGATGGCCGACGCGAAGGGCACCACCTCCACCGTCGAGCTGCTGCTCGAGAACGAGGGGCGGGCCGCGACGTTCCGCGCCGCCGGCACCGTGATCACCTTCCGCGGCTTCCTCGCCGCGTACGAGGAGGGCCGCGACGCCTCCCGCTACAAGGACGACGAGGAGAAGGGCGGGGACAAGCGCCTGCCGCAGATGGAGGAGGGGCAGACGCTCGACACCCGCGCGCTCACCCCGGACGGCCACACCACCACCCCGCCCCCGCGGTACACGGAGGCCTCGCTGGTGCGCGCCCTCGAGGACCGCGGCATCGGCCGCCCCTCGACCTACGCCTCGACCGTCGCGACCGTCCAGGACCGCGGCTACGTGCTGCGCCGCGGCACCGCGCTGGTGCCCAGCTGGACCGCGTTCGCGGTGGTGCGCCTGCTCGAGGAGCACTTCGGCCCCTTCATCGACTACGACTTCACCGCGCAGATGGAGCAGCAGCTGGACCGCATGGCCCAGGGCGACCTCGCGCGCTCGGAGTACCTGAAGAACTTCTACCTCTCCGACGGCACCGACGGCCCGATCGGGCTCAAGCCCATGGTCGACGACCTGGGCGAGATCGACGCCCGCGCGATCAACAGCATCGAGATCGGTGAGGGCATCACGCTGCGGGTGGGCCGGTACGGCGCCTACGTCGAGCAGTTCCCCCGGGACGAGGACGGCGAGCTCATCGAGGGCGCCGATCCGCGCCGCGCGAACGTCTCGGACGAGGTCGCGCCGGACGAGCTGACCGTCGAGAAGGCGAAGGAGATGCTCGAGCGCGCCAAGGACGACGGCCGCGTGCTGGGCACCGATCCCGAGACGGGTCACGAGATCGTCGCCAAGGACGGCCGCTACGGCCCGTACGTCACCGAGGTGCTGCCGGAGGCGCAGACGGCCGATGGCAAGAAGGTGCCGAAGTCGAAGCAGCCCAAGCCGCGCACCGGCTCGCTGCTGAAGTCGATGGACCTCTCCACCGTCACCCTCGAGGACGCCCTGAAGCTGCTGAGCCTGCCCCGCGTGGTGGGCACTGCGGCGGACGGCACCGAGATCACCGCCCAGAACGGCCGCTACGGCCCGTACATGAAGAAGGGCACCGACTCGCGCTCCCTGGAGACGGAGGAGCAGATCTTCTCGATCACCCTCGAGGAGGCGGAGAAGATCTACGCCCAGCCCAAGACGCGGGGCCGGGCCGCGGCCAAGCCCCCGCTGAAGGAGCTCGGCACCGATCCCACCAGCGAGAAGCCGATCGTGATCAAGGACGGCCGTTTCGGCCCGTACATCACCGACGGCACCACGAACGTCTCGCTGCGCGCGACCGAGAAGGTCGAGGAGATCACCGAGAAGGTCGCGATCGAGAAGCTCGCCGAGAAGCGCGCGAAGGGCCCGGCCAAGAAGAAGGCCCCGGCCAAGCGCACCACCACGCGCAAGAAGAGCACGACGACGAAGAAGTGACCGCGACGGGCCCCTGACCCCAGGGGCCCGTCCGTTCGCGCGGGCGGGTCCGTTCGAGGGCCTGTCCGCTCGGCGGGCTCGTCCGTTCGGGGCCCGTCCTTTCGCGGCCCGCCCGTCGGCGCGCACGGCCCGTCGGCCTCCTGCCGACCCGTCCGCGCGTCGCCTGCCCACCCGCAGGCGGCCAGCGCCCGTCGACACCGGTGCCCGTCGGCCTCCTGCCGACCCGTCCGCGCGTCGTCTGCCCACCCGCGGGCGGCCAGCGCCCGTCGAGACCAGTGCTGCCCGTCGACCCCGGTGCCCGTCGGCTCCAGCACCCGCCGGCGCCAGTGCCCGTCGACACCAGTGCCCCTCCGTTCGTGCGTTTGCGGATCCGCAAACGCACGAACGCCCGGCAGGCATGAGCAGCGCGCCGACCTCGACCGCTCGCCTGGCGGGACCCCGTCACCCCGACATGCGCGATTCAGGGACGAATCGTTCTGAAACGGTCATTTCCGAGCACCGAGGGTCACAGCGCGGCATCGGCCGCGCCGCGAGACCGTGATTGCTATCACTACCTGGGGTTTCGGCCTAGAGTGAACGCAGCACTGCGGACTCACGAAGGAGTGACGATGAACCGACGCCTCAGTCGACGTGCAGTCATGTCAGGTGCCGCGGCCACCGCGGCACTGGGGATGACCGGATGCCTGCAGAACCCCAGCCCCTCGGGCGGCGGGGGTGGTGGTCCGGTCGAGCGCTACACCCCGGGCGACACCCCCGGCTCCGGCACGGTGAGCATCCTCGGCGCCTTCGGCGGCCAGGAGCAGGAGGCCTTCCTCGCCTCGCTCGAGGACTTCGAATCCGACTCCGGCATCACGATCGCCTACACCCCGGACACCGACTTCACCAACACGATCCAGCAGCGCGCCGGCGCGGGCGACGCCCCGGACATCGCACTCTTCCCGCAGCCCGGCGGCATGTTCGACCTCGCCGGGAAGGGGATGATCACCCCGATCGACGTGTTCCTGGACTACGACGAGCTGAACTCGACCCTCATCCCCGGCTTCCTCGACTCCGCCCGGATGCAGGGGCGCGTCTACGGCGCGCCGATGCGCATGGCCTGCAAATCGCTCCTGTGGTACCCGAAGAAGGCGTACGAGGAGGCCGGCTACGCCACCGAGCCCGCCACCATGCAGGAGCTCTACGAGATCACCGACCAGATGAAGGCCGACGGTCTCACCCCGTGGTCCGACGGCTGGGGCGCCGACCAGGCCACCGGCTGGGTGGGCACGGACTGGATCGAGGAGTTCATGCTCCGGGTGCACGGCCCGGTGGTCTACGACGACTGGGTCAAGCACCGCATCCCCTTCAACGCGGACGAGGTGGTGGAGGTCTTCGAGATCGTCGGCGACCTGCTCAAGGGCGAGGGCAACGTGCTCGGCGGCACCGACACGATCATCAACCTGCCCTTCTCGGAGGCGCCGCTGGCCCTGTTCGACGACCCGCCGAAGGCGATGCTCGTGCGGCAGGGCAACTTCGTCACCGGATTCTTCCCCGAGGACATCCAGGAGAACATGGACGAGGAGGTCGGCGTCTACGCGATGCCCACCTGGGACGGCGGCTTCGACGGCCAGCCCATCCTCGGCGGCGGCGACCTCGCCGCCCTGTTCACTCTCAACGACGACACCGTCGCGGTGATGGAGTTCCTCAGCTCGGACGAGTTCGGGAAGGAATGGGCCGAGGCCGGCGGCTGGCTCAGCCCCCACCGCACCTTCGACCAGTCGCACTACTCCGACGAGATCACCCGCCAGGTCGCCGCGATCGCCTCGGAGGCGGCGGTGTTCCGCTACGACGGCTCCGACCTCATGCCGACGTCCGTGGGCAGCGGCTCCTTCTGGAAGGGCATGGTCGAGTGGCTGCAGGGCGCGAAGACCTCCCAGGAGGTCTGCGACGAGATCGAGAACGGGTGGCCGCAGTGACTGCCGCGCCCGTGACCCGGAACGACGACCCCTCCGGCCCGGCCCCGACGGAGGTCGAGGACGCCAAGCGCGGCTCCGCCCGCCCGGTGCGCGTGCTCGTCGGCATCGTCGGGATGGCCGTGATCGCCTGGTTCATCTGCAACGCCTTCCTCGCCTTCGCCTACTTCCCCGGCTGGTTCGCGCATTCGGGAATCCTCATCGGGATCCTCGGCCTCGTGGTCGGCATCGGCGGGGCGGTGGTGTTCTTCTACTTCCTGAACATCTGCATCGAGGGCTTCCCCGCGCGGTTCTCCGCCGGGCTCATCCCCTACGCGTTCCTCCTGCCCGGGTTCAGCCTCATCGGGCTGTTCCTGCTGTACCCGACAGTGCAGACGATCGTGTACTCCTTCGCCAACGACGACTCCACCGCGTGGGTGGGACTGGCGAACTACAAGGCGATCTTCTCCAGCGGACACTTCTGGTCGACGCTGGTGAACAACCTGCTGTGGATCCTCATCGTCCCGGTGGTGACCGTCGCCTTCGGCCTGGCCGTGGCGGTGCTGGCGGACAAGCTCTCCCCCACGGGCGAGAACTCCGCGAAGTCGCTGATCTTCCTGCCGATGGCGATCAGCTTCGTGGGCGCCGCGACGATCTGGGGGCTGGTATACAACTACAGCGCCCCCGGCTCCGCACAGACCGGACTGCTCAACGCCATCATCACCGCCCTCGGAGGCGACCCGCAGCCCTGGTACCAGATCGACACCGCGCGCCTGAACTCGATGGCGCTGATGGTGATCCTCATCTGGCTGCAGACGGGCTTCGCGATGGTGCTCATCAGCTCGGCGATCAAGAGCGTCCCCGAGGACACCGTCGAGGCCGGTCGCGTGGATGGCGCGAGCGAGGCGCGCATCTTCTGGCAGATCATCTTCCCGCAGGTGCGGCCCACGCTCATCGCCGTGCTCATCACGGTGCTGATCCTGGTGCTGAAGGTGTTCGACCTGATCTACGTCACCACGAACGGTCTGTACGACTCCGACGTGATCGCGAACCTCTTCTTCCGGAAGCTGTTCACCGATCAGCAGGCCGGGCAGGCCTCGGCCATCGTGGTCGTCCTGCTGATCCTGGTGCTGCCGATCCTCGTCTACCAGGTCAAGAGCTTCAGGCAGCAGGAGGCGAACCGATGAAGGGCACCATGAAGGACGGGCGCAAGCGCTCCCCTCTCGCGATGATCGCCATGCCGATCCTCGCCCTGCTGTGGACGGTCCCGACGCTCGGCCTGCTGATCACGAGCCTGCGCAGCCGCGAGGCCGCCGCCTCCACGGGCTGGTGGACCGCCCCCTGGAACGGCGGCTGGACGTTCGACAACTATCTCCAGGTGTTCACGGATGATTCCACCACCAGCTCCCTGATCAACTCGGTGGTGGTGGCGGTGCCGGCGACGGTGCTGCCGATCATGTTCGCGGCCTTCGCCGCCTACGCGTTCACCTTCATCCAGTTCCCCGGCAAGGACGTGCTGTTCATCGTCATCGTCGCGCTGATGGTGGTGCCGATCCAGGTGGCGTTCCAGCCGATGCTCGACATGCTGGGCCCGCGCGGTCTGGGGATCAACGGGCAGTTCGTGGCGGTGTGGATGCTGCACACCGGCTTCGGCATGCCGCTGGCGGTGTACATCCTGCGCAACTACATGACCACCCTGCCGGGTTCGGTCGTGGAGAGCGCGAAGATCGACGGGGCCTCGCACTTCCAGACGTTCTGGCGCCTGGTGGCACCGATGTCCTCCCCGGCGATCGCCGCCTTCGCCACGCTGCAGTTCCTGTGGGTGTGGAACGACCTGCTCATCGCCAAGCTGTTCCTGGGCGGCGGCGCGAACAAGACGATCATCGTGAACCTGCAGCAGATGCTCGGCACGCAGGGCGAGGGGGCCGAGGTCCTCACCGCCGGCGCCTTCATCTCGATGGTGATCCCGATGATCGTGTTCTTCTCCCTGCAGCGGTTCCTGGTGCGCGGCATGACGGCGGGCTCGGTGAAGGGGTAGCCCTCCGGCGCCGTCGGCGCCCGTTTCCGCCCGATTGCGGCCGGTGGTGCCCGATTGCGCCCTCGGCGTACCTCCCTCCACAGCGTCCCCGACACCACCGCGGTGTCGGGGACGCTCGGTAGATTGGACCCATGACCGAGAACGACGAGCCTCGCGGCCACGGGGCGACGCCGCCCCTGGCCCTTCCCGACTCCACCGTCCCCGCACCGTCGGCCGCCCCCGGGCTGCGGTGGGGAGTGATCTCCCCCGGGCACATCGCCGGCCAGTTCACGGCGACCGCGCATCGTGCCACCGCGTCCCGCGTGGTCTCCGTCGTCTCCCGCTCCGCGCAGCGGGCCGCCGAGTTCGCCGCGACCCACGGCATCGAGCACTCCGGCGATTCGGTGGAGGAGATGCTGCAGCGGGGCGGTCTCGACGCCGTCTACATCGCGTCCCCGCACGCGCAGCATCATGAGCTGGCCCGGCCCGTCCTCGAGGCCGGGGTCCCGGTGCTGGTGGAGAAGGCCTTCGCCCTGAACACCGCGCAGTCCCGCGATCTGCTGCACCTCGCCCGCGAGCGCGGCGTGTTCGCGATGGAGGCGATGTGGGCGCGGTTCCTGCCGCAGTACGACGTGCTGCGCCAGATCCTGGCCGACGGCCTGCTCGGCGAGGTCGTGGAGGTCGCTGCGGACCACGGCCAGTCCTTCCCGCTGGATCCGGCCCACCGCATGTACGCCCCGGAGCTGGGCGGCGGCGCTCTGCTCGACCTCGGGGTCTACCCGGTCTCCTTCGCGCAGATGGTGCTGGGCGATCTCGGCGAGCTCGCGGTGCGCGGCGACCTCACCGAGACGGGGGTCGATGCGTACATCGCTCTGCTCGCGCGCGGCGAGGCCGGGGGCCGGGCACGGCTGTCCGCGACCCTGCGCGCCCGCACCCCCACCGAGGCGGTGGTCAGCGGCACCCTGGGCTCGGCCCGCCTCTCCGGCGCGTTCTTCGCCCCGAGCACCCTGACCGTCACGCTCCTGGACGGCCGCAGCGCCTCCGTCGAGCATCCGGGGGCCCCCGGGGACGGGATGGCCTACGAGATCGCCGAGGCGGCCCGACGGATCACGGCGGGCGAGCTGGAGTCCCCGCTGATGAGCTGGGAGGACACCCTCAGCGTGATGGGCACGATGGACGCGATGCGTGCGGCCCTCGGCGTGGTCTACCCCGGGGAGGAGCCGGCATGAGCCTCGTCGAGACCGTGCGCGGGCTGCGGATCCCCGCCCCGCATCCGCCCCGCCGCGGAGTGTTCATCTCCTTCGAGGGAGGGGACGGCGCCGGGAAGTCCACGCAGATGCAGCTGCTGCACGACCACCTGGTCACCGAGCGCTCCGTCGCCGAGGATCTGATCCTCACCACCCGGGAGCCGGGCGGGACCGCGCTGGGCGAGAGCATCCGCGAGCTCCTGCTGCACGGGGAGGACGTCGACGTGCGCGCCGAGGCGCTGCTGTACGCCGCCGATCGCGCCCATCACGTCTCCACCGTGGTGCGCCCGCATCTCGCCCGCGGCGGCCTGGTGCTCGGCGACCGGTACCTCGACTCCTCGGTCGCCTACCAGGGCGCGGGGCGCGAGCTGGACGCCGAGGAGATCACGACCCTCTCGCTGTGGGCGGTCGACGGCCTCCTCCCCCACCGCACGATCCTGCTGGACGTCCCCCCGCAGACCCTCGACGAGCGCCGCGGCTCCGCGGGCCGGGACCGGCTGGAGTCGGCGGGCCTGGAGTTCCATGAGGCGGTGCGCCGGGAGTTCCTCGACCTCGCCCAGGCCGATCCGGAGCGCTACGCGGTGATCGACGGGACCCTTCCCCCCGAGGAGGTCCACGACCAGGTGCTCGCGGCCGTCGGCGAGGTGCTGAGCCTGTTCGACCCGACGTTCGAGCCCCTGCCGCCGCCTCGCCATCGGGACGAGCAGTGACCGCGACCGGCACCGCCCCCGGAGCCCCGACGGCACCGGCCGGCGGGGTGTGGGCCGACGTCGTCGGCCAGGAGGCCGCCGTCGCCCAGTTCCGCCGCGCCGCCTCGCCGGAGGGCTCCCTCGCCCAGGCCTGGCTGGTCACGGGACCGCCCGGCTCCGGACGCTCCACCGCGGCGCGGGCCTTCGCCGCCACGCTGCAGTGCGAGCAGGGCACGGGCTGCGGCCAGTGCCGCGCCTGCCGCACCACGCTCGCGAACACGCACCCGGATGTCACCGTCGTCGCGACGGACAAGCTCTCGATCGCGAAGGAGGAGGTGCGCGCGCTGGTGATGACCGCGCAGCGCGCCCCCGCCACCGGCAACCGGCGCGTGGTGATCATCGAGGACGCGGATCGGATGAGCGCCGGCACCTTCAACGTGCTGCTGAAGTCGATCGAGGAGCCGCCCCCGGCGACGGTGTGGATGCTGTGCGCCCCCTCCGCCGAGGATCTGGCGCCCACCATCCGCTCCCGCTGCCGCCTGGTGACGCTCGCGGTGCCCTCCTCGGCGGTGGTCGCGGATCTGCTGCGCCGCCGCGACGGGATCGACGAGCAGCTCGCCGTGCGCGCGGCCCGCGCCGCGCAGGGCCACATCGGCCTGGCGCTGCGCTATGCCACCCAGGAGGGGGCGCTCGCGGCGCGCGAGGACTCGGCCCGCACCCTGCTCTCGCTGCGGGGCACCGGGCAGGCGGTGCTCGCCGCCCAGGGTCTCGTGGATCGCGCGACCGCGGAGGCGAAGGAGCATGCGGACGTGGTCGCCGCGGAGGAGAAGGAGCGCTTCCTGCGCTCCGCGGGCATCGACGACGGCAAGGTGCCGCCGTCGCTGCGCTCTCAGGTGCGTCAGCTCGAGGAGGATGCGAAGCGGCGCCAGACGCGGCTGGTCCGCGACGTGCTGGACCGCTACCTGCTGGACGCGCATTCGGTGCTGCGCGACGTGCTGAGCCGGCAGCTCGGCACCGCCGCGGAGCTGGTGAACCTCGAGGTGGCCGGCGAGATCGAGGACGCGGCCGGGCACGGCTCCGGGAAGATCACGCTCGGTCTTCTCGAGGCGGTGCAGGAGGCCCGGGATCGCATCAGCGGGAACGTGCCCCCGCTGCTCGCGATCGAGGCGCTCCTCTCCCGCATCGCCGTCTCCCTCCGCTAGCCGCGGGGCCGGGCCGGGCGGGGTGCCTGCAGCGGGCGGGGAGCTCAGTCCTCGGGTGAGTCCGCCTCAGGAACCTCGTCCACCGGGGTCTCCTCGGCGGGCTTCTCGCCCACCGGCTTCTGCTCGGCGGGCGTGCCCTCGGCCGGCGCGTCACCTGCCGGGGCCTCGGCGGGGGCATCCTTGTCGATCTCCACGTCGAGCTCGTCGACGATCACGCCCTGGCTGCGCGGGATCTCGCGATCCTCGTCCAGCTGGCCCGTCTCCGAGTGCGCGCCGCAGCCGTAGTTCAGGTGCACCACGCGCCCGTCGGCCGGGGACCACTCGTTCGTGCACACCCCGAACTCGTGGCGCAGCGAGCCGGCGAGCTTCGCGAAGAAGCCGCAGCTGGTGCAGTTGGCCGCGACGGTGCCGCGACGGCCGCGGCCGGAGGTCTGGCGCGGGCCGAACTCGCCGGCGATCCAGCGCTCGGCGGCCTCGCTGCGACCCTCCGGGGAGAGCACGCGGGCGCGGCCCAGGCCGAGCTCCCACAGGGCGACGCGATCCGCGTCCTCGTCGCCGGTGGCCTCGTAGCCCTCCTCGAGGCGCTCGTCGTGCTCGCGGTAGGGCAGCAGATCGTCGGCGCCGACGTCCGAGGGCTTCAGCCGCTCGGACCAGGGCTCCCACTCCGGGGCGAGGATCGCGTCGTCGCCCGGCAGCAGCGCGGTCTCGGCGACCGTGGCGACCTTGGCGCGCGAGGCGCGCACCAGCACGACCACCCAGGACCAGCCGCGGTACCCGGGCATGGTGCAGTCGAAGATGTGGGTGACCAGTCGTTCACCGCTGGCCTCGACGCGCAGGTGCTCACCGACCTGGCCGGGTTCGGTGACCTCGAGCAGCGCCTCGCGGGCGAGCTCGATGGCCTCGGCCGCGATCGCATCCAGCTTGGGGCGGGAGGTGCGGGCGCGGCGGGGGGCGGTGGTCGATGACGTCATGGAGTCAGGCCTCGAAGTTGTCGGCGACGGCACGGAGAACGGTGGCGATCTTCTGCGAGTGGCCTCGATCGGGGTAGCGGCCCTGGCGCAGGCCGTTCGAGGCGTCGTCGAGCAGACGGATCAGATCCTCGACCATGCCCGCCATCTCGTCGGGCTTCTGGCGCCGGGCGCGGCTGATCGAGGGAGCAGGTTCGAGCAGCTGCAGGGCGAGGACCTGGGGGCCGCGGCGGCCGTCGACCATGTCGAAGTCCACCCGGGTCCCCGGGCGGAGGGTCGTGACCCCGTCGGGCAGGTTCGTGGCATGCACGTAGACGCTCTGACCGTCCTCGTCATCGAGGATGAAGCCGAAGCCCTTCTCGGCGTCGTAGAACTTCACCTTGCCGCGTGGCACCTGGATCCCATTCCTTGTCTGCTGCTCATCGGTCTGCGGGTACTGGTTCTCCGAGGCGCGGGCGGAGCCTCCGTGCCGGTCGCTCCGCATCCACCCCGAGGGGCTGCCGGAGACCGTCCGGCAACACTCGAGTCTATCGTGCCCGCACCACCTCATGGCGAGCTGATTCCGCGGGCGTGACCCCGGCCACCGCAGTGCAGGGGCGGGTCCTGCGCGACGCGGCCGACGCAACGCCCGTGAGGGGCCTGGCGATGGCGCGGGCGCGGCGGACGCAGCGCGACGGGCGCAGCGCGACGGAGACGGCCATCGGGCCCTCAGCGGCGCCGCTCAGGCGGGATCTCGCGCACCGGGGCGGTGGGCGGCACCGGGTCCAGGCCGAGCCCCGTGAGCACCTTCTCGAGGATCATCGCGGTGAACCCCCACACGAAGGCGTCGCGCGGGAGATCGAAGGCGGGGCCGACGCCGAAGCCGGTGAGCCTGCCGTACAGCCGGTGCGCGGGGTCGGTGAGGGAGCCCGGCCCCGTCAGCGGCGCCCACACCAGGCGCTCCACCTCGATCGGGTCCTGCACCCCCAGCGGCGGTGCTGCCGGGGACCAGCTCAGCACCGGGGTCACCACCTGTACGCGCCAGGGCATGGGGATCGGGGCGAAGGCGCCGAGCACCAGCACCTCGGCCGGGTCCAGGCCGGTCTCCTCCTCCGCCTCCCGCAGGGCGGTGTGCACGTCGTCGCGGTCTGTCGCGTCGCGCCCGCCGCCGGGGAGGGAGAACTGTCCGGGCTGTGAGCGCAGCGCGTGGCCGCGCTCCTCGAGCACGAGCGCGGCGTCGTCCAGGCCGGTGCCGGCGATGTGGATCAGCACGGCGCTGCGGCGCACCTCGCCGTCGGGCAGCTGCGGCGCGCGCGGATCCGGCTGCGGATCCACCAGCACGTCACCGCGCCGTGCGCGGTCGGCCAGCGGCGCGAGGAAGCCGGCGCCTGCGGGCAGGTCCGGCGCATCGGCTCCGGCGGCCCGGCGCTGTCGCTCGCTCATGCCACCCCCTCCCGCGGACACAGGTCCACGAGCGCGCACTGCCCGCAGCGGGGAGCCCGGGCGGTGCACACGCGCCGGCCGTGGAGGATCAGCCGCAGGCCCAGGATCGTGAGGTCCTCCTCCGGTGCACCGGTGCCGTCGGCCTCCACCCGTGCCACGACGTCCTCCTCGACGCGGCGCGGGGTGGTGGCGGTGGTCCAGCCCAGGCGCTGGGCGAGACGGCCGACGTGGGTGTCCACCGCGAGCAGCGAGTGCCCGAACCAGGCGCCGCGCACCACGTGCGCGGTCTTGCGCCCCACCCCGGGCAGCGCCTCGAGGGCGGCCTGATCATCGGGCACCTCCCCGCCATGGCGGGCGAGCAGGCCCTGGGCCAGGCCGATGAGGCGACGCGCCCGAGTGGCACCCATCCCCAGCGGGCGGACCACCTCGGTGACAGCCCCCTCGTCCGCAGCGGCGAGCGCGGCCGGGTCCGGCCACCGGGAGAACAGCTCGGGGGTGACCTGGTTGACGCGCACATCGGTGGTCTGCGCCGAGAGCACCGTCGCGACCAGGAGTTCGAAAGCGTCACGGTGGTCGAGCTCGGTGCGCGCCTCGGCGTGGAGAGCGGCGAGTCGGGACGCGACGCGCGACGCGTCGGCGGGGCCCGCGGGACGTGGCAGATCCGTGCTTCGAGGGGTAGACATGGACATCGAGAATGCTCCTCCTCCCCCGTGTGATGGGACCGCACAGCCTCGGCACGGTAGTGTTTGACCATCATGTGATGGTCGCCACCGCTCAAAGTGGTGCCCGCCACAGGAGTAGCACAGCACGGTCCCGACTCTCGGGGCCCCACACTCAGGAGGTTCCGTGGACGAGAACATCGTACGGTCATCACCGTTGTTCGCTGCGCTCGACGAGGACGGCAAGCAGGCCGTGCTGGCGTCGATGAAGCAGGAGGACTACCACCGCAGCGCCATCATCTTCCGCGAGGGAGATCCGGGCGATCGTCTGTTCATCATCGGCTCGGGCAAGGTGAAGGTGGGTCACGCCTCGGGCGATGGCCGCGAGAACCTGCTGGCCGTGCTCGGCCCCGGGGAGACCCTCGGCGAGCTCTCGCTGTTCGATCCGGCGCCGCGCAACGCGACCGCCACGGTGGTCGCGGAGTCGACCCTGTACTCGCTCTCGCAGCAGGATCTGTACCGGGTCCTCGCGCAGCGCCCCGAGGTGGGTCGCCACCTCCTCGCCTCGCTCGCCCGCCGCCTGCGCAAGACCAACGAGTCCCTCGCGGATCTGGTCTTCGCCGACGTGCCCGGCCGCGTCGCGAAGAACGTCCTGGACCTCGCCCAGCGCTTCGGCCGGCAGACGGACGACGGCGTGATGGTCGCCCACGGCCTCACCCAGGAGGAGCTCGCCCAGCTGGTCGGCGCCTCCCGCGAGACGGTCAACAAGGCCCTGGCGGACTTCGCCTCCCGCGGCTGGATCCGGCTCGAGGCCCGCGCGGTCCTCATCGTCGACGTCGAGCGTCTGCGCCGCCGCGCCCGCTGACATCCCCGCGGGCAGCAGCCCGGCCACGTGAGGGCCGGGCTCGCCCCACCAGCCCCGCCTCGTCGGCCTGCCCCGCAGGCCCGGCCCGGCCTCGCCGGCCGGAGCGAGTTCTGCAGTTGTGCGCTGTGCACCGGTGACCGGCATCCGGACCGGTGCACAGCGCACAACTGCAACGCCGGAGCGGCAGGAAGCGCCGGTGGGACGGGAAGCGCTCGCGAGGCAGGCCGGGGTGCCGCTGGCGAACCGCTCAGCACCGCTGAGCTGTGGCGGGCCCCGCCACCCGTGACGAGACCCCCGATGCCGTCCCTGCATGGACGGAATCGGGGGTTTTGTCGTCCCTCACCCCGGCGCCCCCACCCCGGCGCGCCCGGCGAGGCCTGGGCGGCATGCCCCGTGGAGGGTGCCTCAGCCGTCCTCGGCGAGGTGGTCGAGGGCGGCGCGGAGGTTCCAGCGGGCGGCCTCGGCCAGCGGCTCGGAGAGGTCTGCGCCGTAGACGACGCGCAGCAGCCGGTCGATGGTGAGCACTCCCGCGGTGCGGGCCCGGCGCACCTGGTCGATCCGCTCGTTGCGGTGCTCGATGGCCTGCTCGATCGCCTCGAGCACCTCCAGCGGCGTCTCGTAGACAGGGCCGTGGCCGGGGTGGATCGAGCCGATGCGGCCGTCCAGGGCCATGGCGCGCAGGATCGCGAGGGACTGGAGGTAGTCGGTGAGGGAGCCGCCGTCCTGCGGCATGATCACGGTGGAGGAGCCGCCGAGCAGCGTGTCGCCGCTGAGCAGGCGCCCGCCGTCGACGAGCACGCCGACCGAGTCGGAGGTGTGCCCCGGCAGGTGGATCACGTGCCCGACGGTGCCGTGGTCGCCCTCGAGGGTCGCGGGAAGCGGCCGGGAGCCGGGCACGGCGGCCTGGTCCGCGGCCCACAGCGGCACCTCGAGGCCGCTGCGGGCGGCGAGCTGCCGTGCGAGGGTGGCGGCCCCGGCCGTGTGGTCGAGGTGCCGGTGCGTGACCAGCACGCCCTGCGGCCGGGACTCGGGACCGCAGCGGAGCAGCAGCGCGGCCAGGTGCTCGGGATCCCGGGGACCGGGGTCGACGACCCACACCTGGTCCCCGTCCCGCAGCACGTAGCTGTTGGTGCCGTTGAGCGTCATCGGCCCGGGGTTCTGCGCCCGGACCGCGATCAGCTCGACGGCGGGTGCGCCGGGCTCGCGCTGCGGGGACTGCTCGTCCATGGCGTCGCTCAGTCGCCTGCGACGGCCGGGCCGTCGAGCTCCACCAGCAGATCGAGCTCCACGGGCGAATCCAGCGGCAGCACGGCCACGCCCACGGCGGAGCGCGCATGCGCCCCGGCGTCTCCGAACACGGCGCCGAGCAGCTCGCTGGCACCGTTGATCACGGCGGGCTGTGCGGTGAAGGCGGGGTCGGAGGCGACGTAGCCGGTGAGCTTGACGATCCGGACCACGCGGTCCAGGTCGCCCACCAGGTTCTCGACCGCGGCGAGGGCGTTGAGGCAGCAGGTGGCGGCCAGCTCGGCCGCCTGCTCCTGGGTGACGGCGGCGCCGACCTTGCCGCTCAGCGGCAGTGCGCCGTCGACGAAGGGCAGCTGGCCGGAGGTGTGGACCTGGTTCCCGCTCGCGACGGCCGGCACATAGGCGGCGACCGGTGCGGCGACGGCGGGCAGGGCCAGCCCCAGCTCCTCCAGCCGTGCGCGGACGCGGGCGCTCGCGCCCGTCTCAGCAGCCACCGTCTCAGCCCTCGCTCAGCGGGCGCTTGAGGTAGGCGACCAGGTTCTCCGGGTTCGGGCCCGGCACGACCTGGACCAGCTCCCAGCCCTCCTCGCCGTAGTTGTCGAGGATCTGCTTGGTCGCGTGGATCAGCAGCGGAACGGTCAGGTACTCCCAGCGGGTCATGGTGCTCATGGGGCGAGCCTACCGGGGCGAGCGCGCCGGCATGGGGAGCCGACGGTCCCGCGGCCGTCGCCCCTCAGCTCCCCACGGCCTCCTGGGCGGCGCGGCGCAGCAGGGCTCCCCAGTCGCTCACGTCGGGGTGGCGGCGCAGCAGCCGGCGGCGCTCGCGCTCGGTCATCCCGCCCCACACCCCGAAGTCGACGCGGTTGTCGAGGGCGTCGGCGAGGCATTCGGTGCGCACCGGGCATCCCCCGCAGGCGACCTTCACCGCATGCTGCTCGGCGCCCTGCACGAAGAACCCGTCGGGCTCCATGTTCACGCAGGCACCGCGCGTGGCCCAGCTGGAGTCGGTGGTGGTGATGGCGGGAGCTCCCCCAATGGTCATTCCAGTCCCCTTCCCAGGTCCCGAATCGACGTTGATCCGTACATGCCCCTTACTGTATGGAGACGGTCGCCACAGTGCAAAACGCGGAGGAATCCGACAGCCGGGCCGCAGGTCGTGATAAAGGGTGCCGATCCGCCGGCTGCGTGCCCCCCGTCGCCCGGCCTCCGCGTCGGCCGGTCGCCCGCCGTGCCGCCTCACGGACACGACGCCCCGCCGCAGCACTGTGCATCACGAGCAGGACTCGGCTTCGTGAAGATTCCGCGCTCGTGGCATGCCTCATGGCCTCCGGTCCTCGCGGCCCCGTACTGTGTGAGCATGGCCCGCACCACGTCCGCGTCCAGCTCCGGTCGCTCCCTGCCCGTCGCCCTGCTGCAGACCCTCTACCTGCTGCTCGGGATGCTCGCCGTCTCCGCTCTCGCGGGGGTTCTGCTCGCAGCATTCTTCCTGCCGGTGGTCTCCGCAGGCTCGGCCGTCGCCGAGGACGGCGTGGACCTGTTCGAGTCCTACCCCAGCGAGCTCGAGGTCGATCCGCTGAACGAGGCGAGCCGCATCGAGGCCGCGGACGGCTCGCTGCTGGCGACCTTCTACACCGAGAACCGCATCATGGTCCCGCTCGAGGAGATCGACGAGAACATGCAGCACGCGGTGATCGCCGTCGAGGACCGCCGCTTCTACGAGCACGGCGGCATCGACCCCAAGGGCATGGTGCGCGCCCTCGCCTCCAACGCGGCCGGCAGCGCCACCCAGGGCGGCTCCACCCTCACCCAGCAGTACGTGAAGAACGCCCTCCTGATGGACGCCGTGCAGCGCGGCGACCAGGAGGACCAGCTCGAGGCGACCGCGCAGACCTACGGCCGCAAGCTGCGCGAGGCGAAGCTCGCCATCTCCCTCGAGAAGCAGTGGAGCAAGGACGAGATCCTCAACGCCTACCTCAACGTCGCGCAGTTCGGCCCCTCGCAGTACGGCGTGGAGACCGGCGCCCAGCACTACTTCTCCAAGAGCGCCGCGGAGCTCAACCCCGGCGAGGCCGCACTCCTGGCGGGCATCACCAACGGCCCCAACCAGTACGACCCGGTCTCCCACCCCGAGGCGGGCCAGAAGCGCCGCAACGAGGTGCTCGCCGACATGCGCCGCGAGGGCTACGTCACCGACGAGGAGTTCGACGAGTACACCGAGCAGCCCGTCGAGGACATGCTCGACATCAAGGACGTGCGGGCCGGCTGCGCCGACGCCGGCACCAGCGGCTTCTTCTGCGACTACGTGACGCGCTCGCTGCTGAACGACCCGGACTTCGCGCCCACCTACGAGGAGCGTCGCAAGCTGCTCTACGGCGGCGGCCTCACCATCCGCACCACCCTGGACCCCTCCACCCAGGAGGAGGCCGTGGACATCCTCGAGCGCAAGGTCCCCGGCGATGCCGGACACGGCTTCGGCCACTCGATCGTCACCGTCGAGCCCGGCACGGGCAACATCCTCACGATGGCCGAGAACCGCTCGTTCAATCCGCACCAGGAGGTCGAGCCGGGCGAGACCGCGATCAACTACAACGTGCCCCAGGCCCTCGGCGGCGGCAGCGGCTTCCCCGTCGGCTCGACCTTCAAGCCGTTCGTGCTGCAGGAGTGGCTCGAGACGGGCCACAGCATCGACGACCGGGTGAGCACGAAGCGCGAGACGATGCCGAACTTCCCCGCCAAGTGCCTCTCCAGCGGCGCCTGGCGCGAGCGCCCGGGCTACAACCCGGACAACGCCGTCTCGGTGCGGATCGCCCCGATGGAGTCCGTGCTGAACTCGACGAAGTTCTCGATCAACACCTCGTACGCCAACATGGCGCGCCAGCTCGACCTGTGCGACATCGCCGAGACCGCTCGCGACGTGGGCGTCATCCCCGCGACGTACAACCCCTACGACCCGTCCACCTGGGAGATGCCGATCGAGGAGATGTACGGCACCGAGCTCGCACCCTCCGTGGTGGTCCTCGGCGAGCTGCGCATCTCCGCGCTCGACATGGCCGCCGCCTACGCGACCTACGCCTCGGGCGGCACCTACTGCACGCCGCAGGCGATCACCGAGGTGACCGACCGCAACGGCGACCCGATGGACGTCTCCGGCGCCGACTGCCACCAGGCGGTCGACAAGGACGTCGCCGACGTCATGGCATGGACGCTCCAGCAGGACCTCGAGGACCCGAAGGCCACCGGCAAGGGCAAGACCATCGAGGGCCACCCGGCCGGCGGCAAGACCGGCACCTCCGGCTCTCAGTTCCACACCTGGTACGTGGGCTTCACCCGCCAGATGTCCACCGCGGTGTGGTTCGGCCACCCGCAGGCGAACGCGCGCCCCGGCGGCTTCGCGGTCGACGGCGACATGCTCCGCAAGGGCAGCGTCTGGGGCAACACGGTCTCCCTGCCCACCTGGCAGGAGTACATGACCCGGGTGCATGAGGACCTGCCCAGCGAGTCGTTCCCCTCCGCCCCGGCCTCGACGAAGACCGCGGCGGGCGAGAGCGCCGAGAAGGGCGTGGTCCCCGACGTCTCCGGCATGGTGCTCAGCGAGGCCGAGGCCACCATCGAGGCGGCCGGCTACAAGCACGAGGTCAAGCGCGAGAAGAACGATGACGTGGGCCAGTGGTACGTGATCGGCACGGACCCCACCCCGGGCACCGACCTGCCCGAGGGCGAGACCGTGGTCATCCGCCAGTCCACCGGGGGTGAATGAGGTGCGGCCCGCTCTCGCGGCCGCGGGCGCCGCGAGCGCGCTCGGCCTGGGTGCCGCGGCCGCGGCGCACCTGTGGGCGCGCCACGTCGAGATCCACCGGTACACGCTGCGCGAGGTCGAGCTGCGGATCCTGCCGCCCGGCACCCGCACGATCCGGATCCTGCACATCAGCGACATCCATCTGCTGCCCGAGCAGCAGCGCAAGCTCGACTTCCTCGAGCACCTCGCGCTGCTGCGGCCGCACCTGGTGATCGACACCGGGGACAACATCGCCTCCGCCGCCGCGATCCCGGTGCTCGCCAGGGCCCTGGATCCGCTGCTGCGCCGCCCCGGCGCCTTCGTCATGGGCTCGAACGACATGTTCGAGCCGATGCCGAAGAACCCGGCCCGCTACCTGCTGCCGGACCCCCGGCCCGAGGGCATGACGGATCCGAAGGAGCCGACTCTGCCCGTCGGCGAGCTCGCCGAGCGGCTCTCCGCGCACGGGTGGAAGGACCTCACCAACGCGCGGGCGCGCATCGAGCTGGGCGGCCTCGAGGTGCGCCTGGTCGGCGTCGACGATCCGCATCTCGAGCTCGACGAGATGCCCGCGGCGGCGGAGCCCCCGCCGCCGCCCGTGCACGGCAAGGTGCTGCACCTGGGGGTGGCGCATGCGCCGTACCGGCGGGTGCTGGACTCCTTCGTCGCCGACGGCGCGGATCTCGTGCTCGCGGGCCACACCCACGGCGGGCAGCTGCGCCTGCCGGGGATCGGCGCGCTGGTGACCAACTGCGATCTCCCCCGCCGGCAGGCCCGCGGCCTGTCCACCTGGCAGGGGGTGCCGCTGAACGTCAGCGCGGGCATGGGCGCGAGCCCGTACTCGAACTATCGTCTGCTCACCCCGCCCGAGGCGACCTTGCTCACGTTGCGGGCTCCGCAGCCCTCGCCGGTGAGGTGAGCGCCCGGGATGCCTGCTAAAGTTTCTCCTCGGTGACACGTTCCGACGAGTCACCACCGGGGTGTGGCGCAGCTTGGTAGCGCGTGCCGTTCGGGACGGCAAGGTCGCAGGTTCAAATCCTGTCACCCCGACCACCGGGAAGGGCCGTGGGATCGCGAGACGATCCCACGGCCCTTCTTCATCGCCCGGGGCCGGAGCAGCCTCCGCCGAGCGGCGCCCCCGGCAGTCCGGAACAGTCGCGAACCCGCCATGTTCGAATTCGGACATTGCCGACAAACATCCTTTTCCGGAGTCGCGTCGCGCCACCTTTTCGCCTTTGAATAACAACTGCGTAACTACCACAGTGGAACTTCCATACCACGGCGGAACACGAGGCAACTTCAGGGATTTCAGCAAAATCTTCGCAAAGACGTGCACGTCACTCGTTAAACCCCCTCGTACAGCACACGACCCCTGCACATACAGTGGCAGGCGGTGCTACCCCAGCTCAGGGCGCACTCACCGGGCTGCCGCCTCCCCGTCACCGGCCCGGTCGCTTCCTCCACTTCCCTGGGTGACGGGCGCAGGTCCCGCGCGCGCGTCCTCCAGGACGCCGCTCGACATTCTGCGGGGCGACGGAGAAAGAGATTGCCACCGATGTTCCGCACATCTTCACGAGGCACGCACCGGGCTCCCGGCCGTGCCGTGATCGATTACCGAGGGCTCACCGCCCCGGTGGGTCGGGGTGTCGGAGGCGCCGCCGTCATCGGCGCCGTCTCCGCGACCGCCGCACTCGCCGGAGGGGCCTCGGCCACCGCCCAGGCGCCTGCCGCCTCGGCCGTCGGAGCCGTCCGCGGCGTCGCCCCGAGCGCCGCCCCCGGCACCATCCCGAGCGTCGCTCCGAGCGCCGCCCCGGCCTCCAAGTCCCAGTACACGTCCGTCAAGCTGCGCCTCGGGGCGCGGGGCGCGGCCGTGACCTACCTCCAGCAGCGCCTGAACGCCCACGGCGCCTCGCTGAAGGTCGACGGCGTCTTCGGCTCCGCGACCCTGCGGGCCGTGAAGAACCGTCAGTCCAGCGCCCGCATCGGCGTGGACGGCGTGGTGGGCCCGAAGACCTGGAACGCGCTGACCGGTTCCTCCTCCTCGGCCCCCTCCACCGGGTCGCAGCCGAAGCTGCGCCAGGGCAATCGCGGCTCCGCCGTGACCACCCTGCAGAAGCAGCTCAACAGCGCCGGCGCCTCGCTGACGGTCGACGGGGTCTTCGGCTCCGCCACCGGCTCGGCGGTGCGTGCCCTGCAGTCCGCGGCCGGCATCGGCGTGGACACCGTGGTCGGCCCGAAGACGTGGAACGCGCTGAACAGCGGCGTGCGCATCTCCGGTGGTGGCGGCGGCGGGGCCAGCGCCCCCAGCACCGGCAGCAACCTCAACGGGCAGGCCGCCATCAACGCGGCGCGCTCGCAGCTGGGTGTCCGCTACAAGTGGGGCGGCTCCACGCCCTCGAGCGGCTTCGACTGCTCGGGGCTGGTGTACTACGCGTACAACCAGGCGGGCATGAACCTGCCCCGCAAGACGGCGAAGGGCTACACCTTCGGCGGCCGGATCATCTCGAAGTCGCAGGCGCAGCCCGGCGACCTCGTCGCCTTCACCGGCAACGACTACGGCCACATGGGCATCTATGTGGGCAACGGCAAGATCATCGACGCCTCCGGCTCGCGCCAGCAGGTCGTCGAGCGCTCCATCTGGAACGCACCGCACGTGTTCGTCACCTACCGCTGATCAGCTCAGCGCACCGGAGACGGATATAAGGCCACGACGGCCTGCTCGACGCGACAGCGTCAACGGGAAGGAGCAGGGCGACGTGAGGGAGCCCGGTCGGCCACGCCGACCGGGCTCCCGTGCATTCATCCGACGATCCGTGGAGCGGGCGCGCGGTGACGCGCGTCTCCGTGGCAGACTGGTGAGGTTCATGGTCGACGCCGTCCATCCAGGAGAAGCAATGCCCGACCCCATCGCCCTCGTCCCGCTCCCCCAGTCCGTCGTGTGGTCGGACGGCACGTGGGAGACGAACGATCCCTGGGACGGTCTCTCCGTCGGGCTCAACGACGCCCTGCCCGCCACCGAGTACGCGCTGTCGATCTCGCCCACCGGCGCCTCGCTCACGGCCGGCAGCGAGGCGGCGCTGGCCGACGGGCGCAACACCTTCGCCCAGATCGTCACCGGCGCGAACGGCGCGATCCCCTGCGTGACGATCTCCGACAGGCCCGAGCACGCCTGGCGCGGCATGCACCTGGACGTCTCCCGCCACTTCCTGCCGGTCGAGGAGATCGAGACCCTCATCGACGGTCTCGCCCTGCACCGCCTGAACGTGCTGCACCTCCACCTCACCGATGATCAGGGCTGGCGCGTGGAGATCAAGGGCTACCCGCGCCTGACCGAGGTGGGCGCGTGGCGCGAGCAGACCCTCGTGGGCCACATGAGCGGCGACGAGGAGTCCTGGACCTTCGACGGCACCCGCCACGGCGGGTTCTACACCCAGGAGGAGCTGACCGGGCTCGTCGAGTACGCCCGCAAGCGCGGCATCATGATCGTGCCCGAGATCGACCTGCCCGGGCACATGCAGGCCGCGATCGCCGCCTACCCGGAGCTGGGGAACTTCCCCGAGCAGCAGCTCGGCGTGCGCGAGGTGTGGGGCATCTCCGACCACGTGCTCGGCGTCTCCGACGAGGTGTTCGACTTCCTGCGGGACGTGCTCACCCAGGTGGCGGAGATCTTCCCCGCCCCCTACGTGCACATCGGCGGTGACGAGTGCCCCCGCACGGAGTGGGAGCGCTCCTCCGCCGCCCGCGCCCGCATGAACGAGTGGGGCCTCACCCGCGTCTCCGAGATCCAGGGCCGCTTCACCCAGTTCGCCGCGGACGTCCTCGCCGAGAAGGGCAAGCGGATCATCGCCTGGGACGAGGTGCTCGAGAGCCACCTGCCCGACGACACCGTGATCATGAACTGGCGCCACGGCAACGGGGTGAAGGATTCCACCTCGCGCGGCTTCCAGACGATCATCGCGAACAACGAGCACCTCTACTTCGACCACTACCAGGGCGATCCCGCGCAGGAGCCGCTCGCGATCGGTGGTCGCACCACGCTCAAGGACGTGTACACCGCCGCGTTCAGCCCCCGCAAGCTCGAGGACGCGCAGGAGAAGCTGATCCTGGGCCTGCAGGGCCAGATCTGGACCGAGTACATGCCGAATGCGGCGCAGGTGCAGTACATGGCGTTCCCGCGCCTGTGCGCCCTGGCCGAGCGCGCCTGGGGCTCCCCGGAGCAGAGCTGGGAGGAGTTCGAGGAGCGGCTGCGCGCGCACCTGCCGCGCCTGGACGCCTTCGGGATCCGCTACCGCCCCCTGGACTGAGATGTCCTCCTCCCACCGCGACGCCCACCCGTACGGCCGTTCCGCCGACGACGTCCGGCGGAGGGATCAGCGGCTGCGACGGACCCGGCGCCTCCGGGCGACGCAGCTGGCGTTCTTCTCGCTGCTGGCCGTCGCCCTCATCGCCACCGGCGTGTACGCGGTGGGAGAGCTGCGCGAGCCCTCCGCGGAGCCGGGCGTGATCGCCCCGAAGGACTTCGGCCCCGCCGCCGTGGAGCTCACCTGCCCGGATCCGGAGGCCGTGCCGCTGCCCCCGGACGAGGTCACCGTGACGGTGCTGAACGGCACCTCCCGCAGCGGCCTGGCCGGCTCGGTCTCCGAGGACCTCGCGCAGCGCGGCTTCACGGTCGAGGATCCCGGCAACACCCGCCAGGCCAGCGGCGCCGCGACCATCGTCCACGGCCCGGCGGGCTATCTCGCCGCGCAGTCGGTGACGGCGCAGCTGGAGGACGCCCAGCTGCGCCTGGACGAGGACCGCGAGGGGACGGCGGTGGATCTGCTGATCGGGGACGGATTCTCCGGCCTCGTCGACGAGGAGGAGGCCTCCGCCGCGCTCGAGGAGCCGGTCGAGATGCCCGAGGGCTGCTGAGGCCGGTCACGCCTGGCCCGCCCGGCCCGCCCGGCGGCTGATCCCGTCAGTCCTCCCAGGCGCGGCGGTCGCTCTCCATGCGCAGGCCGATCAGCAGCGAGATGCCGCCGCCGAAGATGAGCAGCAGCACGATCGTGGCGAAGAGGATCGCGGTGCCGGGCGAGGAGGGCATCAGCCCCACCAGCAGGCTGTTGATGCCGCTGACCTCGGGCCGGGCCGAGGGGGCCGCGGCGAGCTCGGGGTCCACGTCGACCGTGAGGGTGGCGCGGGCGGGGATCCCCTCGCTGTCGCGCACGTGGTAGTCGATCGGGGTGGTGCGGCCGGTGAAGCCGTCCTCGGGGGTGAAGGTCACCGCGCCGTTGACGCCCACGGTGAACACGCCCTCCCCGGGGATCAGCAGACGCTTGCCGCGGCCGTTCTCGAGCTCGGAGAGGTTGGTCGCCTCGAGCGAGCTGATCTCCGCGCTCTCGGGCTCCAGCGGCTGCGAGCTGCTGCCGGCGGTGTCGTTGCTCAGCACGTCCACGGTGACCGGGGTCTGCGGGGCGGTGCGTCCCTCGTCGTCCCGGGGCGTGGCGGTGACCGGGGAGAAGATCGCCTGCACGGTGGCGCTGACGGGATTGTCGGCGTAGACGCCGCGGGCGGTGAGCCCCACCGGCGTGGCCTCCCCCACGAAGCCGTCCTCGGGCGTCATCACCACGGCGCTGGTGGCGTAGTCCAGCCGCCAGGTGCCCTCTCCCGGCACGGTGAGGACCGTGCCGTCGTCCTCGAGCTCCGCACCCTCGGGGGCGGCGTCCGGATCGAAGCGCAGCGAGTCGGAGCTGACGTCCCGGATCCCGGTGCTCATGTCGATGCTGATCTCGCTGCCGGGCGGGCCGGCCTGGGCGCGGGAGCGGAGGATCGGGTAGGCGGTGCTGAGCAGCGCGGTGGAGGCGGTGTCGCCCTCGCCGTCGCCTCCGGTGATGCCCATCGGGGCGGTCTCGCGCACCTCGTCGCTCTCCGGGGAGAAGCGCACCGTGGCGGCGGAGCGGTCCAGCACCCAGGTGCCCTCCCCGTGGACCACCACGCGGGTGCCGTCGGTCGAGGCGTCGTAGGAGCCGGGGTCGCTGAGGGGCTGCAGGCGCAGGGTGGTGGGGTCGACGAACTGCTGGCCCTCGCCGACCACGAAGAGGATGTCCTCGCCGTAGGGGGCCGACCAGTCCAGATCCGAGATGATCGGGACGGTGAGCGTCACCCGGCCGGTCCGCTCGACCGCGCCCTCGTCGTCCTCGATGACGAAGCGGACGGGGTCCAGCTGGCGGCCCAGGCCGGGGCCCGCGGGCGTGTGGGTGAGCAGGGCGCCGTCGGGGTCGAGCTGCCAGGTGCCCTGATCGGGCACGGTCGCGCGGCTGCCGTCGTCCACGACGGTGGAGCCGGAGGGCAGGCTGGCCAGCACCAGGCGGGCGGCGCCCCCCTCGGGCACCGCCATGTCCAGGTCGATGCTCGCCGCCTCCCCGGCGGAGCTGTGCTCGGAGATCTCCTCGAGCTCGAGCACCTCCGGGGCCAGCTCGACCGGCAGGGAGCGGCTGTCGTGGTCGCCGCCGATCGTCATCGCGATCGGGGAGAAGGGCCCCTCGGCCCCGACCAGCGGGGTGAACACGAGCTGGTCGCCGAGCAGGGTCCAGGTCCCCTCGTCGGCCACCTCGATGGTGCGCGAGTCCTCCCCCAGCTGCATCCGCGCGGCGGTGGACTCGTCGAGGCCCTCGGGAAGGGCGAGCCGGGCCGAGGCGAGGTCCACCTCGTCCTCGAGCTCGTCCTCGATGAGCGCCACGAGCGGGATGCGGGTGACCGTGCCGGGGATCAGGTTCAGGGTCTCGGTCTCCGCCGGGAACGGGAAGGGGCCGTCCTCCCCCAGCGCCGTGGCCGGCAGCGCCGTGCCCAGGGCGAGCAGCCCGGCAGCGCACAGCGCGGCGGCACGCGCGACCAGGGTCCCCGGACGCGCGCGCGAGGGGCGACGCGACGACGGCTCGAGCACCGGGCCAGACTAGCAACGCGCCCCGGGAGGCCGATGCACGACCAGCGGCCGCGCGCGGCGGCGGGACGCCTGCGCGAGGGCTGCGGGAGGACAGCGGGGCGACCGCCGGCGGCCGACGACCGGGCGCTGGGAGGGAACCTGCGCGATCCGGCCCGGGCGCGCCGGCCCGACCGTAGGGTGACCGCATGGACGCCTCCCGTGCTCCCTCGTCCTCCTCCGCCGCGGCTCCCGCCCGGGGCGTCGCGCGGCGTGGGGAGGATCCGCCGGCACCGCTCGACGTCTCGGCGCTGCCGCCGCTGGGCGAGGTGCTCGAGCAGCTCACCGGGCAGCTGGCCGCCTGGATGCCGGCCCAGCGCTGGTACGCGCACAAGGGGGCGGGCACGCCGCGGGCGCGGATCAGCGGGTGGGCGCCGCTGCGGATCGCCCCGGATCATCTCGCGCTGCTGGTCGTGGTGGCGGTGAGCGTGCGGGACGGCGCCGAGGCGCGCTACCAGGTGCCGCTCGTGCTGCGCCGGCCCGCGCCCGACCGCGAGGACGGGACCGGCAGCGCTCGCGCCGCCGCCGGGAGCCACGTCTTCGACGGGAGCCACGCCACCGGCGTCGCTGATGCCTCCGAGGCCGTTGATGCGGCCGACGGGGCGGATGCGATGGCGGAGATCGGGGTGATCGCGGTGCCCGGCGGTCCGCTGCGGGTCGACGACGCCACCCGGGACTCCGACGGCCGGGCCGCGCTGCTCGCCACGCTCGTCTCCGGCGATGGCGCGGCCGGTCCCTCGCTGGGCCTGGCCTGTCATCGTCCGGTGCCCGAGGCCCCGCTCCCGCTGGGCCGGGCGATGCGCAGCCGGGTGTTCTCCGGGGAGCAGTCCAACACCTCGCTGATCGTCGAGATCGAGGGCGCCTCGCCCCTGATCGTGAAGCTGTTCCGGCTGCTGCAGGACGGCGAGAACCCGGACGTGGTGCTGCAGGGCGCGCTCACCGCGGCCGGCAGCACCCGGGTGCCCGCGCTGGTGGGCTCGGCGACCGTCGGCGTCGAGGGGCTGCGCACCCATGCGCTGCTGGCCCAGGAGTTCCTGCCCGGCGTCGAGGACGCCTGGCCCCTCGCGCTGCGGCTCGCCGCGGCGGGTGAGGAGCTGGCCACGGGTCCGCTGGGCGCCGCGGTGGCGGAGGTGCATCGCGATCTCGCCGCCGCGCTCGGCACCGCGGAGGCGGATCGCGCGGCGGCCGAGGCCATGGTCGCGCAGATGCGGGAGCGGCTCCGCGCGGTGTGCGCCCAGGTCCCGCAGGTCGCCGAGCACCGGGAGGCGCTCGAAGCGCTGTTCGATGCCGCGCTCGGCGTGCCGTGGCCGGCGCTGCAGCGCATCCACGGGGATCTCCACCTGGGGCAGGTGCTGCAGGTGCCGCACCGCGGCTGGGTGCTGCTGGACTTCGAGGGCGAGCCGCTGCGGGCGCTGTCCCAGCGCAGCCTCCCGGACTGCCCGCTGCGGGATGTGGCGGGGATGCTGCGCAGCCTCGACTACGCCGCGGGGGCGGTGCGGCACGGCTCCGGCCGCGATGCGAGCGCATGGGCGGCCGACGCCCGCGCGGCCTTCCTCGCCGGGTACGTCGAGGAGGCGGGGCGGGACGGTGCCGCGGTGGACACGGCCGCCGGGTCGGTGCTGCTGGCCGCCTTCGAGGCGGACAAGGCCGTCTACGAGGCGCTGTACGAGGCGCGGAACCGGCCGGACTGGCTGCCGATCCCGCTGGCGGCGCTCGCCCGGCTCAGCGCACGCGCCGCGGGGGCGGGGTCAGCGGGCTGAGCGCCGAGACGGGGCTGGTGGTGGGCATCGGGGCGAGGGAGCCCGGCAGGAACGGGGCGCTGACCGCCCGCACCGCCACCCGCACCCCGAGCACCAGCTCCAGCAGGTCGCCGGCCGGGCCCGCCCAGCTGAGGGTGGTCATCGCCGCCCCGACCTGCTCGGCCCGCGGGCGCATCCCCCACGCGGCGGCGGCCCGGTGCACGGCCTCGATGACGCGCCCGGTGGCCTCTGCGGAGCGCTCGGGGCGGCCCGTCGTGACCAGCAGCGCGCTGACGTGGCAGAGGGTCTGCAGGCCGCGCCAGGAGTCGCCGGAGCTGCGGTCGCGCTCGGGCCGGTGAGCGTGGAAGGAGGCCAGCTGCGGCTGCGCCTCGAGCACCGCGTCGGTCACGGCGCTGAGCAGCTCGTGGAGGCGCTGGTGGGTCTCATCCTGGCTCGGCACCGACGTGCCCGCCTCGGCGGGGTCGGAGGGAAGAGCTGACATCGCTGTGCACCTTCCACCCTCGCGCCGTCCCCGGGGGCCGCTGTTCCTCGCACCGCCCGGCCAGAACGGTCATCGCTCAGAGTATCGATGCCGGCGCGGCCTGCCGATGGGGAGAACTCCCCATCGCCTGCCCGCGCACCGGGCGCGGCACGAGGCGCGGACCGGGCCCGGCACGAGGCGTGGACCGGGCGCGGCGCGAGGCGCGGGCCGGGCGGGGAGCCTCACTCCTCGGTGGGCACGAACTCCACCGGGGCGACCGAGGAGTAGCGGTCCTGCCGGATCGACACGACACCCACACCGCCGATGAACGGGGCCAGGGCCTGCGGGTTCTTCCCGGGGTTGGCGAGCACCACCTGGAAGCCGAAGTGGCGGAAGGATTCCATGGCGGCGGTGATGAACTTGCCCGCGCCCTTGGAGAACGCCTCGTCGATGATGATCGGGGCGTACCGCGGGACCTCCTGGCCGGTGCCCGCCAGCTGGTAGCGCAGCGCCGCGGCGAGGCAGAAGGTCGCGAGCCTCTCGTTCTGGCCGCCGGAGAGCGGGCCGCCGGATTCGTGGGCGTGGACCACGGTCCCTTCCGCGTCCACCTCCTCGGCGTGGAAGTGCACGTGCCGGCGCACGTCGAGGATCACGCGGGAGACCTGGTCGTCGCGGGTGCGGGCCGCGCCGATCATGTCCATGAGGTGCCGCAGCGAGAGGAACCGCTCCTCGGCCCGCTCCCGGTCGCGGGAGATGTCGTTGAGCGCCGTGTCCGCCACGGCGTCCTCGAGCGCGCGCTTGAACTCGTCGAGCGCGGCCAGGTGCACCGGCCGCATCGACAGCTGCAGGAAGCGGCCGGAGTGGAACTCCACCTGGGCCAGCAGCGAGTTGATCCGCTGCAGGCGCTTGCGGATCTCCGCCGGCTCCCGCGCGATCGCGGTGGCCAGCGCCTGCACGTCCCCGAGGGTGTTGCCGGTGAAGAAGTCGAAGAAGCGGTCCTCGACCTCCGGCAGCTTCTCCTCCTCGATGCGCTGCAGGATCGCGAGGTAGTCGTCCACCCCCTCGAGCGTGGGCGCGGTGTCCCCGGCCTGCGCGGGCCAGCGGCGGGAGAACTCCCGCATCGCGGTGCGCATGTCCTCCTCGGCGCGGGAGGTGCGGCGGGTGAGGTCCATCAGCTCCGCGTCGAGCGTGGCGGAGGCGTCCTTGGTGACCTGGTCGATCGTGGACAGCACCAGGGTGGGGGCGATCGCCGCGAACCGCTCCGCCAGCTCCTTCTCGACCTCGGGATCCAGCGAGGACTCCGCGATCCGCTCCCGGGCGCTCGCCAGGCGCTCCTCGGCGCGCTCGGCCTGCTCGCCGAGCTTGCCGGCGCTGCGCACCACCTCGAGCAGCTCCTCGTCGCTGTCGGCGATGGACTGCTCGACGTCCTCGATCTGGCGGGCCAGCTCGGCCAGCGCGGCGGAGCCGTCCTCCGCGGCGCGCACCATGTCGCGCAGGTTCGCCACCCGGCGGGCGACGGAGGCGGCGTCGATGTCGTCCCAGGCCACGGCGCTGATCATCTGGAGGGCGTAGAGCCGTTCGCGGCGGCGCTCCCGCTCGGTCTCGACATCCTTGCGGCGGGCCTGCGCCTCGAACAGCGCCTGCTCGGCGCGGGTGCGCTCCTGCTCGAACACGGCCCGCTTGGCGCGGTTGTCGAAGCCGAGCACCCACTGGGAGCGGTCGTTGATCTGCCGGTCGGTGTTCTTCTCGTGCCGGGTGGAGGAGTGCTTGATCTGGCCCGAGCGCAGCACCGCCCGGTTCAGCCGCGTGAACTCCTCGAGGCTCTCCGCGCAGGTGTAGTCCATGCGGGAGGCGATCTCGTGGGACAGCCACACGTGGAACTCGCCGTCCTTGACGTCGAGCTTCGCGGCCAGGGAGCGCTCGTCGATGCTCTTCGCCGGGCGGCGCAGGTCGGTGTTGACCCGGTTGTAGGAGATGCGGCGCCGCAGCTTCGTGCGGTCGATGACGGCCGCCACCTCGCGGTACACCCTCTCCGGCACCAGGATCGAGCGGGCCAGGCCGCGCAGCGCCTGCTCCGCGGCGGCGGTCCACTCCTCCTCCCCGGTGCGCACCTGCAGCAGCTCCGCGGCGAAGGGCAGCTCGGTGGGGGCGATGCCCACCTGGGCGGCGATGTGGTCGCGCAGGGCGACGTCCTCGGAGTGGAGGTTCGAGGCGCGGGAGGTCAGGGAGGCGAGCTCCTCGCGGGTGCGGGCGAGCTCCGCACCCAGCTCGCGGACCGTGGCCTCCGCCTCCCAGCGGGCGGCGTCGGCCCCCTTCTCCTCCGCCTCGAGCGACTCGCGCAGCGCCGCGACCTCCCGCTGCAGCGCGAGGAACATGTCCTCCCCCGCGGGGGTGCGCAGCTCGACGGTGGCCAGCTGGGCGGCGAACTCGGTGCCGCGCTCGCGGCGCCGCTCCCGCTCCACCTCGAGGCCCGCGATCTGCTGCTTCCAGTCGTCGATCTCCCCGCCGCCGGCGCGCCGGCGCTGCTCCTTGAGCTGGGCGAGATCGGCACGGGCCTCGGCGACGTCCTGGGTGAGGCGGCGCTGCTGGGCGGTGAGGCGGTCGCGCTCGAGCTGGAGCCGGTCCGTCTCGTCGCCGAGCAGCCGCACCAGGTGCTGGGCGGCGAACACGTCGATGTCGGCCCGGCGATCCACCAGCTCGCCGCCGCGCTCGCGCATCGCGGCCCAGTCCTCATGGCTGCCGCGCAGCCCGCGCAGCAGCTCACGCTGCTCCCGGGCGGTGACCAGCGCCTCGTACACCTCGGAGAGGTTCTGGAAGTTCGCCAGCGCCTGATCGGCGAGGTCGAAGGTGCGGGGGGCGTCGAGCATGTAGTCGCGCAGCAGCGCGTTGACGTCGCCGAGCTCCTTGGCGGACTGGATCTTGTGCAGCAGCCCCAGCGCCTTCTCGTCCGGGATGCCCAGCAGCTGGCAGAAGGCGGCGCGGTACTCGCGGAACTGCCGGAAGGTCTGGGTGCCGGGGTGTGCGGCCTCGAGCGCCTTGCCCTCGATCTGGGTGGAGACGAAGCGGCGCAGGTCGGTGACGTCCAGCGGGGTGCGGGCGATGACGTACAGGCTCTTGACGTCCGAATCGGCGGTGTGGCCGGCGTGCAGCAGGAGCAGCCGGGACAGCTGCACGGTGCCGCCCTTGCCATCGCTGTAGCGCAGGGTGAGCACCGACAGGGTCGTCTTCTCCCGCAGCACCTCCTGGCTGAACTCGCCGGTGGCCTGGTCGTAGTGCATCGCCCAGGCGCCGCGCACGTAGCTGGCCACCGTGCGGCGGTACTTCGAGCGCTGCGGCCCGGCGTCCGAGGCGGCGGCGTTGAACTGCAGGGTGCGCGGCGGGGTCAGCAGCGCGCTGATCGCATCCAGCAGGGTGGACTTGCCGGTGCCGGGCCCGCCGGTGAGGAAGTACCCCTTGGAGGAGATCGTCAGATCGTGGGTGCCGTGGAAGGTGCCCCAGTTCGAGACCTGCACGGCCACCAGGCGCCACTGCCCCGGATGGGGGTGGTCGGGATCGGTGATCGTCCCGGCCGCGGCAGGGTCGGTCGGGACACCGGGCAGCTCCAGCCCATCCTGCTGCTGCGGGCTCACGGTCTCAGTCGTCGAAGGCACCCCGCCAGGGTACCGAGTCCGGGCGCGGATCCTCGCCCTTCTCGTCGTTCGATGCGTGGGCCGCACCCCTCGCACGCCCGCGCCCACGCGCCTCGGAAGCAGTGACGGACGGCCGGGCGCGCCGCCCCTCACACCCTGCCGTTCACCCGTCGTTCACCTTGCTATAGTCCGACGATCGGGTCTCGCGGGGGCACCCGCTGCCTCGTCGGAGCGACAGGCAGGAACTGGTCCGCCCCGTCGGGCCGCACAGTGGACGCCCGAGAGTCCAGTCCGAAGGGAGACCTGTCGACGTATGGCGATGCGCACGTTCCGTCGCCCTTCCGGCGCCGAACTCTGCTCCGACGCCCCGGGGACGATATGACCTCCGAGACGCCGCACGGCGCACCGCGGACGCCTCCCGCACCGCTGGTGCTGGGGGCCTGGACCGCCCCCTCCGACAGCCCCGGGGGCGAGACCCCTCACACCGTCACCCCTCTGTGGGATCAGGCGCTGCCCGCCTCCGTCTGGCGCGGAGTGCTCGGCGACGTCGAGGTGCGGCTCGAGACCGAGGGCGGGCCCGCCGCGCTGTGGGCCGCCCGGGACGGCCGCAGACGCCGCCTGGCCACCGATCTCTCCGCCGAGCATCGTGTGCGCCTGGGACCGGACGGCCCGCAGTGGCTGTGGGTCGAGGGACCGGTCAGCACGGTGACCTGGAGCATCGAGACGAGCGTGCAGCTGCCGCCGATCACGGTGGTGGTGCCCACCCGGCTGCGGGAGGACGATGCGCTCACGCAGGCGGAGCGCTTCGCCCGCATGGACTGCGTGCACGAGGTGATCGTCGTCGATCAGGGCGGCACGCTCGACAGCAGCCCCGACTTCGCCCGCCTGCTCGCCCAGCGGCCCTCGATCCGGCTGATCACCCAGCCGAACCTCGGCGGCTCCGGCGGCTACGCGCGCGGGATGCTCGAAGCGGCGGCGACCCCGCACCACGCCGTGCTGCTCTCCGACGACGACGCCGTCCTGTCCGAGGAGTCCCTGCGCCGGATGGCGACGTTCCAGGCGCTCGCCAGCACCCGCACGATCATGGGCGCGCCCCTGTTCTCCGCCGAGCGGCCCGACCGCCTGATCGCCCTCGCCGAAGCAGTGCGCGACGGCGATTTCCAGTGGCATGCCTCCGACGGGGTGCGCTCCCCGATCGACCTCGGCGGCACCACCCCCGAGCAGTGGTCCTTCCTCCGCCGCCGCGGTGAACCGAACTACACCGGCTGGTGGGCGACCCTGTTCCCGCCGGGCACCACCGCCGACCTCGGCCTGCCGGCCCCCTATTTCCTGAAGTGGGACGACGCCGAGTACGGGCTGCGCGCCACCGAGCACGGCTATCGACACGTGGTCCTGCCCGGCACGTCCGTGCATCACCCGCCCTGGAACGCGTACCGCACGCAGATGAGCTGGACCGCGAAGGTGCTGCACCGGAACCGCCTGGCGACCGCCGCCGCGCACGGCGCGGGCCGCGGAGTCCTCGCCTCCTCGCTGCTGCACCAGGCCAAGCACATCCTCTCCGGGCATCTGCTGACCGCCGAGCTCTGGGAGGAGGGCATCGATGCCGTCCTCGAGGGGCCGGAGGAGTGGCTGAGCAGCGACCTCCTGGAAGCTCGCACGCGCAGCGCCGCGGTCGTGAAGGCCTGGAACCGCGAGAACGCCCTGCCCACGGACCTCTCCCCCACCGCAGCCGCCCCGCTGCGGCTCCCCGAGGCGCTGCTCCGCGCCCTGGTGACGATGGTCCGGCCCGACGGCCCGCCCGGCACGGTGATCACGCTGCCCGCTGACGAGGTGCACTGGCGCAGCACTCTCGGGGCCGATGCCGTGATCGTCACCGGGGAGGACGGCACCCCCGAGGCGGCGTTCGCGGTGCGCGGCCCGGCGATGCGCCGCGCCGCGGCCCGCACGCTGCGCTCGCACGCTCGCCTGGCCCGGCACTGGCAGAGCCTGTCCAGGCAGTACGGTCGTGCACTGCCGCAGCACACCACGACCGCGGCCTGGACCGCGCTGCTCGATGCGGCGTCCACCGACGACGACCCCGGGAGGAAGTGACCATGCCCGCACGCGGCAACGCGCTCAGGCGACGGGTGCGCAGCGCGGGCGGCAAGCTGCTGCGCCGCTTCCGCCTGCTGCCCGGCGGAATGCCCGACGGGATCGGGGACGACGCCGCGCTCGCGGAGAGCTCTCTCGAGGGCGACGTGGTGGTCTACTTCCCGGACACCATGGACAGCCTGTACCAGCTGCGCAGCTGGTACGGACCGCTGCTGGAGCTGCACCGCGCCCAGGGCGTCACGATCGTGTGCATGGACTCGCGCACCGCCGCTGCGATCCGTGCGGAGGTGAACCTGCCGGTGGTCACCATCGCGCTGGACGCGACGCTCGACGCGATCATCCTGCGCAGCGACACGAAGCTCGTGCTCTACGTGAACTACAACCCGCTGAACACCGCAGCCCTGCGCTCGCGCTCGGCGATCCACGTCTCGCTGCTGCACGGCGACTCGGACAAGGTGGTCTCGGTCTCCAACCAGATCAAGGCCTACGACTACTCGTTCGTGGCCGGGCAGGCGGCGATCGACCGGCTCGAGCGGTACACCACCCTGTTCGACGCCCCCGCCCGCTGCATCCCGGTGGGCAGGCCCCCGCTGGACACCGATCTCAGCGAGGTGACGCCCCGCTCCGACGATCGCCCCACCGTGCTGTACGCGCCGACCTGGGAGGGCGGCCAGGCATCGTCGGCGTACAGCTCGCTGGCCACCCACGGGGTCGCCGCCGTGCGGTCCCTGCTCGACGAAGGGCTGCGGGTGATCTACCGCCCGCATCCCCTCACCGGGGTGCGGGTGCCCGATTTCGGCGAGGCGGATCGCGAGCTGCGGGAGATGCTGGAGGCGGCAGGCGGAGGCGGGGCCGGCGGGTTCGTCAGCACGAACCGTCCGCTCCACCAGGACTTCACCGACTCCGATCTCATCCTGTGCGACGTCTCGGCGGTCTCCGGGGACTGGCTGCCCACCGGGAAGCCGATGATCATCACCCGACCCGCGGACCCGCAGTCGCGAGACGCCGCGACCGCTCTGCTGAGCATGTCCCCGCGGCTCACCGCCTCCGAGGCCTCGACCGCCGGGACCCTCGCCCGCGATCTCATCGAGAACGACCCCCTGCGCGAGGAGCGCATCGAGCTGATCGAGTACTACCTCGGCGACATCACCCCCGGCAGCTCCCTGACCCGCTTCCTCGAGGCGTGCCGGCGCCTCTCCGCGCGGCGTGACGAGCTGTGGCAGCGGATCCAGGAGCAGGAGGGTGCGCGCGGGCCCGATTGACTCCGCGCAGACGCCGCCTGATCGACCGGAGGGGGTGGCGGCAGGCTGCCCGATCGACCCACAGGACCGCTCGTCGGCCCGTCCCCTCACAGAGAACGACCACAACCCCTTCTAGGAGACCTCTTGTTCGGCGCCAGCATCCCCCTCAAGAAGGCATCACGACTGCTCGGGGTCTGGCCCACGCTGATCACGGTGCTCACCGCGGCATCCCTTCTGGTGGCGCTTTCGGCGGATCATCTGATCGTCGCGGGCATCGCCGTGGTCATCCCCCCGCTCGTCATCGCCTGGAGGCAGCGCAGGACCCTCTTCGCGCGTCCCCGCGGGGCTGCCGTCATGCGCCGCTACGCGGTGGCCCGCTACGTGTCGCTGGCCGCCGTCGCGGCCCTCGCATACCGACACGGCGAGTGGTCGTTCCTGTGGCTGATCATCATCGCGCTCTTCGTCATCACACTTGAGCTCGAGCGCTCGATCCAGACGCTGAGCCGCTTCACCAAGGTCTATGCTACGAACTTCCCCGGACCTGAGCAGCGGGTGCGGGCGGCGTTCAAATACGGGATCGTCTACCAGCTCGGACTCGCGGCGCTGGTGCTCCTCGCCCTCGCACCGAGCCTCCCCCGCGCCGCCGCGTGGCTCTGCCTGCTCCTCGGCCTCGTGATCGTCGGCGTCGGCTCGTTCGCCGTGAAGGACTGCGTCGATCGGATTCGTGCGCGTCACGCCTTCCAGAAGCATCTCCCCGAGGCGCTGGAGGAGCTCGAACCAGTCTTCTACCTGTACTGGCAGGCGGCGCCCGGCTCCGGCTTCCAGATCGCGATGTGGCTGCCCTACCTGGACCGTCTCGGGGTCCCCTACGCCGTGGTCGTTCGCACTGCCGCGAACTTCCGCGAAGCCTCCCGGCTCACTGAGCGCCCGATCCTGTACCGCCAGTACATGACCGATCTCGAGGAGACCCTCGTCCCTTCACTGCGAGGGGTGTTCTACGTCAACGGCTCGATCCGAAACAACCACCTCACGCGGTACGCCCACCTCACCCACATCCAGCTGAACCACGGGGAGTCCGACAAGGCGCCCAGCACGAACCCGGTGATCCGGATGTTCGATCTGAACTTCGTCGCCGGGCAGGCCGCCATCGACCGCTTCGCGCA
>DHCMJ07802__coassemble_11_pt1 | contig 33020 bp, 31 predicted proteins | sample DHCMJ07802__metabat2_high_PE_028 | metagenome-assembled genome bin DHCMJ07802
GCAACTGTTCCGACGCACTGCCCGAGCCAGAGGATGAGACCTGATGAACGAGGCGAACGCCGACGCGATCTGGGAGCGCACGCTCCAGACCCTGCGCCGCGACGACACCGTGTCGCAGCGGGTCATCGCCCTGCTCACGCTCTCCCGCCTGATGGCCGTCGTGGCGGACACGGCGCTGGTGGCCGCGCCGTCCACCTCGGCGAAGGAGCTGTTCGAGAACCGGATCGCGATGAGCCTGAAGGCGGCGCTGAGCGAGGCGACGGGCCGGGAGATCCGCTTCGCGGTGACGGTCGACGAGTCGCTGCTGCTCGAGGGGGACAGCGCCGATCCGGCCCCGGCACCGCCGCTGACCTCCTCGTCTGCACCGAGCAGTGCACATCCTGTGGACAACCCTGTGGACAACTTCTCGAAGGATGTGCACAACGCTCCGTTCCGTCGGGACGAGGGCACGATGCTGCCCACCGGCGAGCCCTCCGGCGGGCCGGTCCTGCCCTCGCGCGGCTCCGCCGGTTCCGCGGACGCCGCCGGCGCGGAGCGCTTCGCGACCCACCGCGACTACCGCGGCCGCGCGGCCGACGACCCCAGCGCCTACTCCGGCATGTCGGCCCTCACCGGCGTCTCCGCCCCCTCCCCGGGCCCGGCACCCCGCCGTCAGCCGCCTCCCGCGGACGGCACCCTCGGCGAGGATTCGCGCCTGAACAGCAAGTACACCTTCGACACCTTCGTGATCGGGTCCTCGAACCGCTTCGCGCAGGCCGCCGCCTCGGCCGTCGCGGAGACCCCCGCCAAGGCGTACAACCCGCTGTTCATCTACGGCGGCTCGGGCCTGGGCAAGACCCACCTGCTGCATGCGGTGGGGCACTACGCCCAGAGCCTCTACCCCGACGTGGTGGTGCGGTACGTGAACTCCGAGGAGTTCACCAACGAGTTCATCAACTCCGTGCAGTCCGGCCAGTTCGGCAAGGCGCAGGAGTTCCAGCGCCGCTACCGCGACATCGACATCCTGCTGATCGACGACATCCAGTTCCTGCAGCGTGCGCCGGAGACGATGGAGGCGTTCTTCCACACCTTCAACACGCTCTACAACTCGGACAAGCAGATCGTGATCACCTCGGACCTGCCGCCCAAGGAGCTGGGCGGCTTCGAGGACCGGATGCGCTCCCGCTTCGAGATGGGGCTGATGACGGACGTGCAGCCGCCGGACCTCGAGACCCGCATCGCGATCCTGCGCAAGAAGGTCGCGCAGGAGAACACCGGCGAGGTCCCGCACGAGGTGCTCGAGTACATCGCCTCGCACATCGCCACGAACATCCGCGAGCTCGAGGGGGCGCTGATCCGGGTGCAGGCGCTGCACTCCCTGTCGCGGCAGCCGATGGACGTCACCCTCGCCGAGAGCGTGCTGAAGGATCTGCTCTCCCACGACGACGGCGCGCAGATCACCGCCTCGACGATCATCGCCCAGACCGCGACCTACTTCGCGCTCTCGGTCGAGGAGATCGTGGGCACCGGCCGGTCGCGACGCCTGGTCTCCGCCCGGCAGATCGGCATGTACCTGTGCCGCGAGCTGACGGACATGCCGCTGATCCGCATCGGCGAGGAGTTCGGAGGCCGTGATCACACCACCGTGATGCACGCCAACAAGAAGATCAGCGAGCTGATGAAGGAGCGTCGGGCGATCTTCAACCAGGTCACCGAGCTCACCGCCCGGATCAAGAGTTCGAGCTCCGCGACCCGTCAGTGACGCCCGCGGGCTGGTGAACGGCCGCGGACGGCCCCGCACGGCGGGGAGAACAACAAGGCTGGTCAGAGCCAGGTTCTCCCCAATTGTGGATAACTCTGTGGACAGTGTGGAACGACAGGCATCCACGCAGGAGCCGATGTGCACGGCCGAATGACAAGAATCTGCCCGCAGCTGCTGACCGTGCACAGCTCGCGCACGGCCGGAGCCGAGTGCTCCCCGATCCGTCCACGGTGACCGTTGACCGTGCGACCTGCGGAGACGACGGTTGTCCACGGAATCCACAGCCGTGATGATGAGGACTGTAGGTACTTGCTCGACGGGGATGTGGACGGGGCGGGGTGCGAGGGAGCGACGGCGGAACGTGTCATTCGGGTGCGGGGGAACCACAGGATTCCTCGACGAGGAGGATGCGGATCCGAGGATCGGTGCCGGGAAGCGCGCCCGCGGGCGAGCCGGACGCGACCGGCTGCGCCGCTCGGTCGCGAAGAAGTCAAGGATCATGCTCGGTGTGTCGGCGGCAGCTGCTCGGAACAGATACGCTGTGCACCGTCCGACCGCGTCGCGAGGCGCGGTCGAGCCTGATCTGTGACTCGACCACTGCGAAGGAGTGGCAACGGTGAAGTTCCACCTCGATCGCGGCGTCCTCGGCGACGCCGTCTCCTGGGCCACCCGAACCCTCCCCGTCCGACCGGCGATGCCGATCCTGCAGGGCGTGCGGATCGTCGCCGACGCCGGCGGGGAGCTGCAGCTGTCGACCTTCGACTACGAGGTCAGCGCGCAGATCCGGCTCGAGGCGGAGGTTGACCAGCCTGGTGAGGTGCTGGTCCAGGGGCGGATGCTCTCGGACATCGTCCGGGCGCTGCCGAACAAGGACGTCTCCGTCGCGCTCGAGGGCACCAAGCTCCAGGTCCGCTGCGGCAGCGCCCGCTTCGCGCTGGCCACCCTCCCGGTCGAGGAGTATCCGCAGCTGCCCACCATGCCGCCGGTCGCCGGAGCCGTTGCGGCGGACGTCTTCTCCGAGGCGATCGCGCAGGTCACCGTCGCCGCCTCGAAGGATGACACCCTCCCGCTGCTGACCGGCGTGAAGGTCGAGATCAGCGGCGAGACGATGACGCTCATGGCCACCGACCGCTACCGTCTGGCGCTGCGCGAGCTGACCTGGAACCCCACCACCCCCGGCACCGAGCTCACCGCCCTGGTGCGCGGCCGCACCCTCCACGAGGTCGCCCGCTCCCTGGCCACCGGCGGCGGCGTCGAGATCGCGCTGTCCGAGGACGACTCCGCGACCCTCATCGGCTTCGAGGCCGGGGGCCGCCGCACCACCTCGACCCTCGTCGACGGCGAGTACCCGCCGGTGCGCCGACTGTTCCCCGACACCTCCGCGATCACCGCCGTGGTCGCCACCGCGAGCCTGATCGACGCGGTCAAGCGCGTCTCCCTGGTCGCCGAGCGCAACACCCCCGTGCGGCTGTCCTTCACCGAGGGGCAGGTCGCGCTCGAGGCCGGCGCCGGCGACGACGCCCAGGCCAGCGAGGTGCTCGAGGCGCATCTCGAGGGCGAGGACCTCGTGGTCGGCTTCAACTCGGGCTTCCTGCTCGACGGCCTCGGCGCCCTGGGCACCGAGTTCGCCCGCCTCACCTTCACCGACTCGATCAAGCCGTCGGTGATGACCGGCCAGGACTCGCTCGAGGGCGCTCCCGACTCCTCGTACAAGTACCTGATCATGCCGATGCGGATCTGAGGGAGGGAGAGCTCCCTCCGTGCAGCTGACCTCGCTCGACCTCACCGACTTCCGCTCCTACTCCCGGCTCACCCTGCCGGTCCGGCCCGGCATCACCGTGCTCGTCGGCCAGAACGGTCAGGGCAAGACGAACGTCGTCGAAGCCGTCTGGTACCTCGCGACGCTGTCCAGCCATCGGGTCCCCCACGACGCCGCGCTCGTGCACCGCGGGGAGAGCACCGCGATCGTCCGCGCGAGCTTCGTGCGCGCCGGCCGGCCGCTGCAGGTGGATCTCGAGATCACCCCGGGCAAGTCCAACCGGGCGCGGCTGCAGGGACAGAACGTGCCCCGGCTGCGTGACCTGCTCGGCGAGGTGCGCGCCGTGCTCTTCGCCCCCGAGGATCTGGGCCTGATCAAGGCCGATCCCGAGGGCCGCCGGCGCTTCCTCGACGAGCTGCTGTTCGAGATCGCCCCCCGCTTCGCCTCGGTGAAGGCGGATTACGACCGGGTGCTCAAGCAGCGCGGCAACCTGCTCAAGCAGATGCGGTCGATGCGGCGCGGCAGCAGCGGCCGCAGCGTGGGCGGGCTGGACCCGGCCGAGACCGCCTCCTCGACCCTCGAGGTCTGGGACCAGCAGCTGGCCCGCTACGGCGCCGAGCTGCTGCGCGCCCGCCTCCACCTCGTCAACCGCCTCAGCCCGCATCTGGGCTACTCCTACCTGCGGGTCTCGACCGACGAAGGTGCGGAGCAGGCCCTCGACCTTCCGCCCGACCAGCGCGGGGATGTGGACTCCCCGGCGGAGATCCGGTACCGCTCCGCCGTGCTGGACCAGCTCGGTGCCCCGGCCGGCTCCCTGCCCGCCACCCGCGAGATCCACGACGGCATGCTCGAGATGCTGGCCGCGGGCCACGACGAAGAGATCGATCGCGGTGCCACGCTGACCGGCCCGCACCGCGACGACATGGAGATCCGCCTGCACGATTTCCCGGCCAAGGGGTACGCGAGCCACGGCGAGTCCTGGTCGCTCGCGCTCGCGCTGCGGCTGGCCTCCTACGACCTGCTGCGCCTCGAGGAGGGCGATCTCGGCGACGGCGAGCCGATCCTGATCCTCGATGACGTGTTCAGCGAGCTGGACACCCGCCGCCGCGAACGGCTGGGCAGGATCGTCACCACCGCCTCGCAGGTGCTGATCACCACCGCGAACGACGGCGACATCCCCGACTCGCTCGAGGGCGAGATCCACGTGGTCGACGTGACCCTCGGCGCCGCGGTGCCCCGGTCATGAGCGGCTCGGCGGATCCGCGGCGCACGGGCGGACCGGCCCGGCCGCGCCTGGCGAACCCCTACGACCTCTCCACCTGGGCGGGTGCGGGGGCGACGGGGCAGCCGGCTCCGGCGCAGGAGGAGCCAGGTGCTGAGCGCGAGCAGCTGCGGCAGCGGGGACCAGCCCGTTCGAGGGCATCCCAGCCCGTGCCGCGCGCGCCCGCCGCCGCGCCGCCGGCCCCGCCGGACGATCCCGAGGGCGAGGTGACGGTGCTCTTCGATCCGCCCGAGCTGCCCGCCCCGCCGGATCCCTTCGAGCTCGCCCGCCGCACCGTGAACCGCTCCCGCGCGGCGGCCCGGGACCGCGGTCTCTTCCCGATCTCCGCGAAGACGCAGGCCAGGGACGTGCGCGATCGTTCCGGTCGCGCGCCCGGCTACTCCGGTTCCCGCCCTGATCCGCGGGATCCGCAGGGGATCCAGAACGTGCTGCGCAGGGTGCTGGGCGATCTGGGCTGGAACGCCGGGATGAGCACCGGGCGGGTGCTGGAGGAGTGGGACGAGATCGTCGGCGAACGGATCGCGACCCACTGCCGTCCGGTCTCCTTCGAGGACGGGGTGCTCGTGGTCAGCGCCTCCTCCTCGGCCTGGGCCTCGCAGCTGCGGATGCTCACCCCGCAGGTCATCACCACGATCGAGGAGCACGTCGGCTCCCACGTGATCTCCGAGCTCAAGGTCACCGGGCCAGCCGCCGCCCAGCGCAGCTGGAAGAAGGGCCGCCGCACCGTCACCTGGCGCGGCCCCCGGGATACGTATGGGTGATCGACGTGCTGCGAGGAACGAGCGGTAGGAGATCAGCGGGAGTGCAGAGGGTGAGGTTCACACCACGTCACCTGCGGGGCGCCCCCTGCTACGGTGGTGCTCGACGAGCTGATGCAGCTCGCGTGCACTGGGGTCGGTGAAATTCCGAGCCGGCGGTGACAGTCCGCGACCCGATGGCCTCTGGCCCTCGGCTGACCAGGTGGAACTCCTGGGCCGACGGTGAGAGTCCGGATGGGAAGCGCACGCGAACGACGTCCTCGGGCGAGCCGATCTCGTGCACCCCTCCGGTGCGCCGCGGCGACTCCCGGCGACGCCGTCCCGCCCACCCTTCCTCTCCCTCCGGGAACCGCGAGCAGCGGACCGGAGGAGACAGAGCATGCTTCACGACACCGAGCGGCGCGCCCTGGCGCGCGCCCTCGAGATCGCCGCCGACCCCTCCGTGCCGCTGGGGCCGAACCCCCGGGTGGGCTGCGTGCTGCTCGGGGCCGATGGCGCGATGCTCGCCGAGGGCCACCATCGCGGTGCCGGCACCGCGCACGCCGAGGCCGACGCCCTGGCCCGGGCCCGCAGCGTGGGCATCCCGCTCATGGGCGCGACCGCCGTGGTCACCCTCGAACCCTGCGCGCACACGGGACGCACCGGCCCCTGCGCCGAAGCTCTCCTCGAGGCCGGCATCGGCCGCGTGGTCATCGCCCGCACCGACCCGAACCCGGTCGCCTCCGGCGGCATCGACCGCCTGCGCGCCGCCGGGATCGACGTCGAGCTCGACGTGCCCGAGGATCTCGCCGCCGCGGCGGCCGCCCTGAACCGCGGCTGGGAGCACGGGCTGCGGCACGGCCGCCCCCTGGTCACCGCGAAGACCGCCCTCACCCTCGACGGACGCGCCGCCGCGGCCGACGGCACCAGCCAGTGGATCACCGGCCCGGCGGCCCGCGAGGAGGTCCACCTCCTGCGCACCACCTGCGACACCGTGCTGGTGGGCACCGGCACCGCGCGCATCGACCAGCCCACGCTCACCGCCCGCCGCCCGGACGGCGCACTGCATCCCCGCCAGCCGCTGCGCGCCGTGATGGGCACCTCCGCCGTCCCAACCCTGCCCGCCGTCGAGGGCGCCGGGCAGCAGGTGCGCCTGGCCACCCGTGATCCGTCGGCCGCCCTCGCGGAGCTCTTCGCGCGCGGCGCCCGGCACGTGCTGCTCGAGGGCGGGCCCACCCTCACCGCCGCGTTCCTGCGCGCCGGGCTCGTGGACGAGCTGATCCTCCACCTCGCCCCGACGCTGCTGGGCGCCGGGCGGCCCGCCGTCGCGGATCTCGCGATCAGCACGCTCGCCGACCGCCTCGACCTCGAGCTGGTCGACGCGAGCCCGCTGCCCTCACCGGGCGGCCCCACCGATCTCCGCCTCACCCTCCACCCCCGCCCCACCTCCGTCACCCACCCTGCCTGACCTGGAAGGACACCCATGTTCACCGGCATCATCGAAGAGCTCGGCACCGTCGAGTCGCTCACCCTCGGCGCGGATCCCGCCCGCCTGCGGATCCGCTCCCCGCAGGTCCTCGAGGGCATCGCCCTCGGCGACTCGATCGCCGTGAGCGGCTGCTGCCTCACCGTCACCGCGCACGAGGGCGGCAGCTGGACGGCCGACGTCATCTCCACCACCCTCGCCGCGACCTCCCTGGGCGACCTGGCCGCCGGCGACCGCGTGAACCTCGAGCGGTGCGTGCGGGCCGACGGCCGCCTGGACGGGCACATCGTGCAGGGACACGTCGACGGGGTCGGCACCGTCACCGGCCGCGAGGAGGCCGACGGCACCACCCTGCTGCGCCTCGCCCTGCCCGCGGGCCTGTCGCGCTACGTGGTCGCCAAGGGCTCCCTCGCCGTGGACGGGGTGAGCCTCACCGTCGCCGCGATCGACGGCGAGGAGGTCACCCTCGGCCTCATCCCCGAGACCCTCTCCCGCACCACCCTCGGCGTCCGCGCGGTCGGCGACCGCGTGAACCTCGAGGTGGACGTGCTGGCGAAGTACGTCGAGAAGCTCACCGCGAGCCTCCTGCCCGCAGCGGAGGACGCCCGATGAACGCCCCGCACCCGGGCCCCGTCCCGCTGGATCCCGTCGAGGACGCGATCGCCGCGATCGCCGCGGGCCGCGCCGTGGTGGTGGTCGACGACGAGGACCGCGAGAACGAGGGCGACCTCATCCTCGCCGCCTCCGCCGCGACCCCCGAGCTGATCGGCTTCGCAGTGCGCCACTCGAGCGGGCTGCTGTGCGCCCCCATGGGCGCCGAGCGCGCCGATGCCCTCGAGCTGCCGCTCATGGTGCGCGAGAACGCCGACCCGCTGCGCACCGCGTACACCGTGAGCGTCGACGCGAGCGCGGGCGTGACCACCGGCATCAGCGCCGCCGACCGCGCCCGCACCCTGCGGGTGCTCGCCGGGGAGGACACCGTCCCGGAGGATCTGATCCGCCCCGGCCACGTGCTCCCCCTGCGGGCGAAGGCCGGCGGGGTGCTCGAGCGACGCGGCCACACCGAGGCCGCCGTCGACCTCACCCGGCTCGCGGGGCTGCCCGCGGTGGGGATGATCGTCGAGCTCGTCCACGACGACGGCGACATGATGCGCGGCCCCGCCCTGCGCGAGTTCGCCGACGAGCACGGCCTGGCGATGATCTCCATCGAGGACCTCGCCGCGCACCGGCGGCGCCACGACCGGCCCGCCAGCGGGATCACCGACCCGGTCCCTCTGCCCACCCCGCACGGCACCTTCGAGGCGCGCGCCGTGCGCGAGGGCACGGCCGAGCACCTGGTGCTCGTGCGCGGCGACGTCACCACCGCCGAGCCGGTGCTCACCCGGGTCCACTCCGAGTGCGTGACCGGGGACGTGTTCGGCTCCCGCCGCTGCGACTGCGGCCCCCAGCTGCAGGAATCCCTGGCCCGCATCGACGCCGCCGGGCGCGGCGTGCTCATCCTGCTGCGCGGCCACGAGGGGCGCGGCATCGGCCTGGTCGAGAAGCTGCGCGCCTACGCGCTGCAGGACGCCGGCCGCGACACCGTCGAGGCGAACCTCGACCTCGGCCTGCCCGTGGATTCGCGCTCCTTCGCCGCTGTCCCCGGCATCCTCGCCCACCTGGGTGTGGACACGGTCGCGCTGCTCACCCACAACCCGGAGAAGGCCCACGCCCTGGTCGGCGGCGGGGTCGAGGTCGCCGCCACGGTGGACCTCGGCACCCACCCCACCCCGGAGAACCTCGCCTACCTCACCACCAAGCGGGATCGGCTCGGCCACCACCTCGTCGACCTGCCCACCACCCTCACCACCCCCCTCACGGACGGAGACCCCTCATGAGCGGCCACGGAAGCCCCACCACCGAGATCCCCCACCAGCCCGGCACCCGCCTCGCGATCGTCGCCGCCTCCTGGCACGAGCAGGTCATGGACGGCCTGCTCGCCGGGGCGCTGCGCGCGAGCAGCGAGGCCGGCATCGCCGAGCCCACCGTGGTGCGCGCCCCCGGCTCCTTCGAGCTGCCGGTGATCGCGGACGCCCTCGCCCGCACGCACGACGCCGTGGTCGCCCTCGGCGTCGTGATCCGCGGCGGCACCCCGCACTTCGACTACGTGTGCGCGGCGGCGACCGACGGGCTGGGACGCGTCGCCCTCGACCACGGCACCCCGATCGGCTTCGGCCTGCTCACCTGCGACGACGAGCAGCAGGCGCTGGACCGGGCGGGACTGCCCGGCTCGTCGGAGGACAAGGGCCACGAGGCGGCCGCCGCGGCGCTGACCACCGCGAGCGTGCTCGCCGGCCTCGCGGTGCAGCACGAGGAGGCGCCCCGCGGGGCGTGACCCGGGCACGGGGGCGCCGGCCCGACCGCCAGGCGCCCCTGTGCCGCACGATCCCCCCGGGCGGGGTACGGGGCCTCGACAGACGGTCCGCCAGGCCCGATTCGAGGCGGTTCCGGGCCGTCTGGGGGTGTCTGCGCGTCGCGTCGTCCACATCCGCGGCGGGGCGAATAGGTTCACACGGCCATCTCGGCTAGAATCAGGGAGGTTCGGCCGACGTCCTCCGACGTCCTCGTGGACTTCTGCCGTCGGCTCGCCCGCCGCGTCCCGCAGGCGCCGCACGCGCGCGTACGCGCGCGCGGTGACCAGTGGGCCTCCGGGCACCGCGCCGGCGCGGCTGTCCCCGTGATCCTGCCGAACCACCCCGCCGCGTCCCGGCCGGGGGACCCTGGACTGCGAGGAGCCACATCAGGTGAGCGACAGCGACCGCCCCATGCCCGATCAGGACGTGCCCGAGAGCACCCCGGACCCGTCACCCGGAGCGGCCGACGCAGCGGCACCCGCGCCCCTCACCGCCGGTGAGCGCGCGGCCCACGCCCCCGAGCACTACGACGCCTCGGACATCACCGTCCTCGAGGGCCTCGAGGCGGTCCGCAAGCGCCCCGGCATGTACATCGGCTCCACCGGTGAGCGCGGCCTGCACCACATGGTCCAGGAGGTCGTCGACAACTCGGTCGACGAGGCGATGGCCGGTCACGGCGACACCATCGAGGTGACCCTGCTGGCCGACGGCGGCGTGCGCGTGGTCGACCACGCCCGCGGCATCCCCGTGGCCATGCACCCCACCGAGGGCAAGCCCGCGGTCGAGCTGGTCCTCACCGTGCTGCACGCCGGCGGCAAGTTCGGCGGCGGCGGCTACGCCGTCTCCGGCGGTCTGCACGGCGTGGGCTCCTCCGTGGTCAACGCCCTGTCCATCCGGATGGAGGTGGAGATCCGCCGTGACGGGCACGTGTGGCGCCAGGCGTACTCCCGCGGCGTGCCCCTGGCCCCCCTCGACAAGGGCGAGGAGACCGAGGAGACCGGCACGACGATCACCTTCTGGGCCGACGACGAGATCTTCGACGAGACGGTCTACGACTTCGAGACCCTCCGCAAGCGGTTCCAGCAGATGGCGTTCCTCAACAAGGGCCTGCGCATCACGCTGACCGACGAGCGCGCCCCCGAGGTCGAGGAGACCGAGGACGACCACCTCGTGGACGTCGAGCTCGAGGCCGAGGGCGCCGAGACCGGGAAGGACGCGGGCCCCCGCACCGTCTCCTACCTCTACGAGCGCGGACTGCAGGACTTCGTCGAGTTCATCAACACGGCCAAGCGGGCCGAGGTGATCCACCCCGAGATCATCTCCTTCGAGTCCGAGGACACCGACGCGAAGATCTCCGTCGAGGTCGCGATGCAGTGGACCGGCGCCTACTCCGACTCCGTGCACACCTACGCCAACACGATCAACACCCACGAGGGCGGCACCCACGAGGAGGGCTTCCGCTCCTCGCTCACCTCGATCGTGAACCGCTACGGCCGCGCCCAGGGCCTGCTGAAGGAGAAGGACGCCAACCTCACCGGCGAGGACATCCGCGAGGGCCTCACCGCGGTGATCTCCGTGAAGCTCGGCGAGCCGCAGTTCGAGGGCCAGACCAAGACCAAGCTCGGCAACACCATCGCCCGCACCTTCATGGTCAAGGTGATGACCGACCAGCTCACCGACTGGTTCGAGTCCCACCCGAACGAGGCCAAGGCGATCGTCATGAAGGGCCAGGCCGCGGCGATGGCCCGCGAGGCGGCCCGCAAGGCCCGCGACGCGACCCGTCGGAAGTCCCCGCTGGAGACCGGCGGCATGCCCGGCAAGCTGCGCGACTGCTCCTCCCGCAACCCCGCCGAGTCCGAGATCTTCATCGTCGAGGGCGACTCCGCCGGCGGCTCCGCCGTGCAGGGCCGCGACCCGCGCACCCAGGCGATCCTCCCCATCCGCGGAAAGATCCTGAACGTGGAGAAGGCGCGGCTGGACCGGGCGCTGGACAACCAGGAGGTCCGCTCGCTGATCACCGCCTTCGGCACCGGCATCGGCGAGGACTTCGACGCGACCAAGCTGCGGTACCACAAGATCATCCTGATGGCCGACGCGGACGTCGACGGCCAGCACATCTGCACCCTGCTGCTGACGCTGCTGTTCCGCTACATGCGCCCGCTGATCGAGCTGGGCCACGTGTTCATCGCGATGCCGCCGCTGTTCCGCCTGAAGTGGTCCAACGCCCCGCACGAGTACGTCTTCAGCGACGAGGAGCGCGACGAGCGCCTCGAGGCCGGCCGCGCCGCGGGCCGCCGCATCCCCCGGGACAACGGCATCCAGCGCTACAAGGGTCTGGGCGAGATGGACTGGAAGGAGCTGCAGTCCACCACGATGGACACCAACACCCGCACCCTGAAGCAGGTCACGGTCGACGAGGCCGCCGACGCGGACACCATCTTCTCCGTGCTGATGGGCGACGACGTCGAGTCCCGTCGGCGGTTCATCCAGGAGAACGCCAAGGACGTCCGCTTCCTCGACATCTGACGTCGGCCCCCGGAGCGGCGCCGGCCCGCCCGCGCGCCCCCGGGGACCCCTCGACCACTCGGCCCCACCGGAAAGGCCTCCACACCCATGAGCGACACCCCGCAGGACCCCACGAACCCCGACGACACCCCCTCCCCGCAGGAGCCGCAGGCTCCCGAGGAGCCGACGCCCGCGGAGGCCGTCGGCGTCGGCGGCCAGGAGACGCCCGAGGGCGCCCACGAGATCTCCGCGGACGAAGCCGCCTCCCGCACCGTCACGCTGGTGGACCCGCTGGACGAGAGCGAGGTCGACCGCATCACGCAGATCGACCTCAACCACGAGATGCAGCGCTCGTACCTCGACTACGCGATGAGCGTCATCGTCTCCCGCGCGCTGCCGGACGTGCGGGACGGCCTCAAGCCCGTCCACCGCCGCATCGTCTACGCGATGTTCGACGGCGGCTACCGCCCCGACCGCTCCTTCTCGAAGTGCGCGAAGGTCGTCGGCGAGGTGATGGGCAACTACCACCCCCACGGCGACTCCGCGATCTACGACGCGATGGTGCGCCTGGTGCAGCCGTGGTCGATGCGCTACCCGCTGATCCTCGGCCAGGGCAACTTCGGCTCCGCCGGCGACGACGGCGCCGCGGCCCCGCGCTACACCGAGTGCAAGATGGCGCCGCTGGCCCTCGAGCTGGTGCGCGACATCGAGCAGGACACCGTGGACATGCAGGGCAACTACGACAACACGGTCGACGAGCCCACCGTGCTGCCCGCCCGCTTCCCGAACCTGCTGGTCAACGGCTCCGCCGGCATCGCCGTCGGCATGGCCACGAACATCCCGCCGCACAACCTGCGCGAGGTGGCCGACGCCGTCCAGTGGCTGCTGAAGAACCACGAGGCCACCAAGCCCGAGCTGCTCGAGGCCTGCCTGCAGCGCATCAAGGGCCCGGACTTCCCCTCCGGCGCCACGATCGTGGGCACCTCCGGGATCGAGGACGCCTACCGCACCGGCCGCGGCTCCATCACCCAGCGCGCCGTGGTCTCCACCGAGGAGATCAACGGCCGCATGGCGCTCGTGGTCACCGAGCTGCCCTACCAGGTCAACCCCGACACCCTCGCGCGCAAGATCGCCGAGATGGTCAAGCTCGGCAAGATCCAGGGCATCGCCGACATCACCGACGAGACCTCCGGCCGCACCGGCCAGCGCCTGGTCATCACCCTCAAGCGCGACGCCGTGGCGAAGGTGGTGCTGAACAACCTCTACAAGCACACCCAGCTGCAGGAGAACTTCTCCGCGAACATGCTCGCGCTCGCGGGCGGGGTGCCGCGCACCCTGTCGATCGACTCCTTCGTGCGCGAGTGGACCAAGCACCAGATCGACGTCATCGTGCGCCGCACGAAGTTCCGCCTGCGCAAGGCCGAGGAGCAGATCCACATCTTCCGCGGCTACCTCAAGGCGCTCGACGCGCTCGACGAGGTCATCGCGCTGATCCGCCGCTCCCCGGACGTCGACGAGGCCCGCACCGGGCTGATGGACCTGCTCGAGATCGACGAGATCCAGGCCAACGCGATCCTCGCGATGCAGCTGCGCCGCCTGGCCGCCCTGGAGCGCCAGAAGATCATCGAGGAGCACGACCGCCTGCAGGCCCTCATCGAGGAGTACACCGCGATCCTCGCCGACCCGCAGCGGCAGCGCGACATCGTCTCCGAGGAGCTCGCGGAGATCGTGGACCGCTTCGGCGACGACCGCCGCACCGAGATCCTCCCCTTCGCCGGCGACATGGAGATGGAGGACCTCATCCCCGAGGAGGACATGGTCGTCACCATCACCCGCGGCGGCTACGTCAAGCGCACCCGAGAGGACCAGTACCGCGCCCAGAAGCGCGGCGGCAAGGGGGTGCGCGGCGCCTCCCTGCGCGAGGACGACGTGGTGGAGCACTTCTTCACCACCACCACCCACCGCTGGCTGCTGTTCTTCACCAACCAGGGCCGCGTCTACCGCGCCAAGGGCTACGAGCTGCCCGAGGCGCCGCGCGACGCGAAGGGCCAGCACGTGGCGAACCTGATGGCGTTCCAGCCGGACGAGAACATCGCCTCGGTGCTCGCGATCGACAGCTACGAGGACGCCCAGCACCTCGTGCTCGCCACCGAGTCCGGCCTGGTGAAGAAGACCCCGATGCCGGCCTTCGACTCCAGCCGCACCGGCGGCATCATCGCGATCAACCTGCGCGACATCGACGGGCCCGAGGGCCCGCAGCCGGACCGCGTGATCTCCGCCCGCGCCGTGAACAGCGACGACGAGATCCTGCTGGTCTCCCGCAACGGCCAGTCCGTGCGCTTCCCGGCGGATGACGGCACGCTGCGCCCGACGGGCCGCGCCACCAGCGGCGTGACCGGCATGAAGTTCCGCCACCAGGACACGCTGCTGGCCATGGACGTGATCCGCCCGGACAGCTTCGTGATCACCGTGACCGACGGCGGCTTCGCCAAGCGCACCACCGTGGACGAGTACCGCCTGCAGGGGCGCGGCGGCCTGGGCATCCGGGTCGCGAAGCTCCCCGACGACCGCGGCCACCTGGTGGGCGCGGCCGTGGTCGAGGAGACCGACGAGCTGCTGGTGGTCATGGAGCGCGGCCGCGTGGTCCGCTCCAAGGTCGCCGAGGTGCCGGCCAAGGGCCGCACCACCATGGGCGTGGTCTTCGCCAAGCCCGACAAGGGCGACCGCATCCTGCTGGTCACCACCGGCCAGGAATCCGAGGTCGACGAGGAGGAGGCCGAGGCGCCCGAGATCATCGACGCCGATCCCGCCGGGAGCGAGGATGCTGTGGAGAACTCCGCAGATGCCGCGCCCGAGGGTGTGGAGGGCGAGGACGATGTTCTAGGCTCTGACGAGTCCGACCAGTCGCCGACCGGCGACGCCGATCCGAACGAGGAGTGATCCGTGAGCACCAGTGACTCCAGGACCACCACCGGGTCCTCGAACCCGGCAGAGTCCACGTCCAAGCTCCCGGCCTTCGAGGAGTCCCCCTCGTCGCTCTCGTCGGCCTCCCCGGCGGAGGGGTCCGCAGCCGAGACCTCTCCGGCGGAGACGTCGATGGGCACCGGCAAGGGATCGGCCTCGCGCGGCGCCAGCCGCAGCCCCAAGAAGACCACCGGCATCGCCAACCCGGCGGAGAAGGAACGCCGCGGCCCGCGCCGCGTGCGCCTCACGCTCGCCCGGCTCGACCCGTTCTCGGTGATGAAGCTGTCGTTCCTCGCGGCGATCGCGATCGGCATCGCCACCGTGGTCGCGGTGGTGCTGCTGTGGAACCTCGTCGAGGCGATCGGCCTGTGGGGCAAGATCGACCAGCTGGGCCGTGACCTCAACAGCGGCGACCCGCTGCCCTTCATGGAGTTCTTCAGCTTCTCGAAGATGACCAGCTACGGCACCATCGTCGCCGTGGTGAACGTCGTGATCATCACCGCGCTGGGCACCCTGCTCGCCTTCCTCTACAACCTGGTGGCGGCGCTGCTCGGCGGATTGAAGATGACCTTCACCGACGAGTGACCGCCGCGCGGCGCCCCGCGTGATGCGCTGAGCTCGGAGACCCCGCTCCGGCACCACCTCTCTGGCGCGACCGGCACCATCTTTCTGGCGCGACCGTTGCGCAGTGGGCGGATCGGCTCCCCTGATCCGCCCACTGCGCAACGGTCGCGGAGTCAGCTGCGGTGCAGCTCGGTGACGTCCGCGACCCGGGCGTCGAGGTGCCGCAGCGCGGCCTCGGCCGGGAGGGTCGCGGCGACCCCGTGCGCGCCGGCGCCCAGGGAGATCCGCCGCAGCGGGTCCCCGGCGAGGGAGGCATCCGCGATCACCGGCCAGGGCGTGGTCGCGCCGAAGGGCGTGATCGTGCCGCGCTCGTAGCCGGTGACCTGCTGTGCGACGTCCTTGTCCGGCATCGACAGCCGGTTCACGCCCAGCAGGGCGCGCAGCTTCGGCCAGGAGATCTCGCGATCCCCCGGCACCAGCACGAACAGGAAGTCGCCCTCCCCGCGCCGCACCACCAGCGTCTTGACGATGTCGCGCGGGGCGACGCCGCGGGCAGAGGCCGCCTCCTCGAGGGAGCCCACGCGGCCGTGCCGGGTGATCTCGTGCTCCAGTCCGGAGACCGCCAGGGCATCGTGCGCGCGCTGTTCGCTCATGGGCCCACGATAGTGAGCGCGCCCCGGGCCATGGCTCGTGAGCCTGGTCGCGGGATCCTGGGAGCGGCGCGTCGGCCTGGCTATCGTCGAAGGATGCCCTCCACGACGCCCGATGCCCCGGAACCCGCCCCCACCCCCGCGCCCGGCGCGGCCCCTGCGGAGGCCTTCGCCCCGGAGGAGTACCCGTGGGTGGGGCCCGCGGTGCGGTCCGCGCTGCTGCTGAGCGACGGGGTGGTGGACCTCGACCCCGCCGGCGGCGTCCCCGCCCCGACCGACGAGCTCTCCGAGACGCTCGTGGACGTCTCGGCGATCGAGCAGGCCCTGGCCGCCGAGGGCGTCGCGCCGCTGGCCGAGCGCACCCTGGTGGTCGCCGTCGGCTCCAACCAGACCCCGCGCACCATCGCCCGCAAGTACCGCCGCGCCGGCGGGGGCGTCCCGGTGGCCACCCCCTTCGTGCGCTGCACCGTGCACCACCTCGCCGTCGGCCACGTCGCGAACGTCGCCGCGCCGGGCTACGTGCCGGCCGCGCCCTACCGGGCCGAGGGCGCGCAGATGGAGCTCGTCGCGACCTGGTTCGACGACGCGCAGCTCGCCGTGATCGACGAGACCGAGCCGAACTACGACCGGGTGCGGCTCTCCGCGCAGCATCACCCGCTCACCCTCGCCACCGGTGCGGAGCCCGCCCACTTCGACGTGTACGCCTCACAGCGCGGCGTCCTCGCCGACGGGCGGCCGATCCCGCTGCGCCACCGCCAGCAGGAGCTCTTCGACGAGCTGGTCGCGCTGACCGGGGCCGAGCTGTTCATCGGCGACGCCGCCGAGGTGTGCGCCCGGCTCGCGGCCCGCCCCGCGGCGCTGGCCGAGCTCGCCCACGAGCACGAGCTCGTCGCGGAGGACGGCCTGCACCGCGCCCGGGAGGCGGCTGCCTGATCCCGGGCCGACGGATCCCGCCGGCGAGCCGCCTCGCGCGTCACAGCCCGTCGCGGTCGTGCCAGTGCTCCTGCCAGCGCCAGTCGATCGGTTCCGAGCTGCGCTGGTACCGGATGTCGGTGGACAGCCGCATCACGTCGCCCTCGTCGACGTTGTCCGTCGCGGCGTGGACGATGTGCGCCGAGTGCACCACGATGTCGCCGGCGCGGTAGTCGGCGGTCAGCCAGCGGGAGTCGTACTCCTCGGCGAGCCCGGGCAGATCGGCGGTGATCGAGGCGGCCGGCGCCTGCAGGCGGCCGCTCGCCTCCTCCGCGAGCACGCGGTGATGGCTGCGCTCGAGGTAGGTGAGCCCGCCGCGGGAGACGGGCGTGTCACCAAGCGGGATCCACGCCGAGAGCACGCGGTCGGTGCCGCCGCGCAGGTAGACGAGGTCGTAGTGCGCCTGGGTGGCGGTGCCGATCCCCTTCTCGCCGGGCCGGGTATGGCGGATGATCTTGCGGCGGTGCAGATGCACCTCGTCCTCCAGGAGCCAGGCGAACCAGTCCTTGATCTGCGGCAGCGCGCAGAAGGCCTGGTACTGCGCGGAGGGGACGATCTCGTGGAAGAGCCGCTCCCGCAGCAGGCCGCGATCCAGTTCGCCGTCGCCCTGGAGGCCCTCGAGCGGATCGCTGTCGCGGCGCACCAGGCCGGTGTCCATGAGCCGCTCGAAGTAGTAGCGCCGGAAGGCGTGGACCACGTCCGGGTCGAGATGATCGGTGAGGTAGAGGTAGCCCTCCCGGCGCAGCCGCTGCCAGAGCGCGTCGCGATCGCTGCGCTCCGCCGCAGGGACGGGCTCGAGGTCGCCGAGCCGGTGCGGGGCCTCGTCGAGCACGTATCCGTTCGATGTCAGCATGATCCCAGTGTGGACGCGCGGCTGTGACCTGGCCATGGATAGTCGTGAGCGCAGAACTAGGACTATCGTGACCTCATGGATCCGAGGACGCCGACGCCGAGCCCGCTCCCGGCCGAGCCCTCGGCCGTACCCCCGACCGGGCCATCGAGTGAGCCCTCGACCGGGCCGCCGGTCGCGCCGCCGAGGGAGTGGGCGCACTACCTGCCCGCCTCTCCCGCGCTGCGCGAGACGGGCCTGGCCTGCCTCGGGGCGGGGGAGCAGTCCGGGCCGCTCCCGCCGCTCGCCGAGCGGGTGCTCTCCCGCCACGCCCTGGTGCTGGTCTCCTCCGGGGCGGGGACCTTCACCGACCCCGCCGGGACGCATCCGGTGACGGCCCCGGCCTGGATCTGGCTGGAACCGGGCACCCCGCACTCCTACGGGCCCGACGCGCACGGATGGACCGAGCACTGGGTGCTGTTCGAGGGCGTCGGCGCCCGCACCTACCGCTCCCACAGCGGGATCGGGGACGGGCACGTGCTGCGCCGCGGCGGACCGGAGCCCGCCGAGCGCGCGGAGATCTTCGCCGCGCTGCACCGCGCCGGGTCCGTCCCCGGGCGGCGCGCGCAGCTGCACGCCTCCTCGCTCGTGCACCGGCTGCTGGGCGCCCTGCTCGGCGACGCCGAGGAGGACCCGCACCGCACCTCGGTGACCCGCACCGTGCTCGCCACCGCCACGGAGGACCTCTCGGTCGCCCAGCGTGCCGCGCTCAGCGGGGTGGGGGTCGACGAGTTCCGGGCGCAGATCCGTCGTGCGACGGGCCTGACCCCGCACGAGTTCGTGCTGACCACCCGGCTCTCGCGGGCCCAGGAGCTGCTCGCCCGCAGCGATCTGCCGATCTGGCAGGTCGCCGCGGAGGTGGGGATCGACGACGCCTCCTACTTCACCCGCCTGTTCACCCGCCGCATCGGCGTCGCGCCGCGCACCTTCCGCCACGAGCAGCGCCGCGATCGCGCTGTGACCTCGGAAACATGAGGGCCGGCGGGTTGGACGTCACGGCATGATCGCCGTACAGTGGTTCGTCGGTGGTCGACGCCCGGAGCAGCTCCGAGCGAGAACTCCCCCGGGCCTATAGCTCAGTCGGTTAGAGCGCTGTCCTGATAAGACAGAGGTCGCTGGTTCAAGTCCAGCTAGGCCCACTTCGAGGATCGGAGGAACTCATGAAGAAGTTCATCACGACCGCAGCCGTCGTGCTCACCACGGCCGTCGCGGGGATCCTCACCTGGCGGAAGGTCGAATCCGACCGCATCCGCAACGATCTGTGGACCGAGGCGGAGCGCATCTCCGCCGAGCAGGACGAGGTCGCCGAGGCACAGCCCGCGCACCGCGCCTGACAACCACATATGGGGACTTAGCTCAGTTGGTAGAGCGGTAGCTTTGCAAGCTTCAGGTCAGGGGTTCGACCCCCCTAGTCTCCACCCCCACAGCGAAGGCCCCGCCGCACGGCGGGGCCTTCGTCATGCTCGGGCGCTGCGGCGCGGCACTCGGGCCACAGGGCGCCCGCCCCAGACCGTCACGTCGGGCGTCTAGTCTGACCAGCATGAACAGCGAGAGCGGAGGCCGGGCGGCGGCAGGCGGCGGCCGCATGGCCGGCCTGCTCGCCCTCACCATCACCTCGGTCCTGTGGGGCACCACCGGCACCGCCGCGACCTTCGCGCCCGAGGTGAGCCCCCTCGCGATCGGCGCCGCGGCGCTCGGGATCGGCGGGCTGCTGCAGGCCGCGGTCGCGGTGCCCGCGCTGCGCCGGGACCGTCGGGCGCTGCGGGGCCGGGCTCGGCTCGTGGCCCTGGGCGCCCTGGCCGTCGCGCTCTACCCGCTCGCGTTCTACAGCTCCATGCACATCGCGGGAGTCGCGATCGGCTCGGTCGCCTCCCTGGCCTCCGCCCCGCTCGCCTCCGGGGTTCTCGAGAAGATCGTCGACGGCCGACGCCTCGGACGGTGGTGGCAGCTCGCGGCGGCGCTCGGCGTGCTCGGCAGCGTGATGCTGTGCCTGTCCACCGCCCGGGGCGAGCTCGGCTCCCCGGGGCGGACCCTGCTGGGCGTGCTGCTCGGTCTCGTCGCCGGCAGCACCTATGCGCTGTTCTCCTGGGCCTGCCAGCGCCTGATGCGCGCCGGCATCGAGCGGGCCGCCTCGATGGGGGCCGTGTTCGGCCTCGGCGGGCTGCTGCTCATGCCGGTCCTCGCCGTGACCGGTGGCCCGATCCTCCACAGCAGCGGCAACCTCGCCGTCGCGGCGTACATGGCCCTGATCCCCATGTTCCTCGGCTATGTGCTGTTCGGTCGCGGTCTCGTCACCGTCCCGGCGAGCACGGCGACCACGGTGACGCTCACCGAGCCCGCGGTCGCCACGCTCCTGGCCGTCGTGGTGGTGGGGGAGCGGCTCGGCCCGCTCGGCTGGGCCGGGCTCCTCGTCCTCGCCGCGGTGCTCGCCCTGCTCGCGCTCGCACCACCCGCGGCGGCGCCGCGCCCCGTGGGGGTTGGTACCTCCGGCCCCGCCGTGGCACGGTGTCGGAGATACTAGGTTCCGCCGCGCTCCGCGGAACCGCGCCCGACTGACGGGCGCGACGCGCCCACCCACCGCCTGGGCCCCTCGCACGGCGACGCCGCCGCGCGGGGCACCCTCGTCTCCGCGAAGACCACCCGCCGCAAGGTCGCCGCGGGCGTGCTGCTCTCGAGCGCGATCGCCTCCTTCTTCGTGGGCGTCACCGAGCCGCTCGAGTTCTCCTTTATGTTCCTCGCCCCGGGCTTGTACGTGGTCCACGCGCTGTTCACCGGCATCTCCATGGCGGTCAGCGCGATGTTGCCGGTGCGGATGGGCTTCGGCTTCTCCGGCGGGTTCATCGACCTCGTGCTCGGCTGGGTGAACCCGATGGCGCAGAACCCGTGGGCGATCCCCGTCATGGGCGTGTTCTGGTTCGTGGTCTACTTCGTCGTCTTCCGCGCGATCATCCTCCGCTTCGACCTGAAGACCCCCGGCCGCGAGGACGAGGAGCTCCTGGCCGAGGAGGAGCAGGGCGGCGCGGCCCCCGGCAGCGACAAGTACGCGATCGTCGCGACGGCCTTCCTCACCGCCCTGGGAGGCAAGGAGAACATCCTGGACCTCGAGAACTGCGCGACCCGGCTGCGGATGGAGATCGCCGACACCTCGAAGGTCGACGACGCCGCGCTGAAGCGCGCGGGTGCCGCCGGCACCATGAAGCCGGGCGGGACCTCCGTGCAGGTCATCTACGGCACCAGCGTCCAGTTCGTGAAGGACGCGATGGAACGGATCATCACCGGCCAGGCCGAGCCCGTCGCGTCCGCCGAGACCGCCGCGGCCGACGTCGCCGCCGAGGAGAGCGCCGGCGGGGGCACCGCCACCGCGGTGCGGGCCAGCGCGCTGGTGCGGCTGCGCCAGCCCATGGCCGGGACCGTCATCCCGCTCTCGGAGGTGCCGGATGCGACCTTCGCGCAGGGGATCATGGGCCCGGGCGTGGCCATCGAGCCCACCTCCGGCGAGGTGGTCGCCCCCGCGGCCGGCACCGTGACGCACGTGTTCCCGACCGGCCACGCCGTCGCGCTGACCCTCGAGGACGACACCGAGGTGCTGATCCACGTGGGCCTGGACACCGTGAAGATGCAGGGCGAGGGTTTCACGACGCTCGTGAGGGCCGGTGACCTGGTCAGCGCGGGCACGCCGCTGCTGCGTGCGGACCTCTCCGCGATCCGCAGCGCCGGCTACCCGGTCGTCACGCCGGTGATCGTCATGAACGACAAGGACGCCCGCATCGAGCTCGTCTGAACCACCCGGCACGGACCCGGACCCGGCGCCCCGCCCCTCAGCGGCAGGGGCGCCGGGAGTCCCGCGAGCGGTGCGGCACCGCCCGTCGGGACCCTCGCCGCCGTGGCGCGGTTCACACTCCAGTACCGTGGGGCCATGGGTATCGACATTCCGACACAGTCCGACATCGTGGGGCTCACGCAGCACCGTCACGAGGCGAGCGTGACGATCTACCTCTCCGCCGCGGAGCTGGGCGCGCAGGCCGTCGTCCACGACCCCGACGCCTCCAAGCTCGCGCTGCGCAGCGCCTTCTCCGACGCCCTCGCCGAGCTCGGCGGGACGCGCCAGGATCGCCAGGCGCTGACCGACGCCGTCCAGGAGCTGGTCGAGGACCGGGACTTCTGGGGCACCGGCGCCCGCAGCCTGGCCATCTTCGTCTCCCCCGAGGGGCTGCGCGCCTTCCGGCTCATGAACGAGCTGGCCGGCGCGACCTCGACCGGCGATCGCTTCGATGTGGGCCCGATGATCCGGGCGATCACCTTCGCGCACGTCGGCTACGTGCTGGCCCTCACGGAGGGCCAGGTGCGCCTGCTGCACCTGGACGCGACCGCCAGCCGCACCCCCGTGGCGCTCACCGAGCTGCCCGAGGATGCTGCTGACGCGCTGACCAGGGAACCCGCCACCGGGCGCTTCAACCGGCACCGGGCTGACGGCGCCCTGGCCCAGAAGCCCGAGCAGAAGCGCTACGCGGTGATCGTCGAAGGGGCGGTGCGGGCCGCGATCGGCAGCAGCGACGAGCCGCTGATCCTCGCCGCGACGAGCGAGTTCGAGCACGCATACCGCGACGCGAACACCTACGGTCGGCTCCTCGACCAGGCGATCGGCGCGAACCCCACCTCGCTCAACGACGAGGATCTCGAGCAGAGGGCGCGAGCGATCCTGGACGAGCACTACGCGGCGCGGATCACCGACTGGGTCGAGACGTTCGGGAACCGGCGCGCCCACGGGAAGGGCAGCACCCAGCTCGCGGAGGTCGCCCGGGCGGCCACCGAGGGGCGCGTCTCGGAGCTGCTGTTCGACATCGACGCCGCGCAGGAGGGCACCATCGACGAGATCGGGGAGATGACCCTCGCCGAGGAGGCGGGCCCGCGCACGTACCGGGTCGTCGACGAGATCGCCACCCGGGTGCTGCGCACCGGCGGCCGGGTGCGGGCCGTCCGCACCGACGACATGCCCGACGGCGCGCCCGTGGCCGCGCTGCACCGCAGCTGACATGGACAGCCTCCGCACCGCCGTCGTCACCGGCGCCACCAGCGGCATCGGCCGCGAGGTCGCCCTCCAGCTCGCCGAGCTGGGGTGGCGCGTGATCGCGATCGGACGCGACCGGGAGGCTCTCGCAGAGCTCTCCCGCCGCTCGGAGCGCCTCGTGCCCCATGCCGCGGATCTGCTCACCGACGAGATCGAGGAGCTGATCCCCGCACGGGTCGATGCACTCGTCCACGCCGCCGGCATCTCCCCGTCCACCGGCGTCGAGGAGACGACCCCGGGGCAGTGGGAGCGTGTCTTCGCCCTCAACGTCACCGCCGGCGCCGCGCTCGCGCGCCACGCCCTGCCGGCCCTGCGCGTCGCCCGCGGGACGATCGTCTTCGTCAACTCGGGAGCCGGCACCGCGGCCCGTCCGCGCAACACGCCCTATGCGGCGAGCAAGCATGCGCTGCGGGCGCTCGCCAACGGGCTGCGCGTCGAGGAGGAGGGGCACGGGGTGCGCGTCAGCACCGTCTACCCCGGCCCCACCGACACCCCGATGTTCGACGGAGACGTCGACCGCGCCGCGCTGATCCGCCCCGCCTCCGTGGCAGCGGCGGTGGTCATGGCCATCACTGCGAGCGACGACGTGCAGCTGACCGACATCCACGTCCGACCCCGCCGCGAGCTGTCCTGGTGAGGGTGGAGGGGCCCGACCTCCGGCCGGGTGCTCTCGGCTCGGCTGCGCTCAGGAGGCGGCGTGCTCCTCGAGCACCTCGTCGAGGATCTCGGCGGTGTCGCGCAGGCGCATGATCCGGCCCTCGAGCTCGCGGCGGTGAGCGCGCAGCGACTCGATCCCCTCCGCGCGGCCGTCGGATCCGCCCAGCAGCCAGGGCAGCAGCGGCGCGATCTCCGTGCTGCCCAGACCGGCGGCGAAGAGCCGCTGGACCAGCAGCACCCTGACCGCCGCGTCGGAGCTGTAGCGGCGATGCCCGGCCGGGGTCCGGCCCGGGAAGAGCAGCCCCTGCTCCTCGTAGTAGCGCAGGGAACGGGCGCTCACACCGGTGCGAGCGGAGAGCTCGCCGATCCCCATCGACGCCGACGACACCGGGTTCTCACGGATGTCAGGTGTGCTCATGGCGACACCGTACGATGCCGTCCAGGCGCAACGCCTGAGGTCAGCGGCGTGTCGCGAGACCTGACATGGATGTGAAGCAGGAGGGCCTGCCGGTCACTCGAGCGGGTTCGGCTGCGGGGGCAGCGCCTCGACGAGCGGATGATCCTTGTCGATCACGCCCATCTTCGCGGCACCGCCGGGCGAGCCGAGATCGTCGAAGAACTCGACGTTGGCGTTGTAGTACTCAGCCCATTGGTCCGGGGTGTCGTCCTCGTAGTAGATCGCCTCGACGGGGCAGACGGGTTCACAGGCACCGCAGTCCACGCACTCGTCCGGTTGGATGTACAGCATCCGGTTGCCCTCGTAGATGCAGTCGACGGGGCACTCGTCCACACAGGCGCGGTCCTTGACGTCCACGCACGGCAGAGCGATCACATAGGTCACGAGGAGATCCTTCCTGGAAAACTGTCCCGAGCGTAGGATCTCAAGTGCACTTGAGGTCAAGGGGAGAGGCGCGGCGATGAACGCACCGATGGAGCCCGATGAGCTGCTGACCATCGGCGAGATGAGCACGCGCACGGGAGTGGCGCCGTCGGCCCTGCGCTACTACGAGGAGCTGGAGCTGGTCGCCTCGGTGCGCACCCCCGGCAACCAGCGCCGCTACCCGCGCCACATGCTGCGCCGCGTCTCGCTCATCGCCGTGGCGAAGCGCCTGGGAGTGCCGCTCGCGGACGTGAAGGACGCCTTCGGCGACGTGCCGATGGAGAGCACTCCGTCCCACGCTGACTGGCAGCGGGCCTCGAGACGCTGGAAGAAGCGGCTCGAGGAGCGGCGCCGCGCGATCGAGCGCCTCGAATACGAGCTCACCGGCTGCATCGGCTGCGGCTGCCTCTCGCTCAAGGCCTGTGCGCTGCTGAACCCCGACGACGCCCTCGCCGAGGCCGGGCCCGGACCCCGCCGGCTCGAGGACATCGTCGAGGACGACGGGGCCGACGACGCGCAGGAGCAGACGCACTGAGACGGTCCATGACGCCCCGGTTGACCTCAAGGATGGTTGAGGTTCTAGGGTCGTGGCGTCATCCGAAGAACACCGACGAAAGGACAGACCATGGCGGAGTACACGCTTCCTGATCTCGACTACGACTACGGGGCGCTCGCTCCTTCGATCTCCGGGAAGATCATGGAGCTGCATCACTCCAAGCACCATGCGACCTATGTGAAGGGTGCGAACACGGCGCTGGAGAAGCTCGCGGCGGCGCGGGAGTCCGGTGACTTCTCGACGGTGAACCAGTTCTCGAAGGATCTGGCGTTCAACCTCGGTGGTCACACGAACCACTCGATCTTCTGGAAGAACCTCTCCCCGGAGGGCGGCGACAAGCCCACCGGTGAGCTGGCGCAGGCGATCGATGAGTTCTTCGGCTCGTTCGACTCCTTCCGTGAGCACTTCACCGCGGCGGCGCTGGGGATCCAGGGCTCGGGCTGGGCGGTGCTGGCCTATGAGCCGATCGGCGGGAACCTGGTGATCGAGCAGTTCTACGATCAGCAGAACGGTGTGCCGGTGGCGACGATCCCGCTGTTCCAGCTGGACATGTGGGAGCACGCGTTCTACCTGGACTACCAGAACGTGAAGGCGGATTACGTCAAGGCGATCTGGAACATCGTGAACTGGGCGGATGTCCAGGCGCGTTTCGAGGCCGCGCGCTCGAGCGCGTCCGGGCTGGTCGTCCCGCAGGCCTGAGCGAGATCTCGCTCCGGTTCGACGTCGTCCGTCGGCCCCGCCGCACTGCGAGGTAGTGTCAGCGCACGCCGCCGGCGGGCAGCGGCCCGGACCCGCTGCCCGCCGGCGCTGTGCGTCCCCGGTGTGCGGTGCCGGGGCGAGGTTCAGCGGTCTGCCTGCACCCGTCCGTCGCGCAGCGTGACCACCCGATCCGCGTCCTCGGCGAACTCGTGGTCATGGGTGACCATGACGGTCGCGACCGACAGCTCCCGGGTGACGCCGACCAGCAGATCCACCACCGAGCGGGCGCGCTCATGGTCCAGGGCGCTGGTGGGCTCGTCCACCAGCAGCACGGCCGGATCGGTGAACAGGGCGCGGGCGATGTTGACGCGCTGGCGCTGACCGCCGGAGAGCTCGTGCGGGCGCCGCGCGGCGTACCGTTGCATCCCGACCCGCTCGAGCAGCTCGTCGGCCCGCTCGCGGGTGGCGCGCAGGCGCCGCCCCCGAAGGCCGGCCAGGTGTGCGCTGACCATGAGCTGCTCGCGCACCCGCAGCGCCGGCAGCAGGTTCGGCTGCTGGAACACCACCCCGATCTGGTCGCGGCGCACCTCGGTGCGGCGGGTCTCGTCCAGGGCGGTGAGATCGGTGCCGTCCACGAACACCTTCCCGGCATCCGGCACCACCAGCCCGGCGGCGACGCTCAGCAGCGTCGACTTGCCGGAGCCGGAGGGGCCCAGCACCACGGAGAACTCTCCGCGGCCCAGGGTGAGGTGCGCATCGTCGAGGGCGGTGGTGGAGCGGATCGTGCCGTCGGCGTGACGGCCGTCGGGGTAGGTGACGCTCACGCCGTCGAGGCGCAGCGCGCTGGTCGCGCCGTCCGCGATGGCGCGGTGGGTGTGCGAGGTGGTGGCGGTGGTGGTCATCAGTTCCCTCCGAGGGCGAGCAGCGGATCGACGCGGGTGACGCGCCGGGTGGCGAGGACGGAGCCCAGCAGCCCGATCACCAGCACCCCGGCGACGGGGAGCAGCACGGTGACGGCCGAGGACTCGAACGGGGCGACGGTCGCGAGGGCGGCACCCCCGCCGGCGCCGACGAGACCGCCGACGGCGGCCCCGACGGCCAGCAGGATCGCGGCCTGTCCCACGGTGTCGCGCAGGACGTAGCGGGCCGTGGCGCCGAGCGCCCTCAGCACCGCGATGTCCCGGGTGCGCTGGATCGTCCACACCGACAGGAAAGCGATCGTGACCAGGGCGGAGATCCCGTAGAGGAACCCCTGGATGAGGGTGAGCGAGCCGTTCTCCGAGGAGTACGAGGGCAGTGCCTGCAGCGATTCGGAGACGGTCACGGCACGCGTGCCGGACTCGTCAGCGGACGCGTCGATCACGGCGTCGGCGTCGTTCCCGCGCACCAGCAGCGCGGAGCCGGTGGTGTCCTCCGCCTGATGGGCCAGGGCGCGGAAGGTGTCCACGTGCACGTAGCCGACGGGGGAGTGGGAGTACCACTGCGTGGCGACGGTGCCGGCGACGGTGAGCTCCTGGCCGTTGACCGAGACGACATCTCCGGCGGCGACGTCGAGATCGGCGGCGATGTCCTCGGGCAGCATCGCCTCCCCCTCGGCGGGCGCGGCGGGCAGGGAGCCGGCGACCTCGCCGTCGGGCGCGACGCCGAACAGGGCCAGGGAGGTCACCGCCTCGTCGGCCTCGAGGCGCATCTGGCCGACGGACAGAGGCTCGGTCTGCAGGCCTTCGGCCTGCTCCCACACCTCGGCCTGGGCGGAGGAGACCTGGGAATCGGACCAGGAGATCTCGTCCCCGAGCGTGGGGGTGAGGACCACGGCGTCGGCCGGGAGCGCCTCGACGGCGGAGATGTTCTGGTGGGCGAGGCCGCGGGTGAGGCCGGTGAGGAGCACCAGCAGCAGGGTGAGCAGGGCGATCACACCGATCATCAGCGTGAAACGCCCCTTGGCGTGGAGGATGTCTCTGAGTGCGACGAACATGACTCCATGCCATCGCGGATCCCGCCCGCGCACATCGGCTCCGCAGGTCCGCCCCGCGCACCGGAGGGACTGCTCCGCGCTCGACCTTTCGGACGATGCCGCGCGCACCGGCCGCACCTAGAGTGGCCCCGTGAGCACCCTCCCTGTCGCCGACCGCCCCGAGACACAGGACTCCACCGCCCCCGCCACCCTCGCCACCGTCCTGCGCGGTGCGATGCACCTGGCCTTCGCGGTGCTGCTGACCCTCGGGGTGCTGCGCGCACTTACCGTCGACGCGGTCCCGCCGCCGCTCGCCCTCGCCGTCGCGGCGCTGGTCGCGGCGATCTACGGGACCGGCACGGCGCTCGCGCACCGCCGCCGGGATCCTGCGGAGGTCTCCACCACCGATCTGCTGCTGCCCTCGCGCGGCTGGGTGGTGGCCCTGCTCGCCGCCTGGGTGGTGGCGAGCCTGGTCTCCTCGGCCTTCGTGTGGATCGCCTTCCCGCTGTTCTTCCTGGTGCTGTTCTCCCTGGGCAGGGTGACGGGTCCGCTGGCCCTGCTGCTGGTCGCGCTGTGGGCGGTGCTCGCCCCGCTCGCCGTCGGCGCGCAGGAGTCGCTCGCGGTGGGCGAGGTGCTCGGACCGCTCGTCGGCGCGGTGTTCTCCCTGGTCGCACACACGGTGTGGCGCCGGCTCCTGGAGGAGTCCGAGCGCAACCGGCGCCTGGTGGCCCGCCTGCGCGCCGCCCAGGCCGAGCTCGCCGACTCCGAGCGGCGCAAGGGGGTGGCCGAGGAGCGGCAGCGCCTCGCCCAGGACCTCCACGACACCCTCGCCCAGGGCCTGAACTCGATCGTGCTGATGAGCCGCGCCGCCCGCACCGCCCATCCCGAGGCCGGCGCCGAGTTCTCCCGGATCGAGGACGCCGCCCGCTCGAACCTCGCCGACGCCCGCGGCCTGGTGCGCGACCTCGCCGCCCGCGCCCCGCAGGACGGGCTCGAGCAGGTGCTGCGCGGCGTGATCGACCGGACGGAGCAGCCCGGCACCACCACCCGCTTCACGCTGCGCACCGACGGGGAGCCGTACGCGCCGCCGCCCGCGGTGGTCGAGACCGTGCAGCGGGCGGCGCAGTCGCTCGTCGCCAACGTGCTCCAGCACGCGCAGGCCGAGCGGTGCGTGCTCACCCTCGCCTGGTGGCCGGACCGGGTGAGCCTCGACGTGGTCGACGACGGCCGCGGCTTCGATCCGGCCGCCGTGCGGCGCCGCCGCGACGGCGGGGACGGGCTGGCGCTGCTGCGCTCCCGGATCGCGGCCGCCGGCGGTACCGTGGCGATCGACTCCAGGCCCGGCGAGGGCACCGCCGTGGGCATCAGCCTGCCGCTGACCAGGGAGGATCTATGAGCATTCGCGTGATGATGGTGGACGACCACCCCGTGGTGCGGGCGGGCCTGCGGGCGCTGCTCGAGGCCGACGCCCGGGTCGAGGTGGTCGCCGAGGTCGACTCCGGCGACGGCGCGCTCGAGGAGCTCGAACGGCTCTCCACCCTCGGCGGGGACCTCCCCGACCTGGTGCTCATGGACCTCAACCTCGGTGCCGGCATCGACGGGATCGAGACCACCCGCAAGGTGCGGGCCCGCCATCCGGACGTGCAGGTCCTGGCCGTGACGACCTTCGACGCGGAGGCGGACATCGTCGGCGCCCTCGAGGCCGGGGCGACCGGCTACGTGCTCAAGGATTCCCCCACGGAGGCGCTGATCGCCGCGGTCGGGGAGGCGGCCGCGGGCCGCAGCGTGCTCTCCCCCGAGGTGCAGCAGCGCCTCGTGGCGCGCATGACCAGTCCCGCCACCGCCCTGTCCCCGCGGGAGGCCGAGATCCTCGAGGCGCTCGCCACCGGTGCCACCAACCGCGAGGTGGCCAAGCGGCTGTTCATCTCCGAATCCACGGTGAAGACCCATCTGGTGCACCTCTACGAGAAGCTCGGGGTGGACAGCCGCACCGCCGCGCTGCGCGTGGCGCGCGAACGCCGACTGATCCGCTGACCGCGCAGGCACCACCCGGGAGTGCTGACCAGGCACGTCGTGCTGGACACTTCGGTGCGGGCCGCGGGGTGCCGCATACCGTGGTCCGCTGATTCCTGCCACCGGGCGGGGCCGGACCGGTCGGTGCACCATCGCCGCCGCACGAGGAGGGGACCGTCATGCCCACGGAACTGACACGCTCGCTGGGAGTGCCCGGCATCGTCCTGATGGTCGTCGCCGCGGCCGCCCCCATCACCGTGGTGGTCGCGAACTTCCCGCTGATCCTGCTGGAATCCGGGAGCATCGGCGCGCCGCTGATGATCCTCGCCGCCACCCTGATCCTGCTGCTGTTCTCGGTGGGCTACACCTGGATGACCCCGCACGTGCCCGACGCCGGCGCGTTCTACGCCTACGTGGATCGCGGCCTCGGCCGCCGCGCCGGCCTCGGCACCGCCGCGGTCGCCCTGCTCAGCTACGTGCTGCTGACCGTGTCGATGACCTGCTACCTCGGCGTGCAGGCCGGGAACCTGCTCGCGCTGTGGACCGGTCTGACCGTGCCGTGGTGGCTGATCTCGGCGGTGATGATCGCTGCCGTGGGCCTGCTGGGGCACCGCACGATCGACCTCTCCGCGAAGGTGCTCGGCGTGGTGCTGGTGCTCGAGATCCTCGCCGTGCTCGCGATCGATCTGGGCGTGCTCGCCTCGGGGCGGGAGCTCGACCCGCTGCCCTTCAGCCCCGTCGAGGCCCTCTCCGGCGCGCCCGGCCTCGGGCTGCTCTTCGCCTTCCTGGGCTTCTTCGGCTTCGAGGCGACCGCCGTGTTCCGCCACGAGGCCAAGGACCCCCTGCGCACCATCCCCCGGGCCACCTACATCGCGGTGGCCCTCATCGGCGTGCTCTACACCGTCTCCTCGTGGCTGGTGATCTCCGGTCTCGGCGCCGAGCAGGCGCTTCCCGCCTCCGCCGCGAACCCCGATGGCGTGATCGTCTCGCTGGCCGGCGAGGTGGTCGCCCCGATCATGCGGGACGTGACCCAGGTGCTGGTGGTGACCAGCATGTTCGCGTGCATGCTCGGCTTCCACAACATCGTCACGCGCTACCTGTTCACCCTCGGCCGGCGCGGGGTGCTGCCCTCCGCGCTCGGTGCCGCCCACCCGCTCCACCGCGCCCCCTCGCGCGCCTCGCTGTGCGTCACCGCGCTCACCGCGGGGATCGTGGCGGTCTCGGCCCTCGCCCGCTTCGATCCCGTGGTGGAGATCTACACCTGGTACTCGGGGCTGGGCGCCGTGGGCGTGATCCTCATGATGGCGCTGACCTCGCTCGCCGTGCTCCGCTTCGGTGCCCGCCGCGGCGGGCGCCGCGCCGGCGCGGGAGTGCTCGCCGCGACCGCCCTGGGCGGACTCGGGCTGCTGCTGGTGCTCGGCATCTCCCTGGCGAACCTCCCGCTCATGGTGGGCGGGACGGTCGCCGCGATCGTGTGCGCCGGGATCCTCGTGGCGGTGTTCGTGCTCGGCGCGGTGCTGCCGCGGGGCAGGGCCACGTCCACGGCCGACGACGCCGCCGACCACGACACCGGCCACAATGCAGGCCAGGATGCCGGTGACGCCGAGGAGCGGGCGCCCAGCCGCCGGTGACCTCCGCGCCGCCGGTGACCGCCCCGCCGCGCGGGCCCGTCGGCGCGCCACGTGGAAGGACCGGCGGCCCTCGGGGCCACCGGTCCACAGGTGCGGTGGAGAGGGGCTCTCACCAGCGATGGGCGACGTCGACGACCAGCCGGGAACCGTCCCCGGGGCCGTCGAGCACGAAGGCCCGCATCGGCAGGCGGGCACGCACGCCCAGCCCGATGAGGGTCTGCCCCTCGAAGCTGCCGGTGAAGGCGACCTGACGGAAGGTGGCATAACCGGTCACGTCCACCGCCTGCGAGGGGGTGCGCGGGGAGTAGGTGGCCCGGCCTCGCGCGTCATACGCGGGGGCGTCGACGAGGACGGCCAGATCGGCCCCGCCGCGGAGCGGGACGGCCCGGCCGGAGCCGAGCTGGGACACGCGCTCGACGTAGCTCACGGAGTACCCCGAGACGTCACCCTCGAGGTCGACCACGAGCCGGTCGAAGCAGGTGTGCCGGCCGGAGCGGAGATTCTCCACCTGAGCCGCGGAGGTCCCGGTGGCCGAGTCGGGCAGCGAGCCCCAGCGGATGCCGCAGTACGGGGCGGCGACGGCGCCGGCCGGGGCGAGCATGCCCAGGCCGAGCAGCAGGGCACAGGTGGCGAGGGCGGCAAGGATTCTCTTCTTCACGGCTGCCTCCAGGAGGAGACGGCGAAGGCCACGGCGGCCAGGGCCGTATCCCTGGATTCTCCGCCTCGCCGGGCCGCCGTTCCAGTGACCGGACAGTCATGACCACCGAATCGTGACCTGCCGCTGACCAGCAGCGTCGGGCGGGCGCCGCGGCAGAGACCTCGGTCCCGGGAGAGCGCCCGGAAGCCCTGGCAGGATGAGCTCCATGACCGTGCTCGTCGCCTATGCGACCCACTCCGGAGCCACCCGCACCCTCGCCGAGACCCTGCAGGACGCGCTGCGCGCCGAGGGCCTCGAGACGGACCTCGTGGACCTCGAGGAGAGCCCCGATCCCGCCGGCTACGAGGCCGTGGTGCTCGGCTCCGGCGTGCGGATCGAGGCGGTCGAGAAGACCGCGATGAGCTGGGCGCGGGCGCACGAGGGGGAGCTCGCCGGTCGGCCGTTCGCCTTCTTCTCCTGCTCCGGCTCCGCCGCCGATCCGGCGAAGGGCGGGAGGCAGAAGGCGACCGACGCCTTCCTCGCGGCGCTCTGCCTCACCCCGGTCGCGGTGCGGAACTTCCCCGGCTGGGTGCTCATGGATCGCCTCCCGCTGCGCGAGCGGGTGCTAATGACCTCCCTGCGCACCCCCACCGGGGACTTCCGCGACCTGCCCGCCGTCACGGCGTGGGGGCGGGAGATCGCGCCGCTGCTGCGCGGCGGAGGGACCGGGCTCACCGCCCCGCTCTCACGGCGCTGATCTCACCGCCCCGCTCTCACACCTCACCAGCCGCGTTCGGCCAGCCGGTGCGGGGCCGGGAGATCGGCGACGTTCAGCCCCACCATCGCCTCGCCCAGACCGCGCGAGACCTCGGCGATCACGGCCGGGTCCTCGTACGCGGCGGTGGCCTTCACGACCGCGGCGGCGCGCTCGGCGGGGTTGCCGGACTTGAAGATGCCCGAGCCGACGAACACCCCGTCGGCCC
>DHCMJ07802__coassemble_64_pt1 | contig 30420 bp, 24 predicted proteins | sample DHCMJ07802__metabat2_high_PE_028 | metagenome-assembled genome bin DHCMJ07802
TCGCGGCGTCGGCGCCGTGCTGGTGACCCTCGGCGGGGCGGGCGGGCTCCTGGCCACCGCGGGCAGCGCCTGGTACTGCCCCTCCCCTCCCGGACCGGTGGTCTCGACCGTCGGCGCCGGGGACTCCGCGACGGCCGGCTATCTCATCGCCCGCACGCTCGGGAGGAGCCCGGCGGAGCGCCTCGCCCGCGCCCTCGCCTACGGGACGGCCGCCGTCGGCCTCCCCGGCACCACCATCCCCCGCCCCGACCAGGTCCGCATCGACGCGAGCCGCGTCGTCCGCCTCTGACCCTCCCTCCTCCGCCGCCGCGGAGGAGCCCGTTCGAAGGAGAACCGCCATGTCCGCTCCCCTGATCACCGCCGAGCTGGTGCGTCTCGACGTCGACCCGCCCGGCGACAAGCACGCCGTGATCGGCCTGATGGCCGATCTCATCGCCGCCACCGGCCGTGCCGAGCGCGACGGGCTCGAGGCCGGTCTGCTCAAGCGCGAGGAATCCTTCGCCACCGGCATGCCGGGCGGCTTCGCGATCCCGCACTGCCGCACCGAGGCGGTGGACGAGGCGGCGCTGGGCCTGCTGCGGCTCGCGGAGCCGGTGGACTTCGGCTCGGCCGACGGCCCTGCGGACCTGATCCTCGGGATCGCCGCCCCGGCCGGCACCGACGACCAGCACCTCCAGCTGCTCGCCCAGCTCTCCCGCGCCCTGATCCGCCCCGAGTTCCTCGCCGACCTGCGCGCCGCCTCCACGCCGCAGCAGGCGGCGGACCTCGTGATGGGCGTGCTCGAACCGCAGACCGCGCAGACCGAACCGGCCCCGGCCCCCGGCGCAGCACCCGCGCCGGAGGACGCCGCCGATCCCGCGCAGCCCGAGAACGGCAGTCCCGTGACGCCGCCGAGCACCGCCCCCGCGACGGCCACCCCGGCGGCCGACGGCGACGCCGGGCCCGGGGCGGACTCCGCTCCCGTGCTGCTGGCGATCACCTCCTGCCCCACCGGCATCGCCCACACCTACATGGCGGCCGAATCGCTCGAGAACGCCGCGCAGGAGAAGGGCGTCGAGCTGCACGTGGAGACCCAGGGCTCCGGCGGGATCACCCCGTTCACCGACGCGCAGATCGCGGCGGCGAGCGCGCTCATCGTCGCCGCGGACGTCACCATCTCCGGCCGGGAGCGCTTCGCCGGACTGCCGCTCGTGGAGCACCCCGTCAAGCGCGCCATCTCGCACGGCCCGCAGATGATCGACGAGGCCGTCGCCGCGGTCTCCGACCCCTCGGCGCGGCGCGTGCCCGCCGGCGGCGAGCGCTCCGAGGGCGAGACCGCCGACGGCGACTCCCGGCAGTCCTGGCCGCGCCGGATCCAGGGCGCGGTGATGACGGGCGTGTCCTACATGATCCCGTTCGTCGCGGCAGGCGGTCTGCTCATGGCGCTCGGCTTCCTCATCGCCGGCTTCGACGTCGCCTTCGTCGCCCAGGACGTCGCGACCGGGTTCTCGCTGTCCTCGCTGCCCGGGCACCAGGAGTACGAGGGCGCGACCGGCATGGCGCAGACCGAGCGCGCAGGCCTCGCCCTCTACCTCGGCGCGGTGCTGTTCACGCTCGGGAACCTCGGGATGGGCTTCCTCGTCGCGGCGCTGTCGGGCTACATCGCCTTCGGCCTCGCGGGCCGTCCCGGCATCGCGCCCGGCTTCATCGGCGGCGCCGTGTCGGTGGCCGTGGGCGCGGGCTTCCTCGGCGGTCTCATCACGGGCCTGCTCGCGGGCCTGATCGCGCTGTGGTTCACCACCCTCACCCCGCCGCGCTGGCTCGCCGGGCTGATGCCGGTGGTGATCATCCCGCTGGTGACCACCTTCGTGGTCGGCGGGCTGATGCTTCTGTTCCTCGGCCGCCCGCTCGCCGCCCTCATGACCGCGCTGCAGGACGGGCTGACGGGCATGTCCGGCTCCTCGGCGGTGCTGCTCGGCGTGATCATCGGGCTGATGATGTGCCTCGACCTGGGCGGGCCCGTGAACAAGGCCGCGTATCTCTTCGCGACCGCGGGCCTGTCCCAGGGCACCGAGGCGGCCTTCCAGATCATGGCCGCCGTGATGGCGGCGGGCATGGTGCCGCCGCTGGCGATGGCGCTGTCCACGGTGGTGCGCCGCCGGCTCTACTCCCCCGTCGAGCGGGAGAACGGCACCACAGCGTGGCTGCTGGGCGCCGCGTTCATCTCCGAGGGCGCGATCCCCTTCGCCGCGGCGGATCCGCTGCGGGTGATCCCCTCCTCGATGGCGGGCGGCGCCGTGGCCGGGGCGCTGGTGATGGCCTTCGGCGTCGGATCGCAGGCGCCGCACGGCGGCATCTTCGTCGCCTTCGCGATCTCCCCGGTGTGGGGCTTCGCGGTCGCGATCCTCGCCGGCACGCTGGTCTCCGCCGCGCTGGTGACGATGCTGAAGGAGCTCGGCTCCCGCCGCGCCGGCGCGACCGCCTGAGCAGCCCGCGCACGCACTCCCGAGGAGCGTCCCACCACGGTGGGGCGCTCCTCGTATGCTCGGCACGGTGACGGTCGATGACGACGCCCTCCTCCATGCCGCCGGGCCGCTCGGCCACATGCCCGCCTACGGCACCGCGCACCTGAGCATGCTCGTCCTGCTGGTCCTGGCCGGCACCGGCCTCGTGCTCCGGGCCCGCCGCACCGCGCCGCAGCGGGTGGAGCGGTCGCTGCGGCGGGCGGGCTGGCTGCTGCTGGTCAACTCGATCTTCTGGACCCTGTGGGGTTTCCTGCCCTGGGCCTGGGACCTGAACGAGTCGCTGCCGCTGCACTACTCGGACGCGCTGCGGTTCCTGGTCCCCATCGCGCTCATCTCGCAGGCCCGGTGGGCGATCGTCATCAGCTGGTTCTGGGGGCTGACGCTGAACCTGCAGTCGGTGGTCACGCCGGATGTGAACTACTTCGTGTGGATCCCGCTGGAGTTCGCCCAGTACTGGATCGCCCACGGGGCGGGGGTGCTGGCGCCGGTGGTGCTGGTGTGGGGGCTCGGCTACCGGCCCACCCTCCGCGGCTGCGGCCTCGCCTACGCCGCCACCGTGCTGTGGGCGGCGATCGCCTTCACCGGCAATGCGCTCACCGGCGCGAACTACGGCTATCTCAACCGTGCCCCGGCCGGTCCCTCGATCCTCGATCTGCTGGGGCCGTGGCCGCAGTACCTGCTGGTGGAGGCGGTGCTCATCGCCGTGGTGTGGACGCTGATGACCGTGCCGTGGGTGCTGCTGGACCGCCGCGCCGGCACCCCGCTCTCAGGGCGCGGGGGCCTGGTGCGGCGGTCCGTCCCGGCTCAGGCGAGCAGCTCCAGCTCCGCCAGGCGCAGCGGGCCCTGGGAGGTGGAGACCACCAGGCGGTGATGGGTGCAGGGCCGGGGCGAGGCGATCTCGAAGGGCCGGGTCTGCCGGCGCCACGGGAACATCTGCTCGCTGCGCTCGTCGAGCACCTCCCACTGCGTCCCGTCGTCGGACCCCTCGAGCCGCCAGGCGATCGGGTCGCCGCCGGGGCGGGCCGAGGAGGTGAGGGTGAGGAAGCGCGCCTGCTGCGGCTCCCCCAGCTCGGGCAGGTCGATCACCGCGCTCGCGGCGTCGAACTCGCGCTCGGTGCTGGAGTCGTCATCGCGCAGCGGGTCCGAGGCGTCGGCCGCGAAGAGGTCCCGCAGCGGCTCCGGGCGCTGCCCGGCGGGGGTGAGCGAGGGCGGGGTGGTGCCCCAGCCGTCGGGCTCCGCGCCGAGGCGCACGTGCAGGTCTCCGCGCAGTTGGGAGTGCTCGATCCAGGAGTCCCGGTGCTCGCGGCCGTCCACGGTCATGCCGGTGATGCACTCGGCCTCCTCGCCCTGCGCCTCGGTGCTCACGGAGAACGCGGCGCCGCCGAGGGGGCGCACGCTCACCTGCGGGAACAGCGGCGCCACGAGGTGGTAGCGGGGCGTGCCCAGCTGCAGCGGGTACAGGCCCAGCGCTGTGAACAGCCACCAGGCGCTCATCTCGCCGTTGTCCTCGTCCCCGGGGTATCCCTGACCGATCTGCTCCCCGACGAACAGGCGCCGCTGCACCTCCCGCACCACGCGGGAGGCCTCCTCGGGCGCGCCGGCGTGATGGAAGAGGAAGGGGATGTGGTGCGAGGGCTGGTTCGAGACCCCGAACTGGCCCATCCGCACCGCGCGCGCCTCGACCATCTCGTGGATCACGCCGCCGTAGCTGCCGGGGCGGTCCGCGCGCTCCGGGGTCGCGAAGAACTCCTCGAGGCGCCCGCGCAGCATGTCGGGGCCGCCGTACAGCGCCGCGAGCCCCGCCCCGTCGTGGGGGACGTGGAAGGCGAAGTTCCATCCATCGGTCTCGGTGTAATCGCCTCCCCACAGCCGCGGGTCGTACTCCTCGGGGCTCTGCGCGAAGCCGCCGTCGGCCCGGCGGCCCTGGAAGAACTCGATCGCGGGATCGAACAGCAGCGGGTAGTTCAGACTGCGGGCCCGCAGGTAGGTCGCCTCCTCCCGCAGCTGCGCCGCGGTGCGCTCGTCGCCGTCCTCCGCGGCGCGGTCGGCGAGCAGCTCGCCCTGCGCGGCGAGACCGAAGTCGTTCAGATGGGCCTCGAGGGTCCAGGAGACGGATTCGGAGGTGTCCGCGTCGACGTAGCCGGTGAACACCGCCCGCTCGTTGCCCTTGCGGCCCACCTCGGGGAAGGGCGGGGCGACCGTCGCGTTGCGCAGCCCGGACTCGTAGGCGGCGCGCGCATCCGGCAGCGCCACCCCCTTGACCTGCAGATCGGCGAAGGCGATGTCGCTGCTGGTGCCGGTCATGCAGTCCGCGTAGCCGGGAGAGGACCAGCGGGCGATCCAGCCGCCCTCGCGGTACTGCTGGATGAAGCCGTCCGCGAGCTCCGCCGCGATCTGCGGGTACAGCAGCGCGTAGGCGGGCCAGGCGGTGCGGTAGGTGTCCCAGAACCCGTGGTTGACGTACATGGTGCCCGGCAGCACCTGCGCGTCGGTGCGGCTGTCGGTGGCCTCCCCCTTGGTGGGCAGCACCGGGCTGGCGTGGACCGGCTCCGGCCGCTCGTGCGTGCCGGCGTTCTCCCAGTGGGAGTTCGGGTAGAGGTTCAGGCGGTAGAGGTTGCCGTAGAGGGTGCGCCGCTGCGCGGGGCTCGCCTCCGGCACCTCGATCACCTGCAGGCGCTCGTGCCAGGCCGCGTGCGCGGCGCTGCGGATCTCCTCGAAGGAGCGGCCCGCGAGCTCGAGATCGAAGGTGCGGCGGGTCTGCGCATGCCCGATATAGCTGCTGACCAGGCGCACCGTGACCTGCTGGGTGCCGGGCGCGAAGGTGAGCACGCTGCCGTTGCTGCCGCCGCGGGCCTGCTCCACGGCCACCGGGGCGGGATCCACCTCGGCCAGCACGAACATGCGGGTGGCGCCGTCGGCACGGGGGCCTCCCTCCTCGGGAGAGTCGACCCAGGCCTGCACCCGGCCGTCGAACACGGCACCGGCGGCATCGACGCGGGCGTGCTCGTCGACGCCTTCGAGCAGCAGGTGGCTGCCGCTGCTCTGCTCGGGAAGGTCGATCTCGCAGATCGCCCCGTGGTCCGTCGGCGCGAGGCGCAGGGCGATCCCGCCGTCGAGCGCGACCTCGTACAGGTCCGGCCGCGCCGTCTCCTGCGCGTGGTCGAAGGCCCGCGCCCGGGCGGCGGGGCCCGCGTTCGGCGCCTCGCCCAGCAGCGGCATGAGCATGAACTGGTTGCGGTCGCCCATCCAGGGGCTCGGCTGGTGGGACAGGGCCATCCCCTGCAGCCGCGGGCGGTTGTCCGCGTCGTTCGCGCGGTGGTATTCGTACAGCCAGCGGCTGGTGCGGGCGTCGGTGGCCGGGGTGAACAGCGCGAAGCCGTTGGGCAGCCCGGCCAGCGGGAGCGTGTTGCCGCGGGAGTAGTCGGCGGAGGCGTAGGTGCCGCGGCGGGTGTCGACCCAGGCCACCGGATCCTCGAGCGGCGGATCTGCCGGGCGGGGCGCGAGGTAGGGGCCGTCGATCCAGCCCACGAGCTCCTCCGCCCCGTCGGTCGCGGACGCGTCGGAGGTCTCAGCGGCCTGGTCCGCTTCCGGGATGTCGAGGACGAGCAGCACGTCGGTGATGGTGCGGCCGACGATGCTGTCGAGGTCGACCTGCACGTCGTTCCACTGGTCGGGGAAGAGGATCCGGCCCTCGCCCATCCCGCGGGCGGTGGCGTCGGTGCCGTACTGGTCGCTCGGGGCGTGGGCGGAGAGCCGCTCGCCGTCCTCGAGCACGAGGTCGAGGGCGGCGAAGGTCGCGCCCCAGGTCTGTGCGGCATCCAGCGCGGGGTGCACGAACCAGCGCAGCACGTCGCCGGGGGCGACGGTGCGTCCGGTCAGCGAGTCCGCCCCGGGGATGGGCGGCAGCGGGGTCTCTGCCTGTTCTCCGAGGGCGCCGGTGAAGCGCACGGCCGACGGGGCGAGGAATCCCGCTCCGTCCCTGCTGGTCGGCGTTCCGACGGGTCCCTGCTCTGCGGTGACGATCATGCGGACCAGGCTACCGATTCCCGCAGGTGCCCCGCGCAGCGCGGACGGGAGGTGGACAGCTCCCCGGTCGGACCGGAGCCGCACCGTCTTCGCGGACACGCCGGGCACGGTCGAGACCCTCGACCACCGGGGCGACGGACGGATCAACCGTCAGGGCTGCGCGATCTTCCCCGTCGCCGAGACATCCTCCTCCGGCGGGAAGGCTCACACCTGCTCGCGCCGGTGGCGGCGGCAGCGTGCCTGGTACGACTCGGCGCCGCCCACCTGCGCGGCCGTCGGCTGCAGGGCGTCGGCCCCGTCGGCGACCAGCCGCACGTGGAAGGCCGCATCGGCGCCGCAGACCGTGCACACCGCAGTGAGCTTCACGACCTCCTCCGCGACCGCCATCAGGTGGGGCATGGGGGCGAAGGGGCCGCCCTCGTAGGTGACGCACAGCCCGGCCACCTCGACCTGGATCCCGGCCGCGAGCAGCTCCTCGATCACGGGCACGATCGGGGGCCCGAAGAACTGCGCCTCGTCGATCGCGACCAGGTCGGGACGGGTCGCCCCGATCGCGGCGCGCAGCTGGGCCGCCTGCTCGACCAGCCGGGCCGGGGCGCTGCGGCCCGCATGGGTGCTCAGCCGCTCCGCTCCCCCGCGCGTATCCAGGCGGTGCCCGAACACCTGCACGTCCAGGCCCGCCAGCTGCGCCCGATGCACCCGCCGCAGCAGCTCCTCCGTCTTCCCGGCGAACATCGGGCCGGCGATCACGTGCAGTCGTCCTGCGTCCCTCTCGCGCATGCGGCCACAGTACGCGCCGCCGCCCCGGAGCCCCCCGGTACGGTGGGCAGATGAGCACTCGGCGCCCTTCACCCCTGGCCGGCCGCAAGCCCACCAAGCACGACCTGGCCGCCTTCGCCACCCCGGATCCGAACGCCATCGACGACGTGCTCCCCGGCCCCGCGCACGCGGAGCAGCTGCGCCTGCTGATCGTCGGGATCAACCCGGGGCTCTGGACCGCCGCGGTCAACGCGCCCTTCGCCCGGCCCGGCAATCGCTTCTGGCCCTCGCTGCACCGCGCCGGGCTCACCTCCCGCCTGGTCGACGCCTCCCGGGGGCTGGACGAGGACGACGAGCAGGATCTGCACGAGCGGGGCATCGGGATCACGAACATGATCGGCCGCGCGACAGTGCGCGCCGACGAGCTGCGCCGCGAGGAGCTCCAGCGCGCCGGCGAGGAGCTGACGGCACGGGTGGCCCTCCTGCGGCCGCGCGCGGTCGCGATCGCCGGGATCACCGCCTTCCGCGCCGCCTACTCCCTGCCCAAGGCCCGGCTGGGGCTGCAGGATCCGGCCCAGGTGCCGCACTGGCCCGCCGAGGTCGCGCTCTGGGTCGTGCCGCAGCCCAGCGGGCTGAACGCCCACGCCAACATCGCGTCGCTGGCCCGCGACTGGCGCGAGGTGGCCCGCTCCGCCGGGGTCCGCTACCGGGAGGAACCCGCCGCGCAGGAGCAGCCGGCGGAGAAGTGAGCCCGGCAGGGCGGCACGCACCAGTCCGGCCCGGCAGGCGCAGCAGTCCCGGCACGCCCTGTCGGCCCGGCCCCGGAAGCACGCCTGCCGCTGACGGGCGGGGCCGAACGAACTTCTTGTCGCTGGCGTGGAGTCAAGGCCGTAGAGCCGATGAGGTCACGCCCAGTGCAGAAAGTTCGTTCGACCCCGAAGGGCGGAGCGGTGGGAGGGGCGGAGCGGTGCGAGGGGCGGAGCGGTGGGACGGGCGCAGCGGTGCGCGGGGCGGAGCGGCGGGACGGGCGGCGATGTGGCGTTCTGCTTGCGGCGACCGGTCCCGCGTGGAAAGGTTGAGCGGACCCAGGCGGGGCGACGACGCCGAACTGGGCGTCGGACTCCCCGCACGTCGAGCATGCTGGAGGTCCCCTGTGAAACTGCCCTGGCTCACGCCCGTCCTCGAACAGTCCGGCCCCTTCCTCTCGGTCCATCTCGACACCACACGGACCGATCCGGCCGCGGCCTCCGAGCTCGAGGCCAGGTGGGCGCAGATGCGCTCGCGACTCGGGGCCGATGGCGCCCCGTCCGCCCTGCTCGACGAGATCGAGGAGACGGTGCTGAGCCCCTCGTCCCTCGGCGGGCGCCAGGGCCGTTCCCTCTTCGCCACCGATTCGGAGATCCTCGTGGACCGGGTGCTGCCGGTGCCGCCGCTGCGCGAATCCGCGCACCGCGGTGAGTTCCCGCAGCTGCTCCCGTTGCTGCAGCTGATCCCCTTCGCCGTCAGCCAGCTGCTGGTCGTCGTCGACCGAGCGGGTGCCGATCTGCACCTGCGCTTCCCCGAGAACCCCTCGATCGCGCGCGGCGCCAACGGGCTCGGCGCCGACGCGACGGTCGAGGGCGGCCACGACGTGCTGCACAAGGCGAGCCTCGGCGGCGGTGCGCAGCACGGCTGGCGGGCCGACAACTACGAGGCGCGGGTGGAGGACTCCTGGGAGCGCAACGCCGACGCCGTGGCCGAGGCGGTCGAGAAGGTGCTGCGCGAGCACCGGGTCGACATGGTGATGCTCAGCGGCGACGTGCGGGCGATGGGCCTGCTGCGCGATGCGCTGGGCCGGGAGACCCGTGAGCGCCTGCTCGAGGTGCCCGGCGGCTCCCGCGGCGTCGCGCTGGAGCGCGGCCCGTTCCGGGAGGAGCTGAACCGCACCACGCGCGAGTTCATCACCGCTCGGCAGCAGGACCTCGCCGAGCGCTTCCGCGAGAGCCAGGCGCGCGACGGAGCCTCCGTCGGCGGGGCGGCCGAGGTCTCCCAGGCCCTCGATCGCGGACAGGTCGAGGAGCTCGTGTTCGTCAGCGGACACGAGCCGGAGGGCATCGAGGAGATGCTGCGCGGCGCGCTGCACACGGATGCTTCCGTCTCGGCGCTCGAGGAGGACGCGGTCGGGATCCCCGAGGGCGTCGGCGCGCTGCTGCGCTGGCGGGACGACACCACCCCGTCCAACAGCATCGGCTCGATGTCCGGGGACTCCCGCCGGGAGTGACCAGGTCCCCCTCCGCCCGGCAGGCCCTTCCGGCACCTCGACCGTTCGGTGGGGAATCTCGACCACGCCGCGCCCGGGCGTGAGGATGAGGATCCGGTCCTAGGGGCCACCGCCTCCAGCGGCGACGGGCCCGGGGACCACGATCGGTACGCATCTCGCAGGCGAGTGCACGACGAGAGCAGGAGGAGTCATGCCCGAGGCATGGAGCAAGAAGCGTGAGCGCCAATACGAGCACATCAAGGACAGCCAGCTCGACAAGGGTTCCTCCGAGGACGAGGCGGAGGAGATCGCCGCCCGCACCGTGAACAAGACCCGCGCCCAGGAGGGCGAATCCGACGAGGCGAGCCGCACCTCGGTCGAGGACAAGTCGCCCTCGGAGCGCGGTGGCGAACGCTCGCATTCCGGGGCGGAGGGGCGCACCAAGGAGCAGCTCTACGAGGATGCGAAGCGCCAGGACGTGAAGGGCCGTTCGACGATGGACAAGGACGAGCTCAAGGACGCCGTCGAGGACCGCTGAGCCGGCCGGTTCTCGTGGCCGCGCCCCGTCCGCTCGCCTCCGCGAACGGGCGGGGCGCGGCCACCTGAGAGCGTGCGCTCCACGCCCCGGGTCGGCGGCCTGAGAGCTTGTGCACGGCGCCCCGCGAGATGGGGAGCGCGCGTGTAGACTCACCAGCGGCAACGGGGGAGTATCCGCCACGCTGCGCACGTCATCACGGGGACTGACGATGGTCCTCCGGGCGCAGCGGCCCGTCAGGCAGTGCGACGGGTGGAGAGACCCGGGTCCATGACGCGACCCCGGAAAGTTGGAACATTGACCGTCTCCCCCACCATCTGGATCCTGACCCTCGTCCTGATCCTCGGGCTCCTGGCCTTCGACTACTTCTTCCACGTGCGCAAGGCGCACATCCCCACGATCGGCGAAGCCGCGCTGTGGACCGGGATCTACCAGGGCATCGCGCTCCTGTTCGGCATCTCGGTGTTCGTCTTCGGCGGCCCCACGATGGGCACCGAGTACTTCGCCGGCTGGATCACCGAGCTCGCCCTGTCGGTGGACAACCTCTTCGTCTTCCTCGTGATCCTGGGCGCCTTCGCGGTGCCGCGCGAGTTCCAGCAGAAGGTGCTGCTGTTCGGCATCGCGTTCGCGATCATCGCGCGCGGCAGCATGATCGCGCTCGGCGCGGTCGCGATCGAGCACCTGTCCTGGACGTTCTACTTCTTCGGCGCGATCCTGCTCTACACGGCGATCAAGATGCTGTGGGACGAGGTCCACGAGGACGGCGACGAGGACGGCGAGGAGGAGAAGGACGGCCTGTTCGTCCGCGTGGTGCGCAAGTTCCTGCCCGCCTCGGAGGACTTCGACGGCGACCGCCTGTTCACCATCGAGAACGGCAAGCGGGTCTTCACCCCGATGCTGCTGGTGATGATCGCGATCGGCGGCACGGACCTGCTCTTCGCGCTGGATTCGATCCCCGCGATCTTCGGCCTCACCCAGAACACCTACATCGTGTTCACCGCGACCGCCTTCTCGCTGCTGGGCCTGCGCCAGATGTTCTTCCTCATCGACGGGCTGCTGGACCGCCTGGTGTACCTCTCCTTCGGCCTGTCGATCATCCTCGCCTTCATCGGCGTGAAGCTCGTCTTCCACGCCCTGCACGAGAACGAGCTGGGCTTCATCAACGGCGGCGAGCCGGTGCTCGCGGTCCCCGAGATCACCACACAGGTCTCGCTGTCCGTCATCGTCGGGGTCCTGCTGCTGACGGTGCTCGTCTCGCTGCTGTCCCCGCGGGGCCGCGCACAGGCCGCGGTGGACAACGCGCACCGCGAGGCCCAGGCCTACATCGAGATGACCTACGGCAGCTTCGAGGAGAAGCGCGACACGATGTACGAGCGCATGATCGCGCACGAGAAGATCGTCGAGAGCCTGCCGCCCCGGTTCCAGGACATGGTCGTGGAGGAGAAGAACGTGCGCGAGCTGCTCGCCGACGCGCACCGCATCCGCGACAAGCGCAGCGCCTTCAACGCGCACGGCGAGCGCTCCGACGAGCAGCCCGAGGGCCTGCAGGTCACCCGCCCGGACGGCACTGTCGCGACCGACGCCAACGGCAACGTCATCACGGTCGTCAAGGAGCAGGAGATCCTCGCGGAGAAGGAGGCCAAGCACCGCGCCCGCGAACAGGCCCGCGCGGAGCACGCCGCCCGCAAGAGCTGACCTCCACCCCTGGACAGGGGCCGGGCGGCGGAGGAGCATCGGGACATGGCCACTGTGAGGACGTGTCTCTGGTTCGACGGCGGTGTCGACGAGGCCGCCGATTTCTATGTCTCCCTGCTGCCCGGCTCGCGCGTGCTGGAGCGCATGCCGTACACCCCGGTGCCCGGCTCCCCCGCGGGCCCTCCCGCCGACGGGGGCTCGCTGGTCGTCGTCATCGAGCTCGCCGGCGCCCGGTACACCCTGCTCAACGGCGGGCCCCACTTCCCGCAGTCCGAGGCGGTCTCGATCGAGGTGCTGGTGGACTCGCAGGAGGAGGTGGACCGGCTCTGGGAGGCGATCGTCGCGAACGGGGGCGAGGAGTCCCAGTGCGGCTGGTGCCGGGACCGCTGGCGGGTGAGCTGGCAGATCGTGCCGCGCCGGCTGTACGAGCTGCTCGCCGAGTCCCCCGCGGTGGCGGCCGCCGCCACCGGTGAGATGTATCGACAGCGCAAGCTCGACGTGGCCCGCCTCGACGCAGCGGCCGAGGCGGCCCGCTCCGCCCACGCCCGCGATGGGGACCCCGAGCAGCCGCCGAGGAGCTGAGATGCCCGAGGACCTGGACGCACTGCTGGACCTCGCCGCCCGTCACGGCCTCGACCTCGACGGCGGCACGCTGCGCACCGAGGAGATCGGGCTGGACTTCCGGGTCGCATTCGCCCGCGCGCACGACGGCGGCGACTGGGTGCTGCGCCTCCCCCGCCGGCCCGACGTGCTCGAGCGCGCCGCGGTCGAGGGCCGGCTGCTGGCGATGCTCGCCCCGCACCTCGATGTCGCGGTGCCGGACTGGCGCATCAGCACCTCCGAGCTGATCGCCTACCCGCTGCTGCCGGGCAGTCCGGGGCTCACCGTCGCTGCGGACGGCGAGGTCTCCTGGCACGTCGACATGGCCTCGACCGTCTACGCCCGCTCCCTCGGGAGCGTGGTCGCGCAGCTGCATGCCGTGGATGCCGAGGCGGCCGCCGCCACCGGCATCGAGGTGCGCTCCCCCGCACAGGTGCGCGGGGCGTGGCGGCAGGACCTCGCACGCGTGGGCGCGGAGTTCGAGATCGCCCCGGCGCTGCGGGAGCGCTGGGAGGCCTGGCTCGCGGACGACGGCTGCTGGCCCGGGCACAGCGTGCTCACCCATGGCGAGCTCTATCCGGCCCACACCCTCGTCGAGGACGAGCGGATCACGGCAGTGCTCGACTGGACCACCGCCGCGGTGGGCGATCCCGCCAAGGACCTCATGTTCCACCAGGTCAGCGCCCCGTCGGCGATCTTCGAGGTGGCGCTGCAGGCGTACGCCGAGGGCGGCGGCCGCCCCTGGCCGGGGCTGGCACGGCACTGCACCGAGATGTTCTCCGCCGCGCCGCTGGGCTACGGGCTGTACGCGCTGGCCACCGGGGAGGCCGCTCATCGGGAGGCCGCCGCCGCGGCGCTGAACCCGCCCGAGGAGCGCTGAGCCGCTCGGCTCCTGCCCCTCCCGTGCCGGCCGGGCGGCGTGACGCGCCCGACACGGCGGAGGTCATGTCACACCCGTCCTCCCGACCGTGCCTGCACGTCCCGTCGTTCCTGGTGACAGCGCCGGTGCGGAGGAGCGCACGTGCCATCCCCGCGGAGAGGGACGGTCAAATCTCCGTCATCCCCGCGAAGAATGCTTGCGTCCGCGGGGAGGGGTGCCCCTACCGTGGCCGACGTTCGACACCGCGAGAGCCGCGGCCCTGCGAGAGATGCGAGAGGACGTGTCCATGTCCAAGCACAGCACGCACGCCACCAGAACCCTGAAGACCTCCCCCCTGCGCCGCGGCCTGGCCCGCACCGCCGTCACCCTCGCCGGCGGCGCGGTCGTCGCGACCGGCATGATCGCCACCGGCACCGCCGCGAACGCGGCCGGCGGCTGGGACGAGGTCGCCGCCTGCGAGTCCGGCGGCGACTGGTCGATCAACACCGGCAACGGCTACTACGGCGGCCTGCAGTTCTCGCAGCAGACCTGGGAGGGCTACGGCGGCACGCAGTACGCGGCCACCGCCGACCAGGCCTCCAAGAGCCAGCAGATCGCGATCGGCGAGAAGGTCCTGGCCGGCCAGGGCGCGGGTGCCTGGCCGACCTGCGGCACGGCCCTCAGCGGCGGTGCCGATACCGGCAGCGCCCCCTCCGCCGAGGAGCGGGCTCCCGAGCAGGAGGCCCCCGAGCAGGAGGCTCCCCAGCAGGAGCAGGAGTCCACCGAGAGCCGCGAGTCGGAGCAGAAGGCCGATCGCTCGAGCGAGCGCGAGAACAGCGAGCCGCAGGGCGACTGGAGCTGCGACGGCGACGGCATCCCGAACAACTGCGACGAGAACGGCTTCACCAAGGAGACCGAGGAGAAGCAGGAGCCGGCCGAGCAGCCCGCTCCCGAGAAGCAGCAGAGCGCCCCGGCCCCGGAGCAGTCCTCCGGCTCGGAGGGCTCGCGCGCCACCGGTGACCTGTCCGTGGCCGGCACCCTCGAGGTGGACGGCGTGATGGGTCCGAAGACGGTCAGCGCCCTCCAGGACTGGCTGGGCGTGGAGCAGACCGGCGAGATGAACGAGGAGACCACCCTCGCGCTCCAGGGCTGGGCCAACACCGGCCAGGACGGCGAGATCGGCGAGGACACCGTCGCCGGCCTCCAGCACGAGGTCGGTGCCGCCCAGAACGGCTCCGACGAGATCGACGAGGACACCGTGGAGGTCCTGCAGAGCTTCCTCAACCTCTACTGATCCCTTCCGACGGCCCCGCACGGGCTGTCGCAGCGCGGCCTCGCCGCACTCTCCCGGACGGCCGGGCCACCCCCGCGGTGGCCCGGCCGTCCGTCGTCGTGCCCCCGACCCCAAGTGGCAACTCGTGGCAATTCTGCGGATTGCGCGCAAGAATGCCCGCGAGTGACACAGCTCTCTTCTTGGGCGGAACGTCGAGTCCGCAGGTGAGAGCCGCGTTACTGCGCAGTGAACATCGGGCAGTCCGGCCACCCCTCCTGCAACTCCCGGCAACAACGGCCACCCCTCGCCGCTCCTCGCCAGACTCTCGTCACTCGCCGCGAGGACACCATCCCGAGGGGCGAGAACAGCGATCAGAGCCACCCGCGACGCCGGTCGCGCGGTCGCTCTCGCGTCTCAAGGATGAGCCGGAAGGAGCACGACGATGAGCATCCAGAACACGCCGACCCCCGTGGTGGGGAGGGCCTCCGCGCGGACGGGCGGGACGGGCATCAGGCCCTTCAGCGTCCGCGACAAGATCGGTTACATGTTCGGTGACTTCGGGAACGATTTCACGTTCATGCTGCAGTCCACGTTCTTCCTGATCTTCTACACGAACGTGATGGGCATCAGCGCCGCGCACGTGGGCACGCTGCTGTTCGCCGCCCGCATCCTGGATGCGTTCACCGACGTCGGCGCCGGCCGCCTCATCGACACCATGGCGCCGGGCCGCAGCGGCCGGTTCAAGCCGTGGCTGCTGCGCATCTGCGTGCCCGTCGCCGTCGCGGCCTTCCTGATGTTCTCCCCGTTCCTGCAGGACAGCGGTTATGGCGCGGATCGTCAGATGAGGGTGTAGCAAGGGCCTGAATCCTCCAGTGTCCAGCAGGGCGCGGGTGATGTAGTTGGTCAGGTTCCGGAACCCCAGAGCGGTGCCGCGCAGATGCTCGAGCCGGCCGTTGATCGCCTCAGTGGGCCCATTGGAGGTGCCGGGGCGGTCGAAGTAGGCCAGGATGTCGACCGCCCGGCGATTCAGCGTCCGGCCCAGCTTCTTCAGCTCGACCAGCTTGGCCGGGACCCCGCGCCGCAGCGAGTCGATCACCTCTGTCAGCATCTGCTTGCCGGCGGGCTTGGAGCCGCACCGGTAGGCGGCGACGACCTTCTGATACACACTCCAGGTGGCCTCGAGTTCGACATGCTCATCAGAACCGAAGACTCGATCGAGCTTGGACCCCTGGCCCGGGGTGAGCAGATCGACCCCGGTGCGCAGCGTCTTCCGCGCCCCATAGAGCGGATCACCCGATCGCCCCCGGCGCCCGGTGGTCTCACGCTGGATGCGCTGCCGGGCCTGGTCCAACGCGTCGCCGGCCAGCGCGACGACATGAAATGGGTCCATCACTGCGGTGGCCTCGGGCAGCTCTTCTGCTGCGGCAGTCTTGAACCCGGTGAACCCGTCCATGGCGACCACCTCGACCCCGGCGCGGAAGTCCTCGCTCTGGGTCCCGAGCCAGGTGGCGAACACGGCCTTGGAGCGTCCTTCGACCATGTCCAGCAACCGCGCTGGACCGGTTCCATCGCGAACCGGGGTCAGATCGATGATCACGGTCACGTAGCGGGATCCGCGGCCGGTGTGGCGCCAGCAGTGCTCATCGACCCCGATCACCGCGACCCCATCGAACCGGCGAGGATCCTCGAGGAGTAGCTGCCGGCCCGCTGCGAGGACGGCATCGTTGACGGTATGCCATGAGCAGTCCAGCCCGGCGGCGAGGCGAGCGATCGACATCCTGTCGATGACCACGGACTTCAGCGCCCAGAGCACCGCGTGCCGGGAGAGCTTCGCCCGCGGGGCCGCGGCATCGGTGGTGTCCTGGCGCCAGACCCGCAGGCAGTCTGGGCACCGGTACCGGCGGACTCGGATCCAGAGCTGGGTGGGCCGCCACCCCAAGGGGACGTGGGCCAATTTCCGCAGCACCGTGCCCTTCGGGATGCCTTCGCCGCCGCAGGAGCGGCACCAGGGATCATCCTCACGGACTCGGCACTGAAGCACTGCTCTCTCAGGTTCGAGGTGCTGGCCGGTGACGGTCAGGCCGAGCGCGTCGACCATGCAGAAGGTGTCGAGATCCGGGGCGGTGAACGTAGGCTGGGACATGTCGAGGTCTTTCGGATGGGCTGTGTGGTAACTCCCATCGTCGGAAGGCCTCGACCTCTATCCAGACACCGCCACGCCCAGACCACTGGGACCTGTCTCTACACCCTCATCTGCGGACAGCAGCGGTTATGGCGCGCGCCTGGCGTGGATGATCGTCACCTACGTGCTGTGGGGATCGGTGTTCTACACGCTGATCAACATCCCCTACGGCTCGATGGCCTCGGTGATCTCCCGCAAGCCCGGCGAGCGCGCCTCGTTGTCCGTGTTCCGCTCCCTCGGTGCGACGCTCGCCAATCTCGGCATCTCCGTGATCCTCCCGCTCATCGTCTTCGTCCAGATCGACGGCCATTCCGAGCTCTCCGGCAGCCGCACGATGTGGGCGGCCGCCGCCTGCGGGATCCTCGCGATCCTCTGCTATCTGCTGTGTTACGCGAATGTCGAGGAGCGGGTGGCGACCCCGCAGAAGCCGAAGCACGAGCGTCAGAGCTTCGGCGCCATGCTGGGCACCCTCGCCACCAACCGAGCCCTCACCGGTCTGATCACGGCCTCGCTGTTCATGCTCATCGCCCTCATGCTGCTCAGCGGCATGATGCCCTACGTGCTCAACGAGTACTTCAACAACGGCCAGCTGCTCAGCGCCGTGAACTTCGTGGGCCTCGCCCCGACCCTGCTGCTGGTGCCCTTCGCCTCGAAGCTCGCCAAGACCTTCGGCAAGAAGGAGGTGGGGCCACGGGCATGGCCCTGGCGATGCTCGCGGCTCTGCTGCTGTTCGCCGTCCGCACCGACAGCCCGTACGTCTTCATGGCCGGCTACGCGCTCATCCAGACCGGCGTCGCCTGCGTGAACGTCCTGATCTGGGCGTTCATCACCGACGTGATCGACTTCCAGGAGGTCCGCACGGGAGAGCGCAACGACGCCACCATCTACGGGATGTACTCCTGGGCCCGCAAGCTCGGCCAGGCCGTCGCCGGCGGCATGACCGGCTGGGCGCTCGGCGCGATCGGCTACCGGTCCGGCGGCGGCCGGCAGGACGAGTCGGTGCTCGAGGGCGTCTACTCGGTCGCGACCCTGCTGCCGGGCCTCATCCTCATCGTCGGGGTGCTGGCGCTGGTGTTCTGGTACCCGCTGTCGAAGAAGCGGGTCGAGAAGAACGCGGAGATCCTCGAGGAGCGCCACGCGGCCGAGGACTCCCAGGACGCATGAGACCCGATCGTCGGCGCTGCCGCGACCGGAAGCGCCGACGAGGGTAGGGTCAGGAGGGATACCGCTTGCCCGACGCGTCGGCGTCCCGGAAGGGCACCGCGTGGGCGCTGTCGGCCCTCCCCCACCTCCCCACCGTCCGCGCGCCGAGACCGGCCGCGACCCCCATCCCAGAACGGAGACACCATGTCGGAGAAGAACGTTCGGCTCGGAATCATCGGCCTCGGCGCCCAGGGCGGCACCTATGCCGGCCTCGTCGACGAGGGCCGGGTGCCGGGCATGAGCCTCGGCGCCATCGCGGACACGGACCCCGCCAAGCGGGAGCTCGCCGCGCAGAAGTTCCCGGACGCGCCGTTCTACGACGACCACCTCGCGATGCTCGACTCCGGGGACGTGGACGCCATCGTCACCACCGTGCCGCACTTCCTCCACCCCGAGATGACCATCGACGCGATCGGCAAGGGCGTCCACGCCCTCACCGAGAAGCCTGCCGGGGTGTACACCTCGCAGGTCGAGGCGATGAACACCTTCGCGGCGGAGCATCCCGAGACCACCTTCGCGATCATGTTCAACCAGCGCACGAACCCGGTCTACACCGATCTCAAGGCGCTCATCGACTCCGGCGAGCTCGGGGCGCTGCGCCACACCTCCTGGATCATCACCACCTGGTGGCGCCCGCAGGGCTACTACGACCAGTCCGAGTGGCGCGCGACCTGGGGCGGCGAGGGCGGCGGCGTGCTGGTCAATCAAGCCCCCCATCAGCTGGACCTGTGGCAGTGGCTGTGCGGCACCCCGAAGAAGGTCTTCGCGAAGCTGGCCTTCGGCTTCCAGCGCGAGATCGCCACGGAGGACGAGGTCAATGCGCTCGTCGACTTCGGCGACGGCGTCACCGGCCACTTCATGACCTCCACCAACGACATCATCGGCACCGACCGCCTCGAGATGCTGTTCGACAAGGGCAAGGTCGTGGTCGACGGCTCGAAGAAGGTGACGATCCACCGCCTCACGCAGGACGAGCGCGCCCTCAGCGACTCGATGTCCATGCAGGACGTCGCCAAGCTCTTCCGCGGCGAGGCGGATCAGTCCTCCGTGTTCACCGTCGAGGAGAAGGACTACGAGTCGGTGTGGGGCGAGCAGCACCTCGACGTGCTGACGAACTTCGCCGCGCACATCAACGACGGCACCGACCTCATCGCCGACGGCGCCGAGGGCATCAACGGGGTGCGCCTGGCCTCCGGCATGCAGCTGTCGGCCTGGACCGGTCGCGAGATCGACCTCGTCGACTTCCCCGCCGAGGAGTACCTCGCCGAGCTCAACGCACGCATCCAGGAGGAGGGGAAGTTCCCCACCCGCTCCTGAGCGGCCTGCCCTCCGCAGCCGGCACCGACCTCGTCGGTGCCGGCTCTCCCGCTCCGCACCGCTCCCCCATCCTCACTCGTCGAAGGAGACGCCCATGCCCGTCCTCGGACTCCAGCTCATGATGCTCAAGGACCAGATCCACGAGAAGGGGATGTACGAGGTGCTGCGCCAGGTGCGCGAGCTCGATCTCGACGCCGTCGAGGTCTCCCAGGTGGAGATGACCGACGAGCTGATCGACGACCTCGTGCGCGGACGAGCCGCCTTCGACGTGGAGATCGCGGCGATGAGCGCCACGATCGATCCCGGCGGCAACGGCTTCGCCCTCTCGACCGAGTTCGATCGCGCCGTCGAGGCGTGCAGGAGGACCGGCACCCGTTTCCTGCGGATCGGCATGATGCCGTTCTCGGCGATGACCTCCCAGCAGGCCTGCGAGGAGTGGGCCGCCTCGGTCGAGCCCTACGCGGCTCGCCTGGCGGAGCAGGGCGTGACGCTCTGCTATCACAACCACCACGTGGATCTCATCCAGTTCGAGGGCGAGCGCGTCTTCGACATCGTGCGCCGGGTGGCGCCGTCGCTGCTGTTCGAGGTGGACCTGCACTGGGTCCAGCGCGGCGGCATGGCGCCGCTGGACATGCTCGAGGCGTACACCGGTGCCTGCAAGCTCATCCACGTCAAGGACTTCCGCATCGCCCCGCTGCCGGCCCGGACGCTCGCGGAGCTCGAGTCCGGGGAGCTGGGCATGGCGGAGTTCCAGGCGGCGTTCCTGGGTCTGGTCCAATTCGCCGAGGTGGGCCAGGGCAACATGAACTGGCCGGCGCTGCTGCCCGCGGCCGAACGGGCCGGTGCCGAGTACTTCCTCATCGAGCAGGACGACACCTACGGCCGCGATCCCCTCGACTGCATCCGGGAGTCCCGCGAGTACCTGCGGACCCTCGGGTACTGATCGCCGGATCGCGGTGGAGGACGCCTCGACCGTTACCTTTCCGTGACACTGCCCACGGAAACAGGGTTCCTGACCCGATCCTGGACGCCCCCGGAACGCGATGCCAGGGTTCGGGGCGTAGCGTCGCCCGCGCCGCTCAACCTCAGGAGGCACAGTGAAGGTCCCCAGCACCTCGAAGGTCCGCAACTCGATCGTGGCCGTCTCGTTCGCCGCCGTCCTCGCCCTCACCGGGTGCAGCGGTGATCAGGCCGCCGAGTCGGGCGCCAGCGACCAGGGCGGGCAGGCGCCCGCGGCGAGCGACGGCGGGGGCTCCCCGCTCGGCGCCGACGGCTCGGGCGAGCAGGAGATGCCGGAGGCCGATGTCTCCGATGTCCCGGATGTCGTCGCGACGGTCAACGGGGAGGACATCAGCAAGGACGAGTTCACCCAGATCTACGAGAGCCAGTTCCAGCAGATGGCGATGCAGCAGCAGTCCACCGGCGAGGAGGTCGACCAGGCCGCGCTCAAGCAGCAGGTGGCCGAGCAGCTGGTGGACAACCATCTGCTGCTGCAGGGGGCGTCCGAGGCGGGCATCGAGCCCACCGATGAGGACATCGACGCGACCCTCGAGGAGATCGCCCAGCAGAACGGCCTGGGCTCCGCGGACGAGGTCGTCTCCACGCTCGAGCAGCAGGGCATGAGCGAGGAGGACGTGCGCGAGGACGCCGCCTCGCAGCACATGCTCACCGCCTACATCGAGCAGGAGGCTGACATCGAGGAGCCCTCCGAGGAGGAGCTGCAGGCGCAGTACGACCAGCTCGTCGAGCAGCAGTCGCAGGCCGGTGGCGAATCCTCCGAGGTGCCTCCGTTCGAGGACGTCCAGGACCAGCTCGCCCAGCAGACCGTCGCCCAGCAGCAGAACGAGGCGGCGACCACCCTCGCCGGCGAGCTGCGCGAATCCGGGGACGTGACGATCAACCTCTGATCACCGCGCACCGTCCCAGCGATGGCCCCTCCGCGGCCCCGGCCTCCGATGCCGGGGTCGCGGATGGTCGACGGGGCCGCGATCCCGTAGGGTCCGGGCCATGATCCTCATCAACGTGAAGTTCCCTGTGAAGCCCGAGTACGCGGACCGCTGGCCGGAGATCTCCCGCGAGTTCACCGAGACCACCCTCGCCGAGCCCGGCAACCTCTGGTTCGAGTGGTCGCGCAGCGTGAAGGACCCCAACACCTACGTGCTCATCGAGGCGTTCACCGACGAGGGCGCGGCCCCGCACGTGAACTCCCCGCACTTCAAGGCCATGCAGGAGGAGTTCCCGCAGTACCTCTCCGCGACGCCGCAGATCGTCTCCCACCAGGTCGAGGGCGACGGCTGGGGCCCGATGGGCGAGCTCACGGTCGACTGACCCGCCCGGTCGACCGACCCGCCCGGTCGAGCGGCCCTCCCCGCTCAGCGCGGCCCGCGCCGCCCCAGCGTCGTCACCGGGGCCGCGCCGGGCCGCGCCCACTGCGGGAGGGGCCTGCTGCTCTCTCCCCAGGTGGGTGTGCCCTCGGCGTCCGTGCGCCAGGACCAGCAGGCGTGACGCCCCTCGGGCCATCCCTCCGGGACGTCCTCCCAGTCCTCGCCGCGGCCGTAGGGGGTCATGTCCAGCAGCCCCATCGAGAAGTTCACCCGCTCGTTGCCGCGACCGGTGGTGCGGTAGGTGAGGAACACCCGGTCCCCGTCGCGCAGGAAGCTGGCCAGATGCCCCATGCCGCCGCCGATCGGCGGCGCCGCCGCGCGCACCGAATACCAGGGCACCCGCTTGTACCCCATGAAGGCGGTGTAGGGGTGCACCTCCTCCCAGCGTCCGGTGGTGAGGATCGCGAGCGAGACCCCGTGGGCGTGCAGATAGGTCGCGTCGTGCAGGTGCCATGCCGTGGTGGTGCAGCCCTCGCACTGGCCCTGGTGGGGCGCGCCGTCGTGCCACATGTGCTGGTAGACCACGAGCCGGTCACGGCCGTCGAACAGCTCGGTGAAGGGCACGGGCCCGACGGGGCCCACGACAGGGACGGACCCGTCGACCTCCACCATCGGCAGCCGTCTGCGCGCGGCGGCGATCGCGTCGCCCTCGCGGGTGTGCGCCTTCTCGCGCACCAGCAGCTCGTCACGGGCGCGCTGCCACGCCTCCATGTCCACGATCGGCGGTCGGCCCGTCGGCCCCGTGTGCGCAGCGCTCATCGCGACCCCTCCTCGGGTGGCGGCACCTCGGCGAGCGCCGAGCGGCCGTGCCACCACCCAAGCACCCCGGGGGCACGGCGTCCAGAGCCGGCCTCCTGGCCGCGCGCTGCACGAGCGCACGCGTATCAACCGGCGGTCGCCCGCGCCCCGCGCAGCCCCCGCACGAGGGTGAGCACCAGCCCGACGGCGACGGCCGCCCAGGCGAGCACTGCGACGACCAGGACCACGTCGCCGACGATCTCGACCATCGGCAGGTGCTCGACCCGCCCGAGCCGCATGGAGGCGACCGCGAACATCCCCAGCGGGAACACGATCGACCACAGGGAGGGGACGTACCGCAGCGGGACCCGGTGGATGAGGTGGCGCCACAGGCCGGCGCCGGCCAGCAGCGGGAGCTGCCACAGCGCGAAGCACCAGAAGATCACCACCGTGCCTCCGATGAGCCCGCGGGCGGCGTCGACCATCGGCACGGAGTCCATCGCGTAGATCCCGGCGCCGGCGACCACCGCGATCGCGAGCGCGCCCATCGCCACCCAGTAGGTGGGTTCGAACTGCTGGGGCGTGATGCCGAAGTGCACGATCCGCAGGATCACCAGCACCGCGATGCCGGCATACAGGATCGTACCCACCGACCAGAAGAGCACGGTGAGCACGCCGAGCAGGTCCGCGAACGCGGGGGTGGCCGGCCGCAGCCCGGACAGGCCGACGGCGAGGGACTGGGAGGCCACGGACCAGATGAACCAGCTGCCGTTGGTGCGGGCGAGGATCGGCTCGCCGTCACGCGTCATCAGCACCTGCCAGGGCAGCACGTACCCCAGCACGACCCAGAGGGCCGCGCCGATCCCGAGCAGCACCACCGAGGCGGTGCCGAGCCCCACGTCGTGCATCCCCACCCCGAGGACGCTCGCCGCGGCGACCACGGTGAAGTAGCCGAAGGCGGTCTCCGGGTTCCGAGCATCGGCCCGCATCCGCGCCGGGTGGCGGAGCCCGCGCAGCACGTAGAGCACCACGAGGACCGCGGCGGCGACCGCGGCGAGGACCAGCAGCGCCAGCGCGGCGCCGTCGTACCCTGCGGTGCGCAGCCCCACCGAGACGATCCCCGTGCCCATCACCAGGGCGAAGTAGCCGGGGGCGAGGCCTGCGATCGCCTGATCGGCGCGGACGGCGGGGGACGAGGAGGCGGCGGTCGAGGAGGGCACGTCCCCATTGTGCGACGGCCGTGCACCGGCGGGCCCCGCGAGGCATTCCCCACAGCCCTCGCCCCGACAACCTTGCATCGACTGAAACTTCGCGCCTAATGTCGTGGGTCGGCGGCAGACGCGACAGCCGACGGCAGACGCGGCAGACGCGGCAGAGGCCGCGACGGACCGAGCAGGACGGAGTCAGGTGGCGATCGAGACGAGAGAGGTTCCGACCTTGGGGCACAAGGACAGCGCAGCATCGAGCAGCAAGGGTCCCGCCCCCGCGGCGACGAGTCCGTACGTCGTGATGTCGGTCCTGCTCGCCGGCGCGTTCGTCATCATCCTGAACCAGACGCTGCTGAACACGGCGCTGCCCGCCTTCATGGTGGACTTCGGCATCACCGCGAACACCGCGCAGTGGGTGACCACGCTGTTCATGCTGGTCAACGGCATCATGATCCCGGCCACCGCCTTCCTGATCCAGAAGTTCACCACGCGCACGATGTTCTTCGCCGCGATGGGCATCTTCGTGGTGGGCACGGTGATCTGCGCGGCCGCGCCCGTGTACCCGGTGCTGCTGCTGGGCCGCGTGGTGCAGGCGGCCAGCGGCGGCATGATCATGCCGCTGATGCAGACGATCCTGTTCGCGATCTTCCCGATCCACAAGCGCGGCACCGCGATGGGCACCTTCGGGCTGGTCATCTCCTTCGCCCCCGCGCTCGGCCCCACCCTCTCCGGTTTCATCGTCGACCACTGGTCGTGGCGGGTGCTGTTCGTGATGATGCTGCCGATCGCCGTGGGCGCGCTGATCTTCGCGCACCTCACGCTCCGCAACGTCACCGAGCGCACGGATCCGCATCTGGACGTGTTCTCGCTGATCCTGTCCACCTTCGCCTTCGGCGGGCTGCTGTTCGGCTTCAGCAATGCGGGCAACGTGGGCTGGCTGAACGCGCAGGTGCTCGTCCCCCTGCTCGTCGGAGCGATCGCCCTGGTGCTCTTCGTGCGCCGTCAGCTGCGCCTCGAGGAGCCGCTGCTCGAGCTGCGGGTGCTGGGCAACCGCATGTTCGCGCTCGGCACCGTGCTGGGCATGCTGGTGTTCATGGCGATGATCGGCGGGATGCTGATGATCCCGCTGTACATGCAGAACATGAGCGACTTCACCGCGATGGAGTCCGGGCTCGTGCTGCTGCCGGGGGCCGTGATCATGGGCGTCATGTCGCCGGTGACCGGGCGGATCTTCGACCGCTTCGGCGCCACCGTGCTCGCGATCGTCGGCTTCGCGCTGCTGACGATCACCAGCGTGATGCTGGCCCAGCTCACCGTGGACACCACCTTCGCCTACATCGCGATCGTCAACGCGGTGCGGATGCTGGGCACCGCGATGGTGATGATGCCGGTCACCACGGCGGCGCTGAACCAGCTCCCGCCGCGGATGATCCCGCACGGCGCGGCGGTGAACAACACGATGCGGCAGGTCGCCGCCTCCGTCGGCACCGGCGTGCTGGTGACGGTGATGACCGCCGCCGCGCGGGACCCGGAGGAGTACGGCGCCGCCGGCGCGATCCACGGCGTGAACGTGGCGTTCCTGGTCGCCGCCGGGATCGCCGCGGTGGGCCTCATCGGCTCCTGCTTCCTGCGCGGCTCGCGCCCGCAGCCGCAGGCCGAGGCGGAGGCCACCACGCAGGACTGAACACCTCCGCTCCGCGATCCTGCACCGCCGGCGAGGGCGCCGCGGGGAGGCGGCGGAGGGGAGGCCCGCGACGGCGCGGGCAGGGCACCGTCGGTGACGTCGCTCACGCGCCCCCGGTCCACATGTGAGGTGGTCAACCGTGCCGGTGCCTGCTGTATCACCACCGCCCCGTGTCCGCTGGCTCCGCACAGCCATGGACCTTATGGTCGTTGACCGGCTGCGACCTGCGAGAACCTCGCCTCGCGCCGATCCCGATCCCGCTGCCGTGCCCGAGTGCACGCGCTGCGTGGTGCCCGTTATCCCCGACCGAAAGGACCGTGATGGCTGAGGCCGTCAGCACTCCTCGCCCTGCAGACTCCCCCGGCACACGGAGGGACCCCGGTGGGGAGGACGGCGGATCGGTCCCGGCCCCTGGAGCGGCGGCGAAGCGCTCTCACTCCCCCGTCAACTGGCCGGTGTTCCTCGGCACCTCGGGCATCATCGTCGCGTTCGTGCTGTTCGCGGGGATCTGGCCGGACACGGCCGAGACGGTCATCTTCGGGTCCATGGACTGGGTGGCGACGAACTTCGGCTGGTACTACGTCCTGACCGCCACGCTCGTGGTGGTGTTCGTGCTGCTCGTCGCGTTCTCCAAGGTGGGCGGGACGAAGATGGGCCCGGACCATTCGCTGCCGAAGTACAACCTGTTCACCTGGGCGGCGATGCTGTTCGCCGCCGGCATCGGCGTGGACCTGATGTTCTTCGGGATCTCCGGCCCGGCCACGAACTTCCTCACCCCGCCGGACGTCCCCGCGGGATCGGAGGAGGCGGCGCGGATGGCGCCGATCTGGACGATCTTCCACTACGGGATCCCCGGCTGGGCGATGTACGCCCTCATGGGCATGGCCTTCGGCCTGTTCGCCTACCGCTACCACCTGCCGCTGTCGATCCGCTCCGCGCTCGCGCCGATCTTCGGCCGCCGCATCCACGGCGCGGTCGGGCACGTCGCGGAGATCGGCGCGACGATCGGCACGATCTTCGGCATCTCGGTGTCCCTCGGCATCGGCGTGGTGTTCCTGAACTTCGGCCTCTCCGCCCTGTTCGACATCCCGAACTCGATCGGGGTGCAGGTCGCGCTCATGGCGCTGGCCGTGTTCATCACCGTGATGTCCACCGTCTCCGGCGTCGACAAGGGCATCCGCCGGCTCTCCGAGCTGAACGTGCTCATGGCGCTGGTGCTCATGCTGTGGGTGCTGTTCTCCGGGCAGACCCATCACCTGCTCAACGCCCTGGTCCAGAACGTCGGTGACTTCTTCTCCCGCTTCCCGGGGATGATGATGAACACCTTCGCCTACAACGACGGGACCGCGGACTACCCCGCCGACCAGTGGATGGCGGATTGGACGCTGTTCTTCTGGGCGTGGTGGATCGCCTGGGCGCCCTTCGTGAGCCTGTTCCTGGCCCGCATCTCGCGCGGCCGCACCCTGCGCCAGTTCGTGGTGGGCGTGCTGCTGATCCCCTTCTCGTTCATCCTGCTGTGGGTGTCGATCTTCGGCAACGCGGCGCTGAGCTTCTTCGGCGACGCCGACTTCCTCGACCTCGCCGTGAACCAGCCCGAATCGGGCTTCTTCAACCTGCTCGAGCAGTACCCGGGCGCGACCTTCACCGTCTCCCTCGCCCTGCTCACCGGCCTGTTCTTCTACGTCACCTCCGCCGATTCCGGCTCGCTGGTGATGGCGAACATGACCTCGAAGGCCTCCACCGCGGAGTCCGACGGCCCGCCCTGGCTGCGGATCGTGTGGGCCGTGATCACCGGCGCCCTGACCCTGGTGATGCTGTTCATCGACGGGGTGTACACGCTGCAGGCGGCGACCGTGATGGTGGGCCTGCCGCTGTCGGTGATGGTCTACCTGATGATGGTCAGCCTCTGGAAGGTGCTGCGCATCGAGCTGACCAGCCTCGAATCCCGCCAGGCGACCCTGCCCTCGCTGCTGACCAGCCGGGTGCGCGAGGCCGAGGGCAGCGACCGCGGCTCGTGGCGCCAGCGCCTCCAGCACCGCATGACCTACGCGACCGCCGAGCAGGCGACGACCTTCATCGAGACCGTCGCCACCCCCGCGGTCGAGGAGGTCGCGGCAGAGCTGGAGGACCTCGGCGCCGATGTCGTCTGCCAGCGCGGCGCGCACCCGGACAGCGGCATCCCCTTCGTCGACCTCGTCGTCTCCTTCCCCGATGCCGAGGACTTCAAGTACCAGACCTACCCGGTGGCCTACTCGACCCCGAGCTTCGCGGCGAACCTCGCCGCGGTGCGCGACACCTACTATCGCGTGGAGATCTTCTCGGTGCTCGGTTCGCGGGGCCGCGACATCATGGGCTCCTCGAAGGCCCAGGTCATCGCCGATGTGCTGGACTCCTACGACGCGCACATCATGTACTTGACCATGAGCACGGAGATCGGCACGGCGACGGGCACAGTCCCCGTCACCGCGCCGGATACCTGGATCGACACCGATCAGGTCGACACCCCCGTAGATTCGGCGTTCGAGGAGCATCCTCGCCGCACGCCCGACACGAAGGAGCTTCATGACTGACCCCATCGCCACACTGTTCATCGACGGGCAGTGGACGGCCTCGTCCTCGGGTGCGACCCGCACCGTGTTCTGCCCCGCCGATCAGAGCGAGGTGGGCGTGGTCTCCGAGGCCACCGCCGAGGACGTCGAGCGCGCGATCCTCGCCGCCCGCCGCGCCTTCGACTCCCGCGTCTGGGCCGACACGCCCGCCGCCGAGCGCGGTGACTTCCTGCTGCGCGTCGCCGACGCGCTCCAGGAGCGCAAGGCCGAGTTCGCCCGCGCCGAGGCCCTCGACACCGGCAAGCGCCTGGTCGAGGCCGAGGGCGACATGGACGACATCACCGCCTGCTTCCGCTACTTCGGGAAGATCGCCGATCAGACCCCGGGCCGCCTGGTCGATGCCGGGGATCCCAGCGTGATCTCCCGCGTCGTGAAGGAGCCGATCGGCGTGTGCGGCATGATCACGCCGTGGAACTTCCCGCTGCTGCAGGCCTCGTGGAAGATCGCCCCGGCGCTCGCGGCCGGCAACAGCTTCGTCATCAAGCCGGCCGAGCTCACCCCGCACACCACGATCCTCATCCTCGACGTGCTCGACGGGCTCGGCCTGCCCGCCGGGGTGGCGAACCTGGTGCTCGGCGACGGCGGCGTGGTGGGCGCGCCGCTGTCCTCCCACCCGGAGATCGACCTGGTCTCCTTCACGGGCGGCCTGGTCACGGGCCGGAAGATCGCCGAGGCCGCCGCGCACGGCGTCAAGAAGGTGGCCCTCGAGCTGGGCGGCAAGAACCCCAACGTGGTGTTCGCCGACGCCGACTACGAGGCGGCGCTGGACAACGCCCTGAACGCCGGGTTCCTCGACTCGGGCCTGGTGTGCTCGGCCGGCACGCGCCTGATCGTGCAGGACACGATCGCCGAGAAGTTCGTCGACGAGCTGGTCGCCCGCGCCGAGGACATCGTCATGGGCGGCCCGCTGGACGAGAAGGCCGAGACCGGGCCGCTGGTCTCGAAGGAGCACCGCGACAAGGTCACCGACTACGTCCAGCGCGGCATCGCCGCCGGTGCCCGCCTGCGCACGGGCGGCCACTGGGGCGGTCCCGAGCACGAGCAGGGCTTCTTCTACGCGCCGACGGTGCTGGACCAGTGCACTGCGGAGAACCCCGCCGTGGTCGAGGAGGGCTTCGGCCCCGTGATCACGGTGGAGACCTTCTCCACCGAGGAGGAGGCGATCGCGATCGCCAACGACACCGAGTACGGCCTGGCCGGCGCGGTGTGGACCTCCGATTCCGGGGTCGCCAATCGCGTCTCGCGACGTCTGCGCCACGGCACGATCTGGATCAACGACTACCACCCCTACCTGCCGCAGGCGGAGTGGGGCGGTTTCAAGATGTCCGGCGTCGGCCGCGAGCTGGGCCCCACCGGGCTCGAGGAGTACACCGAGTCCAAGCACATCTACGAGAACACCGAGCCCGCCGTCTCCGGCTGGTTCCCCCGGAAGTGATCCGCGCGGGCCGGGGCCCTCTCGGCCCCGCCCCGCGCCCCTGACCCTCATCCCTCGACAGGAAGCAGCAGCAATGTCGTCACAGAACCCCAGCTCCCAGAGCCCCGTCTCCGAGAACCCCGTCTCCGAGTTCGACTACGTCATCGTCGGCGGCGGCTCCGCCGGTGCCGCCCTGGCGGCGCGTCTGAGCGAGGACCCGGCCGTGCAGGTCGCGCTCCTCGAGGCCGGCCCCTCCGATCTCGAGCACGAGGAGGTGCTGCAGCTCAAGCGCTGGCCCGAGCTGCTCGAATCCGGCCTCGACTGGGACTACCCGATCGAGCCGCAGGAGAACGGCAACTCCTTCATGCGCCACGCCCGCGCGAAGGTGCTGGGAGGCTGCTCCTCGCACAACTCCTGCATCGCCTTCCACCCGCCGGCGGAGGACATGGACCTGTGGGAGGAGCTCGGCGCCGAGGGCTGGAACGCCGAGACCGTGATGCCGCTGATCGAGCGCCTGGAGACCAACCGGGACCGCAGCGGTGAGGGCCACGGCACCTCCGGCCCGGTGCACCTCATGGACGTGCCTGCCGAGGATCCGCTCGGCGTGGCGCTGCTGGACGCGTGCGAGCAGGCGGGCATCCCGCGGGCGCGGTTCAACGACTTCGAGACCGTGGTCAACGGCGCGAACTGGTTCCAGGTGAACCGTCAGGACGACGGCACCCGGGCCTCCTCCTCCGTCTCCTACCTGCACCCGAACTTCGAGCGGGAGAACCTGCACGTCCTCACCGGCATGCACGTGATGCGGGTGCTCTTCGACGAGGAGCAGCGCGCCACCGGCGTGGAGTACATCGACAACGCCTTCGACCGCTCCTCGCGCATGCACGCGCGCCGCGAGGTGATCCTCTCCGCCGGGGCGATCGACTCCCCGAAGCTGCTGATGCTCTCGGGCATCGGCCCCGCCGACCACCTGCGCGAGGTGGGCATCGACGTGCGTGTGGACTCCCCCGGCGTCGGCTCGAACCTGCAGGACCATCCCGAGGCGGTCATCTCGTGGGAGTCCACGCAGAAGATGACCCGCGAGTCCACGCAGTGGTGGGAGATCGGCATCTTCACCCCCACGCAGGAGGGCCTGGACCTGCCGGACCTGATGATGCACTACGGCTCGGTGCCCTTCGACATGCACACCCGCCG
>DHCMJ07802__coassemble_76_pt1 | contig 29734 bp, 21 predicted proteins | sample DHCMJ07802__metabat2_high_PE_028 | metagenome-assembled genome bin DHCMJ07802
CCGGCACCCGCACCCGCACCCGCACCCGCACCCGCACCCGGCGCAGAGTCCCGCACGCAGCAGACCCCGGACCCGGCGCAGAGTCCCGCACATGGCAGACCCTGGGCCCCGGAGAACGAACTTCTTGTCGTCTGCGTGGACTCAACTGCCCAGAGGGGGTGAGCCCACGCCAGCAACAAGAAGTTCGTCCTGGGCCGGGCGGTGGAAGGTGGGCGGGGGCGGGGGTCAGAGGACGGAGGCGAGGAAGCCCTTCAGGCGTTCGGAGGTGGGGTGGTCGATGACCTGCTCGGGAGTGCCGCGCTCGAGGATGCTCCCCTCGTCCATGAACACCACCTGGTCGGCGACCTCTCGGGCGAAGGCCATCTCGTGGGTGACCACGACCATGGTCATCCCGTCGGCCGCGAGGTCCTTGAGCACCGTGAGCACCTCGGAGACCAGCTCCGGGTCGAGGGCGCTGGTGGGCTCGTCGAAGAGCATCAGCTCCGGATCCATCGCCAGCGCCCGCGCGATCGCGACCCGCTGCTGCTGCCCGCCGGAGAGCTCCGAGGGGTAGTGGTCGGCGCGGTCGGCCAGGCCCACCCGCTCCAGCAGGGCGCGCGCCTTCTTCTCCGCCGCGGCCTTGGGCAGACCGCGCACCTGCACCGGCGCCTCCATGACGTTGCCGAGCGCGGTGAGGTGCGGGAACAGGTGGAAGCGCTGGAAGACCATGCCGATGCGGGAGCGCTGCACGGCGATCTGTGCGGAGGAGAGCTTCTGCCAGCGGCCGTCGGGCAGCGGGTCCGGCTGGTAGCCCTGCACCTCGCCGTCGACGAGCACGCGCCCGGCGCTGGGCTCCTCGAGCTGGTTGATGCAGCGCAGCAGGGTGGACTTGCCCGAGCCGGAGGGGCCCACCAGCACCGCCACCTCGCCCGCGCGGACGGTGAGGTCGCAGCCCTTGAGCACGTGCAGCGGGCCGAAGGACTTGTGGACGCCCTCGAGCTGGATGACGGGACGGGGGACCGAGCCCGTGGAGTTCTCGCGGTTCTGCATCATCACTGCTCCACCTCCGGGAGCGGATCCTTCGGGGTGGTGCCGGCGCTGTTCACGGCGGCCTGACGGGAGCGTCCGCCGCGACCGGTGGCGGGGGTGCGGACGTCGAAGCCGCGGCCGAAGTAGCGCTCGAGGTAGTACTGGCCCACCATCAGCACCGAGGTGATCGCGAGGTACCACAGCGCCGCCACGATGAGCAGCGGGATGGGGGTGAACAGCTTGTTGGCGATGCCGTTGGTGGCGAAGGTGAGGTCGAGGGTGAAGGGCACCGCGAGCACCAGCGAGGTGGTCTTCAGCATGCCGATGGTCTCGTTGCCCAGCGGCGGCACGATCACGCGCATGGCCTGCGGGACGATGATGCGGCGCAGGATCTTCCCGTTGCTCATGCCCAGGGCCTTGGAGGCCTCCGTCTGCCCGGTGTCCACGGAGTTCAGGCCGGAGCGGATGATCTCGGCGAGGTAGGCGCCCTCGTTCAGGCCCAGGCCGATCACGGCCGCCCAGAAGGCGGTGAGCAGATCGCGGGTGGAGAAGCTCAGCAGCTCGGGGCCGAAGGGCACGCCGATCACGATCTTGGGGACGATCACGGTGAACAGGCCCCAGAACACGAGCTGGGTGTACACCGGGATCCCGCGGAACACGAAGATGTATGCCCAGCTCACCCCGCGCAGCACCGCGTTGTCGCTGCGGCGCATGATCGCGGCGGTGAGGGCCACGACGGTGCCCAGCACCATCGACAGCAGGGTCAGCAGCAGCGTCCAGCCGACGCCCTGGACCACCTTGACGTCGAAGAGGTAGGTGGCGACGGTGCCCCATTCGAGCACCGGGTTGCGCACCAGGAACACCACCAGGCCGAGCACCAGCAGGGCCACGACGACGGCGGAGACCCAGGTGCCGGGGCGCGGGGCGGCCTTGGCGCGGATCGGGGTGTAGCCCTGCGGCTCGGCAGGGGCGGGGGTCTGGGTGGTGGTCACGGCTGGGGATTCACTTCCGCGGTCGGGATCAGGCCTGCGTCGTTGCCCCATGCAGCGAGGATGCGCTCCATGTGGCCGGTGTCGATGAGGTGCTGCACGGCGGCGCGGAGCGCCTCGGCCAGCTCGGGCTGGTCCTTGGCGACGACGATGCCGTTCAGCGCCGATTCCTCGATGTCGCCGATCGCCTCGAGGGTCCCGCGGGAGCGGGCGATGGCGTAGGCGGTGACCGGGGAGTCGGCCATGAGGATGTCGCCCTTGCCTCCGGCGACGTTGGTCGCCGCATCGGAGTTCGAGGCGTAGGCGAGCATGTCATAGGCGGGCTCGTCCGCGTCGCGGCATTCCTGGGAGCGTGCGATGGACAGCTCCTCCTGGAAGGTGCCCACCTGGAGGGCCACCCGCTTGCCGCAGAGCTCGTCGGGGTGGATGTCGTAGGGGTTGCCGGCCTTGACGGCGTAGGAGATGCCCGCCTGGAAGTAGGACACCATGGTCACCGCCTCGAGCCGCTCCTCGTTGACGGTGAAGCTCGAGATGCCGACGTCGTAGGTGGAGCCGACGGCGGGGATGATCTGCGCGAACACCGCCGCCTCGGTGCGGGTGGACAGCCCCAGCACCGCACCGACCGCGGCGAGGATGTCCATGTCGTAGCCGATCGCCTCCCCGGAGGAGCCGACGAACTCGCCCGGCGCGTAGTTCAGCGCGGCGCCGTTGACGAGCTCGCCGCGCTCGCGGATCTCCTCGGGCACCAGGGCGGAGATCTCGGGGACCTCGTCGATGCCGGTCAGGTCCACCTCGGGCACGGCGTTGGACTCGGCGTCCAGGCGCTCGGAGGCGCGGGTGCAGGAGGCCAGCGCCGGGGTCAGCGCAGCGGTGGCCAGGGCCAGGGGCGCTGCGCGCAGCAGGGCGCGGCGGCGGGGGCGGTGCGAAGTCACCGATGAATAGTATTCACGGGCCTGTATGAAAACAAGTTGCTGTCGTGCGCTTCACCCAGCCGCGGAGGCGCTGGTCACGCCGGGCCCGCCGCGCCCCTCGCGCCGGCCCGGCGGCACCCTCCCCTCAGCCGCCCAGCGCCATCCCGCCGGTCGTCGTCGGCGCCTCGTCCTCGGCGCCGTGGCCCGCGAGCTCCTCCTCCGCGTCGATGTCCACCGCCGCGCCCTCGAACTGCGAGCGGTACAGCCGGGCGTAGGCCCCGCCGAGCGCGAGCAGCTCGTCGTGATCGCCCTGCTCGACGATGTCGCCGTCCTCCATCACGAGGATCAGGTCCGCGTCGCGGATGGTGGACAGGCGGTGGGCGATCACGAAGCTCGTGCGCCCCTGCCGCAGCCGGTTCATCGCGTTCTGCACGAGCACCTCGGTGCGGGTGTCCACGCTCGAGGTGGCCTCGTCGAGGATCAGCAGGCTGGGCCGGGCCAGGAAGGCGCGCGCGATCGTGACCAGCTGCTTCTCCCCGGCCGAGAGGGAGGACTCGTCGTCGTCCACGACCGTGTCGTAGCCCTCGGGCAGCTGGCGGGCGAAGTCGTCCACGTGGGTGGCGCGGGCGGCCTCGATCACCTCCTCGTCGGTCGCATCCAGCCGGCCGTAGCGGATGTTCTCCCGCAGCGAGCCCTTGAACAGCCAGGTGTCCTGCAGGACCATGCCGGTGCGCTCGCGCAGCTGGGCGCGGGTGAGGTCGCGGATGTCGATGCCGTCGATCGTGATCCGGCCGCCGTCGACCTCGTAGAACCGCATCACGAGGTTGACCAGGGTGGTCTTGCCCGCCCCCGTCGGCCCCACGATCGCGACGGTGTGCCCCGGATCCGCGATCAGGGACAGGTCCCGGATCAGCTCCCGCTCGGGGGTGTAGGAGAAGCGCACGTGCTCGAACTCGACCCGGCCCTCGCGGATGCCCGCGGCGGCGGTGTCCTCGGTGGTCTCCGGCTCCTGCTCCTCGGCGTCCAGCAGCTCGAAGACCCGCTCGGCGCTGGCCACGCCGGACTGCAGCATGGTCGCCATCGAGGCGACCTGGGACAGCGGCTGGGTGAACTGGCGCGAGTACTGGATGAAGGCCTGCACATCGCCGAGGGTCAGCTGCCCGGAGACGATCCGCAGCCCGCCCACGATCGCCACCGCCACGTAGGACAGGTTCCCCACGAACATCATCAGCGGCATGATCAGCGAGGAGACGAACTGCGCGCCGAAGGTGGCGCGGAACAGGTTCTCGTTGCGCTCCTCGAAGCGGGCGGTGATCTCGTCCCGTCGGCCGAAGACGGTCACCAGCGCGTGCCCGGTGTACGCCTCCTCCACCTCGGAGTTCACCACGCCGGTGGCGTCCCACTGCTGGGCGAACAGCTTCTGCGCCCGCTTGCCGACCACGCCCGTGAGCACCAGCGCCACCGGGATCACGGCGAGCGCGATGAGGGAGAGCTGCCACGAGATGGTGAGCATCATCAGCAGCACGCCGCACACGGTGAGGATCGAGTTCACCAGCCCCGTGACGGTGTTCATCAGGGTGTTCTGGATGTTGTCGATGTCGTTGGTGACGCGGGAGAGGATCTCGCCGCGCTTCATCCGGTCGAAGTAGGCCAGCGGCAGCCGGTGCAGCTTCTCCTCCACATCGCGGCGCAGCCGGTAGACCATCCGCACGATGATCCGGTTCAGCGCCAGGCCCTGCAGCCACATCAGCAGCGCGGAGACGGCGAACAGGCCCACCGCGAGCGCGAGGGTCTGGTGCAGGGCCCCGAAGTCGATGCCCTCGCCCGGGGTGAGGGTCATGCCCGAGAGCATGTCCGCGAACTGCTCCTGGCCGTCCTCGCGCAGCTGCGCGACGACGTCCGCGGGATCGGCGCCGGCCGGGAGGTTCTTCGAGATCAGGCCGGTGAAGATGATGTCGGTGGCGCGGCCCAGGATGCGCGGGCCCACCACGCTGAACGCCACCGAGACCACCCCCACGGCGATCGCGGCGAGGAGGTAGTAGCGCTCCGGCCCCATCTCGCGCAGCATGCGCTTGGTGGAGGGCCAGAAGTTCTTCGCGCTCTGCCCGGGGCGCAGCCCGCGCTCGGCGTCCTTCTCCGCGGCGATCTCCGCAGCGGCGGCGGCCTCGTCCCCCGCCGAGGTCGCAGGGGTGTGGGAGCCGACGGCCGGGGCGGTCTCCTCGGGGCCGGGCGAGCTGTTCTTCGGCGCGGTCATCAGGCCACCTCCTCCTCGACGCCCTGCGAGCGGACGATCTCCTGGTACGTCTCCGAGCTCTCGAGCAGCTCGGCATGGGTGCCCTGCGCGATGATCCGGCCGTTGTCCAGCACGAGGATCAGATCCGCGGTCGTGATGGTCGCGATGCGCTGCGCGACGATGAGCATCAGCGCGTCACGGGTCTCGGGGACCAGCGCCGCGCGCAGCTTCGCGTCGGTGGTGAGGTCGAGGGCGCTGAAGGAATCGTCGAACAGGTACAGCGACGGCTCCGCGGCGAGGGCGCGGGCGATGCACAGCCGCTGCCGCTGCCCGCCGGAGACGTTGGTGCCGCCCTGCGCGATCGGCGACTCGAGCTGGGTGGGCATCGCGGCGACGAAGTCGCGGCCCTGCGCCACGGTGAGCGCATGCCACAGCTCCTGCTCGTCGGCCGCGGGGTTCCCGAACCGCAGGTTCGAGGCGACCGTGCCGGAGAACAGGTAGGGCCGCTGCGGGACCAGGCCCACCCGGTCCCAGAGCACACGGGCGTCGAGGTCGCGCACGTCGTGGCCGTTCAGCAGCACCCGCCCCTCGGAGGCATCCATGAGGCGGGGCACCAGGTTGACCAGGGTGGTCTTGCCGGCACCGGTGCCGCCGATGATCGCGACCGTCTGCCCGGCCCGGGCGGAGAAGGAGATGTTCTCGAGCACCGGGCGCTCGGCGCCGGGATAGGTGAAGGAGACGTCCTCGAAGGTCAGCTCGATCGGGCCCTCCAGCTCCCGCACGCCGTCGGTGCGCTGGTGGACGGAGGTCTCGGTGCGCAGCACCTCGGTGATGCGGTCCGCGGAGACCATCGCGCGCGGGATCATCATCGTCATGAAGGTCGCCATCATCACCGCGATGAGGATCTGCATCAGGTAGGCGATGAACGCGGTGATCGAGCCGACCTCCATCTGGCCCGAGTCGATGCGCGGCGCCGCGACCAGCAGCACCAGCACGCTGGAGAGGTTGAGGATGAACATGATGATCGGGTTGATGAGGATCATCAGCAGCCCGATGCGGTAGTTCAGGGAGGTGAGCTGGTCGTTGACCACGCCGTAGCGGTCCCGCTCGCGGTCCTCGCGCACGAAGGCGCGCAGCACGCGGATGCCGGTGATCTGCTCGCGCAGCACCCCGTTGATCGCGTCGATCGTGCCCTGCATCTGCTTGAACAGCGGCGCGGCGCGGGCGATGAGGATCCCGACGGCCACCAGCATCACCGGCACCATCACCGCGATGAGCCAGGCCATCCCCGGCTCCACCCGCAGCGCCAGCACCACGCCGCCGATGCCCGTCACCGGGGCCTGGACCAGCATGTTCAGCGAGAAGAACACCAGCATCTGCACCTGCTGGACGTCGTTCGTGGAGCGGGTGATGAGCGAGGGGGTGCCGAACTCCGCCAGCTCGCGCGGGGAGAAGGAGCCCACCCGCGAGAACACCGAGGAGCGCAGGTCCTTGCCCACCCGCATCGCGGACCGGGCGGCGAAGAAGTTCGCCGAGACCAGCGCGATGATGTTGCCGAGGGAGATGAGCAGCATCAGCATGCCGAGGTCCCAGATCACCGGGATGTCGGCCTTGGCGACGCCGTCGTCGATGATGTCGGCGTTCAGGGTGGGCAGGTAGAGAGCGGCCAGCACGCCGACGATCTGGAACAGCACCACCAGGAGCACCCAGATCCAGTACGGCTTCAGGCCCTTCAGCACCAGGCGCAGCAGGGTCACGTGAATCCTTCCGAGAGGCCGCTCCGTCGAGGCTCATCCGGGCGACTCGGGAAGCATAGGCGCTCCGCCCGACATCCGGCATCCACCCCACGGAGGATCCGCGCAGGGCGCAACCGTGCGCGGCGAGCGGTCACGGCGCGCGGCGAGCGGTCACGGTGCGCGGCGAGTGGTCGTCACCACGCCGCCCGGTTCCCGTGCGGGAGCGTCGTCTACCGTGGGCCGCGTGACTCGACCCGTTCAACGCCTCATCATCATCGCGCTCGCGCTCGTGCTGATGGTCCCGATCGGCGCGATGGGCCTGGGCCGGCTGCTGGGCCCGAGCCCCGAGGAGCAGGCCGCGGAGCAGACGGCCGAGAACCCCGATGACCGGCCGACGGCGGACCCTGCCGAGCAGCCGCCCCGCCCGGACCTCCCCCGCCCGGAGGAGCCCGCGGGGCTGACCGAGCAGAGCGCCGAGGGCGCCGAAGCGACCCTCACCTACCTGCTCGAGTCCTACGACTACATGATGAGCAGCGGCGACGTCTCCGTGTGGGAGAACTCCGTGGATCCGAACTGCCAGGTGTGCGTGCGCTTCCTGGACAACGCCGAGGTGCTCGCCGAGCAGGACGGCTACCTCGTGGACGGCGCCTTCGAGGTGCACTCCACCTCCTTCTCCGGCACGGGCGAGCCACCCGCCACCGGCACCGTGGCCGCCGATTTCACGCAGGAGCCGTCGCTCCTCGTGGACGATCCGCACCTGCAGGCCCTCCCGCTGGGCGAGGAGTCCGGCCAGCTCATCGCCACGGTCGCCTGGGACGGCGAGCGCTGGCGCGTGACCGACATGAGCATCGCCCCCTCGGGCGCCGATTCCTCCGACGCCGGCGGCGCAGGCGATTCTTGCGGGGGACCAGGAAGACGCAGGCGACACGACGGGCTGAGAGCGACGGGCTGGGCCGGCGCTCCCCCGCCCCGCAGCCGAACCGCAACCGCCCCGCAACCGCGACCGTTGCGCAGTCGGCGTTCTGGGACCTCAGAGCGCCCACTGTGCAACGGTCGATGCACCGGCCGGCGTCCTGGGCGGCCGACGACCCACGCCCCACGGCCCGACGCCCCGACCGACACCCCGTGCCCCACGCCCTTGACCTGCGCGTTGTGGACAACTCCCGTGGGCCTCGCGCACGGACGCATGCTGGCGTCATGGTCCGTCGGCCCGCAGCTCTCCCCTCGGCCCTCCCCTGGCCCGTGTTCTCCCGTGCCGAGGCGCTCCGCGCGGGGGTCCCCGACGATCGGCTGCGCCGGCCGGACCTCGAGCGGCTCCGGCGCGGGCTGTACGCCCGCCGTGACATCCGGCTCGACGAGCTCCACATCGCAGCAGCGCTCTGCCGCCAGAACCGTGACCTCGTGATCGTCGGGCTCTCCGCTGCACGGCTCCTGCGGATCCCGATGCCCGCTCACCTCGAGCGTTGGGAGCGGGGCGTACCCGTGGAGGTCGCGACGTCCAGCGCCCGGGGGCGCTCCGACCCTGTGGTGCGCTGGCACGCGCTGTCCCTGGCCGCTGAGGACATCCAACCCACGAGCTATCGCCTCCCCCTCACCGGTGACGTCTCGCCGCTGCCGCTGACCACGCGAGCGCGCACGTTCCGGGACCTCGCCGCCCATCTCGAGCCGGGTGCTCTCGTCGCAGCGGGTGACCATCTCCTTCGGGTGCCTCGCCCCGGCCTCGAGGGTCGGGAGGCCCCGTGGTGCACTCCGGCCGAGCTGCGGGCGGTCGCCACCGGTCGGCACGCACGCGTGCTGCGCGACGCCTGCGCTCGCATGCGGGTGGGGTCCGATTCGCCGACGGAGACCGCGCTGCGCCTGGCCTTCCTCGACGCCGGGCTGCCCGAGCCGGAGATCAACGTCGCTCTGCGCGGCGCCGATGGGCTGCCCCGGCACGCCCCCGACTTCCAGTGGCCCCAGTTCGCCGTCTGTGCGGAGTACGAGGGGGCCGGGCACAACGATCCCGAACAGATCCAGCGGGACATCCGGCGCGCCCGGGTGGCGAGGGCCGCGGGGTTCCACGAGATCCGCCTCTACCGGGAGGACCTGCGGCAGCAGTGCACGCCGGCCGTCCGGATCGTGCGTGAGGAGCTCATCGCACGGGGCTGGCGACCCTCCCGGTGAGACGGCGCCCCCACGCCCCACGCCCCACGCCCCACGCCACGGCGACCGTTGCACAGTCGGCGCTCCACCTCCCCCATACCGCCGACTGCGCAACGGTCGACGCGATGGGAGGGCAGGACATGAGCACGGATCACTGCGCGGTCCCGGCGACGGCCCGGTACACGAACAGGTCGGTGCGGTACGGGACGCCGACCGTGCCGCCGCGCGGATGGCCCAGGTGCTCGTGCAGGTACCAGTCGAGGTTCGCGAGCACCTTCGCGCGGCGCTCCTCGGGGGCGGTGATCACGTAGCTGCGGGTGCGGGCGAGGTCGATGACGTCGCCGGTGGGCATCGGGTCCTCCCACTGGTGCACGCTGCGCTCCGCCAGCTCGAGCTCGGGGCCGGTGCTGGGCCGGAAGTCCTCGCGGTGGATGTCGCCGGCGTGCATGATCCGGGAGAGGCGGTGCACCCACGGGATCGTCACGTCGAGCATGTTCCACACCAGGGCGAGCACTCCCCCGGGCGCCAGCAGCCGCGCCACCTCCGCCGAGGCGGCCTCGGCATCGAACCAGTGCCATGCCTGGGCGACGGTGACCAGATCGGCGGAGCCGGTGGGCAGTCCGGTCGCCTCGGCGGCGGCGAGGTGGGTGGTGAGCCCGGGCGCGGCCGACGGAGCGGGTGCACCAGCCGACGGGACGCGAGCACCGGCCGACGGGGCGGGCCCGGTGGGGTCTGCGCCGCCGCGGCGCCGCGCCGTCTCGAGCATGGCGGGGCTGGTGTCGACGGCGGTGACGTCCATCCCCCGCTCCACGAGCGCCCAGGACAGCTTGCCCGTGCCGGCTCCGAGGTCGATCGCGCGGAGCGTGCCCGCCCCCGCAGCCGCGTCGCCGCGAGAGGCCGTGACCTGCGCGAGCATCGCATCGAGCGCGCCGGAGGGGTAGCCCGGGCGCAGGCGGTCGTAGTCCTCGCCCTGCTCCTGGAAGGCGGCGGCGAGGGCCCGCTTCCGCTCGACGCTGCCGAAGCGGGGCTCATCCCGTGAGGAGATCGGCGGGATGGGCGGGTTCAGCTCAGCGGGCACGCCACGATCCTAAGGGCGCAGCGGGGCGCCCCCGCCCCGGGCGTCACCGCGGGTTGCATCCACTGGCGCTGTGCCAGCATGCTCCCCGCTGTGGAGCGGACGTCTGCTGGCTGGGCGCCAGTCGATGCAATAGCGCCACCGCCCCAGGCCGCACCGTCCCCAGGCCGCACCGCGCCCCGGGTCTGCTGCCCCGCGCCCGGGCGTCACCGCGTGCCGGGCGCCACCGCCCCCAGGCCTCACCGCGCCCCGGGCGTCACCGCTCGGCGCGATGCGCGACCCAGGAGCGGTGCAGGCCCGCGTAGATGCCGCCGTCGAGGTCGACGAGCTCGGCGTGCGTGCCCTGCTCGACGAGGTCGCCCTGGTCGAGCACCATGATGCGGTCCGCGTGCTCGGCGGTGGAGAGGCGGTGGGCGATGGTGATGGTGGTGCGGCCGCGGGCGAGGCCGTCGATCGCCTGCTGGAGGCGCACGTCCGCCGCGGGGTCGACGGCGCTGGTGGCCTCGTCGAGCACGATGATGTCCGGATCGGCGAGGTAGGCGCGGGCCAGCGCGACCAGCTGCCGCTCCCCCGCGCTGAGCGATTCGCCGCGCTGACCGACGGGGGTGTCCAGGCCTTCGGGCAGCTCGTCGGCCCAGGTGCCCAGTCCCAGCTCGTCCAGCGCCCGGCGCATCTCCTCGACGGTCGCGTCGGGCCTGCCGTAGAGCAGGTTCCCGCCCACCGTGGTGTCGAAGAGGAAGCCCTCCTGCGGCACCATGATCACGCGCGAGCGCAGCGAGGAGTAGGGGATGAGCTGCAGCGGGACGCCGCCGATGCGGATCTCGCCGGAGGCCGGGTCCATCATGCGGGTGAGCAGCTTCGCGAAGGTGGTCTTGCCGCTGCCGGTCTCGCCCACGATCGCGATGCGGGAGCGGGCGGGGATGTCCACGCTGATGCCGTGCAGCACCTCGGGCCCGGTGGGGTAGGTGAAGCGCAGATCCTCGATGCCGATGTCCAGCAGACCCTCCGGCAGCGCCCTCGCCCCGGGCACGGGCGCGGAGCGCTCCCCGGTGCGCGGGTCGATCGCGCCGCCGGGGTCGGCGACGTCGGCCGGGGTGTCGAGCACGCCGAGCACGCGCCGCCAGCCGGCCACCGCGTTCTGCGCCTGCATCAGCATCTCGATGCCCATCCGCACCGGCTGGCTGAACAGGGAGACGAGGAAGACGAAGGCGACCACGCCGCCGGCGGTGAGGTCGCCGCCGGGCAGGTCGATGCCGAGCATCCCGGTGCCCAGCACGATGCCCACCACGATCACCACGGCGGTGGCGAGGCCGTCGGCCGTCTCCGAGAGGAAGAAGGAGGCGGACTGCGGCTTGAGCACGGAGAACTGGGCGTCGCGCACGTCGCGCACCCGCGCCTCCTGGGTGCGCCGGGTGCGGGCCTCGATGCCGTAGGCGCGCACGGTCGCGGAGCCGACGAGCGCCTCGGAGACGCTGCCCAGCATGCGCCCCACCTCGGTGCGCACGTGCTGGAAGCGGGCCCGGATGCGGCGCTGGAGGGTGCCCATGACCAGCAGGATCGGCAGGTAGCAGAGCCACACCACGATCGCCAGCGGCCACGAGTAGAACACCATCACCGCGGTGGCGAGGAACAGCTGCATGGTCATCACCACGAGCATGATCCCGCCGAAGCTCATGAACTGGCTGACGGTGTCGACGTCGCTGGTCACGCGGGAGACGAGCGCACCGCGCTGCTCGGTGCCCTGGGTGAGCAGCGAGAGGTCGTGGATGTGCCGGAAGGCGCGCTTGCGCAGCGTGGCGAGCGAGGACTCGGCCAGGCGGAACAGGCGCCGGTTCATCACCACGTTGCACACGGCGGTGGCCAGCAGCACCGCGGCGGCCAGCCCCGCGGCGCCGGCGACGAAGGCGACGTCCGGCACCTCGGGCTGGATGATGCCGCGGTCGAGGATCGCCTGCACCGCGATGGGCACCACCACCTTGCCGGCGGTGGCGATCACGGCGAGCAGGATCGTGATCCACACGCCGCGCAGGGCGTTCGGGGTCAGGGCGAGGCCGCGGCGAACGGTCTCGAGGGAGGATTCGTCGGTGCGTTCCTCGACGCCGAGGCTCGAGGAGTCACGGGTGGGGGCGGCGGTCATCGGTCCTCCTCTCGCTCGTCGTCGGCCGTGGGAGCGGCATGGTCCTCGGGGGCGTCGGGGGCGTCGTGGGCGCGGGGCCCCTCGCGGTCCCGGGGCGCGCCCTCGTCCATGCAGGTCTCGTCGTCCACGTGGGTGTCGTCCTCGTGGCGGTAGCGGCTGCTGCCGTGGCGCTGCCGGGCGTCGGCCACGGCGCGGGCCCGCTGCTCGGGGACGGCGACCGACGGGTCGGGCCCGTCGCTCGGCTGCGGCTTCGAGGCCTCGAGCAGGCTGTGGCTGATCGCGGCCTCGTCGTAGGCGTCGACGAGCCCGCGATAGCCGGCGCTGCGGCTGCGCAGCTCCTCATGGGTGCCGGCGTCCGAGACCCGGCCGTGGTCGAGGAAGACGACCTGGTCGGCGAGGGAGATGGTGGACTTGCGGTAGGCGATCAGCAGCAGCGTGGACTCGGTCATCTCGCGGCGGATGCCGTCGAGGATCGCCAGCTCGACGCTGGGGTCGCAGGCGCTGGTCGCGTCGTCGAGGATCAGCAGGCGGGGCCGACGGGCGAGCGCCCGGGCCAGGGCGATCCGCTGACGCTGCCCGCCGGAGAGCGAGCCGCCCCGCTCCCCCAGCTCGGTGTCGAGCCCCTGGGGCAGCGCGTCGACGAAGGCCTCGGCCTGCGCGACCCGCAGCGCCCAGCGCACCGTCGCCTCGTCGATGTCGTCGCCGAGGGTGACGTTCCAGCGCACCGTCTCGTCGAAGACGAAGGCCTGCTGCAGCACCAGGGCGACGTCCGCGCTGAGCGCGTCGGCCGTGAGGGAGCGCAGGTCCGCGCCGTCGAGCCGGATCGCGCCGGAGGTGGGGTGGACCAAGCCCGCGGTGAGCAGGGCGAGGGTGGACTTGCCGGAGCCGGTCGCGCCGACGACGGCGAGCACGCGGGTGCCGGCGTCCGGGTCGGCGCGCAGGCTCACCTCGTGCAGCGCGGTGGAGGTGCGCACGTGGTCGTCGACGTCCTGGCCGCGGCCCAGGATCACCTCGGCCGGGTCGTCGCGGTACTCGAAGGTGACGGACTCGAGCTCGAGCGCGCCGGGCCCCTCGGGCAGCGGGTCGGGGCCGTACGTGCGCTCCTCGACGACGTCGAGGATCTGCTGGACGCGGCCGCCGCCGACGACGGTGCGGGAGAGGTCGCCGAGCACCCAGCCGAAGGAGCGGATCGGCAGGGACATCAGCGTGAACAGGTAGGCGACCTCGACCAGCTGGCCGGTGGTGAGGTGGCCGTCGCCGATCCGCCACGCGCCGAGCACCGCCACGGCGAGGATGCCGAGGTTGGGCAGCGCGTCGATCAGCGGGTCGAACCAGCCGCGCACGTAGCCGAAGCGGATGCCCGCCTCGCGCAGGTCGTCGGCGGCGCGGTCGAAGCGCTGCTCCTCGACGTCCTCGCGGCCCAGCGACTTGACCACGTTGGCGCCGTCGAAGGACTCGTGGGCGATCTCGGCGACCTCGGCGCGCAGCTGCTGGGAGCGCATCGCGATCGGGGTCGCGAAGCGCTGCAGGAGCACGTTGAGGATGATCAGCAGCACGATCAGCGCGAGCATGACCAGCAGGATCACCGGGTCGATGCGGGCCACCACGAAGGTCGCGTAGATCAGCATCGCGATGGTGGACAGCGCGAAGGGGAACGGCGCCATCGCGAAGAAGGTCGCCTCGACGTCGGAGTAGACCGAGCTGAGCAGGGTGCCGGTGGACTGGCGGCGGTGCCACAGCAGCGGCACCTTCGCGTACACGGCCACGAGGCGCTCGCGGTAGAGCCCGAAGAGCTCGAACTGCGCGGCGGCGGCGAAGACGCGGCGGGCCATGACAGTCACGGCGCGGGCCACGGCGATGCCGAGGATCGCCAGGCCGCCGGCGGCGATCAGCCCCAGCTCCGGGGAGCCGTCCCGGAAGGAGGGGACGACGACGTCCTCGGTGACGCGGCCGACGATCGCGGAGGTCGCGATCTGCAGCAGCCCGAAGGCGGTGGCGCCGACGAGCGCGAGCAGGAACCAGCGCTTCTGCTCCCAGGAGCCGATGAGCAGGCGCTTCAGCCCGGGGATCAGCACGGCGGGGTGCTGGGAGCCGCTCAGGGGCCGGACGGCCGAGGGGCGGGAGGGGTCGCGCTCCGAGCGGGCGGAGTCGGACCGGGCGGGACGGGAGGTGGTGGCGAGGGGGTTCATGCGGTGACGAAGCGGACGACGACGGCGAGGGCGAAGGTGATGGTGGAGAGCATGGCGAGGGAGAACTCGATGAGGATGCCCGTGCCGAGCGCCTTGATGGCGACGACGGCCGAGCTGACCCCGCGCCGCCAGTCCTGCAGGCGCAGGGACTCGGCGATGTACAGGCCCAGCAGGAACCCGATCGGCAGGCCGAGGAACGGGATGACGAAGAAGCCGACGATGCCGGAGGCGATCGCGACGTAGACCGGCCACATCGGCACCTCGGCCGCGTGGAGGCGGCGCCCGGTGAGCACGTAGCTGGTGCCCATCCCGATCGCGCCGAACACGAGCACGAGGCCGAAGGCGGTCCAGGCGGGCCAGCCGCCCACCACGATCGCCCAGACCAGCGTGGCCAGGACGAGGGTGATGGTGCCGGGCAGCACGGGCACGATGATGCCCGTCAGGCCCACGACGTAGGCGAGGCCGGCCAGGACCGTCACGATGATCTGGACGGTCAGGCTGTCGACCATGGGATGTCTCCTCCAGGAGGGGGAAGGGGGCTGGTCTCGCGGCGCCCGGCCCGCCGACGTGATCGTTCACGGTTGCGGGACACGGCGCCGATGTCGACCCCGCTGCGGGCACCGTCCATCCTATCGGCGCGGGCACGGGAAGGGGCGGCCCGGGCGCATCCCGGGCTCGGGCGGCACCGTTCAGCGGCTCGTCGTAGCGTTCCGGGTGTGAACGAGCTGCTGCGGCTGGCCCTGGTGGGCATCGCGGGCGGGCTCGGCGTGTTCGCCGTGCTCCTGCTGCCCGCGATGTGGCTGCAGCGACGCCGTTTCGGGGCGGTGCGCCCGCCGCGGCTGCTGGGGGTGGCCGCGATCAGCGTGTACACGATGACGCTCGCGGGGCTGACGATCGCCCCCGCCTACGACGTGGCGGTGACCTGCCGCTCCCGGGTGGGCGGGGTGGCGCGCCCGGATCCCTTCCACAGCGCCGCCGAGCTGCTGGCCCTGCAGCGCGGCGGGGCGGGCTGGTGGGAGATGGCCACCAGCTTCCCGGTGCTGCAGGTGCTCATGAACATGGCGCTGTTCGTGCCGCTGGGGATGATCCTGCGCGGGGTGTTCCGGCTGGATGCGACCGCGTCGGTGGCGACGGGGATGCTGCTCTCGGCGCTGATCGAGGTCACCCAGTACACGGGCGCGTTCGGGCTGTACCCGTGCGGGGTGCGGATCGCGGACATCGAGGACCTCGTCGCGAACACGCTCGGCGGGTGGGCGGGGGTGTTGTGCGCGCCGCTCGCGACCCGGCTCGGGGTGCCGCTGTTCGTGCACGAGCGGCCCCTGGATCGTGCCGCTGAGCCTCGTGATGCCCCTGAGCCTCGGGACGCCCCTGATGCCGCGGACGACGCCGACGACGCTGATGCCGCTCCGTGAAGGGACCGGCCGCGCCGGGCCGTCAGGGCAGGCGCACCACCTGGCCGGCCCATGAGAACCCGCCGCCGAAGCCGACCAGCAGCGCGGTCGCCCCGGACGGGATCCGCCCCGCCTCCCGCATCCGGGAGATGGCCAGCGGGATGGTCGCGGCGGAGGTGTTGCCGGAGGTGATGATGTCGTCGGCGACGATCGCGTCCTCGCGCAGCCCGAGGGAGGCGGCGAGCGGCTCGATCATCCGCAGGTTCGCCTGGTGGGGCACGAACACGTCGATGTCCTCCATGGTCAGGCCCGCGGCCTCGACGATCTGCCGGGAGATCTTCGGCGCCTCGCGCAGCGCCCAGCCGAGCACCTGCCGTCCCTGCTGGGAGAAGTACGGGCCCTCGCCGTCGATGGTGACGGCGTCGGCGAGGTCGGGGACGGTGCCCCACACCACCGGGGAGATGGTGGGCGTCTCGCTCGGCACCAGCACCATCGCGCCGGCGCCGTCGGCGGTGAGGATGCAGGTGGTGCGGTCGGTGTAGTCGGTGACGGCGGAGAGCTTCTCCGCACCGATCACGAGCGTCGCGGTGGAGGTGCCGGTGCGCAGCGACATGTCGGCCACGGCCAGCGCGTGCTCGAAGCCGGAGCAGGCGGCGCCCACGTCGAAGGCGGCGGGGCCGGACAGGCCCAGCAGCTGCGCGACCCGCCCGGCGGCGCTCGGGGAGCGCTCGTGGTTGGAGCAGGTCGCGACGATCACCTGCGTGATCTCGGAGGGCTCGAGGCCGGCGTCGGCCAGGGCGGCACGGCCCGCGAGCGCGGCGAGATCGGCGACGTCCTGCTCCTCGGCGGCGATGCGGCGGGATTCGATGCCGGTGCGCTGGCGGATCCACTCGTCGCTGGTCTCGACCAGCTGCTCGAGGTCGTGGTTGGTCATGACCTTCTCGGGGCGGTGGTGCCCGGTCCCGATGATCCGGGAGCCCTGCGCGAGGGCGTGCGAGGCGAGCGGACGGGACGAGGCGGTCATGCGGTGCTCCTGACGTGGGGTGATCCCGCGATCCTAGGTCAGGCGGTGACGCTCAGGCTGGATCGGGAATCGGCGCCGCGCCGCACATGGATCTGCTCGGCGATCTGTGCCTTCATGTCGCCGACGTGGCTGACGATCCCGATCACGCGGCCGCTCTCGGCCAGGCGCCCGATCTCGCGGACCACGGTCTCGAGGGTCTCGGGGTCCAGGGAGCCGAAGCCCTCGTCGATGAAGAGGGTCTCCATCTGCACTCCCCCGGCCTCGCCCATGACGATGTCGGCCAGGCCGAGCGCGAGGGCGAGGGAGACGAAGAAGGTCTCGCCGCCGGAGAGGGTCTCGGGCACCCGCACCTGGTCGGTGCGACGGTCCAGCACGAGCAGGTCCAGGCCCGTCTTGCGGGCGCCGCGGGCGCCGGTGTCGCGCAGCAGCTCGAGGTCGGAGCCGGAGAACAGGGCGAGGCGGGCGTTCGCGGCCTCGATCACCGCATCCAGGCGCCACATGAGCACGTAGGTGGACAGTTGCACGCGGTCCCCGTCGGCCGAACGCCCGGTGGCGAGGTCGGCGACGCGCACCGTCACCCCGGCGCTCTCGCTGACCGCGCGCACCTGGGCCGAGGCGGTCTCGAGCGCGGTGCGGGCGGCGGCGCTGCGCTCGGCGACCCCCTCCGCGCGGGCGGCGATCCCGGCGGCCTCCCGCGCCGCGGTCTGCGCGCTGGTGAGCGCCTCGGTGGTGGCGAGGACCGCCGCCTGGGCCTGCTCGCGCGCCTCGTCGGTGGCGGTCGTGTCCTCGATGCCGTCCTCGGCGAGCCCGTCGGCGAGGCGGGATTCGTCGACGGCGCGGGCCTGGAGGAGCTTCTGGACCCGGGTGCGCTCCTCGGCGGGCAGCACCGCGGCGCGGGCGGCGTCGGCGGTGACCAGGGCGCTGCTCGCGAGCGCCCGGTCCGCTTCGGCGGAGGCGTCGGCGGCGCGCTGCTCGGCGTCGGCGCGGCGGCGCAGCGCCTGGCACAGCGCGGTGGCGGCGCGGGCGCGGGCGCTGTGGGCGCGGCGACGGTCGGCGATCGAGCTGTCGTCCCCGCGGGCGGCGGCGACCTTGGCCCGGTCGGCCTCCAGGAGGCGTGCGGCCTCGTCGATCGCGGTGCGCTCGCGTTCGACGGCGAGGGCGGTCTCCTCCTTCGCGGCGGTGAGCTGCTGGGTGTGCTGATCGTGCGCGGTGATCTGCTCCTCGAGCGCCGCGACCTGCGTCTCGGCGGCGGCTGCGGCGTCGACGGCCTGCTTCGCCTGCGCGACGGCGGCGCGGGCGGAGTCCGGGGTGTGCTCGCCGGCCTCCTCCTGCAGCTGCTCGAGCTTCTGGCGGGCGAGGGCGTGGGCCTGTTCGGCGCGGGACTGGGCCTGCTCGGACCGCTGTCGCTGCGCTTCGGCGGCCTCGACCTGTTCGGGGCTGACGGCGTCCTCGGCCGGATCGGCGGGGTGCGGGTGCTCGAGGGCGCCGCACACGGGGCAGGCGGTCTCGTCCTCGAGGTCGGCGGCGAGCTCGGCGGCGATCCCGGCGAAGCGTCGGCGGCGCAGCGCGGCCTCGGTCTCGGCGTGCTCGCGGGCGGTGCGCAGCGCGGCCTCGGCGGCGGCGCGGGCCGTCTCCACGGTCTTCTCCTGGGCGGTGGCCGCGGTCCTCGCCCGCTCGACCTCCTGGGCGGCGCGGTGCGCGGCCCGGGCGTCGCCGAGACCGGCGGCGGTGGCGCGGGCGCCGTCCCGCTGCTCGACGAGCGCGGCGCGCTGCGCGGGCCTCTCGCCGAGCTCCGCGGTCGCGGCTTCGAGGCTCTTCTGCTGCGTGGCGAGGGTGTCGCGGCGCGCGGCGAGCGTCGTCTCCCGCTCGGGCAGGCCGGCCTCGAGATCGACCAGCTCGCTGAGCGCGCCGGCCCGACCGGTCGCCTCCTCCGCGGCGGCGGTCAGCGCCTCCTCGGGGGCATCCTCCTCGAGCAGGTCCACGAGCTGGGGGTGTTCGGCCCGGCTGGTGGTGGCGAGGGCGGTGAGCGTCTCGATCGCCTCGGCGGCGGCCGATGCGGCGCTGTCGCGGCGGCGCAGCAGCTCGACGACGGGCCGCGCGGTCTCGTCCTGCTGCAGCGCGGTGCGGGACCGCTCGACGGCGGGCCGCTCCCGCTCGAGCCGGGCGGCGAGGGCGTCGAGCTCGCGGCGCCGGTCGATGCGGGTGCGGGTGCGGGTCGCGGCGTCGGCGGCGGCGCGGGCCTCCTGCTCGGTCGTCCCTGCCGCGGTGGCGGCGGTGCGGGCGTCGTCGGCGCGGGCGGCGATGGCGGCGAGGTGCTCTCCGGCCAGGGCGGCCAGGGCAACCAGGCGCAGGGCGGTGGCGTGCTCCTGCAGCGTGGTGACCTGCTCGTCCTCGAGCGCGGCGGCTTCGGTGAAGCGGGCGAGCGCGGTGCCGAGGGTCTGCTGGGCGGCGTCGACCTCGCGCTTGGCCTGCTTGCGCATCTCCTCGAGCTGCTTCTCGACGCGGGCGTAGGTCTCGGTGCCGAAGACGCGCTGCAGCACGGCCTGCCGCTCCCCCGTGCCGGCGCGCAGGAAGCGGGCGAACTCGTTCTGCGGCAGCAGGACGGTCTGGGTGAACTGGTCGCGGCTCAGGCCCACGGCGCGCTGGATCTCGCGGCCCACCTCGTCGATGCGGGTGGCGATCGCCTCGACGCCGCTGCCGCCGCCGGCGGTGTCGGCGATGACCTCGTCGATCAGCTGCGGGGAGCCGATCCTCCACAGCACCGCCTTCGCGTGCTCCTTGGTGGTGCCGGTGCCGCGCATCTTGGGGCGCTGGAACTCGGGCTGGCGCCGCACCCGGTAGAGCCCGGAGGCGGTCTCGAACACGAGGTCGACCACGCTCGCCTCGGTGGGCGGGGCGAACTGGGAGCGGATCCTGTCCGCGCTGGTGGCGGTGCCGGCGACCTGCCCGTACAGGGCGTAGACGATCGCGTCGAGGATCGTGGACTTGCCGGAGCCGGTGGGGCCCTCGAGCAGGAACATCCCGCCCGCGCCGAGGGCGGCGAAGTCGATGCTGACGGTGCCGGCGAAGGGGCCGATGCCGGTGAGGCGCAGGTGGTGCAGCTTCATGAGGCCTCCCGCTCCCGGCGGACGGCGCTGTAGGCGCGGTCCAGCACGTCGTGCTCCGCGGCGGTGGGGGCCGCGCCGGTGACGTGGGCGAGGAACTCGTCCATCACCTCCAGCGGGTTCTGCTCGCGCCGCACCACGGGGGTGCCCTCGCGGGCTTCCCGCCCCTCGGGCGCGTACTCGGTCAGCAGCAGGTGCGGGAACGCCTCGCGCAGCTGTTCCTGCAGGTGGGCGGGGCGGGCCGGGTCGGTGACGACGGCTTTCACCCAGTCCCCGGCGTGCCCGTCACGCTGTGCGAGGAGCTGCGCGAGCGTGCCGCGCAGCTCGGTGAGACGGCGCGGCACGGGTGTTTCGATCCGTCGGACCTCGACCTCGGTGCCCGGGGCGCCGAGCTCGACCATCAGCACGGACTTGCGGTGGTGGCGTTCGGAGAAGGAGAAGGCGAGCGGGGAGCCGGAGTACCAGGCGGGGGCGCCGACGGCGCGGCTGAGGTCCTGGCAGCCGTGGAGGTGGCCGAGGGCGAGGTAGTCGATGCCGCCGAGCACCCCGGCGGGCACCGAGTCGACGCCGCCGACGGAGAGGTCGCGCTCGGAGTCGCTGCCCTCGCCGCCGGTGACGAAGGTGTGGGCGAGCACGACGGTGCGGGCACCGGGGCGGTGCTCGGCGCGTGCGCGCACCCGGTCCAGGGCGGCGCGGGTGACGGCCTCGTGGCTGCGGGCCAGGGGTGCCTCCCCCTCGGCGACCAGCTCGGTGCGGGCGCGGTCCGGTTCGAGGTAGGGCAGGCCGAAGAACAGCACCTCGCCGTGCTCGTCGGCGACGGTGACGGGGTGCTCGATGCCGGGGACGTCGGTGAGCAGGTGGACGCCGGAGCGCATCAGCGAGCGGCCGAAGCCGAGCCGCTCCGCGGAGTCGTGGTTGCCGGAGGTCAGCACCACGGTGGCGCCGGTGTCGGCCAGGCGCGCCAGGGCGCTGTCCAGCAGCGTCACGCTGGTCACGGCGGGGACGGCGCGGTCGTACACGTCTCCCGGGATGACCACGACGTCGACCTCCTCGGCGCGCACCAGCTCCACGAGCCAGTCGAGGAACGCGGCCTGGTGCTCGTGCAGGTCGACCTTGTGCAGGGTGCGCCCGAGATGCCAGTCCGAGGTGTGCAGGATCTTCATGGCCCCGAGCCTACGAGCGGTCCCCGACAGCCGGCTCCACTGTGCACAACGCACTGGTCGCGGGCATGCCGGTGCCCCGAGGCACACGCGGTGCTCGGGGACGGGCGGAGGCTCGGGCCTCGGGGCCGGGTGCCTCAGAAGGGCGGCGGGCCCAGCTGGCCCCAGTCGCCGGGCGGGGGTCCGGTGCTGTCGGGCGGGGTGTCGTCCGGGAAGGTGTGCCCCGGTGGTGTCTGCGGTGGGGCGGGCGGCTGCGGTGCCGGCTGCGGTGCGGCGGCGCCTGGGGGCTGCCGGTGCTCGTCGAGCGGGATGATCCGTCGCCGCGGCGGGGTGGCGGGGGTGCGCGGGCCGGACAGTTCGGTGAGGATCACCGTGCCCGGGCGCTCATCCTCGGAGGGGGCGGGGCTGGGCACGGCGGTGCCGGCGCGGGTGCCGCGCAGGAAGCAGGTCCAGGCGTCGGCGAGGTCCTCGGCCATGCGGATGCTCGCGGTGTCGAGGTCGTCGATGACGGTGATCTCGTCCCCGTGCCCGCCGACCTTCCACCGGGTGCGCCCGGGCTCGAGGGCGGAGGTGGTGATCCGGGTGGGGTCGAGGAGGCCGTTGGTCTTGTCGAGGTGGTGCTGCCAGCACAGGAGGTGGAGGTTCTCGATCTCGGTGAGACCGCCCTTCCCGTGGTGGCCGCGCAGGCATTCCTCGATGTGGTCGCATTCGGAGGCCCAGGAGCTGGGGCGGGTGCATCCGGGCACCGCGCACTGGGCGTTGCGCAGGCGCAGGTGCTGGAGCATCGCGGGGGTCGGTGCGTACCTGTCGGCCGGCAGCGGGAGGAAGGCTCCGCTGTTCGGCGCGGTCAGCACCCGGTGCCACACGTCGGCGGCTCCGGCGAGGGACCGTGCCAGGGAGGGCGGCAGCGGGGTGACGCCGTCGAGGGTGCCGGGCTCGTCGGACGCCCCGAGCAGCGTGAGCACGGGGACGGTGATGTTCAGGCGGAACCGTTCGGCGGGGACCCCGACCCCGTCGAGGTCGAGATCCGCGGAGTCCATCAGCAGGTAGCGCAGCCGTGCCAGCGGCAGGGCGCGCCCGGTCTCCTGGACGGTGCCGTCCGGATCGTGCGGGATCGGGGTGCCGTCGCGCAGGGCGGCCCGCTGCGCGCTCTGGACGGCGCGCGCGGACTCATCGAGCGTCTTCCACTGCGCGAGGATCTCGGGGATCGGGCCGGTGATCTGCAGGACACCGGTCCCGGCCTGCTGCCCGGGCAGCAGCTCGACGGCGCGCTCGAGGGAGGCGACCGGGTCGGGGCGGTTCTCCCGCTCCTGGAGATGCTGGATGAGTGCTTTCAGCAGGGTGAAGAAACGTTCCGGGGTGATATCCATCGACCAGGTGGAGATCGCGAGGTCGAGATCTCGGCGGGAGGCGTCGGTGAGATCCCGGGAGGTCTTCAGCATTCTGAGGAACCACGCGGAGGGCATGATTCCCTCGCCCATTCTCTCGAGCGCCCGCGGGAAGAGGTGCACGGCCTGGTAGGCGTCGCGCAGCTGCCAGCTCGCGGCGCTGCGGGTGACCCGGAGGGCGAGGCCGGCACGGAGGGTGCCGACCTCGTCGAACTCGGCGATCTCCTCGTACTCGCCCTCGTGCTCGTGGAGCTCGGCGAGGGCGCGGTACTGCTCGGCGAGGCAGCGGGCGGTGTTCTTCTCTGCATCCCAGACCCGCTGCGCGGCGGCGCTGAGCTGGGGTTCGTCGATGCTCTCGCCTCGCCGGGGCAGGCAGTCGCGGGTGAGCCGCTCCCGCGCGGTGACGCGGCGCAGGCGGCCGGGAAGGGAGTCGAGGAACATCGCCTCGGCAGCCCGTTCGGCGGCGTCGTCGGCGTCCTCGCCCTGGGGCGCGGCCGGGCCGCTGGGCGCTGCGCTCACCGTCGTCCACCTCCTGTGCGATGTGCGGGGCGGCCGGGCCGTTCCGGCCGCCGGGGACTGCTGCGTGCTTTCCTCTATTTTATGGACGGCAGCATCGTCTCGCGAGGACGCAGGGAATTTTGTGGATAACTCTGCGCACCCCGCGGAGAACACCGCTCCCGACCGCCACGAGAATCGTCGGGGAATCACTTCTCCTCCCCACCGCCCGGTCATCCACAGTCCGCTGGTGACGGGGCGCGCGGACGGCCCGGGAACGCGCCACCGCCGTTCACACGCGCCGCCGCTGCCCGGGATCTGGCTACACTCGCCGGTGGACACGGGGTGCGCCCGAGGCGCTGAGATCACACCCGTGGAACCTGATCTAGTTCGTACTAGCGAAGGGATGTCCGCATGAGTCCGGATCCTTGCACCCCTGTTCCGCCTGCCTCCACGCCCCTGGCCGCACCGCCGCCGGCCCTGCCGCGCGTGGTCTCGATCGCCGGGACCGACCCGACCGGCGGGGCGGGGACCGCCGCGGATCTCAAGTCCATCACCGCCGCCGGCGGTTACGGCATGGCCGTGGTGACCGCGGTCGTCGCCCAGAACACGCGCGGGGTGCGGGACATCCACGTGCCCCCGGCCGAGGTCCTCGCCGCACAGCTCACCGCGGTCAGCGACGACGTCGAGCTCGAGGCCGTCAAGACCGGCATGCTCGGCACCGTCGAGGTGATCGACACAGTCGCGGCCTGGGTCGCGGCGCATCCGCCGCGCGTGCTGGTCGTGGACCCGGTGATGGTGGCCAGCAGCGGCGACCGTCTGCTCGAGCCGGAGGCGGAGCAGGCGATGATCCGCTTCTGTGCCCGCGCCACCGTGGTCACCCCGAACATCGACGAGCTCGCCGTGCTCACCGGCTCGCCCCGCGCGAGCACCGAGGAGGAGGCGCTCGCGCAGGCCACGGCGTGGACGGCCCGCACCGGGGCGTCCGTGATCGTCAAGACCGGCCACCTCGAGGACCGAGAGGTCACCAACACCTGGGTGGCCCCGGACGGCGCGCAGCACCGCGCCCGCTCCACACGCGTGGACACCACCAGCACGCACGGCACCGGCTGCTCCCTGGCCGCCGCGCTCGCCACCCGTCTCGGTGCGGGGCACTCCCCTGCCGCGGCGCTCGAGTGGGCGACCGCGTGGCTGCACGAGGCGATCGCGCACGGTGCGTCGCTGCAGGTCGGCGCGGGGCACGGCCCGGTGGACCATGCCCACCGCGCCCGGCGCCTCGCAGCGGCCGGCTCCGCCGAGCCCTGGCTCGGGGCCGGCGAGGTGCCGGCGCGGCTCGAGACGCCCGAGGCTCTCTCCGTCGGCCGCAGCCGCCCGGGCCCCGGGACTGCTGAGGACAGCACTCCGGCCGACGACAGCCCGACGGTGCAGCCCGTCGTCCCGGCGCTCGTCCCCGCCGCCGGCCCGTGGACCGCTGCGCTCTGGGCGGCCGGTGCGCCGCTGGCCGGGCAGATCGCGGAGTGCGGTTTCGTGCGGGCGCTCGTGGACGGCAGCCTGCCCTCCCCCGCGTTCGACGTCTACCTCGCGCAGGACGCTCTCTACCTGGGCCGCTGCTCCCGGGCGCTCGCCGCGCTCGGCGCGGCCACCGAGGACCCTGCCGGAGGCGAGTTCTGGACACAGTCCGCGCGGCACTGCCTGGCGGTCGAGGCCGAGCTGCATCGCTCCTGGCTGGGCGGCCTCCCCGCAGACCACGACACCGCGATCAGCCCGGTGACCAGCGCCTACACCGATTTCCTGCTCGTGCACGCGCTCGGCTCGCCCGCGCCCGTCGCCGCGGCCGCGGTGCTGCCGTGCTTCTGGCTCTACGCCCAGGTGGGAGGCGGTCTGGACGATGTCGCCGCCGAGCATCCCTACGGCGCCTGGCTGGAGACCTACCGCGACCCCGGATTCGTCGAGGGGGTCCGCGGAGCGCTCGAGCAGGTCGAGCGGGAGCTGGCCGCCGCCACCCCGGAGGTGCGGGCCGAGGCGGCGCGCGCCTTCCTCCTCGCCTCCCGGCACGAGCTGGAGTTCTTCGAGCAGGCCACCCGGCTCGACGCCGGAACGCCGGCACCCCGACGACACCGGGCCCGCGCGGCCGACGGGGCGCACGCGGCCGACACGACCCACAACGCCCAGACCGCCGACGGGCCCCGCACAGCGCCCGCACCCCCACGACCACCCGCGCATCCCGCCGCACCCACCGCTTCCACCGCACGCACCGCACCGGATGCCCTCGCGGGAGCCGGCCGATGAGCGCGCAGACCACGACCCCCGACTCCCCCGCGCTCGAGGCGCTGCCCCCGGCGGGGCGCGCCGCGCTGCGTGCCGGCGTGGTGGGCAACTGGATCGACAACATCCACGTGTTCCTGCCGGTCACGGCGCTCGCCCCCGCGATGCTCGTGATCGCCGGGCCGGGCGCGACCGCCTCGACCGCCGCGCTGATCATCGTCGCGATGCTCATGGGCCGCCCCGTCGGCGGCGTGGTGTTCGGCCGGATCTCGGACCGGCTCGGCCGCACCCGCACCACCCGGATCGCGATCGCCGGCACCGCCGTGTGCGCGCTCGCGATCGCCGCGGTCCCCACCCACGAGCTGCTGGGCGCGGGCACGGTGGCGCTGATCCTGCTGCTGCGGTTCCTCGGCGGGATCTTCGTGGCCGGCGAGTACTCGGCCGCGATCCCGCTGGCGATGGAATGGTCGGCGCCGCGCCGACGGGGGCTGATGAGCGGGCTGATCCTGTCCATGGCGCCGTGGGCGCAGGCATCGGTCGCCTTCGCGGTGGCCGGCCTGCTCGCCCTGCTCGGGCCGGAGCAGTACGCGGCCTGGGGCTGGCGTGCGCTGTTCGCGATCGGGGCCGTGCTCTCCCTGGGCATGCTGGTCTACTACCGGCGGCAGGTGACCGACGCGCCGCTGTTCCACCGGCAGGAGGAGCGCACCCGGGCCGCGGAGGCGTCGGCTGCTCCCACGGCGACGACCCCCGCTGCGGCCCCGACCCTGCGCAGCCTGATCACCGGGCGCTGGGCCCGGGCATTCTGGCAGGTGTTCGCGCTGATGACGGGCCTGTGGCTGCTCACCTACACCACGGTGCTGCTGCTCACCGAGCGCCTGACCTCGGATGCGCCGCTGGCACCGCTCGCGGTGCCGGTGGTGATGGGCCTGGCCTCGGTGGCGCAGGCGCTCGTGATGGCGCTGGCCGGGCACCTGTCCACGCTGACGGGCCGGCGCCGGCTGCTGATGCTGTGGGGCGCCTCCGCGATGGTGGCCGGGCCGGTGCTGTGGTGGTGCGCGGTCACCGCCCCCACCCTGGCCCTGGCCGCCGCATGCGCTGCGCTGCTGCAGGTGGCGACGGTCTCCGCGTACGGGCCGATCGCCGCGTACCTCTCCGAGCGGTTCCCCACCTCGATCCGCTCCACCGGCTACGGCGCCGGGTACAGCCTGTCCCTCGTGCTGCCGGCGCTGTACCCCTTCTATGTGCCCGCGCTCGAACCGCTGCTCGGACGCCACGGCACCGTGCTGTGCCTGGTGGCGCTCGGCGGTCTGCTGGTGGTCGTCGGTGCGGCGCTGGGGCCGCGGCTGCGCCCGCACGAGCTGGACGCGGATCTCGACACCGTCGCGGCCGGGAGCAGCCGATGAGCGCGCAGCGCCCCGGCCCGTCGGCCGCCCCGTCGGCGGACCCCGCTCTGGCCCCGGTCGCGCCGGTGCTGGCCGCCGTGCGCGAGCAGGCTCCCCTGGTGCACTGCCTCACCGCGACCGTGTCCATGGCGATCGTGGCCGACGGTCTGCTGGCCGCCGGGGCCCGACCGATGATGACCGAGACCGCGGCGGAGGCACCGGTGGTGACCACGCTCGCCGACGCCCTGTCGATCAACCTCGGCACGCTGAGCACCGACGCGATGGACGGGATCCCCGCCACGGTCGAGGTGGCGGTGCGGGACGGGCGGCCCTGGGTGCTGGATCCCACCGCGATCGGCATCGCACCGGTGCGCACCCCGCTCGCGCGGCAGCTGGTGGAGAGCCGGCCGACGGCGGTGCGGGGCAACGCCTCCGAACTGCTCGCCCTGGCCGGGACGGGACCCGGCGGCCGGGGCGCCGACTCCACCGACACGGCCGACGCCGCCGCGGACGCCGCCGCCCAGGTCGCGCGGCGCACGGGCGGCGCGGTCGCGGTCTCCGGCGCAGTGGACCTCGTGCTCGATGCGCGCCGGCAGGCACGGGTGGACCGCGGCAGCGAGCTGCTGCCCCGCGTGACCGGGACCGGCTGCCTGCTCGGCGCCCTCACCGCGGCGTGCACGGCCGTGCACCCGGACCCCTTCGAGGCCGCGCTGGCCGCCACGGTCTGGCTCGACCTCGCCGGGGAGGCGGCCGCCGCGCGCGCCACCGGCCCCGGCAGCTTCCGCATGCACCTGCTGGACGCGCTCGACGCGGTGGGCCGATGAGCCCCGCCCCCGCCCTGGATCTGCGCTGCTACCTGGTCACCTCGGGCACCGGACGCAGGACGGTCGAGGTCGCCGCCGCGGCCGCCGCGGCCGGGGCCGGGGTCGTGCAGGTGCGTGCGAAGGACATCCCGACCGCCGAGCTGCTGCAGCTGGTGCTCGCCGTCGCCGAGGCGGTGCGCGCCGCGAACCCCGGCACCCGCGTGCTGGTCGACGACCGGGCCGACGTCGCGGCCGCGGCCCGTCGGCGCGGAGCGGCGGTGCACGGCGTGCACCTGGGTCAGGACGACCTGCCCGTCACGGACGCCCGCGCGCTGCTCGGCCCCGACGCGCTCATCGGCCTCACCACCGGCACGCTCGAGCTGGTGCGCGCGGCGGAGGAGGTGCGCGACCAGGTGGACTACCTCGGCGCCGGGCCGTTCCGCCTCACCCCCACGAAGGACTCCGGCCGTCCGCCGCTCGGCATCGAGGGATACCGCGCGCTGACCGCGGCCTCGTCCCTGCCGATCGTCGCGATCGGGGACGTCACCCCGGAGGACGCCCCCGCCCTCGTGCAGGCGGGCGCGGCCGGGGTCGCCCTGGTCAGAGCCGTCATGGACGCCCCCGACCCGGCACGGACCGTGCGGACGGTGCTGGCCGGGATCGCTGGGGTGTGAGGCGCGGGACTGGCAGACTGCGGGCGTGGGCACCGCTGCCGACCGGCGGAGCGCCGGCCGACGACGCAGCGGCATCGTGACCGCCCACGCGACGCGAGAGCGCGAGGAGAGCCATGACGCACAAGGACGAGCAGGAGCTGCTGGACCGGGTCCCCGAGGAGCTGTTCATCGACGGGCGCTGGCGCGCCGCGGAGGACGGGGAGACCCTCGACGTGCACGACCCCGCCACCGGCCAGGTGATCCGCACGATCGCCTCCGCCTCGAGCGGCGACGCGCAGAGCGCGATGGACGCGGCGGCCGACGCCTTCCCCGACTGGTCCCGCACCCCGGCGCGCGAGCGCGGCGAGCTGCTGCGGCGGGCGTTCGACCTGCTCACCGAGCGGGCCGAGGAGTTCGCGCTGCTGATGACCCTCGAGATGGGCAAGCCGCTGGCCGAGTCGCGCGGCGAGGTGACCTACGGCGGGGAGTTCCTGCGCTGGTTCAGCGAGGAGGCGGCCCGCGTGCAGGGCCGGTACGGGGCGGTCCCCGAGGGCACCGGGCGCATGATCGTCTCCCAGCACCCCGTCGGCCCGTGCTACCTCATCACCCCGTGGAACTTCCCGCTGGCCATGGCGACCCGCAAGATCGCCCCGGCGCTCGCGGCCGGCTGCACCGTGGTGATCAAGCCCGCGCAGCTCACGCCGCTGACCACCCTGCACTTCGTCCAGCTGCTGGAGGAGGCGGGCCTGCCCCGCGGTGTGGTCAACGTGGTCACCTCCCGCTCCTCGAGCACCGTCTCGGCACCGATCCTCGCCGATCCGCGGCTGCGGAAGCTCTCCTTCACCGGCTCCACCGAGGTCGGGACGACGCTGCTGTCCCAGGCGGCGCCGGGCGTGCTGCGCACCTCGATGGAGCTGGGCGGCAACGCCCCCTTCCTCGTGTTCGAGGATGCGGATCTCGACGAGGCGGTCGAGGGCGCGATCGCGGCGAAGTTCCGCAACATCGGCCAGGCCTGCACCGCCGCGAACCGCTTCATCGTGCACCGCTCGCTGGCGGAGGAGTTCGCGCGCCGCGTCACCGAGCGCGTCACGGGCTTCGGCATGGGCCGCGGCACCGAGGAGGGCGTCACCATCGGCCCGCTCATCGACCAGGACGCCGTGGACAAGGCGCAGCGCCTGGTCTCCGATGCCCTCGAGCGGGGCGCGCACCTGACCACCGGCGGGTCTAGCGTGGACGGGGAGGGCACCTTCTTCGAGGCGACCGTGCTCTCCGACGTGCGCGAGGGCAGCGACCTGCTGCGCGAGGAGATCTTCGGCCCCGTGCTCGCGATCGTCCCCTTCGACACCGAGGAGGAGGCCGTCGCTCTCGCCAACGGCACCGAGTACGGGCTGGTCTCCTACGTGTACACGCAGGATCTCGCCCGCGGGCAGCGCATGATCGAGCTGCTCGAATCCGGGATGCTCGGCCTGAACGTCGGCGTGGTCTCCAACGCCGCGGCCCCCTTCGGCGGGTGGAAGATGTCCGGCCTGGGCCGTGAGGGCGGCGCCGAGGGCCTCCACGAGTACCTCGAGACGAAGTACACCCTCACCCCGAACCCCTTCTGAGCCGCGCGGCGCCCCGCCCCCATCACCCCGCGCCCGGCGCCCGGC
>DHCMJ07802__coassemble_20_pt1 | contig 29468 bp, 19 predicted proteins | sample DHCMJ07802__metabat2_high_PE_028 | metagenome-assembled genome bin DHCMJ07802
CCCGCACCCACCTCGCCTGCCCCTGCCCCGCCCCGTCTGCACCAACTTCTTGTCGTGGGCGTGGCCTCAGCTCGTATACGGCGTTCAGGTCACGCCAGCGACAAGAAGTTCGTTCCCGACCGAAGGATTTCACGATGTACACCGACCTCAAGGACCAGCTGACCGCCGAGCTCACCGAGATCGAGCAGGCCGGCACCTTCAAGCACGAACGCGTGATCACCACCCCGCAGTCGGGTCGCGTCATGGCCGGGCCCGTCGGCCGCGACGGCACCGAGGTGCTGAACTTCTGCGCGAACAACTACCTGGGCCTGGCCGATCATCGGGACATCGTCTCCGCGGCGAAACAGGCCCTGGACGAGCGCGGCTTCGGGATGGCCTCGGTGCGGTTCATCTGCGGCACCCAGGATCTCCACCTCCGGCTCGAGCAGGCCGTCACCGACTTCCTCGGCACCGAGGACACGATCCTGTTCTCCTCCTGCTTCGACGCCAACGGCGCCGTGTTCGGGCCGCTGTTCGGCGCGGAGGACGCGATCATCTCCGACGAGCTGAACCACGCCTCCCTCATCGACGGCATCCGCCTGTCCAAGGCGGCCCGCTTCCGCTACCGCAACGCCGACCTCGAGGACCTCCGCGCTCAGCTCGAGGCCGTCGCCGCGCTGCGCGACGGGAAGGGGGCGCGCCGCACCGTGATCGTCACCGACGGCGTCTTCTCCATGGACGGCTACCTCGCCCCGCTCGAAGGCATCTGCGACCTCGCCGAGGAGTTCGGCGCCCTGGTGATGGTGGATGACTCCCATGCGGTGGGCTTCATGGGGGCGACCGGCGCGGGCACCCCCGAGCACTTCGGCGTCTCGGACCGCATCGACATCTACACCGGCACCTTCGGCAAAGCGCTCGGTGGGGCGAGCGGCGGGTACGTCTCGGGCCGGCGCGAGATCGTGGCGATGCTGCGCCAGAAGGGCCGCCCCTACCTCTTCTCCAACTCGCTGGCTCCCTCGATCGTCGCCGCGACGCTCACCGCGCTCGAGCTGGTCGAGGGCAGCGCCGAGCTGCGCGGGACGCTGTTCCGGAACGCCGAGCTGTTCCGCCGCCGCATGAGCGAGGAGGGCTTCGAGCTGCTGCCCGGCGAGCACGCGATCGTGCCGGTGATGTTCGGGGATGCGGCGCTCGCCGGGCGGATCGCCGATGCGATGCTCGAGCACGGCGTGTACGTCACCGCGTTCTCCTACCCCGTGGTGCCGCAGGGGAAGGCCCGGATCCGGGTGCAGCTCTCCGCCGCGCACACCGAGCAGGACGTCGAGGCCGCCGTCCAGGCCTTCGTCGCCTCCCGCGCCGCCGTCCAGGAGGGATGACAGGGGCGGCACGGGACAGTGCTGCGCGTGACCCGGGCGCCCGGCGGGATCAGCCGCCGAGCCGCATCCAGTCATCGGTGCGCACGCGCAGGCCGAGGCTGATCGCGCGCAGCACCATGAACAGGAAGTTGCACGCCAGCCACAGCAGCGCCAGGCCGAGCGGGCCCGCGGGCGCCCACCAGGCCACGAGGACCGCGCCGGGCATGATCGCGACGGCGATGAGGCTGCCCACCTTCGCGAGATAGGGCGCGTCCCCCGCGCCCATCAGCACCCCGTCCAGCACGAACACGTACCCGGCGATCGGCTGGGTGATCACCAGGATCCACAGCGCGGCGCGCAGATTCTCCTGCACGGCGACGTCGGGCGTGAACAGCTCGGGGACCACATAGCTGGCGGCCAGCAGCAGCACGGCCACGACCGCGCCGCCGCCCACGCCCCAGGTCATCAGGCGCCGGGTCACCGCGCGCACGGTCCCCGGGTCCGAGGCGCCCAGGTACCGGCCCGTGAGGGCCTGACCGGCGATCGCCAGGGAGTCCAGCGCGAGCGAGAGCACCGTGAACACCGTGGTGGCGAGCTGGTGCGAGGCGAGCTGCACATCGCCGAGCCGGGTCGCGACCACCGTCGCGGTGACCACCACCACCCGCAGCCCGAGCGTGCGCACGAACATCGGCACCGCGTCCCGTCCCACTGCGACGAGGTTCGTCAGGTGCGGGCGCAGCGAGAGCGTCTCGCGGAGGGCGCGGCGGATGATCACGCCGAGCAGCACCGCCGCCATGCCCCACTGGCTGAGCACGGTGCCGATCGCGGAGCCGGCGATCCCCAGGTCCAGCCCGAAGATCAGCACCCAGTTCAGGGGGATGTTCACCAGCGCCCCGCCCACCGCCACCACGAGCGGCAGCTTCGCGTCCTGCAGGCCGCGCACGAGGCCGGTCGCAGCCTGCACGGCGAGCATCGCGGGCAGGCCGAGCGCACTGATCCGCAGGTAGATCAGCGCCTCGGCGAGCACCTCGGGGGAGGGGCCGAAGGCCGCCAGCAGCGGGCCGCCCGCCACCAGGAGCAGCAGTGCCGCGGCGGCGCCGACGGCGAGAGCGACCCAGCAGGCGTCGATCCCGCGGGAGATCGCCTCCCGGATCCGGCCGGCGCCGAAGGAGCGGGCCACCGCGGCGGTGGTGGAGTACGCCAGGAAGATCGCCAGGCCCACGATCGTGGTGAGCACGGTCGAGGCGAGGCCCAGCCCGGCCAGGGAGGTGGTCGAGACGCGGGCGATGAAGGCCGAGTCCGCGAGGAGGAACAGCGGCTCGGCCACCAGGGCGCCGAGGCTCGGGATCGCCAGGACCAGGATCTCCCGGTCCACGGTGCGCCGGGCGCGCTCCTGGCGGGGAGCATCATCGGGCGAGGGGGAAGCGGGCACTCGTCCATTGTGCGATGCGGTCACCGACGATGGTCGGGTCTGTTCACCCAGGCGTGCATGAGAAGGTGCGCGTGGAGCAGTCGGCACCGCGACCCATCGCTGCGCGGCATGCCGCGCCCCCTTCTGCCACACCCCACCCGTCGCGCACCCCTCGAGGAGCAGGATGAATCGCCTGGCCACGCTGAGCCTGAACAACAGGTCCTTCATCGCGCTGGTATGCATCGCCGTGTCCATCATCGGCGTGTTCATCATGACCACGATGCGCCAGGAGCTCATCCCCTCGGTCTCGCTGCCGCAGATCCAGGTGATGACCACCGCGCCGGGCTCCTCGTCCGAGCAGGTGCAGGACAGGATCACCGGCCCCGTCGAGCAGTCCCTCAGCGGGCTGGAGAACGTCGAGGGCACCTCCTCGACCTCGGAGGCGGGCGTCTCGATCGTCACCGTCGAGCTCACCTACGGCACCGACGTGGCCCGCTCCTCCAACCAGGTCGACGCCGCGCTGAGCGGCATCGAGGACGACCTGCCCGAGGACGCCGACCCGCAGGTGATGGCCGGCGGCACCAGCGACCTGCCGGCCGTGGTGCTGTCCGTCTCCTCGGATCTGGACCCCTCCGAGCTCTCCTCCCGGCTCGAGTCCTCGGTCACCCCGGAGCTCGAGCGCGTCTCCGGCGTCTCCTCCGTCGCCGTGATCGGTGCGCCCGAGGAGATCGTGCGCATCACCCCGGACGAGGACGCCCTGGCCGAGAACGGCCTCACCGAGGACGACATCAGCACCGCGCTCGACGCGAACGGCCTCTCCCTGCCCGGCGGCTCCGTCGTGGACGGCGACCGCACCCTCGACGTCGTGCTCGGCCAGAGCCTCGACAGCATCGAGAGCCTCGAGCAGATCATGCTGATGCCCGCCGAGGACGGCGGGCAGGAGGAGCCGCAGCAGGGCCCGGACGGCCAGCCGCTGCCCGGCACGCAGGAGCAGCAGCCCGCCGAGCCGGTCACCCTCGCCGAGGTCGCCACCGTCGAGCGCACCACGCAGGACGCCACCTCCATCTCCCGCACCAACGGCCGCGAGTCGCTCGTGCTCATGGTCACCGCGACCGTCGACGGCAACGTCGTGGACGTCTCCGAGGGCGTCGAGGGCGTGCTCGCGGAGTCGCTGTCCAGCGTGGGCGGGAACGCCGAGGCCGACGTGGTCTTCGACCAGGCCCCCTTCATCGAGGAGTCGATCCTCGCGCTCGCCGAGGAGGGCCTGCTGGGCCTCCTCTTCGCCGTGGGCGTGATCCTGCTGTTCCTGCGCCGCGTGCGGCCCACCGTGGTCACCGCGATCTCGATCCCCACCTCGCTGCTCATCGCGTTCATCGGCATGTACGTCACCGGGTACACGCTGAACATGCTCACCCTGGCGGCGCTGACGATCTCCATCGGCCGCGTGGTCGACGACTCGATCGTGGTGATCGAGAACATCACCCGCCACCTCGCCTACGGCAAGACCAGACGCCGCGCGATCCTCGATGCGGTGGGGGAGGTCGCCGGCGCGATCACCGCCTCCACGCTCGCCACCGTGGTGGTGTTCCTGCCGATCGCGGTGGTCGCGGGGATGGCCGGGGAGCTGTTCCGGCCCTTCGCCCTGACCGTCGGCATCGCGATGCTGTCCTCGCTGCTGGTGGCGCTCACCATCGTGCCGGTGCTGGCGTACTGGTTCCTCAAGGTGCCCAAGGGGCACGAGGACGTCGACCCCGACGACGCCGCCCAGGTCACCGCGATCCGCGACGCCGCAGAGGCGGAGGAGGAGCGCAGCTGGCTGCACCGCATGTACGCGCCGCTGCTGCGCACGACGCTGGATTCGCGGCCGCGCCGCCTGGTGACGATCGCGGTCTCCGTGCTGGTCCTCGTCGGCACCGCGTTCCTGTACCCGCTGGTGAACATCAGCTTCCTGGGGGACACGGGGCAGAACATCGCCTCCCTCAGCCAGACCCTCCCGGCCGGCTCCAGCCTCGAGCAGTCCTCGCAGAAGGCCACCGAGAGCGAGGACGCGCTGCTCGAGCTCGACGGCGTCCAGACCGTGCAGACCACGATCGGCGGCGGCGGGATGGGCTTCGGCGGCGGCGGGGAGAACGAGGTCAGCTTCTCGATCACCACCGATCCGGACGCCGATCAGGAAGCCCTGCTCGACGAGATGGTCGCCACCCTCGAGGACCTGCCGGATCCGGGCACGATCGAGGCGGCGGACATCGCCTCGCCCACGGGCTCGAACTCGGTGGACATCCTCATCACCGGTCCCACCACGGAGGACCGACAGGCCGCGAACGACGCGATCCTCGCCGAGCTCGACCCGCTGCCCGAGGGCGTCTCCGAGGTGACCAGCGACCTGCAGGCCGACCAGCCCACCGCGGTGGTCACCGTGGATCGTGAGGCCGCCGCGCAGGCGGGGCTCACCGAGGAGGCCGTGATCGGCATGGTCGCCCAGCAGATGTACCCCGGCGCGATCGGCTCCATCACCCTCGACGACAACGAGCTGGACATCTACGTCGCCGGCGGCGAGAGCGTCGACACCTACGCCCAGCTGCAGGATCTCGAGCTCATGGGCACGATCCCGCTGCAGGACGTCGCGTCCGTCGAGGAGGAGCTCTCCCGCCCCTCGATCGCCACCCAGGACGGGCTGGAGACGGTCACCGTCTCCCTCACCCCCGCGACCGAGGACGTCGGCGCGGCGAGCGAGGCCGCGAACGACGCGATCGAGAGCGCGGACCTGCCCGAGGGCGTCGAGGCGAGCCTCGGCGGCACCGCCGCGGACATCGACGAGACCTTCGGCCAGCTCGGCATCGCCATGCTCGCCGCGATCCTGCTGGTGTACGTGCTGCTGGTGTGGATCTTCAAGTCCCTCATCCAGCCGCTGATCCTGCTGGTCTCGATCCCCTTCGCCGCCACCGGCGCGCTGGGTCTGCTGATCATCACGCGCGTGCCGCTGGGCCTGCCCTCGATGATCGGCCTGCTGATGCTGGTGGGCATCGTGGTCACCAACGCGATCGTGCTGATCGACCTGGTGAACCAGTACCGGCGCAAGGGCATGGGCCTGGACGAGGCGCTCCACCTCGGTGCGGCCAAGCGTCTGCGCCCGATCCTGATGACCGCCGCCGCGACCATCTTCGCGCTGGTCCCGATGGCGCTGGGCCTGACCGGCAACGGCGGCTTCATCGCCCAGCCGCTGGCCGTGGTGGTCATCGGCGGTCTCGTCTCCTCGACCCTGCTGACCCTGGTCATCGTGCCGGTGCTGTACCGCCTCGCCGAGGGCCCGGGGGAGCGCAAGCGGCTGAAGGAGGAGGCGCATCAGGCACGGCTGCGCGAGGAGCGCGAGCGGGCCGAGGCGGAGAAGCGCTCGCACCGCGAGGCGGAGGCGCGGGCCCGCCAGCGGGAGCTGGGGGCGAGCGCGGTGGTGGACGAGCGCCCGGCCAGCCCGGTGCCGGGCCACCGACGCAGCCTCAAGGACCGTGGCGGCATCGTCGGGATGATGAAGCGGCGCCTGGGACGAGGCTGAGCCGGGGCGGTTCCGCCCGCTTCGGAACCGCCCGGTGATGTCCGGATTGCCCGGATCGTGTTCGCGGCTTAGGCTCACGACACCGGAGCAGCGCCCTTCCCTGGGCGCCCCTCGACCGCTCCGTCCCTCATGAGGAGAGGAGCGCGGGTGCGAGAGCCGCAGAACATCGTGGTGGGCCTGGCGACCTTCCGCCGTCCCGAGCTGCTCGCGGGCCTGCTGCCGCGACTGCTGGAGCAGATCGAGCAGGCCGCCGCCGCTCTGCCCGAAGGGGCGGAGCTCGGCATCGTCGTGGTCGACAACGATCCCGCCGGCAGCGCCCGCGAGGTTGTGGAGGCGGCGGGCGGTCCCAGGGTGCGCTACGCGCTCGAATCCGTGCCCGGCATCAGCAGCGCCCGCAACCGGGTGCTGGACGAGGCTCACGATGCTGATGTGCTGGTGTTCCTCGATGATGACGAGACCCCGCATTCCGACTGGCTGGCGCATCTGCTCCGCACCCATCGCGAGCATGATGCCGACGCAGTGAGCGGGCCGGTGCATGCGGTGTTCGAGGGCGGGGCGGACCCGTGGGTGGCTGCCGGCGAGTACTACCTCGGGCAGCGTCGCGAGGGGTTCCCGACGGGCACCGTGCTGCGCCGCGCCGCGACGAACAACCTGCTGCTCGACATGGCTGCCGTGCGCCGCGCCGGGCTGCGCTTCGACGAACGCTTCGGGATGAGCGGGGGAGAGGACTCGCTGTTCACCGGGCAGCTCACTGCCGCGGGGGGACGGATCGTCTTGTGCGCCGAGGCGGTGGTGGATGATCTCGTCCCGCGCGAGCGCAATACCCGCAGCTTCAACCTCGCGCGACGGCGTGCCCAGGCGGCGACCCACGTCCGGGTCGATCAGGAGCTCGCGAGCTCCCGCGGGGAGCGGGCGCGCAACGCGGCGCGCTGGCTGGTCACGGGCAGCGGACAGCTCGCCAAGGGCGGGGTGCTCGCCGCTCTCGGCCGCGCCACGGGGGATCTCCGCCTACGAGCGCAGGGGGAGTCTCGAGTGGCGAGCGGTCTGGGGGTGCTGGGCGGCTGTGTCGGCGTCGTGTCCTCGCCGTATGCGCGCACGCGGGCACGTGCGGGCAGCTGACGAACCGGCGCCCCTCCCGCGGGCGGCGCGGTCGTCACACGCTGCGGGGCGGTGGTGTGCTGAGGGCGGCGCTGCCGGGAGGGGCCAGGGCTTCGGCACGTCGCTGAGGATGTACTTCGTCTTCCCTCCCGTGTAGGGCAGCGACTCGACGTGCTCCACGCGAACGGGCACTGCGCGGCGGATGCGCTCGCGCAGCCCCTCCACCGCCGCCTCCACGTGCCGGCGCGCCTCCGGCCCGTCCCCTCCCACGACGCGCACCGTGAGCGAGAAGTCCGCCTGCTGGTGGATCTGGAACAGCCGCACCGCCTCGGGATGCGCGCTGAACATGGCCGTGAGGCGGTGGGCCAACGCGGCGCCGCTGGGCAGGTGCAGCACGTCGATCGTGCGTCCTTGCCGCGCCTCAATCATCGGCAGCGAGCGGCCGCACGGGCACGGAGCGGCACGCAGGATGCCCCTGTCACCGGTGGGGTAGCGGATGAGATCGAAAACCCGGTTGCGCAGGTCGGTGATGACGAGATCGCCCGTCTCGCCGGGCTCTGCGGGGGAGCCGTCCTCGCGGACGACCTCGATGCGTCGCGCGTCGGCGAGCACGTGCAGCCCGTCCCGGCGGGCGCATTCGCCCGCCATCCAGCCAAACTCCGACCCGCGGTACTCGTCGTGCACCGGCGCTCCGAATGCCGCCTCGAGGCGTGCCCGCGCCGGGCCCGTCAACGGGGCCGCTGTGGTCGCGACCGTGCGACGCGCTTTCACGGTGGCGCGGTCGAGGATCGGGAGCGCGGCCCACGCCGCCGGGTCCGTGAGCCCCCGGGGTCGATCCGCAGCGCCCCGTACGTGCTCCGGTAGTACGGCGACTTGCGCATCGCCGTCGTGGCGATGTCACGGGCGAGGGCGTCCTGCAGGGCGCTCAGCGCGGCCGGGGACATCCGCTCGTGCGCGAGCTGCAGTCGGTGGAAACGCCCGGCGGAGGCGCGCACGGTGGAGGACTTGACGGCGAAGGATGCTGCTCTCAGGCCCATGGCAGGCCCCCGTTCCGGGCGCAGCGGGCCACCGCGTCATGGCGAGCGGTGCCGGCGGGTCAGTTCCGGGCGTACTCCTGGTAGAGGTGCCCGCGGGCACCTGCGAGCATTCCCCGGCCGCGGTGGAACGTGCGGGTTCCCCGCGCATCGTGGACGAGATGTCCCGAGGCGCGGCCGTAACGATGCCGGGCAAGGCCCACGGCGATGCGTGCGCCCCCGCCCAGGAGGAACTGCCCGCGCAGCGCGAGCCGACGGGTGGAGCTGGGGGCGAGGAGCAGGTTCACGTTCGCCCATCCGTTGCCGGCGCTGAAGGCGCGCTGGACCGCCCAGTCCCGGGTGAGCCGGCTGGGGACCACGTGATCCTCGGCCGCCGATTCGTTGCACCACACGATGGTGCCGCCGCGTTCGACGAGCTGCCTCGTGAACAGGGTGTCCTCCCCGCCGCTCAGCCCCAGGGAGCCCTCGAAGCGCAGACCGAGAGCCTGGACCTGGCGGATGTCGAGCAGGAGGTTCCCGGCGGCCGCTGTCCGCAGCGAGGTGCCGGTGGCCCGCTGGGGCCGGCGGAACGTCCCCGAGGCGATGATCCACGGGTCCGTGTCCTCATGGAAGACGGAGATCACCCGCCCGGCCACCGCGGCGCTGCGGTGGCCGCGCCACACCTCGACGAGGGAGGAGAGCCAGCCGGCCAGAGGGATCTCGTCGTCGTCGAGGAAGGCGAGGAGATCCGCGGAACGGGACTCGTCCAGGGCGCGATTGCGCGCGGCGGAGATCCCCGGCGTCGTCTCATGGACATAGCGCACTCCAGCCGGCGCCGCCTCGACGGTGGCGCGGGCCGAGCCCTCCGGCGCGTTGTCGATGACGAGCACGTCGATCTCGGCGTCCGGGGTCTCGGCGATCCGCTCGGGCAGAGCGGCGAGGAGCGCGGCCAGCTGATCCGGGCGGCGGAAGGTGGGGATGGCCACCGTGACCCGTACCGTGGAGCCCTCGGCCGGCTCCAGCGCACGGGCCGAGGTCGCACCCTCGCCAGAGTGGGGGAGCGCGGCCGGCTGCCGCGGGATGCCCGGCTGCCGGCGAAGGCCGCTCTCGGGCCGGCGCAGCACCTGGGCAGCACCAGCGAGGAGGCCGCGCACGGCGGCCCACAGCCCGCGCGGCTCGGTGAAGGCCTGGCGACGTCCCCCGCGCATCCAGATCAGCATGGATTCGCGCGGTGAGGCGAGCACCCAGCGCGCCCACTCCCTCCCACGCAGATGCCTCCGCCCGAACAGCATCCGGTTGCGGATGTTGAAGTAGTAGTACGTGGGGGATTTGGTGCGCGCGCTGCCGGCTTGCTGCGTGCCGCCCTCGTCGTGCACCGCGAGCAGGTCGGGTCGAAGATCGAGGTGCATCCCCAGCTCCACGGCGCGGCGGGAGATGTCCACATCCTCCCAGTAGAGGAAGAAGTCCTCGCCGAAACCGCCGAGGCGGTCGAAGGCGGTGGCGCTGAACGCCAGACAGGCTCCGCTGAGCCAGTTCGCCCACACCGGGTCGTCATCGTGTTCGGACCAGCCGGAGCGCATGCGCCCCGTGCGCCGATGCATCTGGGCCCCCCGGAAGTGCGGCGTGCCCTGGCCGGTCACCATGAACGGGGAGACGAGGGCGAGCGGATCCTCCGTGACGTGAGTGGCGAGGGCGCGCAGCACGTCCGCCGAGGCGACGGCATCCGGGTTCAGAGTGATGAACGCGCGGTGCCCGCGCGCGCGAGCTGCAGCAACACCCCGATCGACCCCGGCACCGAAGCCGTCATTCGCCGAGGCGACGAACTCCCATCCCCGCTCGCGGCAGAGCGCCTCGGCGGCCGTCCGCGACTCGGGGGAGTGGAAGTTGTCGACCAGCACGACGAGCGCTCCGCTGTCCGCATCGACGTCGGGGCCGATATTCCCGGCGACCAGCGCGGGGTCGCCGTAGTTGACGACGATCAGCGCGAAGTCGATGGCATTCGGTGCGCCCACGGCACCCCTCCGTTCTCGTGCCGGCGGTCGTGCCGGCGGGTCCCTCCGCTGCGCGGCGCGGTCCGTTCGATGGCTCGCCCGCCCAGGAAGCTCCATCATGATCCATTTGTCCGATTTACACCAGATGACCGACGTGGCACTATGAAGCGAATCCAGACGTGACGTCAGGCCACCCTGCCCTGCCGTCCTCACCGGGGGAGGCACCGTGATCGTCGAGTCCTATCGCCAGCTCGCCTATGCGCAGAAGGGACATGCCCGCGGTGCCCCTGCATATTCCGTGTACGTGAACCGCCGCCTGGGGCGTGCGCTCGCCGCTGGCGCACATGGCCTGGGGCTGACCCCGAATCAGGTGTCGCTGGTCAGCGCCGCGCACTCCTTCGCCGCGATCCTGCTCATCGCCCTGGTGCCGGCGAGCATCCCGGCCGGCTTCTTCATCGCTCTCCTTCTCGTGCTCGGCTACGCGTGGGATTCGGCCGACGGCCAGGTCGCGCGCCTGCGCGGCGGGGGCAGCGCGCAGGGGGAGTGGCTGGACCACTTCATCGATACGTTGAAGATCTCCTCGCTCCACGTGGCCGTGCTCATCGGGCTGTTCCGGGGACTGCCCGAGGGGGCCGAGGTCCTCCTGCTCATCCCTCTCGCCTTCGGCATCGCCGCGACGGCATCGTTCACGGCGATGCTCCTCAATGACCTCCTCAAGGGGAAGCATGCGGTCGCTTCGACCCACGAGCGCGGCGGCGGCACGCTGAAGCGCTCTCTCCTCGTGCTGCCCACCGATTTCGGCCTGGTCTGCCTCGTCTTCGTGCTGTGGGGATGGCCCTCGGTGTTCCTGCTCGGGTATGGCGCGCTCGCGGCGGTGTCCATCGCCTTCCTGGCGATGGCTGCCGTGAAGTGGTTCCGCGAGATGGGTTCCCTGGGGTCCGGCCGTGAGCGCTGAACTCCTCCTGTTGGTGTGCGCGGCGAACGTATGCCGCTCCCCGCTCGCCGAGCTGCTCCTGCGGCGGGAGCTCGACGGCCTCTCGGAGGTCCGCGTCGAGAGTGCAGGGGTGGGGGCGTCCGACGGAGCACGCATCTGCGAGCTCGTCGCCGAGCGCCACGCTGATGCGCCGTGGGTGCGTGCCGCGCAGGAGCACAGATCCCGGAGTCTGACGCCTGAGCTGCTCGCCTCCGCGGCGCTCGTCCTCGTGGCGGACAGGGAGGTGCGCTCCGAGGTTGTGCGGATGTCGCCAGGCGTGCGCGACCGCATCTTCACCCTCCGCGATGCCGCGCTCCTCATCGACAGCTTCGAGATCGAGGAGCCCGCGCGGCGGGTCGGCAGAGTGTCCCGAATGGGGATCCACCTGAATCGTCATCGTGCTGTCCGCGGGCCGCAGCCCCCGGCGCGTCGACGGCTCTGGGGTCGGCGCGAGGAAGACCCTTCAAGCATCGACGATGGGCACAACTCGTCATTGCGTCACCACCATGCCGCGCTCGAGGCGGTCTCCTCCACGACCTCTGTGGTCGCGGCGGGATTGAAGGGCGGGCCGATCGGCTGACCTCTGGTGATCCTCACCCTGAGGAGAGAATGTCCATTTTGCCCGTTGCGCGTAGTATGCCGGAAGTTCTATGCTCGGTGCGTGCCGCACGGAGCGGTGCGGAGTCGGTGCTTCGAGCCCGAGGGCGACGCAGTCGAGCAGGGGGATGGGATGCGCGGCACGAACGCACGTTCTGTGGTCACGGCGCTCATCGCGCCGCTGGCGCTGGTCCTCACGCTCGGGGGATGCGCTCCGGACCCTTCGACCGACGATCCCACCTCCGGCCCGACCTCGAGCGCAACGCCCACCGACGCGGGTTCGCCGAGCACCGCTGACGATTCGCCGGCGAGTCCCTCGGCGGCGCCGCCGCCCGACGATGACCCTACGTCGACGGTGACGCCGCCGGCCGACGAGGAGGTTGACGAACCCGGCACTGAGTGGCAGCCGCCGGCAGATCCCGCGGCGGAGGGACCGACGGCGGCCCCGGACCTGCCCGAGGTGCAGGGCACCTTGGACATGCCCATCGAGCTTCCCACGGACGTGGTCGTCTCCCTTGCCGACATCTCCACCACGACGGTGGAGGCCGAGACCCCGGGCGAATACGCCGGGGCCGCCGTCGTCGTGACCGTCCACGTCCTGAACGACTCCACGCAGGCGCAGGACGTCGGCTCAGCCGTCGTCTCCCTCGGTGCCGATGGCGGAGAGGTGGGTGTGCCCACCTGGTCCGCCCCGTACTCGCCGCTCGAAGGAGAGGTGGCTGCGGGGGAGACCGCCGAGGGCACCTACGTCTTCATGCTCGACCCCGCGAACGGTCGCTCGGTGACCGTCCGCGTGAACTACTCCGCCGGGGAGCCGCTCGCGGTCTTCGCCGGGCAGACCTCCTAGACAGCCGCCTTCGAGGCGTCGGAACCGGGGAACACGATGGTGCAGGCAATGCGTCGGTTGTCGAGAAGCGCGGGCAGGGTGCTCGCCCTCCTCCTGACGATCGCGGTCATCGGAGCGGGGCTCATGGTCCTCACCCGTCCCCGTGCAGAAGCGGATGAGGCTGCGCTGCCCTCCCCGCCTCCGCTGCTCCAGAGGGAGGAGAACGTCGTCACCTCGGACCCGATCCCGACAGTGCAGATCGACAACGGGTACGTCTGGTCCCAGGCCACCATCGGCACCACCGTGTACGCGGTAGGCGACTTCGACAACGCACGGGCACCGATGGCGAACCCGGGCACCCAGCTGACCGCGCGCTCGAACGTGCTCGCCTACGACATCGAGACCGGGGCGCTGCTCCCCTTCGCACCGCAGGTCAACGGGGTCGTCAAGGCAGTCGCCGCTTCCCCCGACGGCAGCCGGATCTACATCGGCGGCTCCTTCACCTCGGTCAACGGCCAGGCGCGATGGAACATGGCCGCGCTCGACGCGGCGACCGGCGAGCTGATCTCGAGCTTCAAGCCCGCCATCGGAGGGACTGGGGTCTATGCCCTGGTCGCCGATGGCTCGATGGTCTATGCAGGAGGGCTCTTCACTCAGGGCAACGGGACGCCGCGCAAGAATCTTGCAGCGTTCAACGCCGCCAACGGCGCCCTCATGCCCTGGGCGCCGGAGACGGACCTCCAGGTCGACGCCATGGTCGCCGATCCCGGGGGCGACAAGATCGTCGTCGGTGGCCGGTTCTCTCGCGTCAACGGCAACACGAGGATGCGCGGCGCGGCTGCAGTGGATCGCAGCACAGGCGCTGTGGACACCGACTGGGAACTGGTCCAGACGGTCAAGAACGGTGCGACGAACGGCAAGGCGGGCATCTTCTCGCTGGCCGCAGATGATTCCGCCGTCTACGGCACGGGCTGGGTCTACGCCGGAGTGACGATCGGCAACCTCGAGGGAACCTTCGCCGCGGAGGCCGATTCCGGAGACGTCCGATGGATCGCCGACTGCCTCGGTGACCACTACGGCGTCTACTCCACCGGAGAGACGGTCTACACCACGAGCCACACCCACGCCTGCTCGACGATGGGCCTCCATCCCGAACAGAGCCCCCGCGAGCATCGCTATGCCGAGGCCTACACCGCGGACGTGCGCGGCACCCTCGGCCGGAACCCGCACGCCGGCGGCACCTACCAGAACTGGGAGGGCACCCCGGCTCCCTCGGCGTACGCCTGGTACCCCGATTTCTACGTCGGCACCACGACCGGGATGGGGCAGGCCGGTCTCTCGATCACCGGGGTCGGCGACACGATCTCGATCGCCGGAGAGTTCCAAGGCGTGAACCAGGGGCGCTTCGAGGGCATCGTCCGCTTCTCCACCGATCCGCCGAACGGTGCGAAGGACGGGCCCCGTCTCAGCTCGAGCAATTGGCAGCCCTCCGCCTCCTCGGCCGCTCCGGGAAGGACCAGGATCTCCATCCCGGCCAACTGGGACCGCGACGACCTCACACTGACCTATGAGCTCCGGCGAGCCGGGAGCAGCGATCCCGTGGCGACGCTGACCAAGGACTCGACGTGGTGGAACCAGCCCACGGTGATCCTCGAGGACACCACGGCCGTCCCGGGCACCTCGCCCGCATACACCGTCGTGGCACGAGACGGTGACGGCAACAGTCGAACGAGCGCACCGGTCACGGTGACCGTGGCCGCGGGGACTGCAGCGGCGTACACGGACGCCGTGCTCGACGACGACCCGATCCTCTACTACCCGCTCGGCTCCACCTTGCAGGACTGGGCGGGGACCACCCCCGCGACGGCAGGCAGCGGCGTCTCGGCGGGTACTCCCGGCATCCCGAACTCCGACACCGGTCATTCCGAGCTCAGCGGCAGCTCGTCGGGCCGCATCTCCTCGAGCGCGCGCGTCGACGTCGGGACGGAGTTCTCCACCGAGCTGTGGTTCCGCACGACCACGGGTCAGGGTGGGAAGCTGCTCGGGTACGGGGATTCCGCTTCCGGAACTTCCGGCAGCTATGACCGCCACCTGTACATGCAGAACAACGGTCGTCTCGTGTTCGGGGTCTATCCCGGCGAGGTACGGACTGTCCAGAGCCCCGAGAGATACGACGACGGACAATGGCACCACGCGGTCGCCACGCTGAGCGCCGCGGGGCAGCAGCTGTACGTGGACGGAGAACTCGTCGCCTCCGACCCATCGACCTCCTCGGCCCAGGCGTACCGAGGGTACTGGCGGATCGGTGGTGACAGCCTCAGCGGCTGGCCGGACCGCCCGTCCTCCGACTTCTTCCGGGGGTCGGTCGACGAGGTCGCTGTCTACGATCGTGCTCTCACGTCGGCGCAGATCAGCGCCCACTACGCCGTCGGTGCCGGGATCGAGCCGCCCGAGGCCGATTTCGAGGTATCCACCGATGGTGCAGAGGTCGCGGTGGACGCCATCGGCTCTTCGGCCGCGGGTGACGCGACGATCGTTGAGTACCGCTGGGACTTCGGCGACGGCACCCCCACCGTCACCGGCGCGACGGCGTCCCACACCTACGAGGCCACGGGGACGTTCACTGTGACCCTCACCGTCCGGGACAGCAACGGACTGCTCGACTCCTTCTCCCGCGAGGTCCCGGTGCTCGGTCCGAATACTCCGCCGACGGCTGCCTTCTCAGTGGACGCGGCAGGCCTGAGCGTGACCGCGGACGGCGCCGCATCACATGATCCCGACGGGACCGTGGCCTCGTACGCGTGGGACTGGGGCGACGGCACCACCTCGACCGGCGCTGTCTCCTCCCATGCCTATGCGAGTGCCGGCGACTACACCATCACGCTCACTGTCACCGATGACCGCGACGCCGAGGCCGAGACCTCGCAGGTCCTCACCGTGACCCACGATGACCCCGTGGCACGGTTCTCGACCACCGCGAGCGGGCGCTCGATCACAGCGGACGCGGGCGAGTCGACGGCATCCGACGGCGCCTCGCTCGAGTACACCTGGGACTGGGGAGATTCGAGCACCTCGAGCGGTGCCGTCGGCACCCACGCCTATGCCGAAGACGGCGTCTACGAGATCACGCTGAACGTCACCGATTCCCTCGGCGCCACCGCGCAGACCTCGCAGTCCGTCACGGTGGCGGCTGAGGCCCTCGCCGCCTCCGACACCTTCTCCCGCACCGTGAGCAGCGGGTGGGGAGCAGCCGATGAAGGAGGGACATGGACCCCGGTGGGCGGCAGCGCTTCGGCGGGCTCCGTCGAAGACGGGGTCGGTCGGCTGACCTTCGCGCCCGGGAACGGTCAGAGCATGGTTCTCCCCGCGACATCCGTGGCGCAGAGCAGCACCGAGATGACGTACACGCTCGAAGGGGCGCCGTCCACCGGTGCTGTCTACGTCGGCACCGAAGCGCGGTACGTCAGCGGAAGCAGCTATCGCACCCTCGTCTGGCACCGTGCGGACGGTACCTCCTGGCTGCTCATCCAGCGCAACGGGGCGATCATCGCCTCGCAGCCCGGGGCGCCGGGCTCGTGGGAGGCGGGGAGCTCTTTCCACCTCCGTGCCGAGGTTGTCGGCGAGGCCGAGCCCAGCATTCGGATGAAGGTCTGGCCTGCTGGCTCCGCCGAACCTTCCGGCTGGCAGCTCGAGACCACCGATACCGCCGCTGAGGCCCTCACCGATGCCGGTGCCTCCGCGGTGTATGCCTACCGGGCCGGCTCGGGATCGGGCGCAGCCCCTGTCACGGTCGACGACTACCGACTTCGCGACCTCAGCGGTCCGCAGCCCCAGCCGCCCAACGAGGCTCCGGTCGCCTCGTTCACCAGCTCGATCTCCGGGAGGATGGTGACGGTCGACGGCAGCACGTCGACCGACGCCGACGGTTCGATCGTCACCTACGCGTGGACGTTCGGGGACGGCGAGACCGCCTCGGGAGTGACGGCGAACCATGAGTACGCCGCCGCCGGCTCGTACACCGTGACCCTCACCGTGACCGACGATGACGGGGAATCCCACACCGCGACCTCCACCGTGGTCGCGACCGACGAGGTGCATGCCGCGTCGGACACCTTCGAGCGCACGACGACCGCGGGCTGGGGCACGGCCGACGTCGGTGGCGCGTGGAGCGTCAGAGGTGGTGCTGCCAGCATGGCCGAGACGACAGATGGCGACGGGGTGCTGACGCTGCGGCCAGCGGATGGACTCAGCATGGTGCTGCCGGCCACGGACCTCGGTGACAGTTCCACCGCGGTCTCCTACACACTCACCGGTGCTCCATCCACGGGTGCTGCCTACGTCGGGATCGAGTCCCGGTTCGACGGCTCCAGCACCTATCGGTCGACGGTCTGGCACCGAGCCGACGGCACCGTCTGGCTGCTCGTCCAGCGCAATGGGGCTGTCATCGCCTCGCAGCCGTTGACGGGCCGCACCTGGGGTGCCGGGGACACCTTCCGCCTCCGCACGGAGGTGACCGGCGACAGCACGACGACGGTCCGCCTCAAGCTTTGGAGCGGCGGAGCGGTGGAGCCTCCCAGCTGGCAGCTGGAGGTGACGGATGACGAAAGTTCCGCTGAGACAGCTTCGGGGTCGGCGGGTCTCTACGCCTACAGGGCGGGAAGCGGAACGGGCCAGACGTCAGTTCGTTTCGACGATCTCGCGGTGAAGGCCGCCGGTTCCGACGATGTGAACATGCTTCGCTCGAGCCAGAACGAGGAGCCCGTCGGCAACGCTCCCGATCGCGAGGGCTCCGTGTCCGCGCCGACAGGAGGGCCCGACGGCGACGAGGACGAGCCGGTCGAGGAGACGGCCGATCCGGAGGGTGCCGATGTCGAGACCGACGCGGTTGCTCCCGAGAGCTCGGGGGCGGTGGCTCCGGACGACGGATCCGCGGAGGCGGCGGACGATGAGGAAGCCGCAGCCCCGGAGGACGAGGCTGATGGTGCGCTGGAGAGCGACGCAGATGTCGAGCCTGACGCTGACGCTGACGCTGACGCTGACGCTGACGCTGACGCTGACGCTGACGCTGAGGGGAAGGCTGACTCCGACTCCGACACCGTGGCTGAACCGGAGGCTGACGCCGAGGCCGATAGTGAGGCGGAGCGTGAGGAAGATGACGCTTCTGAGGAGGGCCACGCCGCAGACGACAGTGCGAGCGGTGACGACTTTGAGCGCGACGATGCTCCGACATGGGGTGGCAACGCGCGCGGTGATCAGTGGCTGATCGAGGGGGTCCCCTCCTCGGCGGCGACCATCGAAGACGGTGCCGGCCGAATTGCTCTCGAACCTGGCGATGAGGGCACAGCGCTGCTGGAGGGCACCGATATCGCAGACGGTATTTTCGAGGCGGAGTTCCGCGTCGAGGAGGGCGCAGAGCCCGCTGGCAGCGATGTCGGAATCGCCGCGAGGGCCTCGAAGCAGGGCGGGTACCACGTAGTCGCCCATGCCGATGTGGATGGAGCGATCACGCTGCGCCTGCTCGCCGAAGGCGAGGTTCTCGCCTCCCAGATGGTTGAGGGGCTGCACCTGGAAGCTGGGGTCGCGTACACGATGCGCCTGTCCGTGTCCGGCACGGAGCGGACGGGCGTGAACGCGATGCTCTGGAAGAGTGGAGAGGAGGAGCCTGATGAATGGCAGCTCACAGCCACAGTCGATGCTGAACAGCTCTCGAGCAGCGGCCGCACCGGTCTCGTTATCGGACGGAGTGATGAAGCACAGGCACCATCCGCCGTCTCGGTCGAACGGTTCGAGGCGGTGGCCTCCGCATAGGATCGGGTCATGACCATGGGTGCGCCGAGTGCGCTGTTGGCGCTCGGCGCACTGGCGTCGGCGGTGATCGGGCTGTTCGTGTTGCGGGCGATGCCCAGAACGGGATTCGTGCTGTGGACGTGCGTCGGCTTTCTCGTCCCGGTCTGGGTGGGGATAACGCTCGGCATCTTCTGGTCCGCGATCACGGTCCTGACTGTGGCGCTGATCGTCGTCAACGCGCGAATGGTGCCTCTCCTGCCGGTCGACGGCATGATGGCCGGTTTCGCCGCGTTGGTGCTCGGACTTCAACTGGCGGGCGGAGTGACCCTCGGTGACGCCGTCACGGCGATGCTCGAGTGGGTGATCCCGTACATCTGGGGCCGGATCGTCCTCGCTCGTGTCAGCACACGGTGGGTCACATCGGTCATCACCGCCTTGGCATGCATCGCTGCGGTCCTCGCGTTGATCGAATTCCTCACCTCGTACAACCCGTTCGTCCTCATCCCCGGATCGGAGCCGCTGTACTCCGCGTGGAACACCCTCCAAGAGCGCGGGGGCATCCTGCGGGCTGAGGGTGCCTTCGGGCATTCGATCGCACTCGGGGCCGTTCTCGCCATGTCGTCGGCTTTCGCTTTTGCCGCTCCGTGGCGGGTGGTCCCAAAAACCCTGGCCGTCGCACTGATCGTCGCGGGCACCGTGGTGACGTTCAGTCGCGCTGGTCTAATCACGCTCGTACTGACCGTGGTGCTCTCGATCGTTCTGCTTCCGGGGGTTTCCCGCAGGTTCCGGGTGATCGCGACCGTAGTCGGCGTGGCGGGAGCGGTCATCGCGTTGCCCGTGGTGGGTTCTGTGCTCGATTCTGCTGGCGATGAAGCGGCAGGAAGTGCGGGGTATCGCACCGACCTCCTGGTCCTGTTGGGGCAGGTCCACCTCTTCGGAAATCCCGGAGAATGGCAGACGCTGGTCACCGGGGACTTCTATCTCGGCTACTTCGCTCGATCGATCGACAACGCGCTCATGCTCTCCCTACTCAGATATGGCGCGGTTCCCGCCATCCTCGCTTTCGGCGTCATTGTCATCGCAGCTCTCCTGATCCTGCGCAGGGAGGGGAGAAGCCCGGCCGCCGTCGCCGTGGCGGGCCAGCTCCCGAGCCTTGTGGTCGTCGCTCTCATCACCCAATACGGTGCATTACTCTGGTTCTGTGTCGGTCTGGCGCTCGCATGGCGTGGGGGACGTCAAAGCGAAGGTGGCACCGTGTCGCCGGAGGCGGATCAGAGGGTAGTAATGGGAACTGTCAATCAGGCGACTCGCGGATTGTCAACTGATGTATCGCGGCGCGCCGGAGGAGGGGCATCATGAGTGAGCAGAAAACGTCGATGCGCTCGTTGCTCGCCGCCATACGGAAGTTTTGGTGGCTGGTAGCGGTCCTGGCGCTTGCCGGTGGGGCGGCGTCCTTCGCATACGCAGCGGCGCAGACACCTCTGTACCAGGCGACCTCGTCCCTCCACTTCGCGCTTGACCAGGGCGCCTCTGCCGTCGACCTGAACCAAGGATCCGCGTACACCCAGAGTCAGATGCTCTCCTACGCCCAGCTCGTGGAGGGGTCGCGTGTGCTGGAACCGGTGATCGACGAACTCGGCTTGGACACCACCCCGAGAGAGCTGGCCCGGTCGATCCAGGTGACGATCCCCCAGGACACGGTGACCCTGAAGATCACCGCGACGACAGAAGGTCCGGAGAGCTCGGCGGAGCTCGCCACCTCGATCAGTGAGCATCTCATCGACGAGGTCCAGGAGATCGCGCCCAGGAATCCCGAGGGCGGATCGACGATCACCGTGGTCGTCTACGATGACGCGGTCGCGCCGGAGCACCAGTCCTCTCCTGACAAGACGAAGGCTGCGGCACTTGGTCTGGGGGCAGGCGCTGCAGCCGGTATAGCGGCGGCGTTCCTCGTCGTCGCCGTGGACACCCGACTGCGCAACGAGGAGCAGCTTGCGAGCGCGACCGGTATTCCCGTGCTGGGTGCTGTCTCGCGATCCCCACTGCTCGCGCACCGTTCGATCGCAACGATCCAGCAGCGACTCAGTCGTACCACGGAGGAGTTCCTCCGCATCCGTTCCGCGCTTACCTATGTGAATGTCGCCTCTGAGGTGAAGGTTCTCCTGATCACTGCATGCAAGCCTGGCGAAGGCAAGTCGACGATCTCCGTCAACCTGGCGATGGCGCTGGCGAGCGAGGAGGACTCCGTGCTACTTATCGATGCAGATCTGCGCCGACCGCGTGCTCACGAGTATGCGGGGGTTGACGGCGCTGTGGGACTCACGAACGTGCTCTCGGGGGAGGTTGATCTCGATGTGGCGACATACCGGTTCCCGGGGACCGCTCTGGACCTGCTGCCCGCTGGGACGATTCCTCCCAACCCGGCGGAGCTGCTGACCTCAGCAGCCATGAAAGATCTGGTCACTGAGATGTCCCGCAGGTATCGGTACGTCATCCTCGACACGCCGCCGGTGCTGAGCGTGGCCGATGCGAATCTCCTCAGCCCGCTGGCCGATGGCACCATCATCACCGTCGATGCGCAGAAGACTCGACGGGCGTCCCTCGCGCAGACCACGAAGATCCTCACCGGCGGCGGCGCGCGGATCCTCGGAACAGTGCTCAACCGGACGCGGCCGGTGCGGGACCGAGACGGGTACTACTCGGAGACTCGTGGGTGATCTCCCATCTCAGCGGTTCCTCTCGGGGGCGCAGCGTCTTCGCGCGACGCATGGCTGCGGGTGGGTAGCAAGAGAGCGACCAGCGACTCCGCGGCTGAAGTGGCCCTCTCGGGCGGCTGGAACAGCCAGCAGATCGGCTGAGTCGTCTTCCAGCGCGAGAGCAGGGTCCCGACGAGCAGCGATACGAAGAGATTGACCGATGCCAGCAAGATGGCGCTGGAGTCTCCCAGGGGTGAAAACGAAATCAGTGCCATCGCCGGAAAGTGGCTCACATAGAAGATGAGCGATGAACGTCCCAGGAACTCGAGGCATCGTCGCGGGGCGCTCGGTCGGGAGCCGGCGGAGTAGATGCCGATCAGCACAAGAGAGCCGGCGATGCTGAGGGGCGCGCCCCAGATCAGGAATTGGAGCTGCTCGGGGAAGAGGACCGAAGCTGCGCCGAAGCCGACCGCGGGGATGGTGAGGAGGGCGACGGTGCGGGGCCGTGCGAAGCGTTGGATCGTCTCCGGATGCATTGCGAGCCAATGTCCGGCGAAGAAGAAGATTGCGAAGTATGCCATCCGCTGCTCCATGGAATCGGCTGGGAGCAGGGCCCCTGTCGCTGTCGCGAGTACTACGGGAGCCCAGGCCGGCAGTCGTCGCAACAGAGGCGCCGCAGCGAAATACACGGCGATGAAGAACAGGAACCATAGATAGCTTGTCGCGTACCAGGCCCGCCAATGCCACCAGGGGAGCCCGGGTTGTTCAAGAAAAGTGAGCTTCGCGATCAGCGCCCACACGAGGTACGGCCAGACCACCATGGCGAACTTGCCTGCGAGATATCGCGGGAGAGGTTTGCGCATGGACCGCGCGAGAAGCATTCCCGACAGCAGCATGAGGGTCGGCATCCGGAAGGGGAGGAAGAAGGCGTTTGCGGAGCGGATGAACTCCGGCATCGGCATCCCGAAGAAGTCCGGGACGGCACTGGCATGCCAGAGCAGCAATAGGAGAATCGCGGTCCCACGAACCTCGTCCATCCAGGTCATGCGAGCTTGAGCTGTCAGTACCGTCATTCGCGGCATCGGTAGTCCGTCTTCGAAGGGGTGTGGCCGAGCTGTGCCGCGGAGCGTCGCGGTCCTGAGGGTGGCGACACCCGCCGGAAGGCAAGCTCGACGAGAATGCTACCAAAGTGGACAATTCGCCAGGGTGTCGCCCTCTCCTGCCGCGGCACGTCGCCTTGTCTGCCGGGCGGGGCGACGGTGTGAGTACGGGTCGCACGACCCTGCGGTGTGAATGCTTGTCGTCAGGCGGGGCGCCGACGCTTGACGAGCACTGCGACCTCGCGGAGATCCCGAGCGTCCGCACGTATCGCGGGATGGAGGCCGAGGAGCCCGAGAACTGCGGCGATCGCTGCGGCGCACACCGCGAGCGCTCCGACGGCGGGGAGCGAGGGGAGGAGCGTGATCGTCGCTCGCGCCGCGCCGAAGGCGAAGAGGGAGACGAGGATGATGCGCGCCGCGCCCCCATACAGCGATCGCACCGGGACGGCGGTGACCCTGGAGAGCCACCACAGGGAGAGCGGCCAGGTGACCCATGGTGCGATCGCCACACCAGCTGCGACGCCGACCACGCCCCACCGGGCTCCGATGAGGACGCCGGCGACTGGGACGATGGCAGTCGCGGCCGTGAACCGCAGGAGGGAGCTGCTCAGTCCGCGCACCACGTAGACCCAGTAGCCGACGAAGGCAAGATTGCGGGCGATCCCTGCGAGGGCGAAGAACTGGAGGAGGGGCACAGTGGCGAGCCACTGCTCACCGAGCATGATCTCGACGATTGGTTCGGCAGCGGCCGCCACGAAGACCATGGCGAGCGCGATCGGGTAGCCGAGCGCAAGCTGTCCTCGCGCGAGGTATGCGGCGAAGCGTGGTTGGTCGTCCTGGAGCCGGGTCAGAACGGGCACAGCGACGGAGGTCACCGGGGACTGCACCTGGCTGAGCGGCGTGACCACCAGTTGGTACGCCCGGTTGTAGAGGCCCAGCGGGGTGGCCCCGTGGGCGAAACCCACCACGGCGGTGTCCAGGCGATTGGTCGCGTAGTTCACGAGTTGGGTGAGGACGAGGTTGCCCCCGAATGCGAGGAACGATCGCACCGAGACATCGCGCCGAGGCAGTCCTGGCATCATCCGTGCGCCGAGGGCGGCGCCCAGGAGCAGGACGAGCGCCTGCGTGAGGTGCTGCACGACGAGGGCCCAGTACCCCCAGCCGAACAGCGCGGCCGCGAGGGCCGCGATGAATGCTGCCGCCGGGGCGAGCACGTCGACGGTGGCGAGCCATCGGAATCGCAGTGCGCGGACGAGGAGCGCGCGGAACTGGGTGGTGAGGCCGTTGAGCAGGAAGACCGCGGCCATCGCGCGTGCGATGCCGACAACCTCCCCCTGGCCGAAGGCGCTGGCCAGGGGGCCGGCCAACAGGAATAGCCCGGTCCCGAGAACGAGCCCGATACCGGAGTTGATCCAGAAGAGGTTCGAGCTCTGTGCGTGGGAGAGCTCCGGAGCTCGCACCGCAGCGGACGACAGCCCGAAGTCACGGAAGATCTCCCCGATGCCGATGATCACGACGACGACCGCGACGAGGCCATAGTCATGAGGGCTCAGGAGCCGCGCCAGCACGACCAGGCTGGCGAACTGGAGCAGAACGCGCATCCCCTGGCCGGTCAGCATGACCAATGCGCCGCGGGCAGCCGAGGCTCCGAGCCCACCGCCGGGGCCGCCGTCTCGCTGTGGGGGGCTCACCGTCGGATTCGACGCGGTCATCCCTTGTTCCACCCGGTACCAGGGGAGCGCCCCGAAACTGCCGAGGCGATCCTCTGGCGATACACCGAGGGAGAATGGCGCCGCAGCGCGCGGTCACGGCTGGACGGCAGGTCGTTGACGATGAACGGCCACAGGTCGGCGATCTCTGCCAGGGCGTCTGCGATCGCCTTCGCATCATCGGGCGGGATCAGACGGCTGGTGGCATAGCCGCCAGCGGCTTCCCGAAGCCCGCTGGAGTCGCTGGCGATGACAGGACGCTGGGCGAGGATGCCTTCTACCGCGGTGTTCCCGAAGGGCTCGTCCATCCGAGAGGGGACCAGGAGGATGTCGGACTCAGCGAGGAAGGGCCAGATCTCGGTGTGGAATCCCGCGAAGTCGACCTCGAAGTCGCCGTCGGCAGCCTGCTCACGCAGCTGCTCCTCGTACCATTCGTATCCGGTGAACGCGGTCCCGAGCAGTGTCACCTTGACCTGGCGTCCGCGCCTCTGGAGGAGATCGGCGGCCTCGAGAACGAGGTCCACGCCCTTGCGGGGGGAGAGGCGGCCCATGTACAGCAGCCGCAGCGCACCTTCGAGGGGCTCGCGCGGAGGGGTCGAATGAGGTGGCGATGCTACGCCGTTGTAGACGATCTCGGAGCGTCGAATCAGTGCTGGGAGGGCCCACCGGATGGTCTCCTGGCTGAACCTGCTGTTGACCAGCACGCGCTGGGATGCCAGGTGGGGGAGGTAGAGGAGTCGGTTGATCCAGCGGTTGCCGGACCTCTCGGCCTCATGGACGTGACTGATCGACCGGGCGCCGCGAAGCCGGGCCAGAAGGGGCCACTGCGGAATGATGATGGTCGAGACGTAGACGGCCGCCGGACGTCGTCGGCTGAGCATCCTCCAGGCGGCGATCGCCCCGAAGAGGGCGGTGCGCAGCAGCATCGGCCATCCATGTGGCTTCAGCAGCTGTTTGCGCAGAACGAACATCGGCACGATGTCCACCGGGGCGCCCATGGCTTTCAGCTCAGCGACGAGCGGCCCGTCAGAAGGCAGTGCGACGGTGACATGGAGGCCGGCCTCGAGCAGTCCCTCGACGCTCTCCAGGAGCATCCGGTCTGAGCCGAACAGCTCGGCCCCCGGGTGCACGACCAGTACGGACTTCGGGTCCCGGCTCATGCCGTCCACTCGTCCTCTCGCCGTCGGGCGCGCCGCGCCGTGCGGTGGATCGAGTCGCCGGCGGCGAGTCGCAGCGCCAGGTCCTCGTACGCGGAGGCGACGTCGTCCCAGTCGAAACGCCGACCGACCTGCTCGCGGCCTTCCTGGCCGAGCGCGGCAGTCGTGCTCGGCTCCTCCTCGGCCTCGGTGAACAGGGCGCTGATGTCCTCCGCGGACGTGAAGAACCAGCCGCGGTCCTCGAGCACCTCGCGGTTGAAGACGACGTCGAAGGCGATCACCGGGGTGCCCGCCCCGAGGGCGCGGAGCAGGGAGGGGTTGGTCCCGCCCACGCAGTGGCCGTGCACGTACGTGAGGGCGTGGGTGTAGAGGGCATCGAGCAGGTCCTGGTCGTAGATCGCACCCAGCAGCCGGATCCGCGGGTCGCCCGCGGCCGCCTCCCGGATCGCCTGGGTGTAGGCGGCGCTGTACGGGGCGGCGCCGACGACGACGAGCGGTGCCGAGGCGTCGCTGCGCCGATACCCTTCGACGATCTCCAGCACGTGGTTCTCCGGCTCGAACCGCGCTACCACCAGGTGGTAACCGCCTGGTTCGAGCCCGGCGGCGCGCACCCCCTGCTCGGGGGTGTGCTCGAGGAGCGGGGCGCCGTAGCGGATGAGCTCCGTGGGCACGCCGAACTGATGGCGGTAGTAGTCGGCGATGCCGGGCGCATCGGCGATCAGCGCATCGCCCTGCCGCACTCCGAGCTGCTCCGCCCACCGGTAGTACGCCCGACCGCGGCCGCCCCACTTCGCACGCTTCCACTCCAGCCCGTCCATGTGCAGGGCGGTGGGCACCCGCGCGGTGCGCAGGAGGCGCAGGAACGGTGCGTTCGCGGCGTTGAAGAGGAAGGCGACATCCGGTCGGCGACGCAGCAGATGGAGGCTCGACAGGGCGCTGTGGCTCAACGTCTCGAGCTGCTTCAGGGGGAGGGCGGGCAGGTGCACGACCTCCATCCCGAGGTGCTCGCGACGGCGGTCCGAGGAATTGCGCGTGTAGACCACCACCCGGTGGCCGTCGGCGGCGAGTCGCCGCCCGACCTCCTCGACGGCCGTCTCGAAGCCGCCATATGCTGCGGGCACCCCTCGCGTGCCGACCATCGCGATCGTGAGCTGCCGGGTCGGCGTGGAGGAGGAGGTCGACGGCGCGGGCCGCGACTCCTCCGACGAGGGCGAAATGTCCGTTTTGGGCAGCATTCTCCAAATCTAGGCCCCTTCGGCCCTCAGGTCCAGTGCGCGTGTCCAGGAACTCTGTGTTCGGCGCGGGACCGGGCGACGACGGACCATCAGCGAAACCCTGCCCACCCCCGTCACCTACCATTCCCCTCATGGCCGAGGAGCGACTGCGCGACCGTGCCGCCGGTGGCACGCCGCGCGGATGGTCGGTGCGCATCCGCGTGCTCACCACGGTGCTGGCCTTCATGACGGTGGGCCTGGCCGTGACGGGCGTGCTCACCTACGCCGCCCAGTTCCGCGCCCTCGACCAGCGGATCGATGCGGAGCTGTGGCAGGAGTTCGACGAGCTCGAGCTGCTCGCCGTGGCCACCGAGGAGGACGGATCCCCGGTGCACACCACCGTGGACAGCGTGCTGGTCCATGCCACGGACTCCGCCGCCCCCTCGGACTACGAGTCCGTGATCACCCTCCTGGACGGGACGCCGAAGTACCAGCCGCGCCAGCAGAAGTTCGGGCTGCTGCCCCGGCCCGCGAAGGATGCCACCGCCGAGGAGGCCGCGCAGATCGATGCGGAGTCCGATCGCGTGCTGCACGAGATCCTCGCGGTGCACGAGCCGGGCAGCGCGCTCATCGTCTCGATGGAGGCGCAGGGCCGGGACCTGCGCGTGCTCGTCGCCTCGGTGACGGTCGAGGGTGATCCCACCGAGGGGGTCTTCGTGGTGGCCAGCGACATCGGCGCCCAGCAGCGCAGCCTGTGGCAGAGCGTCCTGACCTTCGCGGTGCTGTCGGTGCTGACCCTGCTGGTCGCCGGCTGGGTGGGCTACGCGATCATCGGCCGGCTGCTGCGCCCGCTGGAGGATCTGCGCGCCGCGACCGAGCAGATCACCGTGGACGACCTCGAGTACCGGGTGCCCGTGCCGGAGGAGCGCGACGACATCAGCGCCCTCGCCCGCAACTTCAACCGCATGCTCAGCCGCATCCAGGCGGGCTTCGCCGAGCAGCGCCGATTCATGAGCGACGTGGGCCATGAGCTGCGCACCCCGCTCACGATCGTGCGCGGCACCCTGGAGACCACCGACGTCGAGGACGTCGCAGACGTGCAGGAGTCCCGGGAGATCGCGCTCGAGGAGCTCGAGCGGATGGGCCGCGTCGTCGGAGACCTCTCCGAGCTGGCCGCCTCGACACGGCCCGACTACGTGCGGCCCCGGCCGCTGGACCTGCAGGCCTTCGCCCGCTCCGCCTTCGCCCGCATCGAGCACATCGCCGAGCGCGACTGGCTCCTCGAGCGCACGGCCGACGTGGTCGCCGACGCGGACGAGCAGCGCCTCGCCCAGGCGGTCGTGCAGCTGGCCGCCAACGCGGTGCGCTACAGCGAGGAGGGCAGCCGTATCCGCATGGCGGTGGACTGCGTCCCGGGGCTCGACGGGCCGGAGATCCGCGTGAGCGTGCAGGACGAGGGCGTCGGCATCGCCCCCGAGGACCAGCAGCGCATCTTCGAGCGCTTCGCCCGCGTGGACGGCGCCGCCGGCAGCGGCACCGGCCTCGGCCTGCCGATCGTGCAGGCGATCGCGGAGGGGCACGGCGGGAGCGTGCACCTGGACTCCGCCCCCGGCCGCGGCTCGACCTTCACGATCGTGTTCCCCCAGTTCAGGGACCGAGGGCCCGGCGATGTCGAGGCGGGAGCAGGAGACCGCTCAGGAGATACTGGAGCGCGGGGCAGCAGCCCTGCCGAGGGCGAGGACACCGCAGCTCGAGGCACCACCGCTCGAGGGAAGGACGACGGATGAGGATCCTCATCGCCGAGGACGAGGCGCGCATCGCCCGGTTCATGGAGCGGGGGCTGAAGGCCAACGGCTTCGCCACCACCGTGGTGGAGGACGGCATCTCCGCCCTCGACCTCGCCTCCGCCGGGGACGTGGACCTGCTGATCCTGGACGTGGGGCTGCCGCGCATGGACGGCTTCCAGGTGCTCAAGGCGCTGCGCGGCATGGACGTGCAGATCCCGATCCTCATGGTCACCGCGCGCACCGGCGTGGACGACACCGTCCAGGGCCTCGAGGACGGCGCCAACGACTACATCGCCAAGCCCTTCCGCTTCGAGGAGCTGCTGGCCCGGGTGAAGCTGCGGGCCCGCGAGGCCGCCTCCGGGCCCGGCAGCGTCAGCGCGGACGTGCTCGAGCTCGGCGATCTCTCCCTCGACCTGCGCACCCGCATCGCGAGCTGCACCGCCGAGGGGCAGCAGCGCTCCGTGGAGCTCTCCTCGCGCGAGTTCACGATGGCGCGGGTGTTCCTCGAGAACCCGAACCAGGTGCTCACCCGCGATCTGCTGCTGTCCAAGGTGTGGGGCTACGACTACGACGGCGCCTCGAACGTGGTGGACGTGTACGTGGGCTACTTGCGGGGCAAGCTCGGCGCCCCGCGCCTGGTCACCGTGCGCGGAGCCGGGTACAAGCTCGTGGACCCGGCGGGCTGAGGCGCAGATGAGAGGACTCTCATCCGGCGTTCACCCCGATCTCATCGCCGGTGGCGACCATGCCTGACATGAAGACTCTGCGGTCCCTGGGGATCATCGTGGCGATCGCGCTCGTCGCGATCGGCGTCGCGGTGCTGCCCTCGGGGGAGGACGCCCCGCGCGCCCGGCCCGGCATCTCGGTGGGCGCGGCGGCAGACGGCGCCGCCCCGGGATCGGAGTCGATGGGCGTTTCCGACGGCTCCGTCCCGCTGCCCTCGGCGAAGGCCTCCGAGCAGTCCGCGGGCGGCGTCCACTCCGATGCCGGCGTGGGCTCCATGGAGGCCGAGGCCTCGCCGGAGCCGTCCGGCGAGCCGTCGCCCGCCCGCGAGCAGTCGGGCTCGAGCAGCTCCGCGGGGGACCAGAGCACCGCGCCCTCGGACTCCTCGTCCTCGCGCCCCGGGCAGAGCACCCGGCCCCCGGGCGTGTGCGAATGGGACGACGGCGAGCTCGAGTGCGACGACGAGGACGACCACGATCACGACGACGACGATGATGACGACGAC
>DHCMJ07802__coassemble_86_pt1 | contig 28804 bp, 21 predicted proteins | sample DHCMJ07802__metabat2_high_PE_028 | metagenome-assembled genome bin DHCMJ07802
TGCGGGGGGTCGACGCGATGGTGAACGACGCGACCGCGATGCCGGACTGCGTGAAACGCAGCTCGGGGTCGGCGGTCAGGTTGCCGATCACCGTGATGACGGTGTCATTCGCCATGGGGGCTCCTCTGCTCCGGGATGGGGTGGGGTGGTGCGGGGGTCAGCGGCAGCTGGTCAGTCGGCGTCGAGACGCATGACCTTGGTGCGCATGACCGACTCGTTGAGCCCGAGCTGACGGTCCAGCTCCTGCGCGGTCGACGACTTCGCGGTGAAGTGCAGGACGATGTAGATGCCCTCGGTCTTCTTGTCGATCTCGTAGGCGAACTTCCGCTTGCCCCAGACGTCGACGTTGTCGATGGTGCCGCCCTCGGTCGGGATGACCTGGACGAGCTTCTCGAAGGTTCCGGTGACGGTCCGCTCATCGACGGACGGGTCGAGGATCACGACCATTTCGTACTTGCGCATGTTCTGGTACCCACCTCCTGTGGTCTCTGCGGCCACGGTCTCTCCGTGGCAGGAGGGTTCATGCCACCCGCACGGGCATCGGCGATGCACGTCACGGACCGGCTCAGCCTACCGGGGCGCCGGGGCGGGGGCCAGAGGGCCGAGGGCGGGTGCGCGGCGCATCACAGGTGCGGGCCGCGCGGGCGGCGCCTCAGCCCTTCGACGACCGGCCCATCGCCCGTCGGACCCGGGCGTACCAGCCGCCGGTGCTGCGCGCGGTGCCGAGACCGCCGCCGCCGACCGCGCCGGCGGTGCGGCCCTGGAGCCGGGTGCCGCAGCGGTCGCAGAGCTTGCGGCCGGTGATGGAGGTGTACACCTTGCCGCGGATCTTCCTGCTGCACTGTTCGCATCGCATGTCTCGATGGTGCCATCCGGGCCGACGACGCACGACCGATCGGTCCGATCCGCGCCCCGCCGCACCTCTAGTGTGGGCCGATGACCAGCACCGATGAGGGCACTGCCCTGCGCCGCACCGTCACCACCACGGGCCTGTTCCTGTTCATCCTCGGGGATGTGCTCGGGGCCGGCGTGTACGTGCTGGCCGGGGAGATCGCCGGGATCGCGGGCGGGGCCCTGTGGGTGCCGCTCGTGGTGGCGCTCGTGCTGGCCCTGCTCACCGCCGGCTCCTATGCGGAGCTGGCCACCAAGTACCCGCGGGCCGGCGGCTCCTCCCACTACGCGACCCGCGCCTTCGGCCCCTTCGCCGGCTTCCTCGTCGGGTTCTGCATGCTCTCGGCCGGCATCGTCTCGGTGGGCACGCTCGCGCTCGGCTTCGCCGGCGACTACCTCGGAGCCTTCGTCAGCCTGCCGACGGCGCTGGTGGTGCTGGTCTTCCTCGGTCTGCTGGCGGCGCTGAACATGCGCGGCATCTCGGAGTCGCTCGGGGCGAACCGGGTGGCGACCCTCATCGAGGTGGGCGGGCTGCTGCTGGTGATCGCGCTGGGCACGATCGTCATCGTGCGCGGCGACGGGGACCTCGGGCGGCTCACCGAGCTGGGCACCCCGGAGAACGGCCCGGTCGCGGCGGTGCTGGCGGGCACGGTCCTCGCCTTCTACTCGTACGTGGGGTTCGAGACCAGCGTGAACATCGCCGAGGAGACGAAGGATCCCTCCCGCTCCTATCCGCGGGCGCTGTTCGGGGCGCTGCTGGTCACCGGGGTGGTCTACGCCCTGATCGGCGTGGTCGCCTCCGCCGTGGTGCCGACGGACGAGCTCGCCGGCTCCTCCGCCCCGCTCGCGCTCGTGATCGAGGCGGCGGGCATCGTGCCCCCGGTGGTGTTCAGCGTGATCGCGCTGGTCGCCGTCGCGAACGGAGCGCTGCTGACCGGGATCATGAGCTCGCGCCTCGCCTACGGGATGGCGACCGACGGTCTGCTGCCGCGCGGGCTCGCCCGGGTCCTGCCCGGGCGCCGCACGCCGTGGGTCGCGATCGTGGTGACCACGGCGCTGTCGATCCTCCTCGCCCTCACCGGCACCATCGACGTGCTCGCCGGCACCATGGTGCTGCTCCTGCTGGTCGTCTTCCTCGCGGTCAACGGGGCCGTGCTGGTGCTGCGCCGCGACCGCCCCGCGCACCCGCACTTCCGGGTGCCCCTCGTGCTGCCGATCGGGGGCCTGGTCTCGTGCGTGCTGCTGATGACCCAGGTCGAGTGGGCGGTATGGCGGCTCGGCCTGCCGTTCCTCGCGGTGGCGGCGCTGCTCGCCGGCGTCGCCGCGTGGCGGCGCCGGCGCGCCTGAGCGCTCACGCCCGGGCGGGGAACCGCTCCCAGACCCGGTGCGCGGCCAGCAGCTCGGTGATGCCGTCCAGCACCTCGAGGCCGTCGTCGCCGACGACGAGGCCTGCGCCGCCCGGGACGGTGCGGGCCTCGAGCGCCTCCCGGCCCGGCCCCCAGGCTCCGATCGCCTTCGCATGGTGCCAGCACTCGTCGATGAGCGTGCCTGCCCTCGGCTCCAGCCCATCGGCGCTCGAGGGGCGGGAGTCGGGGGCGAGCCGCGGAGCGCCGGCGAGCAGCAGCGCGTCGAGCTCGACGGAGGCGGCGGTGGCGAAGGTGCGGCCCACCGGCACCCCGGCCACCTCACCGCCGCGCGGCGCGATGACCACGGGTGTCATCGACGCGGCGGCGATCGCCTCGTGCAGGTCGAGCAGACCGCTGTTGTCGGCCTCCGGATCCACGAGGATGCCGATCGTCCGCCCGTCGACGGGCCAGGCACCGCCGAGCTGGGACAGCGGGGCGCTGAAGGGGACCTGGCCGGCGGGATCCTCGGCGGCGACGGTCGACTCGGGGGCGGGCATGCCGAGCGCCTCGGCGACCCGGGCGCAGAGCCGGCCGTCGATGTTCGCCAGGCACTGCAGCTGCCGCTGGCGGATGGTGGCCTCGTAGCACTTGCCCAGCTCGAAGGAGTAGGCGTCGACGATGTGGTCCTGCTCGACCGGCGTCATGCTGCGCCAGAACAGCCGGGCCTGGCTGTAGTGGTCCTCGAAGGTGGCCGAGAGCGCCCGCTCCTTGATCCCCTCCGGCACCCGCACCGGCAGGTCCGTCACGGCGCCGTCCTGCTCCCCGGCGGTGAACGGGCAGCCGCCGTCCAGGGAGTTCGGGCGGTAGGGCGCGACCCCGGCATGGTCGCCCTGCTGGCCGTAGCCGTCGCGGAGCATGTCGTTGACGGGGGCGTGGGCCCGGTTGATCGGCAGCTGTGCGAAGTTCGGCCCGCCCAGCCGGGTGAGCTGTGTGTCCACGTAGGAGAACAGCCGCACCTGCAGCAGCGGGTCGTCGGTGACGTCGATGCCGGGCACCAGGTGGCCGGGGTTGAAGGCCACCTGCTCGGTCTCGGCGAAGTAGTTCGAGGGGTTGCGGTCCAGGGTGAGGCGCCCGACCGGCTGCACCGGTGCGAGCTCCTCGGGCACGAACTTGGTGGGGTCCAGCAGGTCGATGCCCTCGAAGGTCTGCGCCTCGGTGTCGGGGAACACCTGGATCCCCAGCTCCCATGAGGGATGGGCGCCGGACTCGATCGCGTCGGAGAGGTCCCGGCGGTGGAAATCCGGATCCGCTCCGCCGAGGAGCTGCGCCTCCTCCCAGGTCAGGGAGTGCACCCCGAGGGCCGGCTTCCAGTGGAACTTCACCAGCGAGGTCTCCCCGGCGGCGTTGGTGAGCCGGAAGGTGTGGATGCCGAAGCCCTCCATCATCCGGTAGGAGCGGGGGATGCCGCGGTCCCCCATGAACCACAGCGTGTGGTGCTGCGCCTCGGTGTGCAGGGAGACGAAGTCCCAGAACGTGTCGTGCGCGCTCTGGGCCTGTGGGATCTCCCGGTCGGGATGCGGTTTGGCGGCGTGGACGACGTCCGGGAACTTGATGCCGTCCTGGATGAAGAACACCGGGATGTTGTTGGCGACCAGATCGAAGGTGCCCTCCTCGGTGTAGAACTTCGTGGCGAAGCCGCGGGTGTCGCGCGCGGTGTCCATCGAGCCGCGGGAGCCGACCACGGTGGAGAAGCGCGTGAACACCTCGGTGCGCCGCCCCTGGGCGAGGAACGCGGCCCGGCACACCGGCTCCGCCGTGCCGTACCCCTCGAAGACGCCGTGAGCGGCGGCGCCGCGGGCGTGCACCACACGCTCCGGGATGCGTTCGTGGTCGAAGTGGGTGATCTTCTCGCGCAGGTGATGGTCCTGCAGCAGCACCGGACCGCGGGCACCGGCCTTGAGGGAGTGGTCCGTATCGCGCAGACGCGCCCCCTGCGAGGTGGTGAGATGCGCTCCCTGCTGGGCGTTCGTGGAGCGGTCCGGGCTGGGATCCGCACCGGTGGGGGTGCGGGGCTGGACGCCCTGCTGGTCGGGCTTCGGAGGCAGCGGGCCGGTGGGGCGGGCGGGCTCCTCGAGGGAGGGCGGGGCGCTGCCGGGCCGGCCGGGCGCGGGCGTGGGGGTGTTCTTCGCGGATGTCATGACGGGCTCCTCCTCGAGCGGCACGCACTGGTCCTGCCTGACCGCTCTCACGCTAGGCCTCGCGCGCGCCCGGCGACAGGCCCGGCAGCTCCCGCGCAGGGGAACGGGAGAGACCGAACGGTCCGTCCGCACCGCGTGATCGGTCCGTTCCGTGGCGGACCGCGTGCCAGGTGCTTACCGTGGGGACGCATCGAGGCGTGAGGAGGCGACATTGACGACCGACCCGATACCGCGGTCTGCGTGCTGGTGCTCAGCGATCCCGGGCAGTGCACCATGCGGGCCCAGGCCGTCAAGGAGCGGTTCGAGGAGGAGCTCGCGGGGGTGTTCGGCAGTGCGACGGTGCAGGTGCGGCCCGAATTCTTCGGGGTCAGCGACACCCACACCCTCGACTTCACCCCGATCCAGACGCTGCGCAACGACTACGAGCGGGTGGACGCGGTGCTGATCCTCACCGAGATGCCCCGCCTGTCCCAGGGGCGGCCGGAGATCGCGAAGATCTTCCCGCAGGAGGGGGCGGCGGCGCTGTCGCATCCCACGCTCGGCGTGCTCGCCGGGAAGAAGCGCCTGGTGAACCTGTTCATGTCCTGCGTGCTGCGGCTCGTGGACGGCGCTCCCGTCCAGGAGCGGGAGCGCTACGAGCTGCCCTGGAACCGATGGACGGAGCCGGAGGACGGCAACCCGGGGTACCTGCACTCGCATCCCCTCACCGGCATGCCCCGCACGGTGCTCGGCATGGTGGCGACCAACGCGCCGTGGCGCACCGTCCCGCAGCTGTCCACGGCGATGGCCGCCGCTGCGGCGGCCGGTGCCTTCGGCATCTTCTACAACTCGATCTGGCAGATGTCCGCGGCGCTGCCCACCCCGCGCCTGCTGCTCATCGGGCTGCTCGCCATCACGCTGATGGTGCTGTGGCTGCTGCTGAGCAACCGGCTCTGGGAGCGGGCGGGACACACCGCGGCCGCCGAGGTGTTCGTCTACTACAACCTCTCCACCCTGCTCACGCTGTTCCTGTGCGTGCTGGGCCTCTACCTCGCGCTGTTCGTGGTGATCCTCGCGGCGAGCCTGGTGGTGATCGACCCGGATTTCATGGCCGAGATCATGGAGGAGCCGGTGGGGTTCAGCAATTACGTGGACATCGCCTGGCTGAGCGCGGCGATGGGTGTGGTCGCGGGCGGGCTGGGCACCAGCTTCGACGAATCCACCGACCTGCGCCAGCTGACGCAGGGCCGCCGCGAGATGCAGCGCCGCCCCGACCACGGTCCGAAGCGCCGCTGACCCGGGCTGGGCCGGACCGACCGGTCGCACTGTGAGGGCCCGCCGGCGCATCGCCGAGCGAGCATGGCGGTCTCCTCCCGGGACGCGTGGTCGGCGCTGGTCGCGCCGGCTCGCACCGCCCCTGCTCGAAGGCTAGGACCGCGGGTCGCCCTCCACCATGGGGCGGTCCGGTCGGTCCGCCGGCGGCGCGCCCGAGGCTTCGGAGTCGCTGGAGTCGTCGGACTCGCCGCCGCCCTGCTCCTCGTTCGTGTCCTCGGCGCCCTCACCCTCGTCGCTCTCGCCCTCGGGGTCCTCCGGCGGGGATTCCTCCTCGCTCGGCTCGTCGCTCGGCTCGTCCGAGGGCTCCTCGCTGTCGTCCTCGCTGGGCTCCTCCTCCGAGGGCTCCTCCTCGCTCGGCTCCTCCGAGGGCTCCTCGCTCGGCTCCTCCGAGGGCTCCTCGCTCGGCTCGTCGGAGGGTTCCTCGCTGGGCTCCTCGGAGGGCTTGGGCTCCGTGGTCGGCGGCGGGGGCGGCGGCGTGTAGCTGCGCTCGCGGGTCTCGTTGTCCAGCCGCACCTGGCCCGGGAAGTCGAGCACCTCCTTCCCCTCGAGGGAGGCGGACATGATGTCGCCCCAGATGTCGGTGGGGTGGGAGCCGCCGGTGATGTTCTGGACCCCGCCGAAGGAGCTCAGGGTCTGCTCGGAGCCGTCCTCGCCGGGCTGGAACATGCCCACGGCGGTGACCAGCTGCGGGGTGAAGCCCACGAACCAGGCGGAGCGGAACTTCTCGGAGGTGCCGGTCTTGCCGGCCACCGGCCGGCCGTCCATGGCGGTGCGCAGGCTGCGGGCGGAGCCCTCCGTCGGCGGGCCCTGGAGCGCGACGGTCGCGTTGATGGCGACCTCCTCGTCCATCGCCCGGGTCTCCTCGGACTCGTGCTCGTAGCGGGAGGAGCCGTCGGGCCGGGTCACCGACTCCACGATGTAGGAGTCGCGGTGCATGCCGCCGGCGGCGATGGTCGCGTAGACCTCCGCCATCTCCGCGACCGTCGGCGAGGCGGAGCCCAGCACGTTCGAGGCATCGGCGGAGAGACCCGGAGTCTTCTCCGGCAGGCCGAGCTTCACGGCGGTGTCCCGGGTGCGCTCGGGGCCGATCTCGATGTTCGCCTCCGCGTAGGCGGTGTTGATCGAGTTGGTCGTGGCCTTCTGGAGGGTCACCCGGCCGTAGTCGATGTTGTTGAAGTTGTTGACCTCCCAGCCGCCGCGGAACGACTTCGGCGAGTTGCCGTCCCAGCGGGAGTCCAGCGGGAAGCCGTCCTCGAGGGCGGCGATCAGGGTGAAGGTCTTGAAGATCGAACCGGCCTGCATCCTCGACTGGGTCGCGTCGTTCTGCGCCTGGGCGACGTAGTCCGGGCCGCCGTACATCGCGCGGATCGCCCCCGTGTCGGGGTCGATCGTCACGGTGCCCACGCGGTTGTTCTCCGGGCGGTCCTCGGGCATGTCCTCGATGGCCTGGACCGTGTTCTCCTGGATCGAGGGATCCACCGTGGAGACGATCGTGAAACCGCCGGTGTTGATCTCGTCGTCGGTGAAGCCCTGCGCGACCAGCTCGCCGCGCACCTGCGCCAGCAGGTAGCCCTTCGTGCCGCCGAGGGAGTTCTCGCTCTTCGGCTCGATGGTGTCGGGGAACTCGAGGGCGTCGGCCTCCTCCGGGGTCATCTGCCCCTCGCCGACCTGCCGGGTGATCACCCGATCCCACAGGGACACGGACTTCTTGGGGCTGTTCGCCGGGTCGTAGCCGGAGGGGGCGGGGATCACCGCGACCAGCAGCGCCGCCTCGGCGTCGGTGATGTCGGCGGCGTCCTTGCCGAAGTAGGCCTGGGAGGCCTCCTGCACGCCGTACGCGCCGCGGCCGAAGTAGATGGTGTTGAGGTAGCGGGAGAGGATCTCGTCCTTGCTGATCTCCTGGTCGATCTTCAGGGCCATGATCGCTTCCTTGGCCTTGCCCACATAGGACGTCTCGGTGCCGGTGTAGTACCGCTCGACGTACTGCATGGTGATCGTCGACGCGCCCTGCCGGTCGCCGCCGCGCAGGTTGTTGACCACGGCGCGCAGGATGCCGCGCGGGGAGACGCCGCGGTTCTCGTAGAAGCTCGAGTCCTCGCTGGCCACGACGGCCTGCTTGACGCTGTCGGGGATCTCGTCCGCCGGCAGCTCGGTGCGGTTGACCTCGCTGAACTGGCCCATCTCGGTCTCGCCGTCGGCGTAGTAGACGCGGCTGGTCTGGGCGAGGGCGAAATCGGAGGGCTCGGGCACCTCGGTGTCGGTGTACAGCCACACGGCGAAGCCGAGGCCGGCGAGGACCATGAGCGCCATCGCGCCGACGATCATCCGCAGCGAGGGGATCCAGCGCCAGGGGTTCTTCGCCCCGGCGCGCGGATAGTTCAGGAAGTTCGTGGCCGCGGCCTTCTTCGCCCGGCCCTTCCCGCCCGCGGCGGCCGCGCCGACGCCCGCGTGGCGGGCGTTCACCGAGGTGCGGCTGCTGGGCCGCTTCGCGGCGCCGGCCGCGGGGGCGGCCCGGCCGGTGCGGCTGGTGCCCTTCGGGGCGGACGAGGCGGAGGACTTCGCGCCGGAGGCGCGGCGCACCCCGGCGGCGCGCCGGGCACCGCCGTTCGTCGACGAGGTCGATCGGGAGGATCGATCCGACGAGCCGCGGGACGAGCGTCGTGAATCGCTCATGGCTGCTCCTGGTCCTTCGGGGGCACGGACGGGTCCGGGCGCGATGCGGCGTGGAGCCGCAGGGCGCTCAGCCACTCAGTATGAGCATGCCCGGCCTCCGGACGGAACGACCTGGCGGTGAAGCACACAGGGTGTGCACGTCCGGTGCGGCGCCGCTCACACCGTGTCGCGCCGTGTGCACAGGACCGTCACATCGGGCTCTCAGCGCTCCTGGCGGGCATCCCACCAGGCGTGCAGCTCCTCGATCGCGCGCTCCTCGCCGAGGGGGCCGTGCTCCATCCGCAGCTCGAGCAGGTGCTTGTACGCCTCGCCGACGGTCCGCCCGGGCGGCAGGTCGAGGATCTCCATGATCCTGTTGCCGTCCAGGTCAGGGCGGATCCTGCCGATCTCCTCCTGCTCCGCGAGGTGGTCGATGCGGGCCTCGAGCTCGTCGTAGGCGCGGGCGAGGGTGCGGGCCTTGCGCCGGTTGCGGGTGGTGACGTCCGCGCGGGTGAGGCGGTGGAGGTGCTGGAGCAGGTCGCCGGCGTCGGTGACATAGCGGCGCACCGCGGAATCGGTCCACGGGGAGTCGACGTAGCCGTGGAAGCGCAGGTGCAGCTCCACCAGGCGCGCCACCTTCTTGGTGGTGTCCTTGTCGAAGGTCAGCGCCTTCATCCGCCGGGTGGTCATCTTCGCGCCCACCGTCTCGTGGAAGCGGAAGGTGACCACGCCGCCCTCCTCGAAGCGCCGGGTCGCGGGCTTGCCCACGTCGTGCATCAGGGCCGCGAGGCGCAGCACGAGGTCCGGGCTCTCGCAGGGGCCGCCGGAGCCGGCCGGGCTCTCGAGGTCGATCGCCTGGTCGAGCACGGTGAGGGTGTGCTGGTAGACGTCCTTGTGGTGGTGGTGCTCGTCGATCTCCAGCTGCAGCGCCGGCAGCTCGGGCAGCACGTGCGCAGCCAGCCCCAGCTCCGTCATCAGCTCGAGCCCGCCGCGCGGGTGGGCGCCCAGCATCAGCTTCACCAGCTCCTCGCGCACCCGCTCCGCGGAGACGATGGTGATCCGCTCGGCGAGCTCCTCGACCGCATCGGCCGTGGCGTCCTCGATCCGGAAGCCGAGCTGCGCCACGAAGCGCACCGCGCGCATCATCCGCAGCGGGTCGTCGCTGAAGGACTGCCCGGGGGCGACGGGGGTGCGCAGCAGCGTGCGCGCCAGGTCGCCCAGGCCGTCGAAGGGGTCCACGAACTCGAGCGAGGGCAGGCGCACCGCCATCGCGTTGACGGTGAAGTCGCGCCGCGAGAGGTCGCCGACGAGCGTGTCGCCGTACTCCACCTGCGGTTTGCGGCTGGAGGGGTCGTAGGACTCGGTGCGATAGGTGGTGATCTCGACCTTCACCCCGTCGCGCACCCCGCCCAGCGTGCCGAAGTCGCGGCCCATGTCCCAGATCGCCCCGTCGTGCGTCCACTCGCGCAGGATCGTCTCGGTCTGCTCGGGGCGGGCGGAGGTGGTGAAGTCCAGGTCGGCGCTCGAACGGCCCAGCACCGCGTCCCGCACCGGTCCGCCGACGAGGGCCAGCTCGTGGCCGGCGGCCGCGAACAGGCGACCCAGCTCGTGGATCTCCGGCGGCAGGGCCTCGAACATCGAGGCCGCGCGGCGGCGAGCGGTCTCGAGCCGCTCGGCGGTGGCGGTGGTCTCGTCCACGGGATCGGTCACGGGTCGTCCTGTCCTGGTTCGGGATCGATGCGGCGGCGCCATGTAGAGGTCTCGTGCACCTGAAGGCCTCTACGGTAGCGGCCGCTTACAGTGTCACCATGCCGTCGTCCCCGCCGTCCGTGCGCCCGGTGCTCGCGGCGCTGCTGACGGCACTGGTCATCGCGTCAACAGTGCTGGTGAGTGCACCGCCTGCCACAGCTTCCCCTGCTCACACCGCGAGCGGGAGCCTCGGCGCAGGCTCCCCGGCGGCGCCGCCGCAGGCCCCGGAGGACTCCCCGGTGAGCATGGATCTCGTCTCCCTCACCCCCACCTCCCTGGCGCCCGACGGCACCCTCGAGGCGCAGGTCGACGTGACCAACACCTCCTCGGAGCCGCTGTCCACGCTCGCTCTCGAGCTGCGCACCCGCACCGCCCGGGTCACGGACCGCGACGTGCTCACCGCCTGGCAGTCGGACACCACGCCGTCGTCCACCGGCGCCGCACTGGCGAGCTCGTCGACCCATGAGGAGCTGGCCCCGGGCGAGTCGACGGTCCTCACCGTGCAGATCGCGGCGGAGGACCTCGGCTACTCGGAGGAGCCCTACTACTGGGGCACCCGGCGCCTCGCGCTCACCGTCACCGCCGAGGAGCAGCCGCTGTCCACGCTGCGCACCTTCGTGGTGTGGCGCCCCGCGGACGCGGAGGCCACGATCACCCAGTCGGTGCTGCTGCCGTTCGCGGCGGAGGACCCGGCGGCCATGGTGACCGATCCGGAGGAGTTCGCCGCCTCGGCCGAGTCCGGTCGGCTCGCCGCGCTGCGCACCCTCTCGCAGCGTGAGGACGTGGACTGGTGGCTGGACCCGGCGCTGCTGGATCCCCCGCTCCTGGCGGTGGACCCCAGCGACGGGGAGGATCCCAGCGCCGTGCGCGAATACACCCCGGAGCCGCTCTCCGCCGAGCTCGCGGGCGTGCTCGACGAGGCCGTCGGGCAGCGGACCGTGCTGGCCATGCCGTACGCCCAGGCGGATACCCGCAGCCTGGACGCCGCCGGGACCGACCAGCTCTCCACCGCGGTGCGCGAGCAGGGGCACGAGGTCTGGACGGAGACCGGGATCGTGCCGCGCGCCGCGCCGCTGCAGATCGATCCCGCCACCGCCTCTCCCGACACCGTCGAGGAGGTGCTCGCCGCCGGCGGGGACACGGCGATCGTGCCGTCGAGCTCGCTGCGCACCGATCCCGATTCCGCCGTGACCCCCAGCTCCGTCGGCGTCTATCCCTCGAGCCGCCAGGAGGGCGAGGAGCTCACCCTGCTCGCCCCGGATCCCACGCTCTCCTCCGAGCTCTCGCTGCTCACCGAGGATTCCGATGCGGAGCAGACCCGGCAGCGGGTGCTCGCCGAGACCGCGACCATCGCCTCGGAGTACACGACCGCGCCGCGCCACCTGCTCATCGCCCCCTCCGCCGAGGCGGAGCTGGATCCGGAGGCGCTCGACGCGACCCTCGACGCCCTCGCCGAGGCGCCCTGGATCGTCACCGGCCGCACCAGCACGCTGCTGGACGCCGCCGACCAGGGCAGCTGGACCACCGATCCGCGCAGCGAGGACGGAGAGCTGTATGCGCTCGGGCGGATCGGGGCCGACGACGTCCTCCCCAGCGGGCCCACCGAGAACGGCCGCTGGGAGCATCTGAGCAGCGCCGAGGACGCGCAGCTGCTGGACCCCGAGCCGCTCCACGAGCTCGCCGACTCCTGGGAGGAGCTGGACACGCTCGCCGCGGCGATGGAGGACGACTCCCCGCTCGAGGCGGCGCGGCGCGAGATCATCGCCGGCACCTCGGCGCGCTGGCGGGGCGAGCCCGAGATCCCCGCCGGCCGCGCCGAGGACGCCCAGGACCTCGCCGCCGGGCTGCGGGAGCGGATCAAGGTGGTGCCCGCCTCGGGGTACAACGTCATCTCCGATGCGGTGAGCGTCCCGATCACCCTCAGCAATGAGCTGGACACCCCGATCACGGTGCGGATCGAGGTCACCTCCGACAAACCGCTGGTGCAGGTGGGCGGGCCGCAGACGGTGGAGGTCCCCGCCCGGGGCCGCATCGACGCGGCCGTGGACGTCGAGGCGATCGCGAACGGGACCGTCACCCTCACCACCGTGGTCACCACCGAGGACGGCCGGCCCCTGACCACCCCGGTCGACGTGCCCCTCACGGTGAACCCGTCGTGGGAGAACTGGACCACGCTGGTGCTGGTCATCGCGATGGGCCTGCTGGTCATCATCGGCGTGGCGCGGGCCCGGCGCACCGGCGCCGCCACCCGCGCCCCGGCCGTGCGCGGCCCCGAGGACCCGGAGGAGCTGGCACGCTCGGGCCGCTCGACCCTCGACACCCATGCGGCGCAGGAGATCTGGTCCCGGCGCTCGGAGGCCGGGCGCGACCCCGGTCCCGACCGCGACCCCCATCCCGACCCGACCGACACCGACACCGACACCGACCTGGATCCCGACCCGACCGAGGAGGACGGCGCACGATGACTACCGCCCGCCGGGTTCACCACGTGCCCCGCCATCGTCGCCGCGGCGCGCCCGCGAGCCGCTCCACCCTGCTCAAGGCCAGCATGGTGATGGCAGTCGGCTCGATGATCTCGAGGCTCCTCGGCTTCGTGCGCAACTTCCTGTTCGGCGCGGTCCTCGGCGGCTCGATGTCCTCCGCCGCCAACGCGTTCAGCGCCGCGAACACGCTGCCGAACACCATCTGGCTGCTGGTGGGCGGCGGCACGCTCAACGCGATCCTGGTGCCCGCGATCGTGCGGGCCGTGAAACGTCCCGATCGCGGCAGCGACTACATCTCGCGCCTGATGACCCTCGTCGCGGCGGTCTCCCTCGCCGTGACCGCTGTGTGCCTCGTGGCGGTCCCGCTGCTGCTGACCCTCACCAGCGGTGTCCTGCCCCCGGCGACGTACGCGCTCGCGGTGCAGCTGGGCTACTGGATGATGCCGCAGATCTTCTTCTCGGCGCTGTACGTGATGTGCGGCCAGCTGCTGAACGCCCACGACTCCTTCGGCCCGTACCAGTGGGCCCCGGTGATCAACAACCTCGTGGGCATCATCGGCGCCGCCGCCTTCCTGGGCCTGTGGGGCACCGTCGGCGACCCCAGCATGTGGACCATGCCGATGATCGTGGCGATGGCCGTGATCAACGTGGGCGGCTCCGCCTCCCAGGTGGTGTTCCTGTTCTGGTACGTCAAGACGCTGGACCTGCGCCTGCGGCCGAAGTGGGGCCTGCGCGGGCTGGGCCTGGGCAAGCTCAGCCGGATCGGGCTGTGGTCGCTGGCGATGCTGGGACTCGGCCAGCTGGGCATGTGGGCCTCCCGCTGGGCGACCGGCGGCGCGGTGCGGATGACCGAGCAGTACCAGGGCCAGCCGGACCTGGCGGCCCGCTATCCGGCGCTGCTCACCATGGAGTGGGCCTATCTCGCCTTCATGATCCCGCAGGGGATCATCGCCGTCACCCTGGTCACCGCGGCCTTCCCGTCGATCTCCCGCTCCGCGGCGGACGACGACCACGCCGGGGCGCTGGCGCGCTACAGCGAGACGAACCGGATGCTGGCGGTGCCGATGGTGCTGTGCACGGCCGTGTTCGTCGCGCTGTCCGGCCCGATCATGTGGGTGATCGGCGGCGGCACCGGGGAGATCGGCGCCCGCGCGAACGGCACCGTGCTGGTGGCGTACATGCTCGGGCTGGTGCCCTTCGCCTCGCTGTACCTCATCAAGCGGGTGTTCTACGCCTATGAGGACGCCCGCACCCCGTTCCTCTCGCAGATCCCGATCGCGGCGATCACGGTGCTCTCGGTGCCGATCATCCTCACCACCGTGGATCCGCAGTACGCGGCGATGGCGGCCGCCGGCGCGACCAGCGTCGGCAACCTCGCCGCCTGGGTGATGGGCATGTGGCAGCTGCGCCGCCTCGCCGCCCGCCACCACACGGTGCCGCCCAGCGTCCTGTCCGGGGCCGTCCTCGCCGCGAAGCTCGGCGGCGCCGCGGTGGTGAGCTGGGCGGTGGGCACCGCTCTGGTGCGGCTGCTGGAGGACCAGTTCTGGAGCCACCGGGCGTACGCGGTGGTGCTCGGGATGCTGGTGGGAGCGGTGATGGCCGTGGTGTTCACGGCGGCGGCCTACCTGCTGAAGGTGCCCGAGGTGAGGCAGCTGGTGCACACCGCGCAGCGCGTGCTGGGCCGGTTCACGCGCCGCGGTCAGGGGGTGACCTCGTAGCATGGGCGAAGCACGTGACGGGCGCACCCCCGCCGGACGAGGAGAAGGACGGTCCGTGAACACGAACCCACAGCCGGACGCATTGCGTTCCCGGTGGACGCTGGCAGGGGAGATCCCCCTCTCCGGAGTCGCCGACGGCGCCGTATGGCGCCGCGCCCGCTCGATCTCCACCGGCGAGGACGTGGTGCTGTTCATCGTGCAGGGGGAGGCCGCGCTCGAAGCGGCCGACGCCGTGCGCCGCGCCTACCTGGTGGAGGATCCGCACCTGCTCCCGGTCCGCGACATCGTCGTGTTCGACGACCCGCGCGAGGACGGCGACAGCGCGCCCGACGCCGAGGTCGACGCCGCCGGCGCACCGCTCACCGTCGTCGAATACCCGCTGCCGCCCGCGCCGCCGCTCGCTGCGCTGCTGGCCGAGGGCCCGCTGCACCCCGAGACCGCCCGGGCGATCATCGGCGAGGCGGCGACCGGGTTGGAGACCGCGCGTCGGCGCGGTGTGCGCCACCAGCTGCTGGACTCCAACCGCGTCTTCGTCGACACCCGCTCCGGGGACGTGGTGCTGCTGGGCATCGGGGTGGAGGCCGCCGCCCATCCGGGTCTGGACCGCTCGCGCGAGATCGCCTCCTTCCAGGACACCGTCGCGCTGGTCGCGCTGCTGTACCGGGCCCTGACCGGCCGCAGCCCCCGACCGGACGCGACCGGGCACGTCCCACGGCCCTCCACGCTCGTGGACAGCGAGATCCCGCAGGATCTCGATCTGCTCTGCGACCTGGTGCTCAACGAATCCACTGAGGACATCCCCGAGACCACGCGCGGCCTCATCGAGGCGCTCGAGCCGTGGCAGTCCATCCCGGTGACCCTCGAGGCGTACTCCCGCGCCGGCACCGCGGCCCCCATGCCGGTGCCGGGGACGGCGAGCCCGGAGCCGGACGAGGACGAGCTGGAGAGCACCGCACTCATGACGCCCGTGCCGGATGCCGCACCGAGCCCCGCGGAGGAGCCGCCGTCGTCCGAGGAGACCGAGCTGGAGAGCACGGCCCTCATGGCGCCCGTGCCGGATGCCGCACCGAGCCCCGCGGCGGAGTCTCCCTCCGAGGACGAAGGTGGGCCGGACGCCGAGCCCGATGCCGCCGCCGACACCGCAGTGGCGGCGGGGGCCGCCGGGGCGGCCGTGGCGGGTGCTGGTGGAGCGGCCGCTCTCAGCGCCGCGCCCGTCGACCCTGCCGCTGCGGATCCCGGATCACGCGCCGATGACAGCGCCGGCGCGCGCGAGGGCGAGCGCTCGGAGGACGCCGCGGCCGCCGCGCAGGACGCCGCCGCCTCGCAGAAGACCTCCCAGGAGGCGAAGGCGCTGGTCGACGATCTCCAGCTCGACCAGAAGCGCGGCACGAGCCCCTTCCCCGGGCACCTGGACATCACGGTCCCGCAGGGCACGCAGCCTGCCCGCCCGAGCGAGGCCCCCGCACCCGCTCCAGCGACGGGCGAGGAGGGCGACGCCGGTGAGCGGGGCTCGTCCTCTCCCGTCGGCCCGGCGGCCGCCGGGGCTGCCGCGACGACTGCGGGAGCAGCCGCCGCGTCGCAGCCCCCGCCCGCCGAGGACGTCCCCGCCCGCACCTCGGGCACCCACTGGCCGCTCGCCCCCGCGGCGTCGTCCGGAGGGGCCCCCGCCGGTGACGCACCTGCCGCGACGCCCCCCGCCGCCGCGCCCGCCGCACCGGCGACCACCCCGGACTACTCGGCGCCGACACCGCCGAGCCCCGTCGCGCACAGCGCGGGCACGCCGTCGTCCGCCCCCGTACCGGTCTCCGGGCGCACGGAACCCGTGGCCTCGGCGCGGCCGGACGGGCCGATCGTGATCCACGGGCGCGACCGCTCGGTGCTCGAGGAGACGCCGGAGGAGTCCTCCGCCGCACCCGCCTCCCGCAGCTCGCTGCTGCGTGACGTGGTCGGCGTGGCCGTGGACGACGACGCCCCCGGGACGTTCGCGATGGGCCCGCGGGACCGGGAGAAGCGCTCGCTGCAGTCGCAGTGGATCATCATCGGCGGTGCCATCGTGGTAATGGTCGCCCTCGTCATCGCCCTCACCTCGATCACGAGCGATGTGCGCGAGCTGCTGGATGACCCCCTGGCCACCTCGGCACCGCCCGCCTCTCCCACCCCCGAGGAGGAGGAGACCGGCGAGGCGCCCGTGGAACCCACCGCGGAGCCGACGGAGGATCCGGCTGCGCCCCCGCCGGAGATCGAGGACGTCGAACTGTTCGTGGAGGACAGCGACCGGGACCCGGACCACACCGATCAGCAGGACCGCCTCACCGACGGCGATCCTTCGACGTACTGGTCCACCAAGCATTACGGCAGCCCCGACTACGGCGGGCTCAAGGGCGGGGTGGGCATGCACCTGCACTTCGCGGAGACCTCCACCTTCTCCTCCGTCACGGTCACCACCGCCCTGAACAACGGCGGGACGATCGAGCTGCGCGCCCTGAACGATGACGGCTCGCTCGGGGACGTGCTCGCCAGCGGGGCGTTCGTCGCCGACGGCGAGGTGCGCCTGGACGCCCCGGAGCCGGTGGAGACCGACGAGGTGACGCTGTGGATCCCCGAGCTCCCGCCGGACAGCAATGAGGACGGGCGGTTCCGGGCCCGGATCGCGGAGATCCAGGTCGAATGAGCTCGTCGTCACCGGGACGCCCGCCCTCGCGGACCGGGGACGAGCGTCGATCACGCTTCGGCACCGTGCTCGGCATCCCGGTGCCGCTCGTGCTGATCGCGCTCATCGCCGCAGCCCTGCTGGGCCTCCAGCTCGCCGGGGCGCTCGAGCAGACCACCGCGAGCCGTTCCCGCTCGGCGTCCACCTCCTCCGACTCCCTCGGCGGTGCCGGGAAGAATTCCGCGGGCGTTCCCGTTGTCACGGAGATGAGCCTCGGCACCGAGGTGCAGCGCCTCGTCGACACCGGCACCATCCAGCCGATGACCAGTTTCGACGCCGCGCAGTGCTTGCGGGAGCAGGGGGTCTCGGAGTCGATCCTGATCATGGAGGAGGTCGCATGGGGCGGCGAGGAGACCTCGGGCTGGCTGCTCGTGCACGGTCCGATGGACCGCGAGACGCTGCGGGCCAACGGCGGCATCGTCTCGACCACCGTGGTGCGGCCCACCTGCGGCACCCAGGACGACGACCTCGCGCCCGCCGAGAACCGGCTCTGGTCCGGTGACGTGATGATCGGCGCCCTGTGACCTGCTCGACCCCTTCGGCCGCCACCCGCGGCCTGGCCCATACTTGACGGCGGTCCTCCCGCCGACCGCCCATCCACTCCACGGAAGGACACCCCCCATGTCGCAGCCCATCCAGGCCCTCAACATCCTCGGCGGCCCCGCCCCGGCCGCCCAGCCCGTCCCGGCCGCCGAGTCCCCGCAGGACGGCACCGTCCACGAGGTCGTCATCGTCGGCTCCGGCCCCGCGGGATACACCGCCGCGATCTACTCCGCCCGCGCGGAGATGAAGCCGATCGTGATCGCCGGTGCCCTCGACGCCGGTGGCGCGCTCATGACCACCACGGACGTGGAGAACTTCCCCGGCTTCCCCTCCGGCATCCAGGGCCCGGAGCTGATGACCAACCTGCAGGAGCAGGCCGAGCGCTTCGGCGCCGAGGTGATCTACGAGGACGCCGTGGAGCTCGAGCTCGAGGGTGAGATCAAGACGGTCACCCTCGACGACGGCACCGTGTACCGGGCGAAGTCGCTGATCCTCTCCACCGGCTCCGCGTACCGCAAGCTCGGCGTCGACGGGGAGGCGCAGCTCTCCGGCAAGGGTGTGAGCTGGTGCGCGACCTGCGACGGGTTCTTCTTCAAGGACCAGGAGATCGTGGTGGTCGGCGGCGGCGACAGCGCCGTCGAGGAGGCCACGTTCCTCACCCGCTTCGGCAAGTCCGTCACCCTGGTCCACCGCCGCGACGAGCTGCGCGCCTCGAAGATCATGGCCCGCCGTGCCGAGGCCGATCCGAAGCTCAGCTTCGCCTGGAACAGCGAGGTCGTGAGCATCAACGGTGACGACAAGGTCGAGTCCGTGACCTTGCGCGACACCGTCACCGGCCAGGAGCGCGTGCTGGCGACCTCCGCCGTGTTCGAGGCGATCGGCCACCTCCCGCGCACCGATCTGGTGCGCGGCAAGCTCGAGCTGGACGACGAGGGTTACATCGTCTGCGAGGGCCGCACCACCTACACCTCGGTGCCCGGGGTCTTCGCTGCGGGCGACGTGGTCGACCACACCTACCGCCAGGCCATCACCGCCGCCGGCACGGGCTGCCAGGCGGCGCTGGATGCCGAGCGCTGGCTCGCCGACATGGCCGCCGGCATCGACACCGAGGACGTCCTGGCCGACGCCACCGCCCAGTGACCTCCGAGCCTCCCCGGGGGAGCGGGGCACCGCGCGGTGCTGCGGGCTCCCGCAGCGCCGGACTGCCGCGCGTCCCCGCGGAGGCGAATGGTCCCGCGCAGCCGCGCGCGGCCGTGGCCCTCGTGAGCGCGACGTGGGCGGGACCCTCGCGGCCCGCCCCGACCGTGCTGCGGGAGCTCGCCCGCCGCTGGGACGGCGCGGTGCACAGCCTCCTCGTCGAGGATCCTCCCGACGAGCTGCTCGAGGCGTGGAAGATCGACGCCCTGCCCACCTGGCTTCGTTTCCAGCCGGGCGTGGAACCTGCGCAGGGCGCCGTCGAGACGCATGGGGATGACGAGGTCGCGGAGGATCCGCTGGTCGTGCCCGAGCTCCGCGGGTTCGGACCCGACGGCGCAGCGCTCACGCTGCCCGGACCCTGGACTCTCACCCACCGACGCACCGGTGCACAGCCGAAGCATGTCGTCGAGGCGGAGTTCGGCCCGTACGCGCACCTCTCGTAGGCGGGCCGCGCCCGCCCGCCCTCCTGCACGGCTGCACGGCTGCACGGCTGCACGGCTGCACGGCTGCACGGCTGCACGGCTGCACGGCTGCACGGCTGCACGGCTGCACGGCTGCACGGCTGCACGGCTGCACGGACCAGCATGGGCAGGTACGTCACCGGCTGAGTACCGGCGCCGGCCCAGCGCACGATCCTGGTTCCCAGGGGATGTCGGCGCCCCCTGTCAAGTTCCGTGAGACGGCGTGCTCTGAAGTGCACAGATAGCGTCATCCACACGGTTGTTCACACCGATATCCACAGTGTGGTGCGAGTACATCCACACCTTTATCCACAATCTAGTGTGGATAACCCTGTCCGGGTTGCCAATTCATACAGGCGCTACACAGGGCGCTGACCTGCACCGATGCGAGTGTCGCGGCAAACGGGGGCCCAACTGTCAGAAACCGTCGTGGCCAACTGTGTGTCCTGGCCCACATCTTGTACATCTGTCATTATCTAGTTATCCACATGGTTGCGCACAGTGTGCATAGAGCTCGCGCATGTGGACCTGTCGGGTGATCGTGGAGTACCGATGGGGCTTTATGACGTACGCCGCCGGGCCAGGTCGCTGCGGTAGCCGCAAATGACTACCACCGGCGCACTGAGCGAACCGGCTCCCCACTCGACCCACCGGTCGACACTGAACTGAGTTTCGCGTGAAACGCGGGCGGTGCGCCTTGCCGGCTCGATCGCTCCACTCTGGACGGGCCCGGCAGATCGCCCGCGGTGGGCGTCGCCGAGCACTCTCGTGGAGGTTTCGCGTGGAACCCACCGAGCGCACACTTCGCCACCACAGCGCTGACGAAGGTCTGGGCATCGTGCATCCGGGAGCCCTGGTAGCACCGGCGGTCCGGTACCGAACCATCAGCCGAACATTCAGCCTGCCGATCTCATGGACTCCTGGACCGTGCGGGCCAACCCGACGAAGGGCTCCGCTGTGCGAGTAGTCGGTGATTCACGTGGAACGATGCTCTGTGTACACCACCATGCGGGCCGAGTGTGCTCGGAATGGAGCGCACTGGACCTCCCGACCGACGCACAAGGCTCTCGAAGGACCGTTACGTCGCGTTTCACGTGCAACAGGATCGGTGAGGTCATATTTCTCAGGCGCCGGGCTACTCTCGGCTGCGATCCACGTTGACGCAGTGAGGAGTGTGCCTGGTTTCCCGTGAAACCCTGGACGCAAGGGCTTGCTTGACGCTGCCCTGTGCTTTCCGCGTATCCGATGATGGGAAGTGTCTGTCAGCAAGAGCGTGTTTCCCGTGGAACGCACGGTTGCGATCAGTAGTGGGAGGTGTTCTCGGGTCCCCTCCCGGGAAATGGGGATGGTGCGGCCTTCACACGCGCCGGGCTGAGTACGTCCCTGCGGGCGACCTGCCGGACCGAGGCGGTCCCGCACGTCTCCGCCCACAAGCCCATACCGCGGTTCTCAGATCAAGCCTGTCGTGAGACCGAATTTCCAGTGAAACTGATCGCAGTGCGGCTTTGGCTCCCAACCCAAGACCACGTGGAGCATCCAGCAACAGGGCACGGCCAGCCAACACCACGCCGGTACACCACGAGCACGCTCGAGAGGCGGGTGTCTCGAACTCCGTCTGCTCTTCGCGCTCGACCGCGGTCAGGCGGCAGTTCCCCGTGAAACGCGTGCGCTGCCGATCGGTACTCCGACGGCGCGGGACTCGGTGCTCACACTGGGGGCGTGGACACTTAAGCATTCCTGCAAGCGTCCATCCCCTATATGGACGTCTGCCGCTCACGACGGGCGAGGAGCAGCAATTTCGCACAGGTTTCACGGGGAACATCGATCTATGCCAGGGCGCCGACATGCGTCGAGTCGGCACCTCTGCCGGCGGCGCTGAATGTCTTGCCGAGAGGGCTCACTTCGATGCGGCCCGATTCACGTGGAACATGCTTGAGAGCAGAGAGTCATCCTGCCGACTGCACTTCGGGGCGTGCTGCACCTGCATACACGTGTCCGCACCCTGGTCATCTCAACACCGTGCGTCGGGCTCTTGGCTCAGCTTCCCGTGAAACGAGCTGTTCTGCGGCGGCGAAGTCCTCTCGCGCGGTGCAGACGACCGCCACGCCCTGCTTCACGGGAAACGGACACCAAAAAGCCCCCCGCCCACTCCATCCGCAGCGCTAAGCACTAATAGCGTCCGAACGTAGTGGCCAGGCAGGTTTGCCGTGAAACTTGATATGACGACAGTGATTGGTGAGGAGAGTGGACCGCTGAGAGCGGGGCCCCGGCCGGAGCGCGCGAAAGCGAAGCATCAGCACCATGGTGGGCGTCGTCGTTCCCCGTGAAACGGTGAGACAAGCACTGGGCAGGCGAGGCGGGGAGCGTCGTGAGGACCGGAGCTACTGACAGACATGGAGGCATCGCTCTGCGGAAGCGATCGGAGGGGCAGGACGGATCTGTAGTGGACAGAGCGATATCCACAGAGTTGTGCACATCGGTGGATAAGCCGACGGATTGCGACGGTGGGGCGCTGACCTGCAGCGTCTTAGAGCCCGGGTGTGCAGAGGACTGTGACATGCGTCACCATGATGACGATGTCGACTGTTCTGTCATGTCCCTGACGGGCAAGTATCCGTCCCGCCGCCAACATGTCATATGCCGGGGAAGAAGCCCGTCCCCTGGGCACAGAAGAGGGGACCCGCGACATCGCGAGTCCCCCCAAGTGGTGGATCCGAGTCAGCCCTCGTGCGAATCGCCCGTCGGCAGAGGAACGTCGAGACCCATGTTCTCCACGAGCCGCTCGAGATCCTCGAGGTTCGTGAACTCGAGAGTGATGCGGCCCTTCCGCTTGCCCACATCGATGCGCACCGGCGCCTCGAGACGGTTCGAGAGCCGGCTGGTCAGATCGACGACGTGCGGGTCGTAGGTGCTGCGGCGCACGGTCCTGGTGGCCGTCTGCTGCTGCCCTCCCCGAGCGACCAGGCGCTCCACAGCGCGCACGGAGAGGCCCTCCTGCACGATCCGCTGGGCGAGCTCCTCCATGAGTGCCGGATCATCGAGAGACAGCAGCGCGCGGGCATGTCCTGCACTGATGGCTCCGCTGGCCAGCCGGCGCTGCACGAGAGCCGGGAGGCGCAGCAGGCGAAGCGTGTTCGTGATCTGGGGGCGGGAGCGGCCGATGCGCTCACCGAGCTCGTCCTGGGTGCACCCGAAGTCCTCCAGCAGCTGCTGGTAGGCGTTGGCCTCTTCGAGGGGGTTCAGCTGGGTGCGGTGGAGGTTCTCCAACAGGGCGTCCCGGAGCAGATCATCATCGCTCGTCTCGCGGATGATCGCCGGGATCGACTGCAGGCCTGCACGACGCGCGGCACGCCAGCGCCGCTCACCCATGACCAGTTCGAACGATTCGCCGTCGTCGGTGACCGGGATCGGGCGCACCACGACCGGCTGGAGGACACCGACCTCGCGCAGCGAATAGGCGAGCTCATCGAGCTCGTCCTCGTCGAACATGGTGCGCGGGTTGCGTGGGTTCTCCCGCACCTCATGGATCGGGATCTCGGCGAACACCGCGCCCGGCACGCTGAGGAGACCGCGCTCCTCCAGGTCCTCCCCAGCGGCCGCGGGCGACGCCGACGGGCTCGGCGAGTCATCGCTGCCGGGTGCCGTCGGCTCGGCCGGTGAGGAGTCATCCGCCGCGCCGTGATCGACGTCGGGGTCCTCGGACGCGGTCACGTCCTTCGCCTCGGCGGGCTCCTCGGGATCGGCGGGCTTCTCGGGCTCGGCCGGCTGAGCAGGGGTCGGGGTGACCGGCTCGACGTCCACCACAGGGCTGGGCTCGCCTGCGGGGGCAGGGGTGGGGGCGGAGTCGTCGGCCGATGCTGCGGGCGCGGGAGCGGCCGTGTCCGGGGCTGCGGTCTCCTCGGCCGGAGCGGGCTCTGCCGCGTCCGTGGAGGTCGGGGGCGGCGTCGACGCGGGGGACTTAGGTGTCGAGGGGGCCGCGGGGGCCTGCGCCTCGGTCTCGGTGGTGTTCGTCGCCGGGGACGTCTCGGGAGTGGAGGTTTTCGCCGGGGCGCTCGTGGGCGCGGTCGCCTCGGGAGCGGCCGTCTTCGGTGCTGCGCTCTTCGGGGCAGCGCTCTTCGACGCGGAGGACTTCGGCGCCGTCGTCTTCTTCGCCGTGCTCTTCGTCGTCGTGCTCGTGGAACGGGCGGGCGTCGATCCGGTCGACGTCGAGCTCGTGGACTTCGAGGCCGTGGAGGACTTCTTCGCCGGCGTGCTCTTCGCCGGCGTGCTCTTCGCGGCGGTGCTCTTCGCGGCGGTGCTCTTGGCGGGGGAGCTCTTCGCCGCGGGGCGCTTCTTCGCGGTCGACGAGACCTTCGTCGTCGTCCCGCTGCCGCTCGAGCGGGAGGTGCGCGCCGGAGCCGAGGAAGTGGGCGCCTCGTCCGTGCTCTCGTTCGCCTCCGGGCCGCGGCTGGCGGAGCGTCGGGCGCCGGCGGCGGTGCGGTTGCGGCGCTCGGCGGCGGCCCGCGCCATCCCCGTGGCCAGGTCATGGGCGCCGGCGCGTTCGCGCTGTGCCCGCTCCTCCTCGTAGGAGGCCTTCTCCCCGGAGAAGAACATGTCCACCGGGCGCGGGTTCGCAGACCCGGTGCCGGCGGCGGAGTCGGGGCGCGTGCGCGTACGAAGCTCCTGCTCGGGGGCAGGCGTCGAGCCGGCACCCGGGATCAGGGCACCGAGTCCTCGACCGAGTCCTCGCTTCTGCGTCATGGCCGTTGTCCTTCCGAGAAATGTCGTCGCCGTCGGGGTGTGCACCGCTCCCGCGCGCTTCGTCGCGCGGTGGACCGGTGCCGCAGGGTCAGGGAGCGGGTCGCGTGTTCAGCTCGTAGGCCGCCGCGCGGTACGCCAGCGCACCGCTCGAACTGGGATCGTACGTCAGCACCGTCTGGCCGTAGCTCGGTGCCTCGGAGATCCTCACCGAGCGCGGGATGGTGGTGTCCAGCGTCTGGTCCGGGAAGTGGTCGCGGACGTCCTGGGCCACCTGCGCCGCGAGGCGGGTGCGGGCGTCGTACATCGTGAGCATGATCGTGGAGACCACCAGCTCGGGATTGAGGTGCTGACGGATCAGATCGATGTTGTTCAGCAGCAGCGAGAGACCCTCGAGCGCGTAGTACTCCGCCTGGATCGGGATCAGCACCTCGCGCGCGGCGACGAGGGCGTTGACCGTGAGCAGGCCGAGCGACGGCGGGCAGTCCACGAGCACGTAGTCCAGCGGCTCCAGGCCCTGCTGCTCGCGCTCCTCGAGATGGTCGCGGATGGCGTTGCGCAGCCGGTTCTCGCGGGCGACGAGGGAGACCAGCTCGATCTCGGCGCCGGAGAGGTTGATCGTGGCCGGGGCGCAGAACAGTCCCGGCATCTCGGGGACCTGCTGGATCACCTCGGACAGCGGAGCGGACTCCACCAGCACCTCGTACATGCTGGGCACCTCGGCATGATGCTCGATGCTCAGCGCGGTGGAGGTGTTGCCCTGCGGGTCGGCGTCGAGCACCAGCACGTTCAGGCCGCCCATGGACAGCGCCGCGGCGAGGTTCACGGTGGTGGAGGTCTTGCCGACGCCGCCCTTCTGGTTGGCGACCGTGATGATCCGGGTTCCGCCCACGCGGGTGAACTCGAGCCCCTCGAGCTGCTTGCGACGAGCATGATCCCGGGTCAGCTCCCGCATCAGCGGGGTGTCGTCCATCGCGCCGCGTCCCCGGGAGGAATCATCGCGCTGTTCAGCCACGTGCGTCTCCCTTCCTGGTCGCCTTCGCACGGCGACGCACTTGGACCACTGTAGTGGGAACCTCGACCTCGCCCACCCCGTAGCGGGAGATGGTGGGATCGACGCCTCCGAGCGTGGTGAGCACCTTCTGGGCCTTCTCGACCTCGTCCGGGGCCGAGGAGCCCTTCATCGCCAGCAGCGTCCCGCCGTCGGCGACCAGCGGCAGCGTCCAGCGGGCCAGCTTGTCGAGCGCGGCCACCGCGCGGGCGGTGACCACCTCGAAGCTGCGGTGTCCGTGCAGCTCCTCCGCCCGGGCGCGCACCACCTCGATGCCGAGGCCCAGCTCGGCGTCGACCTCTTCGAGCCAGGTGGTGCGGCGCTGCATCGTCTCGATGAGCGTGACCTGCAGGTCCGGGCGGGCGATCGCGATCACCACGCCGGGCAGGCCGGCACCCGAGCCGACGTCGGCGAGGGTGGAGGCCGACGGGTCGATCGCATCGACCATCAGGGCGCAGTTGAGCAGGTGCCGTTCCCAGAGACGGTCCACCTCGCGCGGCCCGATCAGACCACGCTCGGGGCCCTGGTCGGCAAGCAGCGCGACGAAGCGCTCCGCGAGCTCGAGACGCTCTGCGAAGAGACGCTCCGCCGTCGGGCGCAGGGATTCAGGCAGCGGCTGCACGGCGGGCCTCAGGACGCCGGGTAGATCACGACGTGACGGCTCTTGCCGTCGCCATCGGACTCCGAGCGCAGCCCTTCGCGCTTGGCGACGTCGTGGACGACCTTGCGCTCGAAGGGGTTCATGGGGCGCAGCGGCACCGGGGTGCCGGCCTCCTTGGCCTCGGCGATCGCCGTGGCGGCGAGCTCCTCGAGGTTGCCCTTGTGCTCCGCGCGGAAGCCGCCGATGTCGAGCATCAGGCGGGAGCGGTGCCCGGTGCGGGTCTGCACGGCCAGGCGGGCGAGCTCCTGCAGCGCGTCCAGCAGCTCTCCCTTGGGGCGGTTGAGGCGGGCGAGCTGGTCTGCGCCGCGGATCTCGACCGAGGCCCGGTCGCCGTCCACGTCGATGTCGATGTCGCCGTCGAGGTCGGAGATGTCCAGCAGCTCCTCGAGGTAGTCGGCGGCGATGTCGCCCTCCTCCTCGAGACGCTGCAGGCGCTCCTCGGCGCTCTCGCCGGCCTCGTCCTCCGTCTCCTCCGTGCGGTCCTCCGCGCCGGCGGACTCCGGGGACGCGGCGGCATCCGGGATCGGTGCCTCCGCGTCGGCGCTGTCGGCAGCAGCAGCGGCTGCGTCGGCGGGAGCCTGCGGGGCCGCCGTGCCCTCGGTCTCGACCGGCTGCGCGGCGGCGCTGTCCTCCGCGACGGATTCAGGCGTGGCGTCGTTGGCGTTCATTCGGGTCCTCCGGGGAATCCTGGGATGACGGGGATGCGCCCCGGGAGCGGCTGTGCTCCCGGGGGCCGGGTCACTTCTTGCGCTTCTTCTTCGCGCCCTTGTTCAACGGGTTCGACCCGGGCGACGGCGCGGGGGCCTCGCCCGCGGCCTCCTGGGCCCGACGGCGCTCCTCCGCGGCCTTCGCGCGCAGGGCGCGGGCCCGCTCGAGCTTCTCCTCGTCGGTGAGCTTCTTGCCTCCCTTGCCCTTGGTGGGCTGCACCCGGATCGGCGCCTCGGGCTCCGGCTCCGCGGAGATCTTCTTCGGCGGCGTGAAGTCCAGCGGCTCGAGGCCCTTCTTCTCCCGCTTGGCGTTGATGCGCGCCTGGCGCTCCTTCTCCGCGTCGGAGCCGGGGGTGGGGGTCGCACGGATGACGATGGCCTGCTGGCCGAAGGTCCACACGTTGGTGGTGAGCCAGTAGATGAGCACACCGATCGGCATGCCCGGTCCCGTGATCACGTAGATGAACGGGAGCATGTACAGCATCATCTTCTGCGTGCTGGCCATGGGGCCCTCGAGGGACGCCTTGGGCATGTTCTTCATGGTCAGCGACTTCTGGGTGAAGAAGGTGACCGCGCACATGCAGGCGATGATGATGCCGGCGAGGACCATCGTCACCGTGCCGCCGTCACCGGGCTTCAGGAAGCTGTTGGCGATGGTGACGTCGCCGAGGATGGTGGAACTCCTGGCGCTGCGGGCGAGCTCGGTGCTCAACGGGCCGAAGGGCGCCCCGTCGGCGGCCTCGGGCAGCTTGTAGAACAGCACCCGGAACAGGCCGAAGAAGATCGGCATCTGCAGCAGCACCGGCAGGCACGAGGAGAACGGGCTGGCGCCGGCCTCCTTGTAGATGGCCATGGTCTCCTCGGCCATCTTCTGCCGGGACTCCTGGTCCGTCTTGCCCTTGTACTTCTTCTGCACGGCCTGCAGCTCGGGCGAGACCATCTGCATCGAGCGCGAGGCGCGGATCTGGCGCACGAACAGCGGGATGATCAGGGTGCGGACCACGACGGTGAGGCCGACGATCGAGAACACCCAGGTGACACCGGAGTCCGGCTCCATGAACACGGACAGCAGCGCATGGAACTTCACCATGAGCCATGCGACGGCCCACTCGATGGGATACAGCGGATTCATCGGCCTGGTCTTCCTGCCGCACGGATGCGCATGTCGTTCATGCGAGGTGACGGCTGTGGTCGGGAGTCTCGGACAAGGGTAGGCCCTAGCGGGCTGGGCGCCGCAGTCGGCGTGGATTCCTCCACATGCCCGGAGCAGGCACCGGATCGAGCCCCCCGCGCGTGAAGGGATTGCAGCGCAGGATCCGCCCGGTGGTGAGCAGGAACCCCTTGACCGCGCCGTGCACCCGCAGGGCATCCATGCCGTACTGGGAGCACACCGGGTCGTAGCGGCAGGCGGGCGGGGTGTAGGGGGAGATGCCCACCTGATAGCCGCGCACGGGGAGCATCAGTAGCCGGCGCGGCAGGCGCAGCAGCGCGGTGCGCACGCTCACCGCACCCGCTTCCCGCGCCGGGCGAGCTTGCGCTGCGCGGCGGCCAGGGCGGAGTCGACATCGTGCTCCAGCTCGGAGAAGGGCTGGTCATCGATGCCCGGCAGGGCGCGCACCACGATCGCCGCTCCCGGCGGCAGGGCCGCCAGACGCGGCCGCACGATCTCGCGCAGCCGACGGGTCACACGGTTGCGCACCACCGCGTTGCCGATCTTCTTGGACACGACGAATCCCACGCGGGGTGCCTCGTCCCCCTGCGTGAGCAGGGCGAGATGCACGACCACGTGGGATCGGGCGCTGCGCACGCCACCGCGGGTGACTGCGCGGAACTCGTCGCCGGTGTGGAGCCGGCGACTGGACCAGTTCACGGCGCCACGGCGACTCGCACCTGGTCCGTCCGGCTCAAGCGGAAAGCTCGGAGCGGCCCTTGGCGCGGCGGGCGTTCAGGATCGCGCGGCCGGCGCGGGTGCGCATGCGGGCGCGGAAGCCGTGCTTCTTGGCGCGGCGGCGGAGGTTCGGCTGGAACGTGCGCTTGCTCATGGTTCTCCTCGATCGTGGGCACGAACGTGCCCCTCGCGGTGGTCTCTCGTCTGCTGCACGAACGGGAAGTCCGGGCGCACCCGACGTTGCGGGGCGGCTGCCGAGGTCCGATCCGATGCCGGAATGGGCCCGCAGTGGATCCGGGAACCGTATCGGGACGGCGCGCAGCGCTGACTGCACGATGTTAGGCGCGGGGGTGCATGGGGTCAACGGCACGGGGCCCCAGGAGCGGGGTTGTGGCCGGATTCTCACATCGCCGGCCCCGGATCGGCGCCGTCCGGGCGACGGAGGCGGACGTCACCGTGGTTGTCCACATTCTCGATCCACAATACAGGAGCTATTGT
>DHCMJ07802__coassemble_25_pt1 | contig 28152 bp, 28 predicted proteins | sample DHCMJ07802__metabat2_high_PE_028 | metagenome-assembled genome bin DHCMJ07802
AGCTGGGTTTAGAACGTCGTGAGACAGTTCGGTCCCTATCCGCTGCGTGCGTAGGAAATTTGAGAAGGGCTGTCCTTAGTACGAGAGGACCGGGATGGACTGACCTCTGGTGTGCCAGTTGTTCTGCCAAGAGCATGGCTGGTTGGCTACGTCGGGAAGGGATAACCGCTGAAAGCATCTAAGCGGGAAGCCTGCTTCGAGATGAGATATCCTTGCACCTTTTGGGTGTGTGAGACCCCCAGTAGATGACTGGGTTGATAGGCCAGATGTGGAAGCGCAGTAATGTGTGGAGCTGACTGGTACTAATGGTCGAAGACTTACTTCAACATTCTTTGTGTGTGTTGGTTGTTTGCTGTGTTTGCGTCCACTGTGCGGTTCTCTTGGAGCAACCCCGCCGCGTTGTCCGTCCCGTTCCGGGGTGGGTGGCGTGTTGGGGGCTGGTTGAGAGTCTCGTTGTGTTACGGCGGTCATAGCGTCGAGGAAACGCCCGGTTCCATTCCGAACCCGGAAGCTAAGCTCGATTGCGCCGATGGTACTGCACTCGGGAGGGTGTGGGAGAGTAGGTCGCCGCCGGACATCTTCATTGGGAGTGGAGGAGTGCTGAGCCCCTGCGGGGTGTTCGCCTCCTCCACTCCCTTTTTCATGCCCGAAAACAACGCGGGGCCTGGGCCCGGTGCCGCATGTCGCGCCATGCCACAGGCGCTCTCCACGCTGCCGGCACGCTCAGCGCTGGAGGTCCGTCCACCCCATCGAATACAGCCAGGCGAGCAGCGTCCTCGCCGGGCTCCGCAACACGACCACCAGAGCGGCAGCCCGCACACCGCACAGCACCCCGGGTGCCGGCCGGCCCAGCACCGTGTTCACTCCGGCGATCCACCCGGCCCAGCGCGCCCGCCGCAGAATCCTCCGCTCCACACGAGCCGACTCGGGAGCCGTCGCCAGGTCCATGATCGGTCGGGAACGAAGAACCCGGACGATCAAGGGAGCGACCTCCAGAGCATCGAGCCAGCCGAGCGTCATCCCCTGGCCGCCGATCGGGCTGACCTCATGCGCGGCATCCCCCACGAGCATGCACCGCGCGGTGCAAAGACGTGCCGCGCGGCGCTGAGCCACCGTGAACGCGCTGAGCATCGTCGCGGTCTCCGGATCCGGCCCCGCCCCGAGACGCTCCTCCACCAGCGAGGCGAGACGAGGCGCCGAGGCCGGGCGGGGAACAGCGCCGCGGCGTGACGCCGTGCCGGTGCATCCCGTGTGCACCACCCAGCGTCGTCGGCCCTCGGGCATCGGGAACGACTCGACCACCCCGCCACGCTCGAGATGGATCCGCGCCCGGCGAGGGCCACGCCCCGCATCGGCGTCGGCGAAGTCGCCCATGAGATAGCTGTCGCGGTATCCGCGGCCCCGCATCGGGATCCCCAGCCGCGTGCGTGTCCCCGACCGGGACCCGTCTGCGACGACCACCAGCTCCGCACGCCACCGTCCGGGCGCGCCCTCCTCCTCGCCGAGCGCCCTGCGCTCCGCTCTCTGACGCCCCGCATCGTCGGGGGAATCGAGGGATGGGACGGAACGAACGGGATGGTCGGAGCCGTCGGCGCCGGCCGGGTCGGTGTGCTCGGGAGCCGTGGCAGGAACAGCGTCGGTGCGTCGCGCGGTCACCTCGACACCGCTGGGGTGCTCCTCGACCGCGGTGACGGTCCAGCCGCGGTGCAGAGCCTGGGGAGCGAGCGCGCCGAGCCGCTGCGTGAGGAGCTCCTCGGTGCGCGTCTGGGGGAGGGAGAGCACGTACGGGGACGCGGTGCGTCGGCCGCCGAAACGCACCTCGCCCAGCGGCCGATCGCCCGCCAGCGCGGATCCTCGGTCCAGGCGCACCCCGGCCTCGCTCGCCGCCCGCTGCAACCCCAGCTCCCGCAGCGCCCGCAGGGCCGGGGGATGCAGACCGATCGCCCGCGAATGCCGGGAGGGCACCGCACGCCTCTCGAGCACCACCACGTCCACTCCCCGTCGGGCGAGCAGCGCCGCGAGGAACAGGCCCGTCGGCCCGCCCCCGACGATCAGCACCTCGCACCGCCCCTGCTCCGCCGCGGCCCCTGGCAGCTCGCTCATCGGCGCGGAGGCGCGCCGGCGGCGAGGGTGGCCAGCACGCGGAACGGGCGCTGCGTCTCGACCCGCCAGGGGGAGGGGAGACGGCCCCGCAGCTCGGAGGGGAGGTAGCTGCGACGGATCGAGGTCAGGCCGTCCTCCCGGATGAAGGTGCGGGGGAACAGCGGCCAGGTGGCGAGGGAGAACAGCGCATAGGCGAGTCGGCCGCGACGGATGTCGCTGTGCACGCAGGCACGGCGCGCGAGGGCGCGGGAATCCTCGAGCACGCCGCGCAGCTCCTCCTCGCTCAGATGATGCAGCAGATGGTTCGAGACGACGAGGTCGAAGCGCTGCCCCTCCTCGACCAGGTCCCCGGTCGCCGCCCGGCGGAAGCGCACACCGGCGACCGGAGGCCGGCTCCGCGCCCACGCGATCGCGCGCGGATCCGGGTCGATCCCGGTCACCCGCAGATCGGCGCCGTCCCGGTGAGCCCAGCGGGCCAGCGCCCGGCTGAGGTCCCCGCCGCCGCAGCCCACGTCCAGCAGGGCCGTCGGCCCGTCGGGCCGCAGACGCGGCCGCAGCTGCTGCGCATAGGTGGCGCGCCAACCCGCGACCGCCGCGTTCACCACCCGGAACGCGGCATAGGTGCGGTCCAGCCGCAGCGGGTCGCAGTCCGGGGCGTCCATCCGCTCGGTGGCATCGACGTCCCGGACGGTCAGCGGAGGGAGGATCACCGCTGCTCGTTCGCCGGGGCGCCGATCGCGGTCAGCAGCGCCGTCTCCACGGTCAGGCCCGGCCCGAACGCCATCGAGCACACCTGCTCCTCCGCCCCCGGTCGCGCGGCCTCGAGGATCGCCTTCAGCACGAACAGCACCGTCGCGCTGGACATGTTCCCGTAGTCGCGCAGCGTCTCGCGGGCGGGGACCAGCTGCGCCGCCTCGAGAGCCAGCTTCGCCTCGACCTTGTCCAGGATGCTGCGTCCACCGGGATGGATCGCCCAGTGCGGGATCTCCCGGTACGGGCGCTCGGCGAGGGACGGGTCGTGGGCGAGCAGCGGCGCCAGGGCGCCGGTGATGTGCTCGTCGATGATGTGCGGGACATACGTGCCCAGCACCATCTCGAAACCGTTGTCGCCGATGTTCCACGCCATCGCCTCCTCACCCACCGGGGTCAGGACCGTCTCGAAATGGTCGATCCGCAGCAGGGCGCTGGTGGCCGGCAGCTCCTTCCCGGTGATGACGGCGCCGGCCGCCCCGTCGGCGAACAGGGAGGAGCCGACGATGGTGTCGGGATCGTTCGAGGTGCGCACGTGCAGGGTGCACAGCTCGACCGACGCCACGATCACCACCGCCTCCGGATCGGCGCGGCAGATGGTCTGGGCCTGGCGCAGCGCCGGCAGCGCCGCATAGCAGCCCATGAACCCCAGGTGGTAGCGCTGCACGGAGGGGTCCAGGTCGAGGTCGCGCACGATCCGGTAATCGGGCCCGGGGGCGAAGAACCCGGTGCAGGAGACGGTGATGACGTGCGTGACGTCCGCCGCCTCGATCCCGTCCGCCGCGGCGAGCGCCTCCCGGGCGACCTGCGTGTAGAGCCGCGTCGCCTCCCGCTCGTACACCCGGTTGCGGGCCCCGGTGGTGGGGTTGAGGAAGCGGCCCGTCCCGGCTTCGAAGAACACCGGCTCGCCCTCGTCGGGCGGGCCCTCCCATTCCGTCAGCGCGCTGTAGCGGTGCTCGATCCCGGAGGAGTCGAAGGCCGTGGAGACCAGCCGCTTGCCGAGCCTGCTGAGATCCGGCTGCGCGGCGAGCACATCGCGCACGGTCTCCTGCCGCAGCGCTGTGGCGGGGACCGCGGTCTCGAGCGAACGCAGGGTGACGCTCATGCGCTCGCCTCCCCGCCACCGGGACGCGGGGACCGCTGAGGATGTGCTGCGGCGTGGAGCGGGGTGCGTGCGGGGGTGTCGAGTCCCATGGGGCCTCCTGTCGTCGGGCGCACCGACGGGGCGATCACCCCGTCGGCGCCGGAGCGGCCGGGAACCGAGGCGGCTCACCGGTCCGGGGAAGGTGCGAGGTGCGTGCGCTGCCTCACAACGTACGCGCGTGCCCGCCGGAAGCCCACGCCTTCGACCGCTCGTATGGCCGGCGGGCGCGGGCGCTGAGCACGGCATGAACCCTGGAGAGCCGCGGCGCGGCTCCGGGGCGGGCCCGACGGGACCAGGTCAGGGCAGACGAGAACAGGTCGGGGCCGACGCCGCGGCCGAGCGCGGATCAGGAGTCGAAATGGACCCGCGGCGGGCGCCGGGAGAAGGACTCGACGACCTCCGAGGCGACCTCGCGCAGCAGGACGTTGCGGTGCTGGGAGGCGCGCCTGAGCAGGGCGACGGCCTCGTCCTGGCCGCAGCGGTTCTGCGCCATGAGGATGCCGACGGCGAGGTCGATCGTGGTGCGGGTGCTCAGGGCGGTGCGCAGATCCTGCTCCAGGGCGCGGTAGCGGGCCAGACGCACCGCGAGGCGCAGCACCTTCGAGGCCTGGCGGACCGGCTGCCCGGTGCTCTCGATCATCTCGGGGCCGAAATCGTGGGCCCGGGTGGAGAAGAGGGTGAGGACGCCCTGCGCGTCGTCGCCCAGCTCGAAGGGGAGGACCAGCACGGAGAGGATCCCGTGGTCGGCGGCGGCCGCGAGGTAGTCCGGCCAGCGGTGATCGATGCGGGCGTCACCCACGCGCACCATCGTCTGCTGGCGCAGAGCCGTGGTGGCCGGCCCCTCGGGGAACCGTTCACCCGTCTCGTCCAGGGCGCGGGCGGCAGGACCGGAGGCGGCGTGGAGCGCGGGGCACCGCGCACGCAGGAGGGTGACGGCGGCGGGGATCTCCGCCCGTTCGCCGAGCAGCCGGGTGGTGAGCAGGGGCGTCAGAGCGCGGAGGAAGCTCTCGGTGCTCTCGCTCCTGAGCAGCAGGTCGATGAGCACGTCCGCGAGATCCGGGCGCTGGGGAGGGTGGTCGAAGATGGTGGGCCGTCCGGGGAAGGTCGGGCGGAGAGCCGTTGCGGCTCTCGGGCGGCGGGCACGGGACCGGCGCGGGCAGCGCGGTCTCATGCAGGGGCGAGGTCTCGGCGGCCTCGTCGGGGCGTGGCCGGGAAACGAGGGCGCGGCGCGGGTCTACACGGCGCGGGGCGCGGGCTGAAGGCGGGCCGACGGCGCGAGGGTGACGGCAGGCTGCGCGGGCCCGGATGCTTCAACCACGGGGGAGCTCCTCTATGCGTTCTGATGTGTAGAGATGCAGGGTACTGAGGGTTCGGCAGGTTCCCGTGATCGACGGACCGTTCGGTCCGGGCACCGCTCGCAGCAGCGTCCGACGAGAGCTCGCGACGGGGCGTCGGGCATGCGCGCGGCGCGCATCTTGGCCCGACGTCACGAGGCGCGCAAGACGGTGCGACCGGACGGATCGGTTCGTTGCCGGAGGGGGCGAGGCGGTTCTAGCGTCGACGGCACGAGCAGATGGCTCGGCCGGGTACGGCGACCGGCGAACACGAAGGGAGTTCCACAATGGCGGACAAGAACAACCCCGGGCAGTTCGGGAACCGGAACGATACCGAGGATCAGGCGCAGAAGGGCGGCCAGGCCAGCTCCGGCAGCTTCGGTGAGCGCAACGCCGCGGATCCGAGCCAGGCGGGTCAGCAGGGCGGCCAGGAGAGCTCCGGCAGCTTCGGCCAGTCCAACGCCGCCGACCCCAGCCAGGCGGGTCAGAAGGGTGGTCAGGAGAGTTCGGGCAGCTTCGGTGAGTCGAATGCTGCGGATCCGAGCCAGGCCGGCCGCAAGGGTGGTCAGGAGAGTTCGGGCAGCTTCGGCGAGAAGAATGCCGCCGACCCGAGCCAGGCTGGCCGCAAGGGCGGTCAGAGCTCCTGAACGACTGCACGCGCGGCCCCGGTGCCGCGAGCACGAGAAGGGGGACGGCCCGACGGCCGTCCCCCTTCTCCGTGCCCGTCTGAGCGTCGCGGGGTGCGCCCGAGAACCTCCCCGCCTGAGTGAGCATCGCGGGGCGCGCGCGAGAACGAACTTCTTGTCGCCTGCGTGACCTGAGCGTCCTATAGCTGTTGTTATGTCGCAGGACATCGGTGACAGTTCTGTATCAGGACATCGGTGACAGTTCTGGGGCTCTTGGTGGTGACACTTCAGGGCTGAGACTGCGGGATGAGCAAGAATCAGCCCGTAGATCCTCGCGTCCGTTTGGCGATCTCTCGCTGGCCCGAGGACGCTCCGAGAGGGACCGTGACCAGCTTCTGTGTTGAGCACGGGATCTCGCGGAAGACGTTCTATGTCCTGCGTGCTCGGTTGCGTGAGGAAGGCCCGGCGGCGGTGCTCGAACCGAAGAGCCGTCGGCCGTCCAGCAGTCCTACCCGCATTGGTGAGGACGTGAAGGACCAGGCGGTGGCGGTGCGGGCGGCCCTGGAGGCGTCGGGTTTGGACCACGGCCCGATCAGTGTGTTCGACCGGATGGGGGCGATGGGCTTGGAGTCTCCGTCGGTCGCGGCGCTGGCGAGGATCTTTCGTGAGCGGGGCGTGGCTCGAGCGGACCCGAAGAAGAAGCCACGATCGGCGTATCGCCGGTTTGTCTATCCCGCGCCCAACGCGTGCTGGCAGCTGGACGCCACCGGCTACGTGCTGATCGATGGGCGTTCCTGCACCATCTTCCAGCTCCAGGACGACCATTCCCGGCTCGCAGTCGCCTCTCTGGTCGCGCCGGCAGAGACCACGCAGGCTGCTCTGGACGTGTTCCTCAAAGGCGTCGCCCGGTATGGGGTTCCACAACGCCTGTTAACGGACAACGGCGCGGCGATGAACCCGACTCGGCGTGGTTGGCCGAGCCCGTTGGTCACTCACGCCACCGGGCTCGGAGTCCAGGCGATCACCGGCAAACCCTTCAAGCCCACCACCCAGGGCAAGAACGAACGGTTCCACCAGACCTTGTTCCGCTGGCTGGATCAGCAGCCGCTGGCTGAGACGATCTCGCAGCTCCAAGCGATGGTGGACAACTTCGACATCATCTACAACCAGCAGCGACGTCACCAAGGCCTGCCCGGCCGGATCACTCCTCAGCAGGCTTGGGACGCCACGCCCGTGGCAGAAGCACCGAAGCCACCAGCAGCACCGATCGACGTACTGCTGCCAGCGCCGCTGGACGAAGTTCTCCACCCCGGCGAAGAGCCTCAGGCACTGGACTACACCGCCTGGGGCGATCCCTTCGACAAGGAAGCCGGACAACGAGTCCTGCGGACCGGTTCAAACGGTTCCATCGTGCTGCGAAGGATCACGTTCTATCTCTCCAAACGGCGGGCCGGCGAACACGTCCGAGTCATCTGGGACGCCACCGGGCTCGTCGTGATCGACGTTCACGGCGAAGTCCTCATCAAGCATCCCTGGCCCCCGGCAGGCACCACTTACGTCGGCAACGGGAAGCCTCGAGGACGCCCTCGAAAGACCCCACGACCGGAGTAACTGTCACCGATGTCCTGAGACATCAACCGTCACCGATGTCCTGATGCAAAACTGTCACCGATGTCCTGAGACATCACAGCGTCCTATAGCTGTTGAGGTCACGCCACCGACAAGAAGTTCGTCAGCGCCGGGGCGGCATCAGCTCTTCAGCCGGGCCACCAGGTCGATCTCCACCAGGATGTTGGCCAGCTGCGAGCCGACGGTGGTGCGCACCGGGAACGGCTCGGAGAAGAACTCGCGGTAGGCCTCGTTGAACTCCTGGAAATCCGCGAGGTCGGCGAGATGGACGGTGGTCTTCAGCGCGTCGTCGAGCGTGGCACCGCGCTCGGCGAGCACCGCCTGGAGAGTGCGCAGCACCTGCCGCGTCTGCTCCGCCACGGACTCGGCGACCTCGCCGGTGGCCGGGTCCTGCGGGCCGAAACCGGCGGTGAACAGCAGATCCCCGCTCACGATCGCCTGGCTGTACGGGCCCGCGGGCTGCGGGGCGTTCTCGGTGCGGAGGGCTTCCTTGTGGGTCATCGTTCTCCTTGATGCGGTGGGTGAGGGAATCGGTGATGCTGGCTGGTGGCTGGTGGCTGGTGGCTGGTGGCTGGTGGCTGGTGGCTGACGGTGGGAGGGCGAACGAAGTTCTTGTCGTCTGCGTGACCTCAACGCTCCATAGCGGTTGAGGTCTTGTCAGCGACAAGAAGTTCGTCGGGCGGACGAGCGGGATGGGGCGGATGAGCGGGATGGGACGAGTGAGCGGGATGGGACGAGTGAGCGGGATGGGGCGGGTCAGCAGGGTGGTGCGGGGAGGCGCGGAGCCCGCGGCCGGGCAGAGCACCGGTGAGGCGGCCGCCGGCGAGCACGGGCCGGCCCGCGACGAGCACGTCCTCGATCCCGACCGCGAGCTCGAGCGGATGCTCGTAGGTGGCGCGGTCGCTCACGGTCTCCGGGTCCACGAGCACGAGATCGGCGATGCACCCCTCGGCGACGACGCCGCGCTCGCCGAGCTGGAAGCGTGCGGCCGCACCGGTGGAGAGATGCTGCGCCGCCTGCGCCCAGTCCAGGAACCCGTGCTCGCGCACGTAGGTGCCGAGAATCGAGGCGAAGGTGCCGCGCGCCCGGGGATGCGGGTGCGCGCCCACGAAGATCCCGTCGGACCCTCCCAGATGCTGCGGATGCGCCAGCAGCCGTCCCAGATCCTCCACCGGGCGCTGATCGCGCACCGCCATCACCACGTTCACCTCGAGCGCGGAGGCGGCCAGCAGATCCAGCGCCGCGTCGACCGGATCCGTGCCGCGCCGCGCGGCGACCTGGGCGAGGGTGAGGCCGTGCGCCCAGTCGAACTCCTCCGCGGCGATGTGGCCGAGCGTGATCAGCTCCGGCCACTGCGGGCCGAGGCTCGGATGGTGCTCCACGCCCGGGAACCACTCTCGGCGCAGCTGTTCCCGCTGCGCCGGGTCGCGCAGCAGGGCGCTCGCCGCGGCGGGGGCCATCGCGTTCAGCGCCGGCGGCAGCAGCGTCATGCCCAGCAGGGAGCAGCCGCGGGTGTACGGATAGGCGTCGAAGCTCGCCTCCACTCCCTCGGCCGCGAGCCAGGCCATCAGCCGTTCGGCCTCCTCGGCCCGGGTGTGGAAGTGGGAGATGTGGATCGGGACCCCTGCGGCGCGGCCGATGCTCGCCGCCTCCTCGATGCCCACCTGCGAGTTCTCCTCGTAGCCGCCGCGCATGTGCGTCACGTACGGCAGGCGCGCCGCCGCGAGCGGACGGCACAGCGCCGCGATCTCCTCGGCATCCGCGAACAGGCCCGGGGTGTAGTCCAGGCCGGTCGAGAGCCCCACCGCTCCGTCGGCCACGGCCTGCGCGACCAGGGCCGTCATCGCCTCGCGCTGGTCGGGAGACGCGGGTGCCTCGGTGCTGCCCATGACCTGGTGGCGCACGGTCCCGGCGGGGACGAGGCAGGCGACGTTCACCGGCACGGCGCCGTCATAGGTGGACAGCAGCTGCGCCATCGACCCGCCGCGGAAGGTGGGGTGCGGGCCGTTGATCGCGGCGAAGTACTCGCTCGCCCAGGCGCCGTCGCCCGGTGCGTAGGAGACCCCGTCCTGACCGCCGATCACGCTGGTCACGCCCTGACGCAGCAGGGCCAGCTGCACCTCGGGATCGAACACCGCGCCCTCGGCGTGCGAGTGCGCGTCGATGAATCCGGGCATCACCAGGCGCCCCTCGGCCTCGAGGACCTGCGCGTCCGTGCGGTGGTCGGGATCGAGGCCACCAGCATCGTCGCGGGGGAATCGGCCGACGGCGGTGATCCGCTCGCCCTCGACGAGCACGTCGGCCTCGCGCACACCATCGGCGGTGACCACGCGGCCGCCGCGGATCAGCACTGCATTCATGAGGTGCTCCTGGTCGTCATCGAAAGCTCGCACCAACTTCTTGTCATATGCGTGACCTCACCACGCTATAACCGTTGAGCCCACGCAGGCGACAAGAAGTTCGTTCTCGCTGGTGCTGGTGCTGGTGCTGGTGCTGGGTGGGAGACGGAGGCAGCGGCTGGTGGTGGCGCCGGGCGGGGAATGGCGGCAGCGGCTGGTGCTGGTGCTGCCGGGTGGGTGGGGGAGCGGGTGGGTCAGAAGAAGGTCTCCACCGCCTCGCGCACCGTCCCCGTGGCGGCATCGACCACCGGGATCAGCCGCCACTTGTCGAAGGCCGTGCACGGATGGGACAGCCCCAGCGTGACCACGTCTCCGATCGCGAGCTGCGCCGTGCCGGCGGGGCGCAGGAAGGCGTGCTGATCGTTCAGCGCCGTGATCTCCCCGTCCAGCGGCTGCTCCGGGCCGCCGAGCGTGGGAGAGACGCCGAGCGGGGTGGGCAGGCCCTCGTCGTAGGGGACGTCCCGCTTGCCCGCATCGAGCAGCGCCAGGCCCGGCTCCGGCAGCGACACCACCCGGGCATAGGCCCGCATCCCCGGCAGCAGCGCCTGCTCCTCGGCGACGTCCCGCGTCGTGTCCAGCGGCGAGATGCCGCGGTAGAAGCCGGAATCGTGCACGATGTACGCGCCCGAGCGGAGGATCGCGCGCATATCGGTGAGCGGGGCGAAGGCGTCGGCGACCAGGTCGAAGTAGGCGCTGCCGCCCGCGCTCACCCAGGGGGTGGCGTCGATGAGCGGCCGCAGCGACTCGGCGAACGCGGCGAGGCGCCGGCAGTACGTCGAGACGGCCTCGAGCGCCTCGGGGGAGCGGTCGTGGGCGAGCGCCCCCTCGTAGCCGGCGGCGCCGCGCAGCTCGAGGACCCCCGAGGCGGCGACGCGTTCGGCGATCTCGCGGGCGGTGGCCTCGTCGCGGGCGCCGGTGCGGGCGCCGTCGGCCCCGAGCTCCACGAGCACGCCGAGCCGGGCGCCCGGGGGCAGTTCGCGTTCGAGCAGGTCGATGGTGGAGAGGCTGTCCGCCCAGCACACCAGCTCCTGCTCGGGATGGGCGGCCAGGTGCGCGGCGAGTCGGCGCAGCAGTGCGGGGTCGGCGCAGGTGTTCGCCAGCTGCACGGTCGGGATGCCGGCGCGCAGCGCGAGATCGGCCTGCCAGCCGGTGGCGAGGGTGATCCCGGTGCAGCCCGCCGCGAGCTGGCGCCGCCACAGCACCGGCGCCATGGTCGTCTTCCCGTGCGGCATCAGCTCGAGGCCCCGTTCGGCGGTCCAGTCGGCCATGACCTGGAGGTTGTGCGCCATCGCCTGCTCGTCGAGCACCAGCAGCGGGGTGGAGAAATCGCTGAGCGGCGCGTCGAGCGCGGTGATGGGGCGGCCGAGGAGGCCGGCGGGGAAGGACTTGTCCTCGGCGCGCACGGCGCGCTCGGAGGAGCGGTGGCGTGCGGCGGAGGGGACGGGCTCGGGCATCGGTGACCTCGCTCGGTGAGGGGACGGCAGCACTGCGAGTCTTCCCCGTGGGGCGCGAGTGTTCAAGGCGGGCCCGCTCAGGGCGCGATCGCGAGCACCGCCTCGGTCACCTGCTCGGTCATCTCCGCATCCTCGATGCTCGCGGTGCCGTCGCCGTCCTGGGGGCCGTAGTCGCCGAAGCTCGCGTGGCTCGCGCCGGGGATCTCGAGCATCTGTGCATCGTCCGGGAGCAGGTCGCGGGCGTCGTCGATCTTCTGCGGCGTGGACAGGCCGTCCTCGCTGCCGGAGATGCTCAGCACCGGCAGGTCCGTGGCGGAGAGGTCGTTCGCGCAGTAGGAGCCCAGCAGCACCAGCGCGTCGGCGTCCGCGGCGAGCTGGCAGGCCCGCACCCCGCCCAGCGAGTGCCCGCCCACCATCCATGTCTCGACATCGTCCGCGGCGGCGGTGAAGGTCTCCAGATCGCGGCGGTCCAGCAGGGCGAGGCCCAGCCACGGTTTCGCGATCACCACCGTGATCCCGTCCTCGGCGACGAGATCGGCCAGCCGCGCCGCGTAGGCGGCCGGTTCCACCTTCGCGCCGGGGAAGAACACCAGACCTGTGCCTTCCGATCTGGTGCCCTCCGCGCCGGTGCCGTCCGCGCCGGTGCCGTCCGGGCGCAGCACCAGTGCGGTCGCGTCCTCGCTCACGGTGATCCCGGGGCGGTCCTGCACCGCCTGCCAGGGGGCGTCCTCAGCGGCCATCACCCCGGTCTTCGCCCACGCCACGAGGCCCACCACCGCCACCAGCACGAGCACCAGCACGACGAGCAGGGCGCGCACGCTCCAGCGGGCGAGACGACGGGCTGCAGGCATGGCAGGACTGTACTGGGCGGCGCCCGGGAGCGCTGCGCGGTGCTCCCGCCGCACCCCTGGCCAGACGCGCTCGGCGATGCCACCCTGGAGGGAGCGATCCCGCCGCAGGTTCACACCCCACGAGCCCGGGAGGCCCGCGATGACAGCGACCCCCTTCCCATCGTCCCCACGGATTCCCGCCACCATGCAGGCGGTCCAGCTGATCGGCCACGGAGGCCTCGAGCAGCTGGTCCATTCCCCTGATGTGCCCACCCCTGCTCCCGCCGCGGGCGAGGTGCTGATCGACGTGCACGCCTGCGGGATGAACAACACCGACATCTGGGTGCGGGAGGGCGCCTACGGCTCGGACACGGATCCGGGCGCGATCTCCACCTGGCGGCGCGGCCGCTCCACGCTCACCTTCCCCCGCATCCAGGGCGCGGACATCGTCGGCGTCGTCGCGGCGGTCGGTGAGGGCGTGCCCGCGGAACGCCTCGGCGAACGGGTGATGGTCGACTTCTCGCTCTACCACCGCCCCGAGGGCGACGACTCGCTCGCGGACATCGACTACATCGGCCACGGCCGCGACGGCGGCTACGCCGAGTACGTCACCGTGCCCGCCGAGAACGCCCACCCCGTCACCAGCGAGCTGCCGGACGCCGCCCTGGCCACCTTCTGCTGCGCCTATCTCACCGCCGAGCACATGCTCGACCGCGCCCGCGTCACCACGGGGGAGCGGGTCCTGGTCACCGGGGCCTCCGGCGGCGTCGGCTCGGCGCTGCTGCAGCTGGCACGGGTGCGCGGCGCGATCCCCTACGCGGTGACCAGCCCCGGGAAGGAGGCGGCGCTCCTGGCCATCGGGGCCGAGAGCACGATCCTGCGGGACGCGCCGGATCTCGTCGGGGAGACCGCCCGCACCGTCGACGGACCGGTCGACGTGGTCGCCGATCTCGTCGCCGGGCCGCTGTTCGGGGACCTGCTGCGCATCCTCCGCCCCGAGGGCCGCTACATCACCGCGGGCGCGATCGGCGGGCCGGTGGTGGAGCTCGACCTGCGCACCGTCTACCTCAAGCACCTCGAGCTGCACGGCTCCTCCCAGGGCACCCGCACCGCCTTCCGGCGCCTGCTCGGCCACATCGAGAGCGGCGCGATCCGTCCGCTGCTGGATCGCACCTTCCGCCTCTCCGAGCTCCACGACGCGCAGCGCGCCTTCCTCACCCGCACCCACATCGGCAAGCTCGTGGTGGTCCCGGACCGGCACTGGGACGCGGTGGGCGCGCCCCACGCCGGGGGCCGCGGCGCCGAGACCGGCAGCCCGGCACCGAGCGACGCCGCGCCCGGCGCCCCAGGACCGCATGGCTCAGGGGTGCCTGATGCGCCGTGAACGCAGCCTCGAGCTGATCGACGCCCAGTCCGGCGGGGACGTCAGCCGCGTGGTCACCGCCGGCATCGAGCCCCTGCCCGGCATCAGCGTGCTGGAGAAGGCCCGCTTCCTCGAACGGGAGGGGGACGGGCTGCGCCGCCTGCTGCTGTCCGAGCCGTACGGCGACCCGGCGATGTCGGTGGATCTGCTGGTCGAGCCCGGCCACCCCGAGGCGCAGGCCGGCTACATCATCATGGAGGCGATGGGGTACCCGCTGTACTCCGGCTCGAACACGCTGTGCGTCGCGACGGTGCTGCTCGAATCCGGGATGCTCCCGATGGCCGACGGACCCCAGCAGCTGGTGCTCGAATCCCCGGCCGGGCTGGCACGGATCACGGCGGTCACGGCCGACGGGCGGGTCGAGTCGGTCACCACCCAGGGCGAGCCCGCCTACGTCGCCGAGCGGGGGCTGAGCGTCGACGTGCCGGAGTACGGCCCGGTCGGCTTCGACCTGGTGTGGTCCGGGGCGTACTACGCGATGATCGACGCCGCCGCGCACGGCTTCGCCCTCACGGCCGACGAGCAGATCGCGCTCTCCGCCTTCGGGGACGCGTTCGTGCGCACCGCCCGGCCCGGCCTGCGCCAGGAGCATCCCTCGCTCGGGGACCTGGGACCGCTGCCGTTCGTGCACGTCATGGGCCCGGTGGAGGTCACGGCCGACGGGCGGCGCGTCTCCCGCTCGGCCACCTACGTGCATCCGGGGGTGATCTGCCGCAGCCCCACCGGGACCGGCACCTCCGCCCGGCTCGCGCTGCTGGCCGGGCAGGGGGAGATCGGCCCCGGCGACACCCTGGAGACGGTCTCCCCGCGCGGCAACCGCTTCATCGGCACCCTGGGGGAGGCCGCGCAGGTGGGGCCGTTCCCGGCCTGGCATTCCCGGATCACCGGCTCGGCCCGGCTGATGGCCCGCTCCCGGCTCACGGTCGACCTCGACGACCCGCTCGTGGACGCCTCGGACCTCGAGGCCCTGCTGAGCGGGTGAACCGCCGCCCGGCCCCGGGCGAGCCGGTCCCAGACGAGCCGGTCCCAGACGAGCCGGTCCCAGACGAGCCGGTCCCGTCGGCGCCTGCCCGCGGGCCGTGAGCCGTCGTGCTCGCCGGTTCAGCGCCCCTCGAAGTCGGGCGGGCGCTTGCCGAGGAACGCGGCGGTGCCCTCGGCCTTGTCCTGCGTCGTGTACAGCAGCGTCTGCGCCAGCTGCTCGAGCAGCAGCCCGGTGCGCTGGTCCGTGTCGCTGCCCGGGCCGATGATCATCTTCGCCAGCCGGATCGCCAGGGGGCCGCGGCGCAGCACCCCGGCCATGATCTCGTGCGCGGTGGGCAGCAGCTCCGCGGCGGGCACCACGGTGGTGACCAGCCCGTACTGCTCGGCCTGGGCGGCGGTGAGAGCCCTGCCGGTGAGGACCATCTCGAGCGCCCGGCCGGCACCGACCAGGCGGGAGAGCCGCTGGGTGCCGCCCGCGCCGGGGAGCACCCCGAGCCCGGTCTCGGGCAGCCCGAGGCTCGCGTGCTCGGCGGCGATGCGCAGATCGCAGCTCATCGCGAGCTCGAGCCCGCCGCCGAGCGCCGCCCCGTTGAGCGCCGCGAGCGTGGGCTTCGGGCAGGCCTCGAGCCGGTCGTTCAGGCGCTGCATCGTCGCGGCGAGCCCGTCGTGGAGGGTCCAGCGCGCCACCTCGGAGATGTCGGCCCCGGCGGCGAAGGCCTTGTCCCCGCTGCCGGTGAGCACGATCCCGCGCACGGCCTCCTCCGCCTCCCAGTGCTCGAGCACCTCCTCGATCTCGCGGAGCATCACGGCGGTCAGGGCGTTGCGCTGCGCGGGGCGGGACAGGGTGAGGGTGCCGATCCCGTCCTGCACCGCGACCTCGAGTGTCGCGACGTCCGGGGCTCGGCCGACGGGATGGGCTCGGCCGACGGGGCGGGAGGGGTGCTGCGGATCCGTCATGGTCTCCTGCTCTCTGCGCGGGGCGCGGCGGGGTGGGGACGGGCTGCCCGGTCAGGCCATGGTGAGCCCGCCGGAGACGGAGAGGGTCTGGCCGGTGATGTAGCGCGAGGCGGGGGAGGCGAGGAAGGCGACCGCGTGGGCGAGGTCCTCGGGCTGGGCGAGGCGGCGCAGCGGGATCGCCCGCTCCAGGGAGGCGCGCAGCTTCGGGTTCTCCTCGGAGAGGGAGGCGAACAGCGGGGTGTCGGCCGGGCCGGGGCACACGGCGTTCGCGGTGATCCCGTGGCGTGCGGTCTCCCGCGCGAGGGTCTTGGTGAACGCGACGACCCCGCCCTTGCATGCGGAATACACCGCTTCCCCGCTCGAGCCCACGCGGGCCGCGTCCGAGGCGATGTTGACCACCGTGCCGTGGCCCTGCTGCACCATCACCCGCACCACCGACTGGCTGCAGTGCAGGGTGCCGCAGAGGTTGATCCCGATGATGCGGTCCCACACCTCGTGATCCTGCTCGAGGAACGGGCCCACGGTGTCCCAGCCGGCGTTGTTCACGAGCACGTCGATCCGCCCGAAGCGGTCCATGACCTGCGCGGTCATCGCATCGACGCGCTCGCGGTCGCTCACATCCACGCCGATGGCGAGGGCTGGGCGGCCGAGCTGCTCGGCCACGGCGCGGGCGGCCTCCTCGTCGAGGTCGGCGACCACCACCACGGCCCCCTCGGCGGCGAGGCGGGTGGCGATGCCGCGGCCGATGCCGCTCGCAGCGCCGGTGACCACGCAGATCCGCCCGGTGAGGTCGTGAGCGGTGAGCTCGGCGGGATCGGGGGTGTGGGGGCTGTTCATGGCGGGGCTCCTGGGATCGGGTCGCGGGGTCACGGGGCGCACTCGCGGGGCACGCTGTGGCGGCTGATGACGAGCTTCATGATCTGGGCGGTGCCGTCGCCGATCTGCAGCCCGAGCACGTCGCGCAGGCGCTGCTCGATCGGCCGGTCGGTGAGGTAGCCGGCCTGGCCATGGCTGAGCAGGCACTGGTGGATCACGTCGTACGCCGTCTTCGGCGCCCACCATTTGCACATCGCCGCCTCCTTCGTGTGCGGCAGGCCGGAGTCCTTCAGCCACAGCGTCTTCTGGCACAGCAGGCGGGCGGCGGCCAGCAGGGTCTCGGCCTCCGCGAGCGGGAAGGCGAGGCCCTGGAAGGTGCTGAGCGGGCGGTCGAAGGCGGTGCGGGTGCTGGTGTACTCCCACGTCTCCTCGAGCGTGACCTGCGCGGCGCCGAGCACCTGCAGCCCGATGAGCGCGCGCGAGAAGTCGAAGCCCTGCATCACCTCGGTGAACCCGGCGCCGCGAGCCCCGAGGCGGTTCCGGGCCGGGATCCAGGTGCCGTGGAAGTCCACCGCCCCGCGGCCCACGGCCCGGGTGCCGAGGTCCGGGAAGGGGCGGCGCTGGATGCCGTCCCGGTCCAGCTCGACGAGGAAGGCGGTGATGCCGCGGCCGCGGCCCTCCGGGGTGGTGCGCGCGAAGACGATCGCGGCGGAGGCATGCATCGCGAAGGACATCGACTTGGTGCCCTCGAGCACCCAGCCGTCGTCGGCCTCCCGCGCCGTCATCGAGGGATTGCCGGCGTCGGAGCCGTTGCCGGGCTCGGAGAGCCCGATCGCCACCAGATCCTGCCCGCTCGTGATCCGCGGGGCCCAGCGCGCCGCCACCTCGGCGCGGGCGGTGCGGGCCAGGATCTGGCCGACGAGCGAGCCGATCACCTGCACGTACGCGACGGTCATGTCGCCGCGGGCGATCTGCTCGGTGATCATGCCGGTGGTCAGGGCGCGCTCGCCCCGCCCGCCGAGCTCGTGCGGCAGCTCCGGGGCGATGAGGCCGCGGGATCCCATGAGCTCCCGCAGCTCCGGCTCGATGCACCCGCGCTGCTCGCGCTGCGGGTAGTCGGGGGCGATCTGCGCCGCGATCTCCGCCGCCGCGTCGATGGCGCGCCGCATCTCCTCGTCGGGGGCGAAGTCCATGGCGTCTCCTGTCGCGGGGGAGGGCGGGTCTCGGGCGGTCCGCTGCGCGGGGCGGGGCGCCGGGGATCCGGTGGTCGCTCCGCCGTCGGCCGGGCGGCGAGGTCAGCAGCGGGGAGGGAGGTCAGCGATCGTCGGCGAGGCCTCCCAGCAGGTCGGCGTAGCGGGCGCGGTGCGGGGGAGGGATCGCGGTGGACAGCAGCAGCGCCGTCTGGGTGCGCACGAACTCCTCGAAGCTGCGCCGGGGCGAGAAGTACCAGTGCTTGAGCGCCCAGGAGTGGGCGACGGTGAGCAGGTCGTAGCAGTAGATCTCGGCATCCAGCGGTCGCAGCAGCCCCTGCGCGACCGCGGCGTCGACGGCGCTGCGCAGCGGCGCGACGGTGCGCACCTCGAGCTCCTTGGTGACGCGCCGGCCCTCCTCGTCCAGGAGGTTCGATTCGCGGTAGGTCAGCAGCACCGCCTGGCGGTTGTCCCGGATCACGGTGCAGTAGGCGGCGAAGGCGCCGGCGATCTGCCGCACCGGATCCTCCTCCGGCTCGAGCGCCGCGGCGATGAGCTGCCCGATCTCCTCGAGCACCCCCTCGGTCACCGCGCGCACCAGCTCCTGCTTGCCGGCGAAGTAGCGGTAGATCAGGCCGACGGAGACCCCGGCCTCGGCCGCGATCGACTGCATGGAGACCTCGTGCGAGCCCCGCCGCTCCAGCAGCGGCACGGCGGCGTGCAGGATCTGCGCCCGGCGCGCATCGGACCGTGCGGCCCGTGCGGCGTCCTCCGGGGCGATGCCCGCAGCGGTGCGCAGCACACCCGCTCCTCTCGACGATGAGAAGACCGCTCACCGGAAGTGAACGGTGATTCACCGACGAGTGTGGCGCGGCTCACCCGGGGCGTCAAGGGGTGCGGCTCACCGACGGGGCGGGGCACCGCGACGGGGCGGGGCACCGCGACGGGGCGGAGCTCCGCCGCCGGGGAGCCGTGCCGGGGGTCAGCAGGCGGCCGGCACCTCGGCGGGGCTCTCCTGCGCTGCAGCATGGGCGGCGCGCGCCTGCTGCCGGCGGTGGATCGCGAAGGACCATCCGGCGATCCCGAGGCCGAGCACCGCGAGCACCACACCGGTCCACGACGGGGCCGCGAGTCCCCAGCCGGCGGCGAGCACGGCCGCGCCGAGCGCCGCACCGAGGGAGTTGCCGATGTTCAGCGCCGAATGGTGCAGCGCGGCGGCGAGCGAGGGGGCGTCCGGGGAGGCGTCCAGCAGGAACAGCTGCAGCGAGGGGCCCATCAGCTGGGAGGTCACCGCGACCGCCAGCAGCAGCACCATCCCGGCGATCGCGTTCTGGGCCACCAGGGCGAAGATCGCCAGGCTCAGCGCCATGCCGGTCAGGCCCAGGAAGATCGTGCCGTAGATGCTGCGATCCGCGAGCCGGCCGGCGAGGATGTTGCCCGCCGTCATGCCCACGCCGAACACGAACAGGGCCACCGGCACGGCGCGCTCGCCGAGGCCCATCAGCCCCGGCACGATCTCGCCGATGTAGCTGTACACGGCGAACATGCCGCCGAAGCCGATCGAGCCGATGCCGAGGGCGAACCACACCTGGGCGCGGCGCAGGGCGCGCAGCTCGCCGCGGATCGAGCCGGTGACCCCGCCGTTCTCCGGCTCGGGCACCAGGCGCCAGATCGCCAGCGTGCTCACGGCGGCCACGAGCACCACGATGATGTACGCCGAGCGCCAGCCGACGATCTGCCCGAAGGCGGTGGAGGCGGGGACGCCGAGCATGGTCGCGATCGTGAGCCCCAGCATCACCAGGGACACCGAGCGGGCGCGCTGCCCGGGCGGGGACAGGCGCGCGGCGACCAGCGAGGCGACGCCGAAGAACGCGCCGTGCGGCAGGCCGGAGACGAAGCGGGCGGCGGCCAGGATGGTGAAGTCCGGGGCCATTGCCGAGAGCAGGTTCCCCACGCCGATCAGCGCGATGAGCAGCATCAGCAGCCGGGCCCGGGGCAGGCGCACCGCGGCGATCGTCACCAGCGGGGCGCCGATCACCACGCCGAGCGCGTAGAGGGTGATGAGCATGCCGGCCTGCGGGATCGACACCTCGAGGTCGCGGGCGATTTGGGGGAGCAGGCCCATGCTCGCGAACTCGGTGGTGCCGATCGCGAAGGCGCCCAGCGACATCGCGAGGATGACCAGCCGCAGACGGCCGGCGGGCAGCGGGGCCTGCGGCGTCGTCGGCCGGGGTGTCGAGGGGTGCGACATGCGGTGAGCCTCCAGCACGGGTCGGGTGGGGGTGGAACGCTGCCGACGCTGGAAGCGATGAATGCCTCTCGATCCTAAGGAGCTGCGCAGGGGCGTGCCAAGGGGCGCTACTGGCCCGTGTGGGCAACCGAACGGCGGGCCGACCGGAAGGACGGCGTATGAACCGCCCGTGGCAGGTCACGCGGTTCCCGGTACTGTGCTGAGGAGACGGCCGCAGACGCCCGGCCGATGACAGTGCAGTCGCTCCGCGCGCCTCTTCTCGACACGTTGGGACATCCTCATGGAACACATCACCGTCGCCGGCAGCCCCGATCCCGTGCCCACCTCGGCCGTGGCGGAGAAGCTCCTGCGAGACCGGCTCGACGCCACCCGCCAGAAGCGCGGTGACGAGGCGGCCGAGCGCCTCGAGACCCTCGTCGGCGAACGGATCGCCACCCTGCTCGAGGCCGGCACGCCCAGCATCGACTTCGCGACCATGCGCTCGATCGTCGACTACATCGAGCTGCCGGACGAGGACGAGAACACCACGGGCATCGGCCGCGCGCTGCAGAACGTCAAGGACAAGCTGGCGCAGCGCGGCGGACCCCGCTGAGCAGCCCCTCGGCGCGCGAGCTCCCGCAGCCGCAGGGGCCCCGCGCCCGGTTCGCCCGCCGGCTCACCCGTCGGCAGCGGCGCGGTGCTCGCGCGCGGGGCGAGCCGGCGCCGGCAGCACGCGCCGCGGCGATGGCGCCGGCAGCACCGGGGACTCGAGCGGGCAGGCGGGCAGCTCCTCGGGGAGGTCCACGCGCAGCGCGCGGCGATGGGTCAGCGGATCCCGGGCGGCGTGCTCGTGCAGCACGTCGACGGCGCGCGGTTCGATGTGCTGCGCGCCGGTGAGGTCCACCCGGATCGGGCTGGCGGGGTCGAGCATCCTCGCTCTGGCGATCTGCTCGAGCAGCGCCGTCACGGACTGCTCGGTGAGGCAGCCGGTGACGACCAGCTCGATCGCGTCGAGATCGATGTCGGCTCGGATCAGCAGCGAGATCTTGTGCGTCATGACAGGTCCTTCGGTCACCGCGCCGACTCGGCGCGGCAGGCGTCCCGGCGGCCGGCGGGGCCGACGGGGTGGGCGCAGCGGTGCGCCCGGGTGACAGCGGGGGAGCGTGGACTCCCGTACGGAAAAAATTAGCACTCTCGACCGGAGAGTGCCAGATCCTGTTCGCTGAGAGCGAGAGAGCGGTTCGCCGGGGCGGGCGAGGTGGGCGGCGCCTCGCGTTCCGTGGTGGCGGTGCGCGTGTGACGCGCTCGTTCATGAACGGTTCCTCTTATGGCGCTCATTAGTTAGCGTGGCCCGCATGATTCTCACCGGCCTCCTCCTCGGCGCCGCGCTCGGCTACGTCCTGCAGCGCTCCCGGTTCTGCGTCACCGGCGCGTTCCGCGACCTGTACCTCGCCCGCTCCACGCGCTACTTCACCCCGTTCCTGCTCGCCATCGCGATCCAGGCGGTCGGCGTCGCCGCGCTCACCGGCGTCGGCGTCATCGCCCCCGAACCCGCCTCCTTCGCCCCGCTGGCCGTGATCGGCGGCGGCCTCCTCTTCGGCGTCGGCATCATCATGGCCGGCGGCTGCGCCACCGGCACCTACTACCGCGCCGGCGAGGGCCTCATCGGCTCCTGGGTCGCGCTGATCTTCTACGCCCTGTTCGCCGCGGTCATGAAGTACGGCCCGCTGGGCTCCTTCACCGAGGCCGCCCGCGCCCGCACCGTCGCCGACGCCACCCTCCAGGAGACCCTCGGCGTGAGCGTGTGGATTCCCGTCATCGCCTTCAGCGCCCTGGTGGGCGTGCTCGTGGTGCGCCAGGTGCGCGCCAGCGCCGCCCGCAGCACCGGCCGCACCGCCGTGCGGCTGCCCGCCCGCCGCACCGGGCTCGGCCACTACCTCGCCGACATCCCCTGGAACCCCTGGGTGGGCGGCGTGCTGCTGGGGATCATCGCGATCGCCGCCTGGGTGCTGTCCACCGCGGCCGGCCGCAACGGCGGGCTCGGGATCACCACCCCGTCGGCCAAGATCGCCACCTTCCTCACCACCGGGGACGTCACCCTCGTGGACTGGTCGGTGATGCTCGTGCTCGGGATCCTGCTCGGCTCGTTCATCGCCGCGAAGCTCGCCGGCGAGTTCCGCTGGCGGGTGCCGGATTCCGGCACCATCCTCCGCAGCGCCGGCGGCGGCATCACGATGGGGGTGGGGGCCGCGCTCGCCGGCGGCTGCACCATCGGCAACTCGCTCGTGGAGACCAGCCTGTTCAGCTATCAGGGCTGGGTCTCGCTGATCGCGATCATGCTCGGCACCTGGGGCGCCGCCTGGTTCTTCCTGGTGCGGCCGCAGAAGGCCGCCGCCGCGAGCCGACCCGCCCCGGTGCTCACCCCCGCCGCCTGAGCCGGCTCCCGAGACCAGATCCCCGCTCCCACGATCGACCCTGTTCCCACGACCGGAAGGACCAGCCATGTCCACCTACACCCTCGAGACCAACGGGGCCGTCTGCCCCTTCCCGCTGATCGACGCGAAGAACGCCATGCAGCAGCTCACCACCGGCGATGACCTCGTGATCGGCTTCGACTGCACCCAGGCCACCGACTCCCTGCCCCAGTGGGCCGCGGAGGACGGCCACGAGGTGGTCGCCTTCGACCGCGTGGGCGAGGCGGGCTGGACGATCACGGTGCGCAAGGGCGCCTGAGCCCGCCGCGGCGCATGCTCAGGCGCCGCCCGGGACGCTCCCGCGCAGGGCGCGCAGATCCACGCGGCCCCCGACGAACGGCACGTGCTCCCGCGCCAGCAGCGCGGGAGCCGTGCCGTCGTGGCATGTCGCAGGAGTGCCGTCGGCACGGATCACCCGCCACCAGGGGATGTCCTCGGAGATCCGCGCGACGATCCGCCCCACCTGGCGCGGAGGCAGGCCGGCCTCCACGGCGATGTCGCCGTAGGTCATCACGCTGCCGGGCGGGATCCGCGCCGCGATCGCACGGACCGCCTCCTCGGGCTCTCGCATGGTGCCGCCCTTCCTCGGAGCTGATCGGCCGAGCCCCGGAGCCGCCGCGCCGAGCCCGCGCCGGGGATGCTCGTGCTGGGCACGATATCCCGCAGCACGCGGCGCCGGGCCGTGCGCGCAGGCGCGCCGGCGCGAGCGACGAGGAGATCATGGAGGCGATCTGGGTGGCCGCCGAGATGCGCGCCGGAGGGGCCTACGCCCACTCGACGGTGGCGCTGGACGCGCTGGGCGGGCACCAGCACGGGGAGTGAGGCCGGGCGCGCATCAGGGTCGAGCGCGGACGCCGTGCGGGCCGGCGTGATCGGCGGCCGGTGTGACGGCGGCGCATCGGGCTCCAGCGGAGCGCGGCACTCACTGCTTGCCGAGCACGCCGTCCCCGCCGTCCACGTTCAGGAGCGTCCCGGTGACGAATGCCGCCTCGTCGGAGCACAGCCAGACCGCAGCGTCCGCCTGCTCCGACGGATCGGCCATCCGCTTCATCGGGATCGCGGCGGTGACCGCCTCGTACTGCTGAGGCGAGGAGTCCTTCCACTCAGCCAGCGCGGTGGTGAGGGTGGCACCGGGGCAGATGGCGTTCACGCGGATCCCGTGCGCCGCGTACTCCAGCGCCGCGGTCTGCGTCATGCCGTTGACCGCCCATTTGGTGGCGTTGTACGGGGACAGCCCTGGGCTGCCGTTCTTCCCGGACATCGATGAGGTGTTCACGATCGCCCCGGAGCCCTGCTGCTCCATCTGGCGCAGCTCGTGCTTCATGAACCCCATGGTGCCGAAGACGTTCAGCCGGAACATCCGCTCCCACACGCTGCGGTCCTGCTCGGCGAAGGGCGTGGAGGCGGCGCCGACGCCGGCGTTGTTGTGGGCGAAATCCAGCGCACCCCACAGCTCGACGACCCGGGCGACCATCTGCGCGGCGAAGTCCTCGTCGGAGGCGTCACCCACCATCACCTCGGCGACGCCGCCGGCGTCGCGGACGAGCTGCGCCGTCTGTTCGACCCCGTCGGCGGCGATGTCCATGAGCAGCACGCGCGCACCGGCTCGTGCGAAGGCGAGCGCGCTGGCCCGGCCGATCCCGTCTCCCGCCGCAGTGATGAGGCCGTTCTTCCCCGACATGTCTGGCATGGGAGCTCCTTGGGATCGATGAGCATGCTCTGCTGTTCTGCACGATAGCGAACGCTCGGTTCCCGACGGTCCCGCACCCGCGAGGCTGCACATCGTGGCCGCCCGGCTCGGGCACGGCCAGGTTGACTGCTTCCGAGGACGCCGACGGCACCCGCCGCCGGAGAGCGCACCATGGCTTGCTCCCGTGCGCGGAGACGGACGACGAATCCGCCTCCATCCAGCTCGCCCCCTCCACTGCCATCGAGGCGGGCACCGTCGTCTGAGCACCTCCGCCCCGGGGTCCCGGGGACCCCGGGGCGAGCGCCGAGCTCAGCTCTCCTCCGCCCAGGGGTCGCCGGAGGCGTGCTGCCAGGCGACGAGCGAGGCCGCCAGGCGGTCACGGATCGGCGCGAGCGCCGCATCGGAGGCGACGTCCTCCGTCTCGCCAGGGTCCGTGGCCAGGGCGTACAGCTCGTCGCGGCGGAACGGTCGCAGGTGGCGGATGAGCTTGTGCTCGCCATCGGAGGCCATGCGCGCCCGGTCCACGTAGGCCGCATGCACCACCTCGCGCGGCCCCGCCGCGCCCTCCGGCGCTGTGAGCAGCGGGCCCAGGTCATGGCCCTGCACTCCCGGCGGTGCCGGTGCCCCGGCGAGGCCGAGCAGCGTGGGCAGCAGATCCGCGTGCAGGCTCAGCGGGTCGAGCACGCGCCCCGCCTCGATGCCGGGGCCGGCCAGCAGCAGCGGCACCCGCAGGCTGTGCTCGTACAGGCTCTGCTTGCCCATCATCCCGTGCTGGCCGAGGGCGAGCCCGTGATCAGCGGTGTAGACCACGAGCGTGTTCTCGGCGAGGCCGCTGCGCTCGAGGTGCGCGAGGATCCGCCCGATCCCGTCATCGAGGTGGCTGATCATCCCGTAGTAGTCCGCGAGGTGGCCGCGCACCTCCTCCGGGTCGCGCGGCGTGGCGGCGAGGTTCTCGTCCCGCTCGCCGAAGTTCGTGGCCTCCACCGGATCGGTGCGGAAGTTCTCCGGCAGCGGCACGGCGGCGGGATCGGTGCGGTCATACAGCCGCGCGAACTCCTCCGGCGGGGTGCGCGGATCGTGCGGCGCGGTGAACGCGGCCCAGAGGAAGAACGGCTCCGGACCGTCGGCCCCTGTGTGGTCGTCGGCCCCGGGTCCCCCGCCGGCCCCGGCCCCCGCGTCAGGCGCGGCGCCTCCGCCGGCCGTCCCACCCGCACGCTGCTGGTGCGCCTCGAGCAGGTCCGTCACGGCCTGCACGAACACATCGGTGGAGAAGCCCTCGGCGAGGTGCCGCGCCTCGTCGGGGTAGGCGCCGGTGGGGTCGAAGTCGTGCACCGGCACCGCGGTGTGCTCGCTCATCCCGCCGAAGAAGATCTGCGCCCCGTCGTCGAAGGAGCGGTGGAAGGACTCGGTCCCGTTGTGCCACTTGCCCACCCCGTAGGTGCGGTACCCGTTCTCGCGCAGCACCTGCGGGAGCGTGGGCGCCTCGGGCGCGAGCTCGTGCGCCTCCGGGGTGCCGATCCCGAGCCCGGCGGTGGCGGCGAGCACCTCCCGCCCCGAGAGGATGCTGGCCCGGCTCGGCGCACAGATCGCGCCGGTCATCCCGCCCTGGCAGTGATGCCGGGCAAAGCGCGTGCCCCGGGCGGCCAGAGCGTCCAGATGCGGGGTGCGCACCGGCGAGCCCGCGACCCCGAGCACGTCGTGGCGGTGATCGTCGGCCAGGAGGAACAGGATGTTGGGGCGGGACATGGGGCCTTCCGGGAAGGGGCCGACCGTTCGGCAGGACGGGACACGCGGCGCCTCCCATCCCACCAGCTGACGCGGCCGCCGTCGAGCCGGGACCCTGCGCCGCAGCGCCCCGATCGGTGGTGCGAGACGCCGCGCTGCGCCACCCGTTGCCGGTCCCGACCTGCGCGAGTACGGTCAGGAGCACGATCAGGTTCGCCGACGCAGGGGGTTCGAATCCATGGAGACCACAGGCGGACCTCCGGTCCCCGAGGCGAGGCCCGCGCTGGAACGGCTGCGCGCACGGGTGGAGGGCAGCTACCTCGAACCCGGCGACGCGGACTACGAGACCGCCCGCCGAGTGTGGAACGGGATGATCGACCGCTTCCCGCTGGCGATCGTCCGCGCCGCCTCCACGGCAGATATCGCCCCCGTGCTCGAGGCCGCACGGGAGACCGGCCTGCCGCTCGCGGTGCGCGGCGGCGGCCACAACATCGCCGGCCTCGGCACCGTGGACGACGGGATCGTGCTCGACCTCGGCGGCCTGCGGGACGTGCACGTCGACCCCGCCGCCCAGCGGGTCACCGTCGCGCCCGGCGCGCGCTCGGCCGACGTCGACGCCGCCACCGTGCCGCACCGCCTGGCCATCCCCCTGGGCACGGTGTCCCGGCCCGGGATCGCGGGGCAGACCCTGGGCGGGGGAGTGGGCTGGCTGATCCGCCGCGCGGGCCTGGCCCTGGACCGGCTGGTCAGCGCCGAGGTGATCACCGCCGACGGGACACAGCGCACCGCGAGCGCGTCCGAGAACCCGGACCTGTTCTGGGGGCTGCGCGGGGGTGGCGGCAACTTCGGCGTGGTCACCTCCTTCACCTTCCAGGCGGTGCCGCTGCCGGACCCGGTGCTCGGGGTGAGCCTCTACTACCGCAGACCCCGCTGGCGCAGGGCGCTCGCGGCCTTCGAACGCTGGTCGCGGGACCTGCCCGACGGCCTCACCTCGATCGTCACGTTCATGCCGGCGCCCGAGGCGGCCGGCACCGACGACGAGACCTGGCTGATCATCCGCTGCGTCCACGTGGGCGAGGACGAGCAGCAGGGGCAGCGGCTGCTGGACCGCCTGCGCCGCGCCGCCCCGCCCGACGAGCAGACCACCGGCCCCATCGACTGGATCCGCTGGCAGTGCGCGGTCGACGACCTCTACCCCGACGGCTCCCGCGGCTTCTGGCGCAACATCGCGTTCACCGAGATGGATGAGGGGGCGCTGGACACGATCCTCGACATCGCGGCGGCGATCCCGGGCCGCGGCACCGGCGTGGACATCCACCACCTCGGCGGGGCCTTCGCCCGCGTGCCCGAGGCGTCCACCGCCTTCCCCAACCGCTCCGCCCGGTTCTGGATGACCATCTACGGCTTCTGGCAGGAGGAGGGAGAGGACTCGCGCATGAGCGCCTACGCGGATCGCTCCCGCGCCGCGATGCGCCGGCTCGGCGAGCAGGGCGAGTACGTGAACTTCCGCGCCCGCGAGTACACCCGCCCCGTCACCGACTTCACCCGCGCCATCTACGGCGAGCAGAAGTACCGCCAGCTGCAGCGGGTCAAGCAGCGCTATGACCCGGGGAACCTGTTCCGCGAGAACTACAACGTGTCGCCGTGAGGGCCGGGGCGCCGGCCCACGGAAGCGGGGGCTCCGGCCGACGCGCGCGACCGCGCACCCGACGGGCCGCACCCGCGGGAGTCGAGAGCGGACGTGCGCGGTCAGTCCTCCAGCTCGAGCCCGAAGTCGTCGAGCACGTCGAGGATGTGCGCCGTCATGCGGGCCTCGAGGTCGCGGGGGTTCTCGCGCAGCAGCTCGGTGACCTCGCGGTGCCGGGCCCCGGCGATCCCGGTGCTGCTTGACCTCTTCGAGGACGCGGTCGCCCAGGGGCACGGTCAGGACGACCACGCCTCGGTGCAGGAGATGTTCCTCGAGCACTGAGGCGGAGCCGCGCCGGGTGCGCTCGCGCGGCTCACGACGACACGACGAACCAGGAGCGCGGTGAACCGTTCACCGCACCGAGAGAAAGGAAACCCCATGACTGTTGTGGTCACCGCTGTGTTCCACCCGCTGCCCGGCCGCAAGGAGGAGCTGGCCACCGCGATGCAGGCCGGCATCGAAGCCGTCCACGGAGAGAAGGGCTGCGAGCTGTACGCCATCCACGACGCGGAGGACGGCACCATCACCATGATCGAGAAGTGGACCACCGCCGAGGACCTCGGCGCCCACGCCGGCGGCGCCGCCGAGGCCATCCTGCGCGGAGACATCGAGGACCTGCTCGAGAAGGACACCGTGGTCACCCGCATGACCCCGCTCCCGGTCGGCTCGAAGGAGCAGGGCCAGCTCTGAGCGGCTGAGCCTGCCGCTCC
>DHCMJ07802__coassemble_78_pt1 | contig 27755 bp, 23 predicted proteins | sample DHCMJ07802__metabat2_high_PE_028 | metagenome-assembled genome bin DHCMJ07802
GCCCGTCGCCCGTCGCCCGTGCCACCGTTGCGTAGTCGGCGGATAGACCCCGCCATTCCGCCCACTACGCAACGGTCGCCATGCGGTGCGGGCACGGAACCACGTCATCGAGGGCGACGTTCTCCGCGGGGGAGGCGACGACGCTGCTCAGCGGGCGGTGCGGATCAGCTCGATGAGCAGGTCGGAGTCGTGGCGCAGCGGGTGCTGCGGGCGCTCCGCGGGGCGGGCGTCCCGCTGTGCCGGGGTGCCCTCCGCCGATGGCGCGCCCTCCGGTGCCGGGGCGCCCTCCGCCGATGCCACGCCCTCCTCGGCGCTCTCCGGGGGCAGCGGCGCGGCGTAGCGGGCAGTGGTGTAGGCCTCCGCGATGCGGTCCGCGGCGGCGCGGTGCGCGGCGGTGACCTCGAGCGGGCCGGCATCGATCTGCTCGAGCAGGTCCTCGAGCGCGCGGTGCGGGGGCAGGGCGGGGTCGAGCCCGATCCGGACCGGGGGCCGGCCCCACGCGCCGGTGATGCCGAGCAGACGGATCGCCGTCTCGCGCACCGCGAGCTCCCGGGTGAGCTCCGACCAGGCCAGCTCCCCCGCCTCGCGCTGCTTCCGCTCGACGGCGAGCGCGGAGGAGCCGTCCGCGGTGCTCCCGTCGGTCCCGCCGGTGCCGACGAGCAGGGCGGCCCAGCGGTCGTCGCGGGCTCGGCGGCGCCGCCGGCGGATGAGGATCAGCGTCGTGGCAGCGGCGGCGGCGAGCAGCCCGCCGGCCGCCATCACGCTCACCAGGCCCCATTCGATGCGCTGCACGGTCTCGGTGGAGGGGCCGGTGCCCTCCTCGGGCGTCTGCGCCGCGGCCGCCTCCTCGCTGGTCTGCTCCTCGGTGGTGCCCTCCTCGGCGTTCTCCTCCTCGGTGGTGGGCTCCTCCTGCTCCTCCGGGGTCTCGGGCTCGGGGGCCGGGGCCTCCTCCTGCCCGTCCTGCTCGGTGAGCTCCGGCGGGCTCACCCCGTTCGCGGCGGCGGCCGGCGTCGGCTCGAAGCGCACCCAGCCGTGCTCGGGCCCGAACCACACCTCCGGCCAGGCGTGCGCGTTCTTCGCGCTGACGGTCCACTCCTCGCCGTCCTGCTCGCCGGGCGTGAAGCCGATGACCACCCGGGTGGGGTAGCCCTGCGAGGTCATCATCAGCGCGAACGTCGCGGCGAACTGCTCGCAGTAGCCCACCCTGTCGTCGAGGAACGACTCGAGCGGATCCTTGCCCGGTGGTGAGTTCACGGTGAGCGAGTAGGCGAAGGAGGTGCGGAAGTAGTCCTGGTAGGCGACGGCCGTGTCGAAGGCGGTCTCCGCGCCCGAGCGCTCGGCGACCTCCGCGGCGAGCGCCGCGGCGGGCTCGGGCACGTCCCGGCGGGAGGTGTAGCCGACGTCGAAGGGGCGCTCGAACTCGGCCGGGTCCACGGCGCGCAGCTGCTCGGCGGTCGCGGTGCGCGGTTCGGAGCGGACGCTGTAGTGCTGGCCCAGCAGCCCCGTGCGCACCCGGCCCAGTGCGACCTCGCCGTTGGAGGGCTGCAGGGTCATCGCCTCGTTCAGGGAGCGGTCCGAGCCCTGCACGGAGCGGACGTTGTCCGGCATGGGCAGGCGGTTCCCGGCGAGGCTCATGATCTCGACGTCGGTGTCGATGAGGTCCCCGGCGCTGCTGTGCACCGGGATGCCGTCGTCGCGGGCGTCGCTGAACGCGTCGACGCCCAGCGCCGGCTCCTCCCCCTCCGCATCGCCGCGATAGGTCTCGCCGTCGAAGCGGTTCAGGGCGCGCAGCCGCAGGTAGGAGGGGTCCTCGCCAGCGGTGGTGGTGTAGCGCAGCACCTCGGTGTCGGCCTGCTGCAGGAGGGAGCGGCGCACGGAGATGTCGTCGTCGATCATCACCGCGCCGGGCGCGGGGGCGTTCGGGTCCCGCCACTGCTCGAGCACGTCGATGTTCAGCGCGAGCCGGGCCGGCGCCAGCTGCGGCAGCGCGGGGCCCAGCCCCGGGGAGAGGCCGACGACCAGCGCGATGCACACCCCGGTCGCGGCGAGGGTGCGGCCGGGGTGCGCGAGAGGGCCCGCCTGCGGCCGACGGTCGCCGCGCAGGTACTGCGGATCGGCGTGCACGGTGCGGGTCGCGAAGATCATCGCCGCGGCGAGCACGGGCGCGGCCACCTGCCACCAGTACCCGCCGGAGGGCTGCTGCAGCGCCGGGATCAGCAGCGCGCACAGCAGCAGCAGACCGGTGGGGGTGTGCCAGCCCAGGTCCAGGAACATCACGTCCAGCAGCAGCGTCACGAGCGCGATGAGCGCCACCACGAGCACGGTGCCGTGCGGGTCCAGCATCAGCGGCGGCACCCCGGAGGCCAGCTCGTTCATCCCGCGGGTGAGGATCTCCGACTGGCCCAGCAGCGCGCCGACGGGACCGCCCCGGCCCCCGCCGCCCTGCTCTCCGAGCACGCCCAGGATCAGTTCGAGGGCGAGCACCAGCACCACGATCACCACGGCCTGGAGCAGCGGCACCAGCATCTGGCGGCGCAGCACGCTGCGCAGCACCACCCCGCCGAGGATCACCGGCGCGGCGCCGACGAGGGTGAGCACCAGCCAGGAGGAGCCGGCCAGCACCTGCGAGACCGGGGCGGAGGCGAGCAGCATCGCGACGAGCAGCAGCAGCGCCCGGCCCAGCAGGTGGCGGCCCTCGAGCGCGGGACGGCCGACGAGCGGGCTCATCTGCCCCTCCGCCTCGGCCGCGGTGAGCAGGTCGGTGAGCGTGTCCGCGGCGGTGCCGCGCACCAGGGACCAGCTGCCCAGCCGGGACCGGGTGGGGGCGTGCCGCTCGCGGGCGGCGCGCAGGCGTTCGGCATGCCGCTCATGGGCGTGGCCGAAGTCCTCCCCGTCGGCCGGGCCGATGCGGCGGGCCGGGGGCGGGACGGGCCCGTCGGCCGTCTCCTCCTCCTCGAGCGCGGGGCGCAGCGCGATCGCGGTGCGGTGGGTGGCGCGGCCGGCGAAGCGGTCCAGGTCGAGGCCGGAGAAGGGGTCGCCGTCGTCGGGGCCGAGCGCGATCGCGAGGGCGGTGTGCCCGGCGGCGTGGTCGCGGCCGATCCCGCCGGAGGCGTCGTCGTCGAAGTCCACCTCGGCGAGGGCGAGCAGGGAGGCGCGCTGCTCGACGGCGTCCGCCTCGCTGCCCAGCGGGGAGGGGCCGGGGATGCCGCGGCGGCGGCCGGTGCGGGTGATCTCGTCCCCCGAGGCGTCGACGATCCGCACCTCCCAGCCGTTCATGCCCAGGGAGTCGAGCACGGTCGCGGCGTGGGAGACCAGGGCGTCCTCCACCTCGGCGGAGGGGTTCTCGCGCTGGCTGGTGTCCAGCACGATCACGGCGCTCTGCCCAGCGGAGGGCTCGTCCTCCCGGGTCATCAGCCGCCCGGTGCGGGCGCTCGCGCGCCAGTGGATGCGGCGGATGTCGTCGCCGCTGGAGTAGGGGCGGGCGATGGGGCCGATCTCGCCCACGCCCTGAGCGGCCGAGGCGCTCTGCTCCCCGTCCCGCAGGATCCCGGTGGCGCGCTCCGCGGCGGGCTGCATCTCGGTGATCACCGGCAGCCCGGTGATCCGCAGATCGTCGACGAGGGTGCGGCGCAGGTGGAACATCCCCAGCACGTCGCGGACGATCACCGAGCAGGGGCCGAGCTCGTGCCCGCCGCGTCGGACCACGCGCAGCAGGTGCGGCATCCGCTGCGCGAGCGGCAGGTCGCCCTGCCCGCCGAGGGTCTCCGGCAGGTGCTCGCGCACGATCCCGCGGCCCAGCGGCACCACCGTGATCCAGGCGCCGGCATCCAGCTCGACCATCACCCGGGCCGCGCCGCCCACGGGCACCGCATCGTCCACCAGGCGGCGGCGGGGTCGCAGCCCCACGGCGCTCGCGGCGATGCACAGCGCCCCGAGCACGAGCATGAGGGCGAGGGCGGCGGCGATCTGCCGGGCCGGGGTGACGCGGGCGAGGTCGCCCAGCACCCACAGCATCAGGCACAGCCCGAGCACGACGAGGCCGCGCCCGGTGGGCCGCAGGACGGTGCCCGGGCGCGGGGTCATGTCTGCGGGGTGCTGCGCAGCACCTGGTCGATGAGGTCGGTGGCGCTCGCGCCCCGCGAGAGGGCCTGCGGGGTCAGGTGCATGCGGTGGCGCCACACGGGCATGATCACGGAGGCGATGTCCTGCGGGGAGACGAAGGTGCGCGCGGCGAGCGCGGCGTTCGCCTTCGCGGCGCGCACCAGGTGCACGGCCGCACGCGGGGAGGCGCCGAGGGTGACCTGCGGGTGGGAGCGGGTGGCCGCGGCCAGGCGCACCACGTACTCGAGGATCAGCGGGGAGGCGTACACGGCGCGCACCGCGTGGATGTGGGCGGCGATCCGCTCGGGGGTGGTGCGCTCGACGACCGCGTCGATCACGTCCCGGTCCCCCTCCGGCATCGGCCCGGTCTGGGCGGCGAGCATCCGCGCCTCCGCGCCGGCCAATGGATAGCCCATGGAGGTCTGGGCGAGGAAGCGGTCCCGCTGCGCCTCGGGCAGGCGGTAGGTGCCCTCCATCTCGACGGGGTTGGCGGTGGCGACCACCATGAACGGCTCGGCGAGGGAATAGGTGGTGCCGTCGACGCTGACCTGCCGCTCCTCCATCGCCTCGAGCAGGGCGGACTGGGTCTTCGGGGAGGCGCGGTTGATCTCGTCGGCGAGCAGGATCTGGGTGAAGACCGCGCCGGGGCGGAACTCGAACTCGCTGCTGGCCTGGTTGAACACGCTCGCGCCGGTGACATCGCCGGGCAGCAGATCGGGCGTGAACTGGATGCGGTGGCGCTCGGCGCCGAGGGAGGCGGCCAGCGACTTGGCGAGCATCGTCTTGCCCACGCCGGGGATGTCCTCGATGAGCAGGTGGCCGCCGGCCAGCAGCACGAGCACGGCGATGCGGGCCACCTCGTCCTTGCCCTCGACGATGGTGGCGATCTCCTGGATCACCGACTCGGCCTCGGTCGCGACCTCGGTGACCTGCGCCTGGCTGAGCCTGCCGCCGGCTGCGCCGTCCGGGGGTCCGGGGACGCCCTCGGGATCGGAGGGGTCGCGGAACATCTCGACAACGACGTCGTCCTGGGCCATGTCGAGCTCCTTCGCGGTCACCGCTGACGGGTGTTCACAAACAATTTGCCGCCTGATGAACCGACCGAGCGATACACGGCGGCGATGCCACCTACAGTATGACCGGTCGTTTCTGTCGTGCTGAGGAGTTCTGATGTCCGTCCGCCGTGGCCGCGCCACTGTGCGTCTGAGCGCCGGACTCCTGCTCACCGCAGCCTGCGCCCTGGGACCTGCCGCCGCGCAGGCCGCGCCGGTGCCGGCGGACAACGGTTCAGGCTCGGGCGGCCAGTGCGAGAGCGACGCCTCACCCTCGGTCTCCGCCTCGTCCGTCACGGCGGGTGAGAGCGTGACCGTCACCGGCACGTGCTTCGTGCCGCGCGAGGACGGCACGGTCCGCATCTTCATCCCCGGCCAGGCGGCCACCGAGAAGTCCGCCCAGGTCGAGGTCGGATCCTCCGGCACTCTCGACGTGTCGCTTCCCACCAGCGAGCCCGGCGACTACTCGATCGACATCAAGACCGAGAGCCAGCAGGCCACCGGCGGGTTCACGGCGTCGGACCCGGAACCCGATCCTGAGCCGTCACCGGATCCCGAGCCCTCCCCCGAGCCGACGCCGGACCCGGAACCCACGCCCGATCCCGAGCCGACGCCCGATCCGGAGCCGACGCCTGAGCCGACACCGGATCCCAAGCCCTCCCCCAGCCCGAAGCCGACGCCAGACCCGGATGAGCCGACGGACTCGGACACGGACGACGACGAGGCCGACGAGGGCAGCACCAGCGGCGAGGACGACGACGGCCCCAGCTCCGACAACGGCAACGGCGGCGAGAACAACGACGGCACCAGCGAACACTCGGGCAGCTCCGACGGCGGCGCTGCTGACGAGGACGCCGGGGAGAGCACCGGCTCCGGGGGCGGCGAGAGCTCCGGCAACGGCGACGGCACGAACGGTGGGAACGGGAACGGCCCCAGCTCGGACGGTCAGCAGCAGGACGACGACACGGAGGACCCGGCCCCGTCGGCGAGCGGCGACCCCGACGCCTCCGCACCGACGCCCAGCGCCGCGCCGTCGGCCCCCGGCCCGGCGACCAACGACTTCCCGGCCGCGACCCCCGAGCCCAGCGACGAGCAGCAGGAATCGGCGCGGCTCGCCGCGTCGATCACCTCGCTGTTCGCGCACGGGGTCTCCGGCGGCGAGGTGGGCACCTCCCCCGAGGACGTCGAACTCCCCGGCGGGAGCGGCGATGCCGAGGACGGCAGCAGCACCTCCGGCGAGGACGGCAGCGACGGAGGCGTTGACGGCGGGGACGGCGGGGACGGCGAGGCTTCCGACGACGGCGGCGAGGAGCTCGCCAACACCGGCACGAACGTCGCGGCCCCCGCAGCCGGCGCGGCCCTGGCGCTGGCCGGCGGCGCCGGCGCGCTCTGGTACCAGCGGCGCCGCAGCAGCTGAGAGCTCGGCCGGCACGGCACACCGTCCGGCGGCGCTTCGCTCGCGCGGCTCAGGCGTTGAGCCGCCGGCGGGTCTGCAGGGCGATGAGCGCCCCGACGAGCAGCGCGCCGGCCATCAGCGCGGCCCCGCCCACGGCCACTGCGCCGCTCACGCCGAGCAGCGCGCCGAGCCAGGCGAGGGTGATGCCGTTGCCGGTGCGCATGCCGCTGCCGATCATCGAGTAGACGCCGACCACGCGGCCGCGCTGATCCGCGGGAGCGCGCAGCTGCACCAGCGCCTGGCCGATCGCGGTCGCCGCCAGGTTCGCGACACCGCCGATCACCAGGGCGATCAGCGCGATCGAGTAGTGGGTGGTGGTCGCGACGACGAGCGAGGTGAAGCCGTACATCACCGCGGCGATGACGGCGCCGCGCACGTCCACCTTCAGCACACCGGTGGCCTCGAGGAGGAAGCCTCCCACCACGCCGCCCACCCCGTTGGCGAACAGCAGCGCGCCGTAGCCGAGGCCGCCCTCGCCCCCGGCGCCGAGCACCTCGGCGAAGTTCGGCATCGCGACCTGCAGGGACGCCCCGACGAACACCGCGATCAGGCCGGCCAGGACGATCATGCCCACCAGCACCTTGTCGTCGGCCACGGTGCGCAGCACGCGCGGGGTGTCCAGGATCGAGATCCGCTCGCGGTGCACGTGACCGCTGCGCACATGCCCGGTGAAGGGGGTGCGCACCATGAGCAGGGTCATCGGCAGGTAGAACAGGACGTTCGCGAAGATCCCCCACGTCGGCCCGAGCAGCAGCAACAGCACCGAGCCGACCACCGGGCCGGCCAGCACGCCGAGGCTCTTGAAGGTCGCGTTCAGGCGCACGGCGCTGGGCAGCTCGGCCGGGGTCGCGAAGTCGTGGAGCATCAGCTGCTCGGCCGGCCCCCACAGCGCGCCCGCGCAGCCGTGCAGCACCAGCAGCACGCAGGCGCTCCACATCTCGAGCGTGCCGGTGAGGAACAGCAGCCCCCAGCTCAGGGACACGAAGGCGAACAGGCCCTGGGCGATCTGGATGATGCGCCGGCAGTCGTACTTCTCGGCGAGCCCGCCGAACAGCACCGAGAACAGCAGGAACGGCAGCCAGTGGCTGATCACCTGGAAGCCCACCAGCCACGGGGACTGGAACACCTCCCACAGCACCCAGTAGGTGATCACGTGCTCGATGTTGTCGCCCATCATCGAGAGCCCGGCGGTGATCAGATAGGGGCGGGAGTGCTTGTCACGGAGGGGACCGAAGCGCCTGGGAGCCTGCAGGTTCGTGGGACTCGACCTTCCTCGGGACGGGTGCGCGAACGGCATGCGGGGCCAGCGCCGTATGGGGAAGAGCCCAGGCTACGGCGCGGCGCGCGGCCCGCACAGGGCAGGCCAGTGGGAGAGACGTCGACCCCGAGATGCCGCCTCGGGCGTCGGCGCCTCTCGGAGCGTCCACCCCGTCAGCCGCCCGTCGCCGCGGCTCAGCCCCGCAGGCCCGCCGCGGCTCAGCCGCGCAGGCCCGCGGCGACCTCCCGGAGGGATTCCGCCGAGCGGTGGAGCAGCTCGAGCTCGTGCTCGGAGAACGGGGTCTGGGCGATGGGGTGCGCGCCGGAACGGTTGACCACGCAGGGCACCGACAGCGCCACCCCGTCCAGCCCATGGATGCCGGAGAGCACCGGCGCGACGGGCAGCACGGCGTTCTCGTCGCTGAGGATCGCCTCGACGATCCGCGTGCTCGACAGGCCGATCGCGTAGTTCGTCGCCCCCTTGCCCTGGATGACGGCGTAGGCGGCGTCGCGCACGTCCACGGCGATCTGGTCGAGGGTCCCCGGGTCGAAGAGGCGCTGCCCGTCCGTGGTCCACTCCCCCAGCGGGACCGTGCCGATGCTGGCGCTGGACCACATCGGGAACTCGGTGTCGCCGTGCTCGCCGACGATCATCGCGTGCACGCTCGAGGCGGAGACGCGGGCCCGTCGGCCGATCTCCCACCGCAGGCGGGAGGTGTCCAGCGTGGTGCCGGAGGCGAAGATCCGCTCGGCCGGCAGGCCGCTCGCCTCCTGGGCGAGCATGGTGAGCACGTCGCACGGGTTGGAGACGATCACGTAGATCGCATCCGGCGAGACGGCGACCAGGTCCTCCATGAGGGAGCCGATGATGCGGGCGTTCGTGGCGGCCAGCTCGAGGCGGGTCTGGCCGGGCTTCTGCTTGGCCCCGGCAGTGATGACCACGACGTCGGACCCGGCCGTGACGGCGATGTCGCTGCCGCCGCTGATCTCCGTGGCACCGACGAACTTCGCGCCGTGGGCCAGGTCGAGCACCTCCGCGCGGGTCTTCTCCTCCGCGATGTCGTACAGGGCGATGTGGCGGGCCACGCCGCGGATCATCGCGGCATAGGCGACGCTCGATCCGACGGCTCCGGCTCCGACGACGGTCAGCTTGCTCACGGTGCTCATGGCCCGAATCTACGTGCCGACGCGGCCCGGGACCAGGGACCAGTGCGGGTCGTGGGTGACTCGAGGTGGCGATGGCACCAGCTCACGTCACCGCCGGCGCGTCGGCGACACGGCGCCCCTCAGGGCGCCAGCAGCACGGCGAAGGTCTCGAGGGTCTCCTGCAGCTCGATCGAGGGCTCGAGCAGCCACTGGATCTGCAGGCCGTCGCTCGCGGCGACGATGAGGGCGGCGGTGCGGGCGGGGTTCACGTCCTCGCGCACGATCCCGGCGGCCTGGTCCTCGCGCAGGCGGCGCTCGAGGTTGTCGCGCACCCGCTCGAAGCGGGCGGTGAAGTACTCCTTCGCGGGCCCGGTCTCCACCTCGAGCGAGGTGGCCAGCAGCGTGGAGTAGAGCTGGACGAGGCCCGGCACCTCGAGGTTCGCGAGCGCCGCATTGGCCATCACGTCCACCGAGCGCTCCCGGCCGCGATCGAGCTTGTCGAGGTCGCGACGGTGCTCGGCGTGCTCGTAGACGGCGACCAGCAGCTCCTCGCGGGAGGAGAAGTAGTGCAGCAGCGCGCCGTGGGAGACGCCGATGGCCTGGGCGATGCGGCGCAGCGAGGTGCCGTCGGCCCCGCGCTCGCGGAACACCTCGATCGCGCGGTCGAGGATCTCCTGCCGTCGGGCGATGCCCTTGGAGTAGGAGCCGGCGCGTCCGATGGGGCGGGCAGGGGTGGCCGACGGGGTCTCTCCGGCGGGCTCGACCGCGCTGTCCTCGGTGCTCATCACGCCAATGTACCCATGGCCGGAGCTCGTCCGTCCCGAAAACCTCCAAGTGGTGGGATCGCTGTTAGACTGCCGCACACGCATCCGCCGGGACCGGTGTTCCGCTCCGCTGATCTGCTCTGCTGATCCGCTGTGCTGTTCGGCTGTGTCGGACCACAGGTTCCTCGCGATGCGGCCCGCCCTCTGACGACGACGTACGAAAGCAGGTCACCCGTGGCATTGCCCCTCGCCTCCGTCCAGCTGTACACGCTGGCCGCGGAGTTCTCCGCCGACATGAACGGCTCCCTCGACAAGCTCGCGAAGATCGGCCTGAAGAACGTCGAGGCCTTCGACTTCGTGCGCCGCCCCGCCGAGATCCGCAAGGCGCTGGACGCCTCCGGCCTCGCCTCCCCCACCGGCCACGCGCCGCTGCTCTCCGATGAGCTGTGGACCCCGGACGGCTCGATCCCCACCCCCTCGAACGAGGTCGTGTTCGAGGCCGCGGCGGAGATCGGGATGAAGACCGTCATCGACCCGATGGTCCCCACCGAGCGCTGGCTCACCGAGGACGGCGTGAAGGACATCGCCGAGCGCCTCAACGCCGCCTCCGAGAAGGCCAAGGAGTTCGGCCTCGCGGTCGGCTACCACAACCACGCCCAGGAGTTCCTCGCGGACTTCGACGGCCAGACCGCCTACCAGCGCTTCCTCTCGCTCGTGGACCCTGCGGTCGAGATCGAGCTGGACCTGTACTGGGCGCTCGTCGGCGGCCAGGACGTGGTGGGCCTGGTCAAGGAGCTCGGCGACCGTCTCGTCGCGATCCACGTCAAGGACGGCATCAAGCCCGAGACCAACCCCTTCGCGCCCGACGCCCCGAAGTTCAACTCCTCGAGCCTGGACCAGCGTCACGCCGGTGAGGGCGAGGTGCCCACGATCGAGGCGATGAACGCCGCGACGAACGTGAAGTACGCCGTCATCGAGTACGACAACGCCCCCGGCGACGTGTTCGAGGACATCGAGAACAGCTACCGCTTCCTGATCGACGGAGGTCTCGCAGCATGACCACTCTCTCCCCCTTCTCCGGCCCCGTGGGCGTCGGCTTCATCGGCGTCGGCGTCATCTCCGACACCTACCTGGAGAACCTCAACTCCTTCCCGGACGTCGAGGTGCTGATCCTCGGCGACCTCGACACCGAGCGCGCCGCCTCGCAGGCGGAGAAGCACGGCGTGCCGGCCTCCGGCACCGCGCAGGACGTGCTGGACCACCCGGGCGTGCAGGTCGTGGTGAACCTGACCATCCCGGCCGTGCACGCGGAGATCTCCTCCGCCGCGATCGCCGCGGGCAAGCACGTGTGGACCGAGAAGCCGCTGGGCCTGGACCGCGAGTCCACCGCCGCGCTGCTGAAGCAGGCCGACGAGGCCGGTCTGCGCGTGGGCTGCGCCCCCGACACCGTGCTCGGCGCGGGCGTGCAGACCGCCAAGCGCGCGATCCTCGACGGCATCATCGGCCGTCCGCTGTTCGCGCAGACCTCGATGCAGTGGCAGGGCCCGGAGGTGTTCCACCCGAACCCCGCCTTCCTGTTCGCCAAGGGCGCGGGCCCGCTGCTGGACATCGGCCCGTACTACTTCACCACCCTGGTGAGCCTGTTCGGCACCGTCGAGAAGGTCGCCGCGATGGGTCTGAAGGCTCGTGAGGAGCGCGAGATCCTGGTGGGCCCGAACAAGGGGCAGACCTTCCCGGTCGAGCCGCCGTCGACCATCTCCGTGCTCACCCAGTTCGAGGGCGGCCAGACCGGCACCTCGCTGGTCAGCTTCGACTCGCCGCTGGCCCGTCAGGGCATCGTCGAGATCCACGGCACCGAGGGCTCGCTCTCGATCCCCGACCCGAACATGTTCGAGGGCCGCATCGCCTACGTGCGCCCCTTCGAGTCCTTCGGCGAGGCGCCGCCGGAGCAGGAGTGGATCGAGATCCCGCAGTCCGGCCCGGTCACCGGCCGCGGCCTGGGCCTGCTGGACATGGTCCGCTCGATCCAGGAGGGCCGCCCGCACGTCGCCAGCGGCGCGGTGGGCTACCACGTGCTGGACATCATGCTCTCGGCCGAGGAGTCGGCCGCGAGCGGCGAGTTCGTGAACGTCGAGTCCTCCGTGGACACCGTGCCGGTGCTGCCCGAGGGCTTCGACCCGCTGGCCCGCACCGTCTGAGACGGACGACCGCCGGCCGCTGCCCCTCTCCGGGCAGCGGCCGGCGTGCCGCACCCCTCGCCTAACCTGGCGCCATGACCTTCTCGGACCCTGCCGCCACCCCCATGGATCTGGTGCTCGAGGGCGGCGGGGTCAAGGGGATCGCGCTGGCCGGGGCGCTCGAGGTGCTCGAGGAGCGCGGGTACCGGGTGAACCGGGTGGCGGGTTCGTCGGCCGGATCGATCGCCGGAGCGCTCGCGACCTCCGGGATCCCCGCCGCGCAGTTGGTGGAGATCCTGCGGGAGACCGACTACCGCCGCTTCGAGGACGGCCCGTGGTGGACCCGCACCCTGCCCGGCAAGGCGCTCTCGATCCTGTTGCACAACGGCGTGCACCGCGGCACCTACCTCCACCAGTGGCTCGAGGAGCAGCTGAGCCTGCACGCGGGCCCGGAGCACACCGGCACCTTCGCCGATCTGCGCTACACCGAGCCCGACACCGCGCTGGAGGGCGCCCGCGGCTACCGCCTGGTGGTGACGGTCTCCGATCTCTCCTCCGGGCGGCTGCGCTACCTGCCGCTGGATGCCGACGCCTTCGACACCACGGCCGATGCGATGCGGGTGGCGGATGCGGTGCGCGCCTCGACCTCCATCCCGCTGTTCTTCCGCCCGGTGCGCTGGCGGAACGCCGCCGGCCGGCCGACGGTGCTGGTGGACGGCGGCCTGCTGTCGAACTTCCCGGTCTCGGTGTTCGACCGGCCCGAGGGCGAGGTGCCGCGCTGGCCCACCTTCGGCATCAAGCTCTCCGCGAAGCCGGAGGCCGATTTCGGGGTGCGCAACCGCATCCGCGGGCCGCTCTCCTTCGGGAAGGCGGTGGTGGACACCGTCACCGGCTTCTACGACCGGATGCACATCGACGCCTCGCACTCCGTGGCCCGCACGATCTTCATCGACACCGACGCGGTGCGCCCCACCGAGTTCGACCTCTCCGCAGAGCAGCGCGAGCAGCTGTATCGCAAGGGCCGCAAGGCCGCGACGGCCTTCCTCGACGGCGATCACGAGCAGGAGCCCTGGGACTTCGACGCCTACGTGCGCCGGTTCCGCACCCCGCCCACGGCCCAGGGGTAGGAGGCGAGCCAGCACCGTCGGGCATGCGCTGGCGACCGGGCGGGGCGCAGGGCCGGGCGGGGCGCAGGGCCGGCCGAACGGGACGCGCGAGGGCCGACGGGCGGATGCGCGGGGGCCAACGGGGCGGAAGCGTGGGGGCCGACGGGCGGATGCGCGGGCGATCATCCGGCCGAGATCGAGCGGCCGGGGACGCCCTGACGACCGGTCGCGACGATGCGCGAGGGGGCAGGATGCCGGGCCGGGTATCGGGCGGCGCGCCACGCGCGGTGCCGGGCGGGTGCCAGGCGGGTGCCAGGCGGCGTGCCGGGCGGGTGCCAGGCGGCGTGCCGGGCGGCTGCCGGGCGGCTGCCGGGCGGGGTACGTGTCGCGTCGTTCGTTCGTTTGCGGATCCGCAAACGAACGAACGACGGGACAGGTAGCATCCACCGCACCGCAGGCATCGCACAGGAGCGGTGCCATGGGCCCGCAGCGCACGTCGCCTGGAGCCCACAGCGCTCGTCGCCGTGGGTCCACAGCGCTCGTCGCCATGGGTCCACAGCGCACGTCGCGCGGCGCACAGATCGTGCTACGCGCAGCACAGCTCGTGCTTCGCGGCGCGCGGCCGGCCGTGGCGACCGACGGGCGCCGGGCGGTGGGACGGACCGCAAGGAGGTGGGCCGATGGAGGCGGCGGAGTACCTCCGCGATGTCCGGCGTCAGCTCGATCTCGACCGGGCGACGCTGGCACGGCTCGGCGGAGTCAGTCCATCGACGATCGGACGGATCGAGAAGCTGGAGCTCGACCCGACCTGGGGGACGTTCTCCGGCATCCTCGAGGCCGCGGGCTTCCAGATCAGCGGGACACGCGCAGCCCCGACAGGGAACCCCTCGGCCGCCGTGGCCGCTCGCTTCGTCCTCGACGCGGTGTTCCTCGAGGAAGGCCCCCGCTGCCCCGGCCTGTTGGAGCTCGAGGTGCCCGAGACGATGGCCGAGCCCGACAGAGTGCGACTGTGGTGGGAGCGCTGGCAGCGCGCGGGCTGGCTCTCCGCCACCCCGACGCTCCTGCGCCTCAGCGACCTGGTCCGGTCGGCGGTCATCATCTCGGGCCCCGGGCGCCGTGCGATGCCGGGCGTGACTGTTGGCGACGGACGTCGATGGCGGGAACTCGCGCTGCGGATCGATGAAGCGGGATTCGACTATGCCGTCTCCGAGAACGCCGCCGCTCTCGAGAGCCCGGGCGCCGGCTACTCGCCGATCCCGCGGATCTATGTCCTCGATCCCGAGATGGTCGCCTCGGTGCTGCATCTCGAGCACTCCGCGCCAGGTCAGGGCGTTCCGCTGATCGCTGCCGACGCTCCCGAGCTCGATGACCCGGTGAGCGGCCACGCCCTCCGCCTCACCAGCCCGGGGCAGGCCATCATCGACGGTCTCATCGACACGCACGCGAGCTACTGGAAAGTCTTCCGACTGCTCAAGTTTCACGATCTGGGCACCTTCCCCTGACTCGTGGGGTCGGTGCCGCGGCTCGTCGGCGCAGTGCCGTGCCGTCGGGCCTCGCGATGGCCCCCGCCCGGCCGACCGATCAGCCCGCTCCCTACTCCTCGGGCCATGCCCCGTGCCACGCTCGCCGGATCCTGCTCGCCCTCGGGCGAGCGCCGCGGCACATGGAGGAGCACGCTCGAGGTGGTCAACGATCAGGGCGAGTTCCGGATCGAGGAGACCGGCTCCCGCATCCGCCGCGCCACCGACGAGTGGTACAGCTTCCGCTGGAACGACGTCACCTCGGTGCGCGGCGAGACCCGCACGGTGCGCCGCGTGGAGCGGGAGGACTGGGGCGCCCTGGTCACCACGCGCACGATCCTCACCTCCACCCCCACCGAGTTCGTGATCGACGCACAGCTGGACGCGCACGAGCTGGACGCCGAGCGCGGCGATCCGCGGGTGTTCTCGCAGAGCTGGGCGAGACGGATCCCGCGCGACCTGGTGTGAGGAGGCGCGGAGCACGCCGCGGGCGCGCCGTGGACGGGGTGCGCGGGGCCGCGTGATGGGATGCTCGGGGCATGCGCGGCACCCGCCCCGCTGACGCGCTGCCCCCGAGCGGTGCACCGCCGCTGACCGTGAGACCGATGGAGGAGCCCGTGGACGCACCGGCCGCGTGGACCGCACGGATCGGTGCCATCGCGTCCCCCACCGGCGGCACCGCCTCGAAGCAGCTGTACTTCGCGGCGTTCATGCTCGGCGTGACGCTGCTGATCGCGATTTCCCGCCCCGAGCTGGTGGTCACCGGCCTCTACCTGTCCGCGCTCGGTGTGCTCGCGGTCGCGACGGTGCTCGCCCTGACCATCCGGTGGGAGCAGCTGCGGCCCGGCTGGGCCGTGGTGGTGCCGCTGCTGGACATGGTCGCCGTCGCGATCGTGCGTGACCTGATGCGCGAGTACGCGGTGTCGCTGTCGCTGCTGGCGTTGATCCCCTGTCTGTGGCTCGCGGCCCGGCTGCGACTGCGCGGAGTGGTGGTCTCAGTGCTCGCGACCACGGCGCTGATCTCCGTGCCCACCCTGGTGCGCGCCGAGCACATCGACTCGCTCGCCATCGCCTACGGGGCGCTCCTGCCGTTCACTGTGCTGCAGGTGGGGCTGCTGGTGGCGGGCGGGCTGCGCCTGATGGACGGGCAGAACCGCCGCCTCACCTCGATGCTGCGCGAGAAGCAGGCGCTGCTGGAGGGCGCGGCCGCGTCCGAGCAGCTGCTGCACAACATCATCGACAGCGTGGACGTGGGAGTGGTGGTCGTGGACGAGGACGGCCACGACGTGCTCATGAACCGGGCCCAGCGGCGGATCCACGCGCTCGCCACCGCCGCCGGCGACGCGGACCCCGACGAGTCCCGGCTGCTTCTGCGCTACCCGGGCACCACCACGACGATCCCGCCCGCGCATCGTCCGGTGCGGCGGGCCGTGATGCAGGAGACCTTCGACAACTTCGTGGTGGACATCGGCCCTCTCGGCGCGGAGAGCGCCGTGTTCTCCACCTCGGCGCGGCAGATGCTGGACCGTCACGGCGCCCGCTCCGGCGCGGTGGTGGTGTTCTCGGACGTCACCTCCTACATCGAGACGGTCCGCTCGCAGGAGCGGTTCGTCGCATCGGTCTCGCACGAGCTGCGCACCCCGCTCACCTCGGTGATCGGCTACCTGGAGCTCGCGCAGGACGATCTGGACCTGTCGAAGGAGTCCGCCGCCTATCTCCAGGTCGCCCACCGCAACGCCGAGCAGCTGCTGCTCATCGTGGAGGATCTCCTCGCCGATCAGGTGGCGCGCTCCGGCACGCAGGAGCTGACACTGAGACCGCGCCGGCTCTCCGAGATCGCCCAGCAGGCGGCGGAGTCCTTCGCGCTGCGCGCCGAGGAGGCGGGGATCGCGCTCGAGCTCGACCTGCAGGAGACGCCCGAGCTGCCGCTGGACGCGCAGCGGCTCCAGCAGGCGGTGGGGAACCTGCTCTCCAACGCTCTGAAGTACACGGGCCGTGGCGGGAGGGTGGATCTGCGCACGGGCGTGCACGGCAACCATGCGGAGCTGAGCGTGGCCGATACCGGGATCGGGATGTCCGCCCAGGAGCAGCGGAACCTGTTCACGCAGTACTACCGCACCCGCACCGCACGGGAGAGCGCGATCGCCGGGCACGGGATCGGGCTGTCCCTCACCCGGCAGATCGTCCTCGCCCACGGCGGGCAGATCAGCGTGCGCTCCCAGCCCGGTGAGGGCTCGACCTTCACGCTCCGCTTCTCGCTCGATGGTGCCGACGGTGATGGGGCGGCCGTTGAGGACGGCCCGGCCATCGGTGAGCGCCGAGCCGAACCATAGGACCCGGCGTATGGCGACCGTACGGTCGGATGCTCGTCGCGAAGGAGCCGCCACAGCAGAGGACCGCAGGTGAGCGCCCCATGCGGGGACATGCCGGGATGTCGGGGCCGCCCGGCCTTCGCACCGGCGATCCCGACACCCCTACTCTGTGATCAGCGCCACGAACAGCGCGTCGCACCGCACCCCATTCCGGGGTGAGACCAGGGATTCTCTCCGTGGCCGCCGGACGGCCGCGGCGCCGGCGGTGAATGCCGCGAAGGGAGCGTCCCGTTTCCACTTCTCCATCCCCTGAAGAACCCTCCATCGCAGATCTCGTGGATCGGCTCTCTGCGCAGACCTCCCGACTGGTGCGCGACGAGTTGAAGCTCGCCCGCGCCGAATACGCCGAGAAGGCGAAGCAGGGCGGAACCGCCGCCGGATTGTTCGGTGCCGGAGCCGTGCTGGCCTGGTTCGGCGTGGGGGCCCTGCTGGCCACGCTGATCCTCGTGCTCTCGCTGGTCCTGCCGGCCTGGGCCGCAGCGCTGATCGTCACGGCGGTGGTCTTCGCCGCCGCCGGCATCGCCGCGCTGCTCGGGAAGAAGACGACCGAAGGGCTCACCGCCACCCCGGAGCGCACGCTCGAGACCGTGCGCCGGGACGCCACCGAGATCAAGGAGCGGATCTGATGTCCACCGCAGCTGACAGACCCGAACAGGGCGAGGACCTCCGCGTGAATCCGGGGGCCGACCGCCGCACACCAGAGCAGGGCACGCCCCGCCTCCCGACCGACGCCGCCGGAGAAGCCGCGGGCGTCGGCCACCGCGAGCCGGCCGACGATGCAGGGCCGGACGAGATCGAGGCTGACATCGCCCGCACCCGCCGCGACCTCGGCGAGACGGTCGCAGCCCTCTCGGACCGTCTGGACCCCACGGCGCAGGCCGAGCAGCAGCTCCATCACCTCTCCCACCGCGCCCACGAACAGCTGGATCGGGCGCTCGAGCAGGTGGACCAGGCCCGCGACAGCGCCCGCTCCGCATTCACCCGCGCCCGGCACACGGTCGCCGAGACCGACAGCCCTCTCCCGCCGCTGCTCGCCGCGGCCGCCGGGGCTGCCGTCTTCGCCGGCATCGGCCTGCTGCTCATCCGGCGCCCGTGATCCCGCCCCTCGACGAGGAGAAGCCCATGACCCACCAGAGATCCACCAGCACCACCGCGAAACTGCTGTACCGGCCCGTCGGGCTGGCCAGCGGGATCCTCAGCGGCGCGATCGCCGGGCTGCTGTTCAAGCAGCTCTGGAAGCTCGCCACCCCCTCCCACACGAAGGACACCCCGAAGGCGCTCGAATCCGAGTTCCCGCTGCGGGAGATCCTCCTCGCCGCCGCGCTGCAGGGCGCGATCTACGCGATGGTCAAGGCGCTCGTGGACCGCGGCGGCGCCCGCGCCTTCGAGAAGACCTTCGGCGAATGGCCCGGCGACTGACCCCTGCGACTGACCCCGCCGGCACTGCCCCACCGCACTGCACCGCACCAGGCCGCCCCACCCCACCGATCCAGGAGGACCCACCATGACCAGCACACCGATGCACCACCCCGATGACGAGGCCCGCCCGCACCCGGAGGATCAGGGTGAGGAGACGCCCTCTCACGACGACGGGGACCTCGTCGACGAGGAGACCAAGCAGCTCTCCCGCGAGGAGGCCGAGCAGCACGACGGCATCGTCGACGCCCAGGAGGACGAGATCGACGCCGAGGAGGGCGAGGACTCAGACGGCGGGCCCGCTCAGGGCGGCTACGGGCACTGACCCGCAGAGCCCGGCGGGGAGCGAGGGGACGCTCAGCGCCTCCCCTCGCCTCTCCGCTGGATAGGATCAAGGCTCCGCCGCACCTCGGAAGCGAGCCTGTCGATGAGAACTGCCCTGACGGTCGGCCTGGCCGTCCTGTATGCCCTCCTCGCTGTGATCGTCTTCGGCCTCACCGGAGTCTTCGGAGGGTTCGGGGAGCTGTGGTGGCGGGACGCGGCGGTGCTGCTGCTGACGGTGGTGGCCGCCTGCGCCCTCACCTACGTCTCGCTGCTGCTGATGACGTTCCTGCGGGAGGTGCACCATCCGCGCAACTCCCCCGGCGATCCGGATGCTCTGCAGTGGCACGTGCTGGTGCCGTGCCGGGACGAGGAGAGCGTGATCGCGGAGACCGTCTCGGCCGCACGCACCTCGTTCCCCGGCATGCACGTGTGGGTGATCGACGATGCGAGCGAGGACGCCACCGCGCGCGTGGTGCAGGACCTCATGGTGTTCGACGACCGGGTGCACCTGATCTCCCGCATCGCCCCGGAGGCGCGCACCGGCAAGGGCGATGCGCTCAACGCCGCCTACCGGATCGTGTCCGACCACGTGGGCGCGGACGTGCAGGACCGCCACCGCACCGTCGTCGGGGTCCTGGACGCCGATGGGTTCCTCTCCGACAACGCCCTGACGATGCTGGCCGGTCCCGAGGCGTTCGGCGAGGAGACGACCGGTGCGGTGCAGCTCGAGGTCTGGATGAAGAACCGCGGCGACCGCCGACCCCGCCCGGCCGATGGGAGGCTGCGCAACGCCGTCGGCCGCGTGCTGGTGCGGATGCAGGATCTCGAGTTCCGCACCACCAACTCGGCGATGCAGGTGCTGCGCTCCCGCACCGGCACCGTGGGCATGGGAGGCAACGGCCAGTTCACGCGCCTGTCCGTGCTGGACTCCCTCGCCGAGGAGCACGAGCGGCCATGGGGCAGGAAGCTGTGCGAGGACTATGAGCTGGGCCTGAACATCCTCGAGCAAGGCTTGCGCACCCACTACGTGCGCGAGGCGCACGTCTCGCAGGAGGCGCTGCCGTTCACGCGCCGCCTGATCACCCAGCGCACCCGCTGGGCGCAGGGCAACATGGAGTGCGCCTCGGCGCTGCCGGGGCTGCGCCGCAGCGGGCATCTCAGCGCGGCCGGGCTGGTGGAGATCCACTACTTCATGCTGCAGCCGCTGATCATGATGCTGAACCTGGTGCTGGTCCCGCTGCTGCTGGCCCTGGGCCTGGTGCAGGATCCGGGTGGGTTCTGGTCGGCCGCGACGCTGCTGACGCTCGTGCTGGCCGGGCTGTTCTTCCTGGTGCTGCCGTATGCGGTGTGGGGCCTGGTGTACCGCAGCGTGTCCGGCGGCGAGGTGTCGCTCCTGGGCGCGGCGGGGCTGGGGCTGTGCAATCTGGTGTACGTCTACCTCACCTACGTGTACTACGCGCGGGCGGCGTGGCGGTCGCTGACCGGCCGCACCGGATGGGCGAAGACCCGCCGGAACGCCGACGGCCGCACCCTGGCCGCGGTGCCGGTCACGGCCGCGCTCGAGGCGCTGCCGCTGATGCGGCTCGAGGAGTTCGAGGAGCTGACCGCGGAGCTCGAGGGCCGTTCGGATCTCGGCATCGACTTCGTGGCCGGCTGGGCGGTCATGTGGCCCACCCGCTCCTCGCGTCTCGAGCGGGCGATCGCCGCTGAGCAGCCAGCCGCGATCCGCGACGCGATCGGCAGCCTCCGCGTCTCCTCGGCGATGGTGGGGGCCGCGCGGCTCGAGCAGGCTGCGACGGATCTCGAGCAGTCGCTCGCCGGTGACGACCTCGAGGTGTGCCGTGCACAGCTGCCGCTGGTCATCGCGATCGGGCGCGAGACGGTCGACCTGCTGCGCAAGGAGGTCTCGGTGCGCCGTTCCCTGCAGCAGACCGCCCGCCCGGGCGCCCCGGCGGTCACGGAGGCACGAATGGTCACGGTGCCGCGACGCTGAGACGCGCCGCGGTACGGGGCACCGCGCGCCGGGTCAGCGGGGCGTACCGTCGGCGGGGCGGCCGACGATCTCCGTGAGCTGTGCGCGCAGCTGCCGTGGCCGGAACGGCTTGGTGAGGTACTCATCCGCACCGGCCTCGAGACCGAGCTGGACGTCTGCCTCCTGGGAACGGGCGCTGAGCATCACGATATGGCCGCTCATCTGCGATCGAGCCTGCCGCACCACGTCGTATCCCTCGATGTCGGGCAGGCCCACGTCCACCAGCAGCAGATCGGGCGCCAGCGCGCCGAGCGCCTCGAGCCCCTCCGTCCCGGTGGCTGCGGCGGCGACGGTGTAGCCGGCCTGGGACAGCACCACCTCGAGCAGTCGGCGGATGTCGTCATCGTCCTCGATCACGAGCGCGGTCGCCATGTCGTTCCCCCCTGTGTCTGGCTTCTGCGAACAGAGGCCAGGCTATCGATCCGGGATGGGCGCTCCCCGGGGAGCCGAGGCGGGCGGCGGGGTGCCGATCGCCGGGTCACGCTCCTGGTTATCTGGTGCGTTCAAGCATGGTCAGCACGTGCGCGCAATGCGTGGCGAGCCGCTCGAGTGTTTCGCTGAGCCACGCCTGGTCGTCGCTGCGGTCGATCGGGGTACCGTCCATCGCGACCGCGAAGGCCATCGGCATCAGCGAGGCCATCTCGTGCGCTGAGGCCAGGACGTCGCCGCCATCGACACCGACCGCTCTGGCGAAGGCGAGCAAGTGCCGACCGGTGACCTTATGGATATCCTTCTCGCCGCCGAATCCCATCGCCAACTGACTGGAGTCGCGGTAGCCCAAGCCTGTGGAGACATCGTAGAGCGGTGCCAACGCCTCAACTCCCGCTGGCCCCAAGAAGACCGAGTAATTCTTGGCATGGGCATCCGGAGCAGCAAGAACCCAGTTCGCAATGCATGCGCGAACGAATTCGAGAACTCCCCCCTCTGTCGCCCCGCCTCCGCGGAGAACGCGCACGACGTCCTCTGCTTTCACGGTGTACTTGTTCGTGGGCAGAGTGGATGTGGATTGGCAGAGATCTTCTTGGTGGACGCGGCGCAGGGATCCATCGTCATCAGCGATCCGATCGAAGCGCTCCACGACGACCGCCGGCTCATCGTCGAAGTACACGAATTCGCTTCCGGCAACACTCAACCCGAGGTGCCCCAGCGCTCGCAGACTGACGTGCTCGACCAGAGCCTGCGAGCGGAACCGCGCTATCCCCGGCTTGATGATGTGCGAGGTGGCCTGCAGCCCTTCTGCCTGGTGCCACTGCCCTCCCTCTCGTCGCAACGCAATCTTCGACTGAGCACCACCGAGCGACCAGTGCTCCCCGGGCACTCCCCAGTCTCTTTGCCCAGCGCGCAATCGCTTCAGGCGTGCGGCGATGCCTGCATCGCTGATTGGCACGAGCCGCCCGGAGCGTTCCCCCGCCAGCTGCGCTTCGTCGAGGAACTGGATGGCTCCCGGGCAGTCGGCGCCGATCTTGGCGATCAGTGCGAATTGACTCTCCGACGAGACGCCGAGCCGCCCCGCGATGGCCTCACGGACGTCAGCGTTGTCCGGGAGAAGGCCCGCGAGGTATGCACGGGTGAGTGCGGGTTTCACGGGCGTGTCGCTCGGCGTGAACGCGATAGAGATGCGAGGAGCTCCGTCGATCGGCGGTGTGAGCACCCGCGTCGCCCCATGACGGTCCTGGATGAGCTGCCCCACCTCATGGCCGTCCAGGACCATGTGCAGGATCTTCACTGCGGCACGCCTCCGTCGGGCCCGTCGTCCGCCGAAGCGGCCGCCCCCTCTTCGGCCCCGTGCTCAGGGTCGGCAGGTGCCTTCTGAAAGCCGGGAGACAAGCGCAAGGCTTGCAGGTGTTCCCGCACCGCATTGCTCAGCGCAGGGCTCATCTGCGGCATGAGTGACGAGAGATCCGGCCCCTGGAGAGTCGATGCGATAGTGGCCGAGGCCGTCCGATTCATGTGCTCGCCGAGGCTCTGCCAGACCGAACCGCGAAGGGCCGAGTCAACGTCGCTTCGCAGCTGATCCACGGCGGAGGGGGCACCCTTCGCCCTCTCGATGGCCTTCTGCGTCACCTCGGCGGTCGACATCCCCCGCTCACCGTGGGGAGATCGGTCGGGAACATCGAGCGATGCGGCGTCCTGTCCCCGCTGCACCCCAAGGGGGAGGTCCAGTGCGGCTAGGACGTCGAGGACCTTGGTCAGCTCAGCACGCGGCCGTGCCCCACGTTCGAGACCGATCAGCCACTCGCGGGAGACTCCGGCCATTTCGGCGAGCTGAGCCTGGGTGAGCTGCGCACCGGTCCGCGCATCGCGCACCGCCGCACCCAGATCGCTGGGGGTTGCGATTCGACGGATCACCATGGAGTGATGGTACGTCCACTTCCGGCGGACGTCTACGAGCGTTCACAGGCGCGCACGCCCTGCCATGTCATGAAGTGAACGCTCTTCCATGCGCCCAGGACGCGCACGCTCTTGCACTCGAGACCCACCCCACAGCGACACCCCACCCCCGCCTCGCCACCGTTACCGCTCCGTTACGCTTCGGGGAATGGTGTCAACACGTGAGGCGGGGGGATCCGTGGCTGCCCCCGAGGTGAGGGAGGGCGGGGCCGCGGCACCGCCGAGGCCCGGGTTCCGTCCCGACATCCAGGGCCTGCGCGCGATCGCCGTGCTGCTCGTGGTGCTGTTCCACTCCGGTGTGGAGGTGCTCTCCGGCGGGTACGTGGGCGTGGACGTGTTCTTCGTGATCTCCGGGTTCCTCATCACCACGCATCTGCTGCAGTCCCTCGAGCGGGAGGGGCGGATCCGGTTCGGCCGCTTCTACGCCAAGCGCGCCCGGCGCATCCTCCCGGCGGCCCTGCTCGTCGCCGGCCTCACCGTGGTCGCCGCGTGGCTGTGGATGTCGCCGCTGCTGCTGCGCAAGGTGGTCGTCGGCGCGATCGCCACCGCGCTGTACGTGCCGAACTACTTCTTCGCCGCGGAGGATACGAACTACCTGGCCGAGACCACCCCGTCGGTGTTCCAGCACTACTGGTCCCTCGGCATAGAGGAGCAGTTCTACCTGCTGTGGCCGGCGCTGCTGGCGGTGGGGTTCTGGCTGTGCCGCCGCAGCGAGCGCCGGGTGATGGTGCTGGTCGCAGGGCTCACCGCCGTCTCCTTCCTCGCGTGCGTGGTGATGATGTCCGTGGCGCAGCCGTGGGCGTTCTTCTCCCTGCCCACCCGCGCGTGGGAGCTCGGAGTCGGCGGGCTGGTCGCGTTCCTGCTGCGCTCGGGCGCCCGCTGGCTGGATTCCCCGCGCACCGGGCTGCTGGCCTGGGCGGGCCTGGCGGGGCTGGTCGCCGTGGCGTTCAGCTTCGATGAGGGCACGGTGTTCCCGGGCTGGACGGCGGCGCTGCCGGTCGCGGCCACCGCGGCGATGATCATCGGCGGTGCGGCGCCGGGCTCGATGCACGCCACGGCGCTGCTGTCCGTGCGGCCGCTGCAGTTCATCGGCGCGATCTCCTACTCGCTGTATCTGGTGCACTGGCCGCTGCAGGTGATCCCGCACGCGGCGACGTTCACGGAGCAGCCGCTGCCGCTGGGGCAGAGCCTCGCGCTGGGTGCGCTGGCGGTGCCGCTGGCCTGGCTGCTGTACCGCCTGGTGGAGCGGCCGGTGATCAGCTGGAGCGTGCTGCGCGAGCGCCGCCAGTGGCTGACCGGGCTCGCCGCGGCGGCCGCCTCGCTCGCGGTGGTGGCCACCTCGACCGGGGTCTCCCTCGCCGGTGCGCAGCAGAGCCTCGCCAGTGAGCGCAGCGCGGAGCCGACGCCGCAGGCCGTGGAGCCCGACGGCACCGCCTTCGTGCCGGCGAACCTCTCGCCCGGCCTGGACGACGTCGCCGAGGACAACCCCTCCGTCTACGCCGAGGGCTGCCACCGCTCCACGCACGACGACGACCCCAGCGGCTGCCGCATCGGCGACAACGCCGAGGCGCCGCTGGTGTTCCTGTTCGGCGACTCCCACGCCGCGAGCTGGTATCCGGCGCTCGAGCAGCTCGCGGAGCAGGGCAAGATCCGCCTGGACACCAACACGAAGAACTCGTGCCTGCCGCTCGACGTCGAGCAGCAGTACATGGGCCGATCCTTCGACTCGTGCACGCAGTGGCGCGAGGGCGTGATGCAGCGGATCGACGAGGAGCAGCCGGATCTCGTGCTGCTGGGCAGCTATCACAACCCCGAACGGCTGCTGGATGCCGACGAGGACGATCCGGGTGCGGGCTGGCGGGACGGCCTGACCTCCACCCTCGAGCAGATCGACGGACCGCAGGTGGCGGTGCTGCAGGACGTCCCCACCCAGCAGCGCAAGCCCGATCACTGCCTCGCGAAGAACCTCGAGCGCACCGACCGCTGCGACGTGCCGCGCGAGCTCGCCTTCCAGGACGAGCTCCTCCGGGCCGAGGAGGATGCCATCGCCGAGACCGACACCGGTGCCGCGCACCTGGACCTCTCCCGCTACTTCTGCAACGCGGAGAGCTGCCCGATGATCATCGGCAACACCATGGTGTTCCGCGACAACCACCACCTCACCGAGACCTTCAGCCGGCAGATGGACCAGCCGATGTGGGAGGAGATCGAGCCGCTGCTGGCGTGACGACTGCGTCGTCCAGGGGTCAGATATCGTCTGAGGGTCGCGCCCGGCGACATCTGTGCTCAGCAAAGGAGCTGCCCGTGGAGCAGGAGATTCAGCTGATCAGCGACGGGGAGGGAGTCGCTGTCATCGGTGATCCCACCGCGGTGGATCTGTTCCTCAGCTCCGCTGGCGTCCCCTCGCGTGAGCTCCCGCTGGGGAGGGTCGGCGGCATGGTCCAGGACGGCACCGCTGCGCGGGCCAGCTCCGCCACGCTCGAGGTCTCCTCCCAGGCTGCGGCTCATGCGGGACGTTGGGTGAAGCTCACGGAGAAGTCGGCGGCCGCACTCGATCTCGGCACGGTGATGAAGGGTTCCTCCGAGGGTGTCAGCCGAGCCATCGTCACGGACAACGGCAGGATTTCCAGCATTCTCGAGTTCGTGAGAACTCCTGCGTCGGTGGCGACGAATCCTGCGCTGCTCGCCGGTGCCGCCGGGGTCATGGCCCAGGTTGCGATGCAGCAGACCATGCAGGAGATCACCGACTATCTCGAGTCGATCGATGAGAAGGTCGAGGACGTGCTGCGTGCGCAGAAGGATGCAGCACTCTCCGAGCTGATCGGAGCGGGGTTCGTGATCGACCGCGCCACGAGCATCTGGGAGAGCATGGGGCGGGTCCCGCAGACCACCTGGGATTCCGTGTACACCACGGCGGGAACGATCGCGAGCGCTCAGGCGTACTCGCTGCGTCGACTCGATGCGATCGCGGTGAAGCTGGAGAACAAGACGGCGCTGCGCGACATCGCCCGCATCGCGAAAGAGTCCGAGCCCGAGATCCGCGAATGGCTCGCGGTGCTCGCCCGCACCTTCCAGCTGCTGGACGCGAAGGACGTCCTCGAACTCGAACGAGTGCTGGAGACAGAACCGCACGAGATCGACCGCCACCGACTTGCCCTGCGCACTGCACGGCAGAAGCGCCTGGAGAAGATCGCCGCGCACACTGCGAAGCTGCTGGACCGCGCCGACGCGTCCGTCGCGATCGCCAATGCGAAAGTTCTGTTCCAGCCTGCCGCCGCGAAGACGGTGGTCCGCTCCAGCAACCTCGTCATCGACAACGTCACCGAGTTCCGCGGACGGCTCAAGATCGACGGCGATCACGCGAATCTCGAGGGACGGCGCTGGAGCGAGGCTGCAGGGGATGTGCGCGACGGGCTCCAGGAGAACGCCAAGCACGTCGCACAAGGTGGCGTCGACACCGCCCGGCAGCTCTCCGCTGGAGCCGCCCGCCGTGCAGGCGCGGTGCGCAGCGGCATCGCCGGAAAGATCAGGTCACGGCGGCTGCGACGCAAGAGCAACAGCGCCGGCGCCGAGGCCCCTCTGCGTGAGAACGGCCAGGACCAGACCTGATGAACACCGGGGAGGAGAGATACTGACGGGTTGCGCGCCACCGGGATGCGTCACCGCTCGTGGCGGCGCACCCGCCCCCCTCAGGGCCAGTCGGTCGTGAGCCGCTGCGCGACGGCCCCCGCGAGTGGGTCCCGTCTACGATGCAGGGACCCGCGACCCCTCGTTGACAAGGCCCTCCGTGTCCTTCCTGCTGAGATTCTCCGGCCCCGCGCTCGCCCTCGGTGGGGTGCTGATCGTCGTCACCGTCTCCTTCGGTGCGGGGATCGGGGCGCCGTACCTGCTGGGTGTGGCGCTGGTGGTGCTGGGGCTCGTCGGACAGATTGTCAGCGCGCGCCGTCAGCGCCCGAGACGGCAGGTGGAGCCGCTGCGGATCGGAGTGCCGGTGACCGGGCGGTGGCGGGGCCTGAACTCCCCCGCCTCCACGGTCCCCTCCCACACGCACGCCCTCGCGCAGACGTACGCCCTGGACATCACGCATGAGCCGGAGGGCGCGCCGCCGCGGTCGATGGACTGGCTGTGGCCGCCGATGCGCCGCCCAGAGGGGTTCCCGTCTTTCGGCCGGCCGGTGCTCGCCCCCTTCGACGGGGTGGTGGTCGAGGCGCGCGGCTCGAGCCGTGATCACCTGACGCGCCTGTCCCCGTGGGGGCTGATCGTCATGGTGCTCGAGAGCTTCGTGCGGGGTCTGGGGGCTCCTCATCATCTGCTGGGCAACTATGTGCTCCTGCGGGCGGAGGCCGACGACTCCGGCCTCGACCGTCCGGTGGTCGCTGTGCTCGCGCATCTGCGTCGCGGTTCGCTCCGGGTGGTGCCCGGCGAGCGGGTGCGTGCGGGGCAGCAGCTCGGCGAGTGCGGGAACTCCGGCAACTCCTCGGACCCGCACGTGCACTTCCAGCTCATGGACGGCACGGACATCACCACGGCGCACGGCCTGCCGTTCGAATGGGAATACGTCACCGAGGAGGGGCAGCCGCGGCACGGAGTGCCGGCGAATGAGGAACTGTTCACCGCGGACCGTCACTCGCCTCGCCCCAC
>DHCMJ07802__coassemble_950_pt1 | contig 26195 bp, 22 predicted proteins | sample DHCMJ07802__metabat2_high_PE_028 | metagenome-assembled genome bin DHCMJ07802
GTTCGTGAACGCGGCGCCCTCGCTGACGAGCCGATCCAGGTTCGGCGTGTCGACGTGGTCGTGTCCGAGGGCCGCGATCGAATCGAAACGCTGCTGGTCCGTCATGATGAGGACGATGTTGGGGCGTTCTGACGGTGTGGTCATTGCCTGTTCCTTCCGAGGTCGGGTCAGTGGGAGGCGGTGCGGCGCGAGGTGCCGGTGATCGCCGCGGTATCGCTGAGCTCGAGCTTCGAGTTCTCCGAAGCGAGCAGCACGCAGACGGCGCTGATCGCGCACATCAGCACCAGATAGATCACGGCTGGCCAGTACGATCCCGCGAACACGGAGACGAGGGCGACGGCGATCGCCGGCGTGGGGGCGCCGCCGAGCAGGGCCGATCCCTGGTAGACGACGCCCAGGCCCGTGTAGCGGGTGCGGGTGCCGAACATCTCGGCGAAGAAGGCTCCCTGGATCGAGAACATCAGCCCCGTTCCCACTGCGTGGACCAGGATGATGATCAGCCAGGTGCTGATCGCCTGATCGAGCTGGAGGATCGGGAAGTAGGCGAGGCCGCCGATCGCGCAGATCGCGATGCCGGTGAGGTAGACGGGCCGGCGGCCGACGCGATCGGACCACATGCCGAAGAAGGGCAGCAGCAGGACCTGCACTGCGGCCGAGATGGTGAAGCCGACGAGGATGAGCGTGCTGGGCAGCCCGAGGTAGGTGGTGACGTACGAGATCGCGAAGACGTTGATGATGTTGTACGTGACCGCATCGGTCATGCGTGCGCCGATGCCCAGCAGCAGGCTCTTCCAGCCGTCACGCAGGAGGGCGAGAACCGGCACGGTGCGTGCTTCGGCCTCGTCCTCGCGGAACGCCGCGGTCTCCGGGAGCGAGCGCCGGATCGCGAACGCTCCGATCACGAAGATGCCGCTGAGCAGGAACGGGACTCGCCATCCCCAGCTGAAGAAGGCCTCACCGGGAAGGAGCTGGACGAGGCTGAACACGCCGGTCGAGACGAGGAGCCCGGCGGGCGTGCCCATCTGGTGGAAGCTCCCCATCAGGCCGCGCTTGCCGGCCGGAGCGTTCTCGAGTGCGACGAGCGAGCCGCCGCCGAATTCGCCGCCGATGCCGAAGCCCTGGACGAGCCGCGCGGTGAGGAGCAGGGCCACGGCCCAGACCCCGAGGGTCTCGTAGCCGGGCAGGAGGCCGATGCCGAACGTGCAGGCGCCGATCAGCAGCACCGTGATGACCAGCATCTGCTTGCGGCCGATCTTGTCGCCGAAGTGGCCGAAGACCAACGCGCCGAGCGGCCGCATGAGGAAGCCTGCCGCGAAGCTGCCGAAGGACTGCAGCAGCGCGACCGTGGGATCCGCCTCCGGGAAGAAGATGCGCGGGAAGACCAGCGCTGCCGCTGTTCCGTAGAGGTAGAAGTCGTACCACTCGATGAAGGCGCCTGCGAACGCGGCGGCGGTGGCTCGCCGCGCAGTGCGGCTGTCGGTGTCGGGCGCTGAGGGGCTCCCGTTCTCGGTGGCGGTGGTCATGTGTTCTCCTTCGGACAGTGGCCTACGCGCACATATGTGCGACCGGTCGTGCACAGCTGCAGGGAATGTAGCGGGTTTCGCTATGCCGCACAAGCGTGTGATTGTGCGCGCACATAAGTGCGGGCTGGTGCGGCGTGCGAGAGAATGCCTGCATGACACCCCGTGCAGACCTTCGGCGAGCCGCTGCAGATCCCTCCCGCCTCCTTCGCGTGGCGAGAGCTCACTACCTCGGTGGGGAATCGATGGTGGCACTCGCCGAGCGCGAAGGCCTGAGCCGCTGGCAGATCGCGCGGATCCTCGATGAGGCTCGCTCATTGGGCATCGTGACGATCACCGTCGACGATCCCGCCGAGTATGACGAACACCTCGGAGGGGCAGTCTCGGAGCTCCTCGGACTCGAGAGAACCGTGGTGGTCGGCCCTTCTCGGCAGCTGGGGATCGAGCCGTCGCTGGAGAGCATCGGCTCCGCACTCGCCGACCATCTCAGCGGACGTATCCGAGAAGGGGAGGCCGTCGGCCTCACCTGGAGTCGGGCCATCGAATCGATGGCATCGCAGCTGGATCAGCTAGAGCCGTGCGACGTGGTGCAGCTGGCGGGTGCGCTGACGCTGACCGGTGACCGCATCGGCTCGGTCGAGGTGATCCGGCAGGTGGCACGGGTCGCGCATGGCACGGCCTACCCGATCTACGCGCCGATGGTCGTGGAGAGCCCCGAAGTGCGCCGAGCTCTCGAGGTGCAGGAGGAGATCGCGTCGTGCCTGGACCGCGCGGCTCATCTCGATCTCGCGGTGGTCTCCGTCGGCACCTGGACCGAGAGCGGCTCGTCGCTGTTCCCGCTGCTCCCGGACGAGCTGGCGGCGGAGGTCGCCGACGCCGGTGCGGTCGGTGAGATCAGCGGACGGGTCTTCGGCCACGATGGCGAGCTCGTCAGTGAGACCCTCGACGAGCGTGTGCTCGGGATCTCCGCGCAACAGCTGCGGAGCGTTCCCCATATCGTGGCCACCAGCTACGGTGCGCACCGGGCTGAGGCCACCATCGTTGCGGCCCGCGCGGGCTTCGCGCACACGCTGATCGTCGATGCGGCTCTTGCGCGGGCGATCGTGGGGAAGCTGCGCGGCACGTACTCCTGACGCTCGGGGGAGAGCCTCTGCGGGACCGCAGCGGGGCTTCTCCCTTCTGCAGGGCGGGCATGATCAGCCGTGGGCGATGGCGTCGCCCGCTGGGGAGGGGGCTCGATCCACTCAGCCCCTCGGTGCACGCTGCGCCGTGAAGCCCGGTTCGGTGAGCGCCCGGACCTCCTCCTCGGTGACCCCGGGGGCGAGCTGGGTGAGCACGAGGCCCGCATCGGTGACGTCGAAGACGGCCAGCTCGGTGATGATCCGGTTCACCACGCCCACACCGGTCAGCGGCAGGGAGCACTCGTGGACGATCTTCGCCGAGCCGTCCTTCGCGGCGTGCTGCATCATCACCACCACGCGTCGGGCGCCGGCGACCAGATCCATCGCCCCGCCCATGCCCTTGACGAGCTTGCCGGGGATCTGCCAGTTGGCGATGTCGCCGGTGCCGGTGACCTGCATGGCGCCGAGGATGGCGGTGGCCATCTTGCCGCCGCGGATCATGCCGAAGCTGGTGGCGGAGTCGAAGATCGCCGCGCCCGGCAGCAGGGTGATGGTCTGCTTGCCGGCGTTGATGAGATCCGGATCCTCGCCCCCCTCCCACGGCCACGGCCCCATCCCGGTGACGCCGTTCTCGGACTGCAGGGTGATGTGCACGCCCTGGGGCAGATTGTTGGCGACCAGGGTCGGCATGCCGATGCCGAGGTTCACGTAGTCGCCGTCGCGCAGCTCCGCGGCGGCGATCGCCGCCATCTCGTCACGGGTCCAGGCCATCTCAGGCCACCTCCTGCGGCTCGGGGCGGGGGCGCACGGTGCGCTGCTCGATGTCCTTCTCGGCAGTGGCCTGCAGCAGATGGTGCACGTACACGCCGGGGGTGTGGACGTCGTCGGGATCGATCCCGCCGGGCTCGACGATGTGCTCCGCCTCCGCGAAGGTGATCTGCCCGCACATCGCGGCCATCGGATTGAAGTTCCGGGCGGCGAGGCGGTAGCGGAGGTTGCCGTACGTATCGGCGGTGTGGGCGTGCACGAGGGCGACGTCGGCGCTGATGGCGCGTTCGAGCACGTAGGTGCGGCCGTCGAACTCGGCGGTCGGCTTGCCCTCCGCGATCGGGGTGCCGTAGCCGGTGGGCGTGTAGAACGCGGGGATCCCGCAGCCGCCGGCGCGCATCCGCTCGGCGAGCGTGCCCTGCGGCACGAACTCCACATCCAGCTGCCCGTCGATGAACTGCTGCATGAACAGCTTGTTCTCCCCGACGTAGCTCGAGAGCACCTTGGTGATCTGCCCGTTCTCCAGCAGCAGCCCCAGGCCCTTGCCGTCCACGCCGAGGTTGTTCGAGGCGATCGTCAGATCCCTGACGCCGCTGTCGCGCACGATCCGGATCAGGTCGGTGGGGATCCCGCACAGCCCGAATCCGCCCACGGCGATGGTCATCCCGTTCCGCAGCACCGCCCTGAGCTGGGCTGCGGCGTCGTTCGAGAGCGTGGACATCATCGTCCCTCCTGTCGACTTCTCAGCCCTGCGCGGCGCGGCGACGGTGCCGGGCGCGTCGGGGCGGTTCGCTCTCGAGCGTAGTCCTGTTCGTTCCCGCACGTCGTGACCCGGCCGGTACTACGCAGCATAGTTACTATGTGCGATAGTAGCGTCCATCTGTCCCGACCATTCCGACCGGAGGCTTCATGGCACGCGCCGCACGACCCGACCCCGACTCGCCCGAGCAGGCCAGGAGCTCCCGCCGATGGGTCGTCCCGGCGGTGATCGTGGCCGCGGCCCTCGCCCTGATCGGTGGTGTGCTCTGGGGCCAGCAGGGCACCGCTGAGCCCGAGGCGGCGCCCCGGAGCAGCGTCGAGGAGGCGGCGGGCGCCGAGCAGCAGCCCGAGACCGCGGAACAGCCCGGTGCCGTCGAGCAGCCCGATGAGGTGGCCGTGCCCGATCTGAGCGAGGAGGAGAGTCGCGACCCGGAGGATCTGCTCGCCGAGGGGCCTGTCGATGCCCCGGTCGCACTCGTGATGTTCACGGACTACCAGTGCCCGTTCTGCGCGCAGTGGTCCCACGAGACCCTTCCCGAGCTGCGCGAGTACGTGGACCGTGGTGAGCTGCGCATCGAGTACCGCGACGTGAACGTCTACGGCGAGGACTCCGAGCGGGCCGCGCGCGCCAGCTTGGCCGCCGCGATGCAGGGCGAGCATCAGGAGTACCACGAACGCCTCTTCGCGGACGGCGAGATCCGCTCCTCCGCGCAGCTCAGCGAGCAGGCGCTGATCGACCTGGCCGATGACGTGGGTCTCGATCCCGAACAGTTCGCCGCGGACCTGAATTCCGAGGAGGTCGCAGCGACGATCGACGCGAACGCGCAGCAGGGCATCGAGATGGGAGCCTTCTCCACCCCGGCGTTCATCATCGGCGGCACTCCGACCGTGGGGGCGCAGCCCACGGAGGTGTTCACCGACACGGTGGACGAGGCGCTGGCCGGCGACGAGCGCTGAGATGGACGTCAGTCTGCTCTCGGCGTTCCTCGGCGGAGCGCTCGCACTCCTGAGTCCGTGCGGCGCACTGCTGCTGCCGGGCTTCTTCGCGTCGACCGTCAGCTCCCGGGCGGCTCTGCTGCCCCACGCCCTCGTGTTCTACCTCGGCCTCGTGGTCATCCTGGTGCCGATCGGGATCGGCGCCGGCGCGCTGGGGGCGCTCGTGATCGAGCACCGCACGGCGCTGATCGGCGTCACCTCGCTGGTGCTGATCGTGCTCGGAGTGCTCCATGCTCTCGGGTGGGGGCTCGACCTCGGGCGGCTGCTGCCCGGATTCGACCGCCTGCAGCAGAGCTCGACGCGGGGGAGCGGCATGGTGCGCACCTTCCTGCTGGGGGCTGTCGGCGGCATCGCCGGCTTCTGCGCCGGCCCCATCCTCGGCGCCGTGCTCACGCTCGCCATGGGGCAGGGCAGCGCCACGCTGGCCGGGATCCTGCTGGCCGTCTACGGCGCCGGGATGGTGATCCCGCTGATGCTCCTGGCGGCCGTCTGGGGCCGCGTGGGCGAGCGTGGGAGGGCCGTGCTGCGCGGGCGCGAGTTCACGATGTTCGGGCGCCGGCTGCACACCACCACCTTCGCCACAGGGCTGGTGATCATCGCCCTGGGAGTGCTCTTCTGGGCGACGAACGGGCTGGTCACGCTGCCCTCGCTGGTCTCCACCAGCACTCTCGCCCGCTGGCAGGCGAACGGTGCGGTCCTCGACGATCCGCGGGTGCAGGTCGGTGTGATCCTTACGCTCGCCGTGGTGGGCCTGCTGCTGTGGTGGCGTCAGGACCGGCGCCGACGGCGCGAGGACGCAGCGCCCACGACCATCACCCTCACCCCGGGCAAACGGCCCTGAGGCGTCGGCGCCGCCCCTGACCCGCCGCTGACCGCACGCCCCCGGCGGCGGGTCAGGGCAGCAGGGCGCAGCCGTCCAGGAGCAGCAGGGCGAAGGGCAGCAGGACAGCGCCGCCGGCGCCCGCGAGCAGCGCCGTCGAGGTGGTCAGCAGCGCGAGCGGTGCGATGGACGCGCGGCCGCTCGACGGGGCGACGAGGTGCCCGACCCGGTCGGGGACGCTACCCTCCGGTCCGAGCGCGTGGAGCAGGGCGCCCGGAGCCGCCGCTGTGCTCGACGGGGTGGGATGGATCCCGGCCTCGCCGAGCGTGAGCAGGGCACCGGCCAGGGCGGGAGTCCCGGTGTGGTGGCGGGAGGCGTCGTCCGCCGCGACCTCCAGCAGCAGCGGAACAGCGTCGAGCACGGCGGCGACCAGCGGGATCCGCTGCATCGGGCCCGCGAAGACGTCCAGCAGCGCCAGAATCATGTGATGGTGCTGGGCCAGGTGTGCCGCCTCGTGCTCGAGCACGGCGCGGAGCTGCTCGGGCGGCAGCGCTTCCAGCAGGCCGTGGGAGACGACCATGCCTCCTCGGCGCCGCGGCAGGGTGAAGGCCAGCGGTCGCGGATCGGGGACCAGCAGGACGTCGTGGCCGGCGACCTCGGTGCGGTGGCCGACGGCGAGCACCTCGTCGACGACCGCGCGCGTCGAGGAGGCGCGTCGGAACGCCCGCCACGTCCCGAGGACGAGCTGCACCGCGATACCCAGCAGGGGGAGCAGGAGCATTGCTGCGGCAGGGACGGGGACGTCGATCGCGGGCGCGGCGGAGAACGGGCCGGCGGAGGCGAGGCATCTGCGGCACACGTCCGTGAACGATGCCTGGAACAGCTGCGGCCCGCTGATCGCGCCGGCCAGAGCGAGGCTCACCGCCGCGGCGGCCGCCGACCACGCCACCAGCGTGCCGAACAGCAGCCCGGAGGCCAGGCGCGGTGCGCGCATCAGCAGCGGTGCGCTCCACCGCACGAGCACCGGACCGAACATCCCCAGGCCGAGGATCGCGGCGCCGAGGAGTGCGAGGCTCACCGTGTGCCCTCGCCGCGCTCCGCCGACCCCGACGAGGGCTCGGTGCCCAGGTACTCGCGCAGCAGGGCCACGTCTCGGGCCTCCATGCCGTCGACGAAGCGCAGGATCGAGGCGCCGCGGTCGTTGCTGGCCGACAGCGCCTGGGACATGAGCTGAGCGGCGTAGTCCGCGCGGGGGTGACGCGGTGCGAATCGCACCGAGCGTCCTGCCCGCCGGCTCGTGATCATCTCCTTGCGGTCGAGGTTCGTCAGGACCGTGGCGATCGTGGTGTAGGCGTGCTGATCGCCGAGGTGGGTGATCACCTCACGGATGGTCAGCTCGCCGCGCTCCCACAGCGCTTCCATCACCTGCTGTTCGAGGGGGCCCAGCCGCACCTGGTCGAAGGAGCGGGCGGAATCGGTCGGGGTCATCGCGCCGGCACCTCCTGCGCGGCCCGGGGCGCGGGCAGCGGGCAGGCCACCTGACCCCGCAGCCTCCAGACCACCGCCAGCACCGACAGCACGAGCGCGAGGGCGGCCAGGAAGGGCTGTGCGGGCGCGAACCAGGTCAGCGCGCCGCTGTACCCGAGCGCCAGCAGGGCGATCTTGTTGCACACGGGGCAGCCCACCGCGAACCAGGCCAGGATCCCGGCCGCGGTGCCGGTGCGAGCACTGCGGCTCTCCTCGGCGCTGTCGCCCTCGCTCGCCGCGCTCCTGTCTCCCGGAGGGGCGACGTAGGTGGCGATGAGGATGCCCATCAGCACGGAGCTCGCGATCCACACCGGGTAGTTCCACGGGACCGTCGGGATGTCGCGGGTGAAGATGGGGTTCGGGATCAGCACCGTGGCGAGGCCGATCATCACCCCGAGGACGAGGGCGGCCACGGCGGCGACGAGCACCTGGCGGGGCCCCCAGCCCCGCAGTGCTGAGACGGCCAGTCGGACGGACTCCCGGGGGCGTCGTGACCATTCGATGAGGTGGCGCATCACCCCACTATGCCCCACCGTCTACTACCGCGCATAGTCGGATCGATCGATTGCACCCGACCGTCCATTCGTTGCGTTCGGCCCGCGCTGCAGGCTCGCTCGCAAGTGGGCCGTCATGCCTGCTGGGCAGGCCGGCGTCGATGCCATCGCGTTCGACCCGGTCGCCGTGCGGCACCATGCGCTGAAGGCCGGCCGGGCGCTCTCGCGCTCCCGCGATCAGGAGGAGAGGTCCTCCACGTAGGCCTCGGCGGTGGAGTGCAGCTCCGTGAGCAGGGTTTCGACCTGCGCCAGGAGACCATCGGGGTAGGAGCTCAGCAGAGTGCCCAGGCGCAGAGCCAGGGGGTCGAAGAACTCATCGGCGACCTGCTGCACCTCCGACGTGGAATGCAGGGTGACCACGCGGCGATCGGCGTGGACGCGGCTGCGCACGATGTGGCCGTTCTCCTCGAGCCGGTTGAGCAGCGATGAGGTCGCTCCGGACGTCAGGCCGATCCGTTCGCTGAGCCGCGAGGGGGACAGGGCCGTGCCTCGCTCCTCGGCCTCCAGGATCTCGATCAGCGCGGAGGCGTCCGTCGGGTGCAGGCCGAGGCTGGCGGCGAAGCGCCGGCTGAGCTCGGTGGAGATCGCACCGTAGGCGCGGAGGCGATCCAGGACGCGAACGTGCTGGCCCCGGGGCTCCACCGGGGTCGCGTCATCGGGGGCCGGGCTCACTGTGCGCCTCCACTCATCGACGTTTTTCGACGTTGGCAAGCTATCACGCCACAAAGTAGCTTTACGCTGTAACGACTCGTGCATGAAGCTATACGGAGGTGGATGGGTGTCGCCTATATCGACAAGCGCCCGTCGCTGGATGGGGTTGATCGCCATCGCATTGGGCGTGGCGCTGATCGTGGTGGACACGACGATCGTCAACGTGATCACTCCGTCGGTGATCGAGGACATCGGGATCAACTCGACGCAGGCGCAGTGGATCCAGGAGTCCTACGCGATCATCTTCGCGGCGCTCCTGCTGCTGGTCGGGCTGGTCTCTGACCTGCTCGGAGCCCGTGCGGTCTTCATCGGCGGCGTCGTCGCCTTCGGCCTCACCAGCCTCATGGCCGGCCTGGCCTCCACGGGCGAGATCCTGATCCTCGCCCGATTCCTCCAGGGAGCGGCGGCAGCGCTGATCCTCCCCACCTCGCTCGCGCTGCTGAACCGGATGTTCACCGGCAAGGCCCGCGGCCAGGCGTTCGCCGTCTGGGGGTCCACCATCGGCGCGGCGACCGCTCTCGGCCCGGTCATCGGCGGGTGGCTGTCCGAGCACCTGACCTGGCGCTGGGCCTTCGGCATCAACATCCCGCTCACCATCGTGATCCTGGTGCTGTCCGTGCTCTTCCTGGTGCCCACACCGGGCAAGCAGGGTCGCATCGACATGGTGAGCGCGATCCTCTCGATCCTCGGCCTGGGCCTCCTGGCCTTCGGGCTGATCGAGGGCCGCACCTACGGATGGATCCTCTCCGAGCGGGCCTTCGAGCTGCCCGGAGTCACCTGGGACTCGGGGCTTTCTCCCGCCTTCGTCGCGCTCGTGCTCTCGGCGATCCTCGTAGCGCTGTTCGTGTGGCGCCAGGCCCTGGCCAGCCGCCCCACGAACCACCGCGAGCCCTTCATGGACACGACGCTGTTCTCGATCGCCTCGTTCCGCAACGGCAACATCGCCACCACGATCATCGGCCTGGGCGAGTACGGCATCATCGCGGTGCTCCCGCTCTGGCTCGTGTTCACGATGGACTACACCGCCGTGGAGGCAGGGCTCGCCCTGGTCCCGATCGCGATCGGGAGCTTCGTCGCCAGTGGCATCAGCTTCCCGCTCATGGCCAAGATCTCGCCTCTCGGCCTGGTCCGCATCGGCCTGGTGCTCGAGGTGGTGGGCCTCGCGGGGCTCGGAGGCGTCGCCGCCTTCACCTCGGCGACGTGGTGGCAGATCTCCCTCGCGCTGTTCTTCTACGGAGTCGGCGTGGGCTTTGCGACCTCACAGGTCACGAATGTGGTCCTCGCGGACGTCCCGGAGGACGAGGACGGCCAGAGCTCCGGCATCCAGAGCACCTTCCGTCAGCTCGGCTCCGCCCTCGGCATCGCAGCTCTCACCACGGTGTTCTTCTCCGCGCTGAGCTCGAACCTGCGCGACAGGCTGATCGATGCCGGGTTGCCGGAAGCCCAGGCGGTGTCGTTCGGGGAGGCCGTCACGGACAGCGCCGGCGCAGCGATCGAACCGCTTGCCGCGAGCCCGGAGACCGCGTTCGTCGCGGACGCGGCACGGGAGGCCATGACGCACGGGCTCACCCTGGGGGCGTGCCTGGCCGCAGGCTTCCTGGTGCTCGGCGTCGTGGCCACCCTGGCGATCCCGAACACGCAGGCACCGGCCACCATCTCGCCCGGAGCGACGGAGGGCACGGAGCCCGGCTCGCTCTCCGCTCCCTGACCCGGTAGCTGCAAGGGGCCGCAGCGAGCAGCGCTGTGGCCCCTTGGGACCGTCCTGACGGGATCATCGGGATGATGCCGTCAGGACGGTCCTGAACGCGACGCCTCGGTCATCAGCTCACGCGGACCGTGAGGGACGCGGCCACCATGAAGGGCTTGCCGTCCCAGGCGCTCGTGCCCTCGAACTTCAGGTACCGGCCGCGCGCCAGCACGCCGATCTCCTTCTCCTCCTGGCCGGAGGCCAGCGTGCCGGTGGTCGCAGGCTCCTCGGGGAACGACTCGGGATCGCCGGAGACGTACACCGCGTAGTCCTTGACCTGCCCGACCACCGCGTCCTGGCGCGGGAGGTAGACCAGTGAGCAGATGTCCTGCTCGCTCCCCAGGTCCAAGACGATCCAGTGTGGGTACCCGGGAGAGGACGAGTGCCACTCCGTGTGCCAGAACGTGCTCGGATCCTCGTCCGCCACATTGCCCATCGCGCCGTCCTCGCCGACGATTTCCTCGGAATCCACGGCGAGCGGGGTGGGAACGATCTGCGATCCCGCGCACTCGCCGCGCACCCGGATCGCGGCCGAGGAGCTGACCTTGTGGATCCGCAGGCCCAAGTCGACGACGGCGTCACCGGCAGCGCCCAGGTTCTCCAGCTCCAGGTCGACGGTGACGCTCTCGCCGGGGGTGAGCGCCCCGATCTCCCGCGGCCAGGTCCCGTGGACGGCCCACCCCTCAGGGGCGGAGGGTTCCATGGTGATCTTCTTCGTCCGCTTGCCGGCGGCATTGGTGAGGGTTACCGCCGCGGTGCCGCTCTCGCCCACGCCGATCACCGTGGGGTCCTCTGCAGCCTCCACCGTGAGCGCGGGAGCGGTCCAGTAGTAGAGCTCGCTCTGGCCACCACCGATGCGGACGGTGATCGAGAGCTCGTGCTCGTGGCCCTTGCCGCTCTCGCCCACCGGGGTGCGGGTGATCTCGACCTGCTCCGCCTCGCCGGTCATCTGGTCCACGCGCATCAGCTCCGAGCCGGGCGGCGGGATCAGGACGAGCGTGACCTCCTGCTCCGTCTGCCAGTGCTGCCCTTCGTCGTAGCGCACCAGCTTCTTCGTCGAGGGCAGCTCCGCCGTGCCGATCAGGCCGTTGACGACCATGAACGCGCGGGGATCCTCTGCCCCGAAGTACTCCTCGGCCTGCGCCCCCGTCAGCCCGGGCAGCGGCGTGAAGAAGCCGATGGCGATGTCCCCTGGCAGGCCGTCGTTCACGGTCCCGGTGTTGGTCACGTCGATCCGTGCGATCCCGTACTCGGACAGCGCCGGCAGGCTCTCCTCGACGCTGTCGGTGCGATAGCCGCGCGGTACCGTGTTCGTCACTGCCTCCCCGTCCTCGAGGTGGGAGCCCGGCTGGACGGCGATCCAGTCATTGGTCAGCGGTGCGAGGTATGCCCCCAGCGTCCGTGCGCGGTGGAGGATGTCGCAGATCTCCCAGTACGCCCGTGTGGGGGCGCCGTCGATGTCGAAGAAGCTGTTGCCGTCGTACCGGTTGATCTCCATCCGGAACAACGAGAGCCACTTCATCCCGCTGGCGAGAGAGAGGCTCGTGACCAGCGCCTTCTGCGACTGTGACCCGTTGTGGTCGAAGGCATCGAGGTACTGGCCGAACAGGATGGGCTCGCTGCCGTCACCGGTGAGACCCTCGAGGGCGACCTGGCGCTGGGTGCGCCACACCGCCAGCCCCAGGAGGTGGTTCGTGGCGTCCCACGCGGCCGGTCCGTGGGAGCCGAAGACGTCGCCGCCGCCCCAGTAGTAGTGGTCGAAGCTCACCAGGTCCGGCTTCGCCGTGCGGACGTAGTGGCGGAAGTTCTCCAGCTGAGCCCAGGTCGAATCGTTGTTCTGGTTGGAGTGGGTGAGGGCCTGCGGGTAGGCCTCCCGCGAGAACTCGAACCAACGCGAGAACGCCTCGACCTCCGCGTCCGAGTAGGGGCCCTCGTCGCCGTACTGAGCGTCGATGAACCTCGACTGGTACGGGCGCATCGCCTCGGGGATGTACTCGTGCGGCTCGCCGGCGTCCTGGATCCCGTTGCCGCCGGCAGGGGCCTTCGCGATGCCCCACGTCGCTTTCGGGCTGTAGGCCATGAAGTCGCGGTTGCCGAAGTCGGGATCGTAGAACTGCGCGGTGGGCTCGGCGAAGTCCTCGAACTCGCGAGCGTCGAGCGATCCGGCGGCGTAGCCGTCCGAGGTGGCCCACTGCGCGATCACCAGGCCGTGGGCGAGCACCAGCTCCTGCGCACGGTTGACCGACTCCCCGGTGGGCACGTATGCGGACTCCTGGCCCCCATCGGCGGGGGGCTCATGGCGCTGGGGCGGCTCGACCCCCGCGGGCAACGCGAACACCTGGATCTCCTGGACCCCGAACTTCTCGTGGAGCCGGTCATCCTTGCCGGCCAGCGTGATCCTCACGTACTGAGCCGCGTAGTAGTCGCCGAGCTCCCAGTAGAGGATGCCCTGGTCCTGGCGCAGCGTGGCGTGATGCGCGGCATGCTCCCAGGTATCGCCGTCCTCCGAGAGGTCGATCGACAGATAGCTCTCCCACTCCGAGGGGTACCACTGCCCCTCGGGGGTGAGGACGTGGCCCGAGACCCGGCCCACGGTGCGCAGCTCGGGCAGCTGGATGGTGAAGGTGGTGACGCCCGCCTCGTCCGGCTCGCCGGCGGCCAGGGGCTCGGCGGGGTGCCAAGACGTGCTCTCGTCCCCATCGAACATGGCGGTGAGCGGGCGACCCTCCGCTTCGCCGACGGGGGAGGTGGCGGTCAGGCCGGTGACCAGCTCGCGCCCACGGAAGTCGGTGTCCACCTTGGTGAGGGTCACCGTGTACTCGGCGGTGCGATCACCGTCGTCGACGAGGACGGTGAGGGTGTTGTCGCCAAGCTCCAGGTCCACGGAGACGCGGTCGTGCGCCTCGGGATCCGGTGCGCTGCCGTTGACCGTGACCGCGACGCCGTCACCCGTGGTGATCGGGTAGACGGTGACGGTCTCCAGGCTCCGGTACGCCGTGCCGGTGTACTCCGTCACCTCGGGGTCGAAGGCCGGCTCGAGACATCCGATCTGATCGATGATCAGATCCGCCAGTCCGCTCGCGCTGCGAGGCTCGGGCGGGGTGGCGCGGGGGTGCGGCGTGGCGACTGCGTCCGGGGCGGTCAGGGCGAGACCGCCGGCGAGGGCTGCTCCGGCGATGACAGTGCGGCGTCGGGGTGCGAGGCCGTCGGCGATCCGCGGTGTGCGATGTCCCATCGTGTGCTCCTTTGCTGGTGGGGCTGGGTCTGGTGCGGCTGTGGGCCGTGGCCCCGCAGGGCTGTCGCGGATGTTTTCGGCGTGGAGTCCTCCTCGCCGGGGACTGTCGTCGCCGTCAGGAGGAGCGTGCGGCACCAGAACGAGTAGCTCTGCTACTAGTTTGCGGTGTTGATCGTAGCGGCATGGCGTGACATGGGCAACGGGCAGCGGTGAAGAGGTGGGATGACTCGTGGAGGCGGGGTGTGCCGGCGTTCAGTGCGGCGGCAGGCCCCAGGCGGCCCCGCGGGCCTCCCGGGCCGCGAGCTCGAGGGCGCCCCGCAGAACGCCATCGCGCCCGAACCGGCCGGCGACGACCCGCGCCGGGGACGGGACGATCCGCGCGAGGTGAGCGGAGACCGCGGTGGCCAGTGCGTCCCCGCCCGCATGGCCGATCGGTCCGCTCAGCGCGACGGTGCCGGGATCGAGCAGAGCGGTCGCGGCGGCCAGGCCCAGTGCGATGCGATGTGCATAGGCCTCCAGCAGCGGCGAGGGGCGTGCGATCTCCGCCTCGGCATCTGCCGCACCGAACTCGTCCGCGAGGGCGTGCAGTGCCTGTGAGCCGATCGACGCCTGCAGGCCGCCGTGGTATCCGACGGTGTGGTCATGGTGCGCGGGAAGGGGTGGGGAGGGTGTGCCGGGGGTCGGCATGTATCCGATCTGCCCCGCGGCGCCGGTGGAGCCCCGCAGTGGGGCCCCGTCGACGTGTCCGGCATATCCCAATCCGGTGCCGATCCACAGCACGCCGAAATTCTGCAGGTCCTGTGTGCTGCCGGCCACGTGCTCAGCGGCGGCGGCGAGCTCCACGTCCCGCTCGAGCGTGACCGGGCACGGTAGTGCGGAGCGCAGCGTCGAGATCGTGGAATGCTCCCACAGCGGCAGGTCCCAGGCGAAGCCGAGGTCGCCGGATTGGCGTTCGATCTGGCCGTGCACCCCGACGACGACATGCGCCAGCCGCTCCTTGCCCACCCCTGCGAGGCGTGCCATGTCGATCACCAGGTCCGAGACCTGCGTGGCCGATTCCTCGGCGTCGAGCGGCTGGACCTGGGCCGCGAGCGGGCGCCCGCGCAGGTCCACGACCGTCAGCTCGACCTCGGAGGCGCTGACGGCCGCGCCGACGGCGACCTTGAGCCGCGCGGCGATGTCGTAGAGCTGCGCGTTCGGGCCCCGGCGCCCCCCTGCCCCCCGTCCGGCCGTGACGAGTGCGCCGCAGTCTGCGAGGCGGTTGACGGCTTCGAGGATCGTGGGCTGGGAGAGGCCGGTCCGGGTCCTCAGCTCCGTGCGGGAGAGCGGTCCGGCCTTGCGGAGACTTTCGAGCACATGGTGGTCGTTCGCGCGCAGTGCGGGGTGCGAGTGCCCGGTGGCGATCACAGTGCCTCCTGGTCAACGGGTAGGGCGGCTATCAGTATCGCATCGGCGGTGCGCGCTGGGCGCAGCTATCGCCGCACAAAGATCCGATGTATCGGCGGCGTGTGACCCCTCAGGCGTTGGGGGGCCAGACTTGTGGGGAGGCTCGATAAGTTGTAACTTTCCTACCAGTTCGCCCGTATGTGCAGTTTCCGGGTGGTCCGCATGCCTCTTCCTCGTGATCGTGCCGCGACATCGCAGCGCTTCCTGCGCCCTGCCGCACACATCGAACCTCTCTCATACATCCGACCAACGGAGGTCACCCGTGACTCAGAGATCGAACTTCTCCCGACGCACCCTGCTCGGCTCCCTCGCCGCTGCCGGCACCCTCGGTGCGGCCTCGTGCACCGGAGCATCCTCCGGCGGTGGCGGCGCCGCCGAGGAGGGCGGCGGGGGCATCCCCGAGCCGTCGGTCTCGTGCGAGGTCCCCGACGTGAACGTCGATGACAGCGAGCTCGACCTCGGCGAGGTCTCCGGCGAGATCACCTTCATGACGCAGGGCCTCAAGGGGACCTTCGACGACTTCTTCACCGATCTCATCTCAGATTTCGAATCCGCGAACCCCGGTACCTCCATCACCTGGACCGACCAGGGCGGCACCGCAGACTTCGACACGCTGATGGTCACCCAGGCCGGGAACTGTTCGATGGCCGACGTGATCAACGTGCCGTCCTCGACGGTGCTCGCCCTCTCGCGCGCGAACCTGCTGCTGGACTACGACGTGAAAGCCCCGGAGATCGGCGAGCCGTTCGTCCCCGCCGTCTGGGACTCCACCGGGTTCGGTGCGCGGGGTCACCACACGGCGCTCCCGTGGTACTTCGGTCCGCTGCTGGTCACCTACAACAAGGACGTCTTCGAGCGCGCCGGGCTGGACCCTGACACCCCGCCGACCACGATGGACGAGTACTTCGAGATGTGCCACAGGATCGCGGCCGCGGGCACCGGCGACTACGCGATCTACGGCAACACGAGCTGGTACCTGATCGACCAGTGGCACGGTATGGGCGTCGCGGCGATGAACGAGGACCACACCGAGTTCACCTTCGCCACGGATGAGAATGCGCTGCGCTGGATGACGGAGATGGCCTCCCTCTACTCCGAGGGAGCGATCCCCAAGGACTCCGTGCTGGGTGATCTCGACCAGTCCCAGGCCTATACCGAGGGCAATCTCGCGTTCGGCACCCCGAACGCGTCCTTCCTTCGCAACGTGCGCAACGCCAACCAGGCGGTGTACGAGGCGACCGGGGTGGGACGCGGCATGCGGGACGAGGGGATCAACCCGATCTTCTCCGGCCAGTACATCTGTGTCTCCGTCACCAGCCCCAATGCTCCGCTCGCGGTCGCGTGGGCCGAGCACCTGACCGATCCCGCGCAGGGGCTCGCCTGGGCGCAGTACGGCATGGACACCGAGACCGCCGTCGTCTTCCCCGCCACGACCGAGGCCCTCGACGACCCCTCGCTGGCCGAGGCCTCCGGTGAGGACGTCATGGCACAGGCCCGCGCCATCTCGGCCGAGGAGGCGAAGATCTCCGAGGCCTACCTGCCCTCCTTCTTCCTGACCGGTCAGGTGCAGGAAGCCCTGATCAACTCGGTGAACAAGGCGATCGTGGGGGAGATCGAGCCGCAGGCGGCGCTCGACGACGCCCAGAAGGCCATGAATCGCCTGCTGGAGCGATCGGACGGCTGATCGCGCCCCCTGCGGAGCAGCGGACCGCTGCTCCGCACCCGTCACACCCTCGAGGAGAGTCACATGACGACGACAGCACCTGTCGCCGAGCCGGAGCGGCGCACCGCTCCGCCCCGGAACGGCACCGCCCGGCGTCGCCGCGGTGGGGAGGTGCTCAATGGCGCCGCGCGCTACCGTGCCTGGTGGGTGCCATGGCTGTGGGTCGTGGCACCCGTCGCGGTGGTCGCCATGTTCTATCTGTTCCCGTTCCTGAACACGTTCTTCCTGTCGTTCACGAACGCGAGCCCCCTGTCCGGACAGGGCGATTACGTGGGGCTGCAGAACTATCGGGACCTGTTGAGCGATCCGGTGTTCTGGAACGCCGTGCTGAACTCCGTCGTCTACGCGGCGATCGTGGTCCCGCTGATGGTGGTGCTGCCCCTGCTGGTGGCGCTGCTCGTGCGAGACAAGGTGCCGGGCATCGGCCTGTTCCGCTCCCTGTACTACGTGCCGGCGATCGCCTCGCTGGTGGTCATCTCGCTCGCATGGTCGGCGATCCTCAAAGACCAGGGCATGGTCAACATGACCCTCGTGGACCTGGGGCTGATCGATCAGCCCATCTCGTTCCTCACCGGGCGCTGGACCCTGCTCCTGTGCGCGATGGCGGTGACCCTGTGGTCCGGGATCCCGTACTACATGATCATGTACCTCGCGGCGCTGGCGAACCTCGATCGCTCCCTCTACGATGCCGCAGCCGTCGACGGCGCCGGCCCGGTGCGGACCTTCCTCACCGTGACCGTCCCCGGCGTGCGGACCATGATGACGCTGGTCGCCGTCCTGGTCACCATCGGGTGCCTGAAGATCTTCACCGAGGTCCACCTGCTCTCCAACGGCACCGGCGGAATCGGCGGCGAATCCCAGACCCTGACGATGTACATCCGCGCAGTCGGCCTGGACCCGACCTACGGCTCGCTCGGCATGGGCTCGGCAGGCGCCGTCGCGCTCTTCGTCATGACGATCGGCTTCCTGATCGCCAGCCAGCGCCTCAACGCGAATTCGGAGAACTGATGACCACCTCCACAGCCGCTCGTCCAGACTCCGCGCCGGCCCTCGCGGGCCGCCCGGACGGGCCACCTCGCCGCCGTCGTTTCCGTAACGTCTCCGATCTGCACGGCCGTGCCCTCGCGGTGCGGTACGTCGTGCTCGTGCTCGTGCTCGTGCTGATGCTGGGGCCGCTCGTCCTGCCGCTGATGGCGGCTTTCAAGAGCAGCGGTGAACCGATCTTCGGCCAATCCGCCACCCTGCTGCCCGAACAGTGGTCGCTCGATGCCTTCAGGACGATGTTCGCGCAGACGAACATGCTCCGCTACATCCTGAACTCGCTCGTGGTCTGTGCGCTGTCGGTGGGCTCGGCGCTGGTGCTGGCCACCGTCGGCGGGTACATGCTCTCCCGCAAGGGCTGGCGCGGCCGCACCCTGGTGTTCCTCGTGATCCTGTCGGCGCTGATCTTCCCCTTCGAGTCGATCATGCTCTCGCTGTATGCGCAGGTGCAGGCATGGGACCTGTACGACACCCTCGTCGGCGTCTGGATCCCCAGCGTCCTGGGACCGTTCCACCTGCTGCTGATGCGGGCGGCGTTCCTGGGCATCCCCGAGGAGATCGAGGACGCCGCCTTCGTGGACGGCGCCTCCGAGATGCAGCGCTTCTTCAGGATCTTCCTCCCGCAGGTCAAGGGATCCCTCGTGGTGGTGGGGCTGACGGCCTTCATCTTCGCCTGGCAGGACTTCCTGTGGCCGCTGCTGGTGATCCAGTCCGACGAGAACATGACCATGATGCTGGGCATCTCACGGCTCCAGGGATCCTTCGGGACCGACTACCGCGTGGTCCTCGCCGGAGCGATCACCGCGATGCTGCCGGTCGTGATCACGTTCTTCTTCACCCAACGCTATTTCTTCCGCGGCATCGAAGAGGGAGGATTGAAGTTCTGATGGCAGCACACGATTTCACCGCAGACGATCTGGAGGCGGCAGGGGCTCTGGGAGGATCCCCGGATCCCGGGTACATCCGCCCCGGGGATCCGCGCACGCAGGCCGCCCTCGAGCACTGGCAGGACCTCAAGGTGGGTGTGATCATCCACTGGGGCCTCTACTCCGCGATCGGGCAGGGAGGCTCGTGGTCCCTGCACCGCGAGCGCCTGGGGGAGTTCACGGACCCGCCCGAGCACTTCACCGGCACGGACGCCGAATATCACGACTGGTACTACGACCAGCGGCGCACCTTCCACGGCGCCGAGTACGACCCGGTCGAGTGGGCACGCGCCTGTTCCGACGCAGGGATGCGCTACCTGGTGTTCACCACCAAGCATCACGACGGCTTCGCGATGTACGACACCGCGTATTCCAACCTGAAGTCCACGGCGGAGGATGCCGCCCTGGGCCGCGACGTCTTCGGCGAGACGGTCGAGGCGTTTCGTGCCGAGGGCCTGGAGACGGGCGCGTACTTCTCCAAGGCGGACTGGGCCCACCCGGGCTACTGGGACCGGGCGCTGCCGGTGAAGGACCGCTTCCACAACTACGACATCGCCCAGCGCCCCGAGGCCTGGCAGCAGTTCGTGGACTTCACGCAGGCCCAGATCGAGGAGCTCCTGACCCGCTACGGCACCATGAACGTGCTGTGGCTGGATGCCGGATGGGTGCGGGAGCCGGACGAGCCGATCGGCATCGACCGGATCGCCGAGCGCGCTCGCGAGCTGCAGCCGGACATCCTCGTCGTCGACCGCGAGGTCCACGGTCCGAACGAGAACTACCGCACGCCGGAGCAGACCCTGCCCACGAAGGATCCGGGCCACCCGTGGGAATCCTGCATCACGATGACCCGTTCCTGGTGCTCGCTGCGCCGGGACGACCCCGCCAAGCCCATCGAGGAGATCCTGGGCAACCTGCTGCGGATCGTCTCCCGGGGCGGCAACTACCTGATCGGCATCGGACCGGATGCGCAGGGGCGGCTCTCCACCTCCGTGCGAGAGCGTCTCGCCGAGCTCGGGACCTGGCTGCGCGCCTGCGGCGAGGGCATCTACGACACCCGCGGCGGCGGTGACGCGGCAGGGGTCTGCGGCGGGGGACTCGAATGGCACCACACCCGCAAGGGGCGGACGCTGTATGCCTTCGCCCTCCTCCAGGACGGCCCGCTGCAGCACGCGGAGGGACGCTCGGGAGGCCAGGACACGGCTGCACCCGCCGGCACGCCGGTCGAGGTGAGGCTGCCCTCCGGTGCGCGAGCGGCACGGATGCTCGGAGGAGACGAGCTGCCGCTGCGCGCCGCCGCCGACGGCACACCCACGGTGGTGCTGGGCTCGTCCCCGACCGCGCATGCGATCGGCCTCGCCGTGGAGATGTAGGAGCCGCTGCACCGCTGCACTGCCGCGCCGCGCCAGGTCGGCGTGCCGCGCGGCCCCGCTCACCGCGCGGTTCCGAGAGTCGTGAGCGGAGTGTCGAGGACGAGGTTCGCGGCCGCGGTGGCCACCCCGCGCATCGCGGCGTCGTCGTTGCGTGAGAGGTGCACGGCGACGCCATCGGGGATGCCTCCTGCCGGGGTGAGGCGCTCGCGCAGAGCCCTCTCGAAGCGGTCGTCGAGCGCGGTCACGTAACCGCCCAGCGTGATGACGTCGGGCTCCTCGAACTGGGCCACCATGCGCACCACCCAGGCGATGCGGGTCGCGAGCTCGTCGGTCCACGCCCCGAGCTCCGCAGGTGCCGCGCGGCGCGCCTCCGCGAGCGCCGCGGAGAGCTGCACAGCGGGGCCCGGGGCGGCCATCCCGGTGCGCCGGTGCAGCTCCTCGGTGACGACGTGCAGGCCCAGCACCGTGTCCAGGCAGCCCGAGGCGCCGCACCAGCACGGGGAGGTGGTTCCCGGCCAGGCGATGTGGCCGATGCCGCGGGACTCGGGGCGAGGGGAAGCGCCCGGGTGGATCTCGCAGATCCCCAGGCCCAGCCCGGGGCCGAACTGGATGTGAGCGCGCAGCCTGTCCTCGGAGCCGGTGTCATCAGGTCCGAGGGTCGCCGCGGCGGCGATGTCGGTGACCAGCAGGGCCGGCGGCGCGTCCCCGAGGGCCTCCTCGATCAGCGCCACGAGCGGCACGTCGTGCCAGCCCAGCACGGGGGCGTCGACCCGGCCTCCGTCGTGGGGAGTGCCGGGCAGGCAGATCCCGATCGCGACGGCGCTGCGCCCGGACTCCTGCTCCGCCTGCCGGGCGAGGGAGGCGACGAGCTGGGCGGCTCGCAGCGGCTCCTCGGGGATGCTCTCCTGAGAGAGGTCCACCCCTCCCAGGGAGGAGCCGTCCAACGCTTCGACGTGGCAGCCCACCCGATCCCGCCGCAGCTCGACGCCGACGATGCAGAGCTCGTCCGCCGTCAGCGACAGCATGAGAGGGGGCCGGCCCCGCCCGAGCGGCACCCCTGCCTGCTCGCGCACGAGCCCGCGCTCCGCCATCTCCGCGACGATCGGGGTCATCCCCGATCTGGAGAGTCCCAGCCGCTGCGCCAACCCGCTGCGAGATCGCGGCCCTTCCGTGCGGAGGATGCGCAGGATGGCGGCGATGTTGCGCTCGCGGATATCCGCCCCGCTCAGCCCGCGGCGACTCATCGATGGCTCCTCGTTGACGGGGTCATGGATGTGACGCTAGCATCTCCGCAGCATTAAGTACGAGGTCCGTATTTAACACCAGGAGACACCGATGTCCCAGTTCAGTCCTCGCCCCACCCTCTCCCGCCCCACCTTCTCCCGCCGCGGCCTTCTCGGAGCCGGCGCCGCGCTCACCGCACTCGGCGGGCTCGCCGCCTGCGGGCACTCCGGTCGCGTCTCCGCGAACGAGGGCTTGACCCTCATGCTGCTGGGCGCCGATCAGCGGACGACCACCACCCTCCGGGACGAGGTGCTCCCCGCGTTCACGGAGGAGACCGGAACCCAGGTCACCCTGCAGTCCACGGACTGGGGGAGCGGGTTCCAGAAGCTCACCACCGCTGCCGCGTCCAAGACCCTGCCGGACGTCTTCCTCATCGGCGGAATCTGGACGGCACCGCTCGCCCAGCGCGGCGCGCTGCTGGACCTCACGGACCGGGTCGCGGAATGGGAGGACGCCGCACACTTCACCGAGAGCATGCTCGCGGACGGCGCGTACGAGGATGTGCAGTACGCCCTCCCGGTCTACGCCGACAGCCGCACCGTGTTCGCGCGCAAGGACCACCTGGAATCCGTGGGCCTCGATCCTGCCGCGCTGCCCACGGACTGGGCCGCCTACCACGAGGCGGCGGCGAAGCTGGCCACGGTGAACGACGGTCCCGCCCGCTTCGGAGCGTCCTGGGGCCAGGACACCTCCATCGGCATCCAGCAGGCGTTCGCGCAGCTCTTCTTCCAGGCCGGCGGCGAGTACTTCGACACCGAGGGGGCCGCGACCTTCGGCTCGGACGCCGGTGTGCGAGCCCTCGAATACCTCATGAGCTTCTACGAGGACGACCTCTCCTCGGTCAACGACGTCTACTCCGGCTCCGGCGCGGTCCCCATCGTCACCGGCGACGCAGGCCTCGTGTTCAGCGGCATCAGCGCGCTGCAGAACGCCGAGCAGAACGACGCCTCCGCACTCGAGCAGATCGTCTTCGGGATGCCGCTGGCGGAGTCCTCGGGCGGCACGCCGGTCACCTGCAGCTGGGTCAACAAGCTCGCCATCTCCGCGCACACCGCGGATCCGGACGGTGCCTGGCAGCTGCTCACGCACCTGACCAGCGGAGACAACAAGACCCTGATGGCCCGGCTGAACGGGTCGCTCCCGGCCCGCACCGACACCGAGGGCGACGAGTACGTCGCCGGCATCCCCGAGGAGTTCCTGACGGCCTCCGAGCACGCGGTCACCCAGCCTCCCCACCCGGACATGCTCGAGATCGGGCCCGCGATCAAGACCCAGCTGGAGCGGGCGATCCGGCTCGAGGCCGGTGCCGAGCAGATCCTGGAGGACATCGACGCCGACATCGATGCGATCACCGGGGCCGGGAAGTGAGCCGGCGCTCGCGGCGCGGCACGGGCCTGCAGCGGTCCAAGGCCCGGGCCGGTGTCAGCCTGGCCTCGCCCGGGCTGCTCGGCATCGTCCTGATCACCCTCGTCCCGCTCGCGCTCGGAGTCGTCTTCAGCTTCTACGAGTACGACCTCATCCGCCCACCCACCTTCGTGGGCCTGGCGAACTACACCTCCACCCTGTCCGATCCGGTGTTCTGGGTCACCGCCGGCAACACCCTGTACTTCGCGGTCACCCAGGTGGCGCTCGGCACCGTGGTGGCGCTGCTGGTCGCGCTGCTGCTGAGCCAGGCGATGCCCGGCAACGGGGTGATGAGGACGATCGTCTACCTCCCGCAGGCCATGAGCTATGTGGTCGTGGCGCTCATCTGGAACCTGCTGTACGACCCGCTGAACGGCCCGATCAACGGCCTGCTCGAGGCGCTGTCCCTCGGCCCGGTCAACTTCCTCACCGATTCCCACCTCGCCATGCCCTCGATCATCGCGATGTCGATCTGGCGCAACCTCGGCTACTTCATGATCATCCTGCTGGCCGGGATCCAGTCCGTCTCCACCGAGATGCTCGAGGCGGCGCAGATGGACGGGGCCGGCGCCGTGCAGCGCTTCTTCCACATCACCATCCCGCAGCTGTCGAACACGCTGCTGTTCGTGGTGGTCACCTGGTTCCTCGGAGGGCTGCAGATGTTCACCCAGTCGTACGTGATGACCGACGGCGGTCCGGTCAACGCCACCCGCACGCTGGTGTTCCAGATGTACGACGCCGCGTTCAAGGCCGGCAGCATCGGCGAGGCGACCGCGATCTCGGTGATGATGTTCTCCGCCGTCGTGGTGGTCTCCATCCTCCTGCGCGCTGCGCAGAGCCTTCGCACCACCCGGATGGAGGAAGCATGAGCATCCATGTCGATCTCGCGCCAGGAGAGAGGGCCGCGGCCCCGCAGCTCCGGCGCGCACGGTCCACGAGGGCCCAGCGCCGGCGGCGGATCTATACAGCTCTCGGCCTCGTGGTCTGCGCCCTGTACGTCGTGCCGATGGCGTTCGTGCTGCTGGTCTCCCTCACCCCGGACGGCATGCCCACCGACGGCACGCTCCCCGGCGCGCTCGCCCCGGGGAACTATGTGCGGGCGGTCGCCTCGACCGACTTCCTGCTGTACCTCAGCAACTCGCTGCTGATCTCCGTGGTCGCGGTGATCACCCAGGTGCTGCTGTCGACCTCGGCGGGGTACGCGCTCGCGAAGCTGCCGCTGCCGGGCAAGAGCTGGATGCTGCTGCTCATCATCGCGCTGCTCGTGATCCCGCCGGAGGTGGTGCTCGTCCCGCTGTTCCTCATCATGCTGCACGTGCCGTTCGCGGGCGGGAACGACGTGTGGGGCGGCGGCGGGTTCGGGTTGCTGGACAGCTACACCGGCATGATCATCCCGCATGTCATCGGCGCCCTCGGCATCTTCCTCATGCGGCAGTTCTATGCCGGGCTGCCGGACGAGCTCGGCGACTCCGCACGCGTGGACGGCGCCTCCGAGGCGCGGATCTTCGCACGCATCTACACCCCGCTGACGATCCCGGCGGTCACGGTCGTGGCCGTGCTCGCCTTCCAGGGCGCGTGGAACGACTTCCTGTGGCCCCTCATCCTCATCCGCAGCGACTCGATGCAGCCGCTGCAGCTGGGACTGACCGTCTTCTACCAGGAGAACTCGACGCAATGGAACCTGCTGATGGCCGCGGTGCTGATGATGAGCATCCCGGTGCTGGCGATCTTCCTGTTCTCGCAGCGGTACTTCCGCAGCGGCATCACGGCAGGAGCGGTGAAGTGACCACCGCACCGAACATCGTGCTCGTCCACGTCGACGACCTGGGGTGGACGGATCTGGGCTGCTACGGCTCCTCGTTCTACGAGACCCCGCGGCTCGATGCACTGGCGGCGGATTCCTGCCAGCTCTTCGACGCCTACGCCGCCTCGCCGGTCTGCTCTCCCTCCCGCGCGGCGCTGATGACCGGCCGCGTGCCCGCCCGGGTGGGCATCACGCAATGGATCGGCGGCACCGGCGTGGGGGCGCTCCTGGACGTGCCGTACCACCACGCCCTGCCGGTGAGCGAGTATGCGCTGCCGCGGGCGCTGCGCGACGGCGGCTACGCGACCTGGCACGTGGGCAAGTGGCACCTCGGGGCCGGGGCCCACGGTCCGCTCGCCCACGGGTTCGAGGTCAACATCGCCGGCGGGCACATCGGCTCGCCCCGCACCTACTTCGCGCCGTGGGGCATCGACCACCTGCCGGAGGCCGACCCCGGCACCTACCTCACGGACGCGCTCACCGACCACGCCATCGACCTGGTGCGCTCCCACGACGGCGACCGCCCGTTCTTCCTGCACATGGCGCATTACGCCGTGCACACCCCGCTCGAGGCGCCGCGCGAGCTGGTGGAGAAGTACGAGCGCAAGGCGCAGGCGCTCGGCCTGGACCCGGAGGCGGGCCTCGAGGAAGGAGAGCCTCACGCGATGTGGGGCCGACGCGACCAGCGGATCCTGCGCCGCACCGTCCAGTCCCATCCCACCTATGCGGCCATGGTCGAGAACCTCGACACCAATGTGGGCCGCCTGCTGGACGCGCTCGAGGAGCAGGGCGTCCTCGACGAGACGCTGATCGTGTTCACCTCCGACAACGGGGGGCTCGTCACCTCCGAGGGGTCGCCCACCTCCTGCGCACCGCTCGCCGAGGGGAAGGGATGGACGGAGGAGGGCGGCGTGCGGGTGCCGCTGATCATCCGTCTCCCCGGCGGGGTGCGTGCGGGGACCAAGCCGGAGGTTCTCGCCTACGGCCCCGACCTCTACCCCACGCTGCTCGAGGCTGCAGGGCTGCCCTTGATCCCGCGCCAGCACGTGGACGGCACCTCGCTGCTGCGCTGGCTGCACGACCCGGAGCATCCGGGCGACCGCGGGCCGCTGGTCTGGCACTACCCGCACTATTCGAATCAGGGCGGGCGCCCCTCGGCGGCCGTGCGCCACGGCAGGTTCAAGCTGATCCGCTTCTTCGAGGACGAGCACTGCGAGCTGTACGACCTGGAGGCCGACATCGGCGAGCAGCACGATCTGGCCGCCGCCGAACCCGCCGTCGTGGAACGGCTCCGGCGCGAGCTGGACGGGCATCTCGCTGATGCGCACGCCCTGATCCCGCAGCGCAATCCCTGGCCGGAACCGTTCGCCTGACTTCCGCGTCCCGCGCCGCCTGCCCTGCCTGCTCGCTCCGCCTCGCCCAGCCCAGCCCCGCCCCGC
>DHCMJ07802__coassemble_48_pt1 | contig 26187 bp, 21 predicted proteins | sample DHCMJ07802__metabat2_high_PE_028 | metagenome-assembled genome bin DHCMJ07802
TGTGACGGGTGTGACGGGTGTGCCGGGTGTGCCAGCTGAGCCGGGCGCGCCGGGCGAGCCAGGTGATCCAGGTGTGGCAGATGTGCCGGGTGCCCCAGGCGTCCGAGTGCGTGGTGGGGTCGTCGGCGGGGGAGTGGCGAGCTGCCGCCCCGCCGTGACAGAGGGCGTGATCCGCGAGCTCCCGCATCTCACTAGCCCTCCCCAGTTCGAGTTTTCCACATTCTCAAACTACTCATCGGTAGGGTGCGATCAGGTCTTCCGCATATCGAATCGGTGTGCGAAAATGGGTGCATGGCACAGGATTCGCAGAGCGCGCACTCAGAGCCCGAGAGGACCTCACACGGCTCCGCTCGCAGCGCGTTCCGCCGCGCGGTCGCGGGGGAAGTGCCGCCGGAGGCGCCGGTGTCGGCGCGCCCGGGTCCCCGGAGTGCGCTGCCCATCGCGATGCGTGCTGAGCAGTTCCAGATCGGTGAGATCGATGTCGCCGCAGTGAGGTCGGCTCTGGCCGAGGTCGGGGCCTCCGGCTCTGTCGCACTCGACGGGTTCGCCCCGACCGAGACGATCGCGCTGCTGGTGCATCTCCAGGAGCTGTCCGGAGCGATCGCTGCGGTGCAAGCGCGAGCGCTCGTGCACCTCGAAGCAACGGTCAAGGAGGAGTGCCGCCGGCGCGAGGAGACGCCCCAGCAGGCGCTGAAGATCGCCCGCTCCGAGGCGTCGAAGGCGCTGAAGCAGTCGAAGTCCTGCGCCGGCCAGTCGATGGCCTCATGCCGCCGGCTCGTCCACTCCATGCCCGGGATGCTCGGCGCCCTGGCCCGAGGGCAGGTCGTCGCCCCGTCCGTGCACAGGGTCGCCCGCACGATGGGCCCGGCCACTCCGGAGCAGCGCACGCTCGTCGATGAGATCCTCACCGCCCACCTGCCCCACCTCGAGGGCTGCGGGCCGGAGGAGTGGTCCGGCGAAGCGGAGCGGGTGCTCCACGGGATCGACCCCCGCGGTGCCGCCGCGCGTCACCGCACGGCGAAGAAGGAGCGCAGCGTCACGGTGCGCCGCTCCGAGCACGGCATGTGCACGGTCACCGCACGGCTGACGGGACTCGACGGGGCACGCATCCGCAAAGGACTCTCCCTCGCCGCGGAGAAGGCGCGCGCCCATGGAGACCGGCGCGGCCATCAGCAGATCATGGCGGACCTCTTCGCCGATGCGCTGATCGGCCGCGGCGAGGGGATCGACCCGTCCACCCTGGAGATCGGCGTGATCATCACCGACCGCTCGCTCCTCGCCCCGGACCACGCCGACTCCGCCACCATCGAGGGCTACGGCCCCGTGCCCTACGAGCACGTCCGAGAGGAGATGCGCAACGCGCTGACCTCCGCGAAGGACGACCCAGAACTTGCCATGACGCTGCGCCGGCTCTACACCGACATGGAGGACGGCCAGCTCGTCGCGGTCGAATCGACCTCTCGAGAGTTCCCGCCCGCCCTCGCCCGCTTCCTGCGGCTGGCCCACCAGACCTGCCGCGGTCCCTACTGCGACGCGAACATCCGCCAGAACGATCACATCGTCCCCTGGTCGCAGGGAGGCGCCACCTCACTGGACAACGGCAACGGGGCGTGCGTCGGCGACAACCAGAAGGAGGAATCCGGCGAGAGCGCCCGCGTGATCCGCGATGAGCACGGGAAGCGCCGCACCGTCGAATGGACCAGCCGCTACGGCCAGAAAGTGCGGCGCAGAGGCATCAACTTCGACCCCCTCGGCACCGGCTCCAGAATCCTGGAGCAGGAACGGCGACGCGACCACGAGCGGGAGCAGCAGCGGGTACAGCAGCGAGAGGCGCAGGCGAAGCAGGCACCGGACCAGACGCCGGAACCGGGCCACGAGAGAACACTCGACGAGGTGGGCGCGGCCTTCCACCGCTCCTTCGCCCGGATCGATCCGGAGGTCTTCGCCGACCTCGAGCTCCATCCCGCAGTGCTGCTCTCACGCTGCGATCAGCGCGTGCTGAGGAGCCGCCGCATAGACCATGTGTTCCTCCGGCGCAGGAGCGCACGGCGATCGGGCCCGCCAGGGCGAGCCCGCCCCTGAGCGCCCTCCCCACGGAGCATTCTCGCCAGACCGCGCAGCCTCGAAAGACAGCGCGGCCCCGCCAGGCGGTGCAGCCCCACTGGACAGCGCGACCCCGCCAGGCGGTGCAGCGCCGCCAGGCGGGGCCGGTCCGCCAGCCAGAGCTGCTCCGCGCTCACCCCAGCAGTTCGGACAGCTCCAACCAGCGCTCCTCGAGACCCTCGATCTCCGTCTCGACCTCCCGCAGCTGCGCGGTGATCTCCGCGAGGCCCACGTAATCGGACTGGTCGTGCTCGGCGAGCGTCGAATGCAGCGTCGCGGTCTGCCGCTCCAGCTTCTGCATCCTGCGCTCCACCGCGCCCAGCTCCTTCTGTGCCGCGTGCGCTTCAGCCCCCGAGAGCGCCGGGGCCACAGCAGCAGAGGTCCCGCCACCCGACGAGGAACCCGCACCACCGGAGGACGGCGCGGCCCCGCGGGCCGGGGCCGCCGTGGCGGCGGCCCCCGGCGCGGACCCACCACCCGTTGCGCGAGCACCGCCCCCGGCACGCGCACCGCCGGCCGCCTCGCTCGCGGCCCGCAGCTGCAGATACTGCTCCACCCCGCCCGGCACATGCTGCACCGTCCCGTCGAGCACCGCGTACTGGATGTCGGTGACCCGCTCGAGCAGGTAGCGGTCGTGCGAGACCACGAGCAGGGGCCCGGGCCAGGTGTCCAGCAGATCCTCCATGGCCGCGAGCATGTCCGTGTCCATGTCGTTGGTCGGCTCGTCGAGCACCAGCACATTGGGCTCGTCGAGCAGCGTCAGCAACAGATCCAGCCGGCGCTGCTGGCCACCCGAGAGCGCCCCCACCTTCACCTTCAGATGCGCAGCGGTGAACCCGAGCCGCTCGAGCAGCTGCCCGGGCGTGACCTCGTCCTTCCCTGCCCGGAACGTGGTGCGGTACCGGCCCACCACATCGCTGACCCGCGAGTCCAGATGCTCCTGCAGGCCCTCCAGGCGCTGCGTCACCTGCCGCACCGTCACCGTCTTGCCCTTCTTCACCCGGCCGGCCTGCGGCGGGACGTCCCCGGTGATCAGGCCCAGCAGCGTCGACTTGCCGGCGCCATTGGGGCCCAGCACCCCGATGCGATCCGCCGGCCCGACATGCAGGGTGACGTCGTGCAGCACGGTGCCGTCCCCGTACCCGGCATCCACGTCGAGCACATCGATGACATCGCGGCCCAGCCGGGAGGTCGCCAGCTGCGTCAGCGCGACCGAGTCCCGCACCGGCGGCTCCCCGGCGATCAGCTCGTTCGCGGCGTCGACGCGGAACTTCGGCTTCGAGGTGCGGGCCGGCGCACCGCGACGCAGCCACGCCAGCTCCTTGCGCATGAGGTTCTGCCGCTTCGACTCGATCGCCGCCGCCTGGCGATCTCGCTCCACCCGCTGCAGCACATAGGCCGCGTAGCCGCCCTCGAACGGTTCGACGAGCCCGTCATGCACCTCCCACATCCGGGTGCAGACCGCGTCGAGGAACCAGCGGTCGTGAGTGATCACCACGAGGCCGCCGTCCTTCGGGTTCCAGCGTCGGCGGAGATGCTCGGCCAGCCAGGCGATGCCCTCGACGTCCAGATGGTTCGTCGGCTCGTCGAGCAGCAGCACGTCCCACTCGCCCACCAGCAGCTCTGCCAGGTGCACGCGACGCAGCTGCCCGCCCGAGAGGCCGGTGAGCGGCGCCTCGAGATCGATGCCGCCGAGCAGCCCCGCCAGCACGTCCCGGATCCGCGGGTCCGAGGCCCACTCGAACTCCGGCCGGTCGCCGACCACGCGGTGACGGACGGTGGTGTCCGCCGTGGCATCGTCCTGCTGGCTGAGCACCCCCACCCGCACACCGCCGCGCACGGTCACGCGGCCGTCGTCGGGCTCCTGCGTGCGGGCGAGCAGGCGCAGCAGCGTCGACTTGCCGTCGCCGTTGCGGCCGACCACACCGATGCGGTCGCCCTCGTCGATGCCGACCGTGATGTCGTCCAGCAGCACGCGGTCGGGCAGTGCGACGTGCAGGGACTGGGTGCCGAGCAGATGAGCCATGCGAAGAGGTCCTCGAGTGGTGCGGGGGAACGTGACGGGCCGACGGGCGGTTCTCACCGCCGCTTCTCCTCAGCGTTCGGGAGGGTCGTCCGCCTCGAAGGTCAGAAGCAGGGAGCGCAGCGTGTCGGCGAGGACCAGGCGACCCTCGGAGGCGAGGGGCTCGAGCAGCTCCTGCTCCGCCTCGAGCAGCCTCTCCATGGCCGCATCGACGCGGGCCACGCCATCGGGCCGCAGCCTCACCTCCACGGCGCGTCCGTCGTGCGGGCTGCGGTTCTTGCTCACCAGGCCGCGGGCCACGAGCTTGTCGATCCGCGTGGTCATGGTGCCGCTGGTCACGAGCGTCTCGTGCATGAGCGCGCCGGGGGAGAGCGCATCGTCCCCGCTGCGGCGCAGCGCGGAGAGCATGTCGAACTCCCAGCCCTCGAGTCCGGCGTCGGCGAAGGCGCCGCGACGGGCGACCTCGAGATACCTCGACAGCCGCGAGATGCGGGAGAACACCGCCAGCGGCGCGACGTCCAGATCGGTGCGCGCGCGGCGCCAGCCCTCGACGATGCGGTCGACCTCGTCATTGCGCGAGGTGGCGGCGTCAGGCGTGGTGGGCATGGGGCGAGTCTAGGTGCCCGTGCCTCCGCGGTGGCGGTCAGTCGTTGCTGGTCTCACGCAGGGCGGGCGTCTTCTGCAGCGCGCTGAGACCGAACCAAGAGAGGTTCACCATCCGGGCCGCGACGATCTCCTTCGACGGCATGCGGGTCTCCAGCCACCACTGACCCGTGTACGCCACCATCCCCACCAGCATCTGGGCGTACAGCGCGGCGTCCTTCGGCGGATAGCGGTGCAGCGTGAGCTGCGTGGCGAGGATCTCCTCGACGCGCTGCGCCACATCGGTGAGCAGGGAGGAGAAGGTGCCGAGCGAATGGCTGACGGGGGAGTCGCGCACCAGGATCCGGAACCCGTCCTCGTTCTCGTCGATGTAGGAGAGGAAGGCCAGCGCCGCGCGCTCCATGAGCACGCGCGGATGGGCGCGCTGATCTGCGAGGGAGCGCTCCAGAGCCGCCAGCAGGGTGGAGACCTCGCGGTCCACCACCACGGCATACAGGCCCTCCTTGCCGCCGAAGTGCTCGTACACGACGGGCTTGGAGACCTTCGCGCGGGCTGCGATCTCCTCGACGGTGGTCATGTCGAAGCCCTTGGCGGCGAACACCCGCCGCCCCACGGCGAGCAGCTGCTCGCGCCGCTCCTTGCCGGACATGCGGGTGGACCGACTGCGAGGGGCTTCCTTCTGGGCCATGGCGGGAGTCTCCCACACCGGTCACACGGGGGACCGGAGCCGGTCACGGAGGCGGCCGGAGGCGCCACAGGCGACGACGCCCGGGGCCGCGACCGGCGGCGGGACTCCCGCGACCGGCGGGACTCCGGCAACCCCGGCCGCAGCGCTCCTGTGACCCGGGCGCCAGATCTCCTGCGATCCGGGCCGCGGGGCTCCGGTGGCCCGGCGGGAAGGACTCCCGCGGTCGGGAGCGGTCGTGCCCGGGCAGTGCTCCGCGGGCGATAGGATCGGGCCGCGCCCGCGGCGCCGCCTGCCCCCGCCGGCGCCCCTGGGGGCCCGGGAGGCGGCAGACCGGTGGTCGCGATCCGCCATGGTGTAATCGGCAACACCTCAGATTTTGGTTCTGAAGTTTCAGGTTCGAGTCCTGATGGCGGAACGCCCGTCGCTGCAGCGGTCACCCTCATCTCCCGCAACGGTGATGCCGGGCGGCATCGCAGGACGACCGCGGCACCGCCGCATGCCCCACCCGTCGAAGATCCGAGGAGCCGCAGACGTGGGAACCGCCCAGACCACCGCCCCCGCCGCCGTGATCGTCCTGGCCGCTGGTGCCGGGACGCGCATGAAGTCCCGCAGACCCAAGGTGCTCCACGAGATCGGGGGCAGATCCCTCCTCGTGCACGCCGTGACCGCCGCCGAGGGCACGGGCCCCGCCGAGCTGGTGGTCGTGCTCCGCCACGAGCGCGAGCGCGTCGCCGAGCACCTCGCGGAGCACGCCTCCGAGGTGACCGTCGCCGACCAGGACGAGATCCCCGGCACGGGCCGCGCCGTCCAGTGCGGGCTCGAGAAGGTCACCGCCGGCGAGGGCACCGTGCTCGTCACCTACGGCGACGTCCCCCTGCTGGACCCCGCGACGCTGCGCGAGCTGGTCTCCGCCCACGAGTCGGCCGGCGCCGCCGCGACGGTCCTCAGCGCCCGCGTCCCCGACCCCACCGGCTACGGCCGCATCCTGCGCAGCGACGACGGCGGCGAGGTGCTCGGCATCGTCGAGCACAAGGACGCCGACGAGACGCAGCGCGAGATCGACGAGATCAACTCCGGCATCTACGCCTTCGACCTCGCCGTGCTGCGCGACGCGCTGGGCCGCATCGGCACCGACAACGCACAGGGCGAGATGTACCTCACCGACGTGCTCGCCATCGCCCGGTCCGACGGCCGCTCCGTGCGCGCCGTCGTCACCGAGGACGTGATGATGGTCGAGGGCGTCAACGACCGCGTCCAGCTCGCGCAGCTCGGCGCCGAGATGAACCGGCGCACGCTCGAGCGTCACATGCGCGCCGGCGTCACCATCGTCGACCCCTCCACCACCTGGATCGACGCCGACGTGACCATCGGGCAGGACGCCGTGATCCTCCCCGGCGTCCAGCTCCACGGCGCCACCGACATCGGCGAGGAGGCCGTGATCGGGCCCGACACCACGCTGCGGGACACCGAGGTGGGCGCCGGCGCCGAGGTGCTCCGCTCCCATGCGCTGCTGGCCGTCGTCGGCCGCGGCGCGTCCGTCGGCCCGTTCTCCTATCTGCGGGCCGGGACGGACCTCGGCGCCGACGGCAAGATCGGCGGCTTCGTCGAGACCAAGAACGCCCGCATCGGCGAGGGGGCGAAGGTGCCGCACCTCAGCTACGTGGGCGACGCCGAGATCGGCGAGGGCACCAACATCGGCGCGGGCACGATCGTCGCGAACTACGACGGGGTGGAGAAGCACCGCACCACCGTGGGCCGGCACGTGCGCATCGGCTCCGACAACGTCCTGGTGGCACCCCTCACCATCGGCGACGGCGCGGCGACGGGCGCGGGCACCACCGTGCGCAAGGACGTCCCGGCCGGGGCGCTGGGCGTGAACGCCGTCTCCCAGCGGAACATGGAAGGATGGACGCTGCGACGCCGTGCGGGGACCGCGGCCGAGGACGCGGCACGTGCTGCCCTCGGCGCTGACGAGGGATCCGCTGCCAGGACGCCTGCAGGAACTGCCGCCGAGGAGCACAAGGAGCACGAGCAGCGATGAGCGGAATCGTCACCACCGGGGAGAAGCGACTGGTCCTCGCTTCGGGACGGGCGCATCCCGTCCTCGCGCAGGAGGTCGCCGCCGAGCTCGGCGTGGACGTCCTGCCGATGGATGCCTGGGACTTCGCCAACGGAGAGATCTATGTGCGCTACGGGGAGTCCGTGCGCGGCACCGACGTCTTCGTGCTCCAGTCGCATCCCGCCCCGATCAACACCTGGGTGATGGAGCACCTCATCATGATCGATGCGCTCAAGCGCGCATCGGCCAAGCGGATCACCGCGATCGCCCCGAGCTTCCCCTACGCGCGGCAGGACAAGAAGCACCGCGGCCGCGAGCCGATCTCCGCCCGCCTGGTCGCGGACCTGTACGAGACCGCCGGCGCGGACCGCATGATCTCCGTGGACCTCCACGCCCCGCAGGTGCAGGGCTATTTCGAGCGCCCGGTGGATCACCTCATGGCCCTGCCGATCCTCGCCGAGTACATCCAGGCCAAGTACGGCCACGAGGACATCGCCGTGGTCTCCCCGGATGCGGGCCGGATCCGCGTCGCGGAGCAGTGGGCCAAGAAGCTCGGCGGCGTCAACCTCGCCTTCATCCACAAGTCCCGCGACCCCAAGCGCCCCAACCAGGCCGTGGCCAAGCGCGTGATCGGTGACGTGACCGGCAAGACCTGCATCCTCGTCGACGACATGATCGACACCGCCGGCACCATCGTGCAGGCCGCGGATGCGCTCGTCGCCAACGGGGCGGAGTCGGTGGTCATCGCGACCACCCATCCGATCCTCTCGGACCCGGCGACCGAGCGCCTCAAGGCCAGCTCGGTGCGCGAGGTGGTGTGCACCAACACCCTCCCGGTGCCGCCCGAGAAGCAGTTCGACCGGCTCACCCAGCTGTCGATCGCCCCGCTGCTGGCCCGCGCGATCCGTGCGGTCTTCGATGACGGCTCGGTGACCAGCATCTTCGACGGCGAGGTCTGACCCGCCCTCGCCCCGCACGCAGAGCGACCCCGCCATCTGGCGGGGTCGTCCTGCGTGTGGTCAGTGGGCGGGATGCCCGTCGGAACGCGCGGGCCCGCACGCCCTCAGAGGAGGAAGCGGTTGCCGCGGACCAGCCGGTGCCACTGCTTCCCGAGCCCCACATGGTCGCCGGCGGCGAGCCCGGCCATCGCGATCACGGCCACCGCCATCAGCAGGTGGGTGTCGTAGAGCGGGTTCGAGGCGATCGGGAACGCGGCCAGGTACATCAGGGTGTACATCGCCGCCGCCGAGACCGCGGCCAGCCGGGTGCCGATGCCGAGCATGAAGGCGACGCCGACGCCCAGCAGGCCGAGCATGAACAGCACGTCCGTCAGCGGGTTGATCGAGAGGAAGAACTCCCAGGCCCCCGAGAACGGGTTGCCGCCCGCGATCGAGCCGCCGAGGAATCCCGCGGTGGGCGAGCCGCCGTTGAGCCAGGAGCCCTCGGCGGGCGTCGAGAAGTTCAGCCCGAAGGTCTTGTCGAGGAACGCCCACAGGAAGGTGAAGCCGACCATGAGCCGGGCGATGCCGAGGACGGTGTAGCCCCAGCTCTTCTTCTCGGCGCCGACGGAGGTGCCGACGCGAGCGGCGGGGGTGGGGAGTGCGGCGGGCGAGGCGGCGGTGGCAGTCACGGCGGATGCCTTTCGATCGGTCCCGGAGGGACGCGGACGGGGGATGGTGTGACATCGACAGACTAGGTGCGCGCAGCCCCTCCGCAGCAGGGACCAAGGTCACCGAAAACGCGCCATGACCTGCAGGGACGTAGGTCCCGGTGGGGTGTGCCGGAGAGCGCTCGTGCGGCGCCCCTCACCTCGCCGCGGTCGGTGCGGCATCTCCGTGCTACTCTCACCGGGTCACTTCGGCGAGGGAGCGGGCAGCGAGCCCCTCCGTGATCGACGCGGTGCGGACCTGGGGAGCAGAGCCTCCCGGTGCCCCGTGGCGTCGCTCACCGTCGAGCCACCGCATCCACGAGGAGCACCCCCATGGCTGAGAAGCTGAACGTCGAGCTGCGCGAGGACTTCGGCAAGGGCGCGTCCCGCCGCCTCCGCGCCGAGAACCGCGTCCCCGCCGTCCTGTACGGACACGGCGAGGCCCCCCTCCACCTCTCGCTGCCGGGCCACGACACCGCCCTGGCCGCCCGCAACCCCAACGCGCTGCTCGAGCTCGCGCTCTCCGACGGCACCAAGCACCTGGCGCTGATCAAGGAGATCCAGCGCCACCCGCTCAAGCGCAGCCTGAACCACCTCGACCTGATCACCGTCCGCAAGGGCGAGAAGGTCGAGGTCGAGATCCCGGTCATCCTCACCGGCGAGCCCGTCGCCCCGGCGGTCGCGTTCGTCGACCTGCAGACCCTCACCCTCTCGGTCGACGCGCTCAACGTCCCCGAGCAGGTCGAGATCTCCGTCGAGGACACCGAGGACGGCTACCAGCTGTTCGCGGGCGACGTCACCCTGCCGGAGGATTCCGAGCTGGTCACCGACGCCGAGATCCTCGTCGTCTCCGTCGCGGTGCCGCGCATCGAGGAGGAGCCCGAGGAGGGCGAGGAGGAGGCCGCCGAGGGCGAGTCCGCCGAGGAGCCCGCCGAGGAGGAGTGACCCGAGGAGGAGTGACCCTCGGGAGCGGCGGGGAGGGGCGTGGAAGCCCCTCCGCCCCGCTCCGTTGCTCACACACCGGTACCGGGGCGTCGCGCACTGCGCGGCGCCCCGGTACCGTATCCGGGGTCGTGCGACCGGCCTCGGGCCGCGTGCGCACCCCACGAAGCACGCCGATCCGGGCCAGCACGAGCGCAGGCCCGCACCCGGCCGCGCCGGCCCGCAGCACCGCGCCGGCGCCAGGCAAGCGAGGAGCAGCCCCATGACCGCGAGCGGACGTCCCCGAGGCCCCTACCTGGTGGTGGGGCTCGGCAATCCCGGTCCCCGATACGCCGCCACCCGGCACAACATCGGCCAGATGGTGCTGGACCACATCGCCGACGCCGGCGGCGGGCGCTTCGCCGCGGCGCGGCGCGCCCAGGCCGTGGTGCTCGAGGGCCGGCTCGGGAACCCGGGGGCCGACGAGCGCGTGATCCTCGCCAAGACCACGACCTTCATGAACGTCTCGGGCGGTCCGGTCAAGGCCCTGGCCGCGTACTACGACATCCCGCCGGCGCGCGTGGTGGCCGTGCACGACGAGGTCGACATCCCCTTCGACGCCGTGCGCCTCAAGCTCGGCGGCGGGGAGGGCGGCCACAACGGCCTGCGCGACATCACCAAGGCGCTCGGCACCAAGGACTACCTGCGCGTCCGCGTCGGCGTCGGCCGCCCGACCGGCGGCCGCGACACCGCCGACCACGTCCTGGCCCCGTTCAGCGCGACCGAGCGCAAGAGCCTCGACCTGCTCGTCGCCGATGCCGCCGACGCCGTGGAATCCCTGATCCTCGAGGGCCTCACCACCGCCCAGCAGCGCTTCCACTCCCGAGAGAGCCGATGACCGCACAGACCACCGCCCCCCGCCCCACGACCGCCGAGGCCCCGCTGCGCCCGCTGCTGGACCAGCTCGCGCGCGGGCGCGACCTCACCGCGGTCCGCGACCTGGTCGAGGCCGGCGCCGAGTCCGGGGAGGGCGGCAGCATCGTCGCCGCCACCGGGCTGTTCCCCTTCCTCGTGGCGGACCTCGCCCGCCGCGCCACCGCCGAGCAGCCGCTCGTGATCGTCACCGCGACCACCCGCGCGACCGAGGACCTGCGCGCGGCGCTGTCGGCGCTCGTCGGCACCGAGCATCTGGTGGAGCTGCCCGCCTGGGAGACGCTGCCCCACGAACGGCTCTCCCCGCGCGCCGACACCGTCGCCAAGCGGCTGTCGACCCTGCGCCGGATCGCCCATCCGGAGAGCGAGGACCCGGCGCACGTGGTGCTCATGCCGGTGCGCTCGCTGCTGCAGCCGATCGCCAAGGGCCTGGGCGAGCTGCGCCCGGTGCGCGCCGCGGTGGGGGACACCTACCCTCTCGAGGACCTCGAGCGCGACCTCACGGGCGCCGCCTACGCGCGGGTGGACATGGTCGAGAAGCGCGGCGAGTTCGCCGTGCGCGGCGGCATCCTGGACGTCTTCCCGCCCACCGAGCCGCATCCGGTGCGCGTGGACCTCTTCGGCGACGAGATCGACGACGTGCGGTACTTCTCCGTCGCCGACCAGCGCTCCCTGGACCCCGCCCCCCGGGGCCTGGACGCCCCGCCCTGCCGCGAGATCCTCCTGACCCCCGCGGTGCGCGAGCGCGCCCGCGCCCGCGCCGAGGAGCTGCCCGGCGTGCGCGACCTGCTGCTGCGCATCGCCGACGGCATCGCGGCCGACGGCATGGAGTCGCTCAGCCCGGTCCTCGTCGACGGCATGGAGCAGGTCGCCGACGTGCTCCCGGCCGGTGCCCGCTTCCTCGTGATCGACCCCGAGAAGGCCCGCGCCCGGGCCGACGAGCTGGTCGCCACCACCGACGAGTTCCTCGCCGCCGCCTGGTCCAGCGCCGCCGCCGGCGGCGGGCTGCCGATCGACGTCGGCGCGGCGAGCTTCGTGCCGCTGTCCGAGGCGAAGGGCCACGCCCGCGAGGGCGGACGGCCCTGGTTCACCCTGGCCGCCTTCGGGCTGGACACGGACGTCGACCTCACCACGTCCTCCACCACGCATCCGGGCTACTCCGGGAAGCCGGGGGACGCCGCGAAGGACCTCGAGCGCCGCCGCGCCGAGGGCTGGTCGGTGCTGTCCACGATGGTCGGTCCGGGCGGGGCCCGCCACGTGGCCGAGAACCTGCGGGCCGAGGGGCTGCCGGCGGTGTTCTCCGCCGAGCTCGACGCCCCCGTGGCGCCCGGCGAGGCGGTGGTCACCGTCGGCCCCTTCGCCGAGGGGCTCGTCGACGAGGACCTCCAGCTGATCCTGGCCGCGGAGCGGGATCTCACCGGCAAGTCCGGGGCGCGCCGCGGCGAGGAGCGCAAGATGCCCTCGCGGCGCCGCAACGTCGTCGACCCGCTGCAGCTGCGCCCCGGGGACCACGTCGTCCACGCCCACCACGGCGTGGGCCGCTTCGTGGAGATGACCAGCCGCGCCGTGGGCAGCGGTGCCAAGCGCACCACGCGCGAGTACCTCGTCATCGAGTACGCGCCCTCGAAGAAGGGCCAGCCCGGTGACCGCCTCTACGTGCCCAGCGACCAGCTCGACCAGGTCACCAAGTACGTCGGCGGCGAGGAGCCGAGCGTCAACCGGATGGGCGGCGCCGACTGGGCGAAGACCAAGTCCAAGGCCCGCAAGGCGATCCGGGAGATCGCCGACGAGCTGGTGCGGCTGTACTCCGCTCGGCAGTCCGCGCCCGGGCACGCCTTCGGCCCGGACACGCCGTGGCAGCGCGAGCTCGAGGACTCCTTCGAGTTCGTGGAGACCCCCGATCAGCTGGTGACGATCGATGACGTCAAGGCCGACATGGAGAAGTCGGTCCCCATGGATCGCCTGATCCTCGGCGACGTCGGCTACGGCAAGACGGAGATCGCGGTCCGCGCCGCCTTCAAGGCGGTCCAGGACGGCAAGCAGGTCGCCGTGCTCGCCCCCACCACGCTGCTCGCCCAGCAGCACCTGGACACCTTCGCCGAGCGCTACACCGGCTTCCCGGTGACCGTGCGCGGGCTCTCCCGCTTCCAGAACCCGGCGGATTCCGAGGCGACCGTCGAGGGCCTGCGGGACGGCAGCGTGGACATCGTGATCGGCACCCACCGGCTGCTCACCGGCAACGTGCGCTTCAAGGACCTGGGCCTGCTGATCGTCGACGAGGAGCAGCGCTTCGGGGTCGAGCACAAGGAGACGCTCAAGGCGCTGCGCACCAACGTGGACGTGCTGTCGATGTCCGCCACCCCGATCCCGCGCACCCTCGAGATGGCGGTGACGGGGATCCGGGAGCTCTCGATCCTCGCGACCCCGCCGGAGGAGCGCCATCCCGTGCTCACCTACGTCGGCGCCCAGGAGGACAAGCAGGTCACAGCAGCGATCCGCCGCGAGCTGCTGCGCGAGGGCCAGGTGTTCTACATCCACAACCGGGTCGAGGACATCGACCGGGTCGCCGCGCACCTGCGCGAGCTGGTGCCCGACGCCCGGGTGCAGGTCGCCCACGGCAAGATGAACGAGCACCAGCTCGAGCGGGTCCTCATCGACTTCTGGGAGCGGGACTTCGACGTGCTCGTGTGCACCACGATCGTGGAGACCGGGCTGGACATCTCCAACGCCAACACCCTCATCGTCGAGAATGCGGACAGGTTCGGCCTCTCGCAGCTGCATCAGCTGCGCGGCCGCGTGGGCCGCTCGAGCGAGCGCGCCTACGCGTACTTCCTCTACAACGCCACCAAGCCCCTCACCGAGCTCGCGCACGACCGCCTCACCACGCTCGCCACCAACACCGACCTCGGTGCGGGCATGCAGGTGGCGATGAAGGACCTCGAGATCCGCGGCGCCGGCAACCTGCTGGGCGGGGAGCAGTCCGGGCACATCGCCGGGGTGGGCTTCGACCTCTACGTGCGGATGGTGGGGGAGGCCGTGGCGGCGTTCCGCGGCGAGGGCAGGGCGCCTGAGAAGGAGATCCGGGTCGAGCTGCCGCTGGACGCCCACGTGCCGCACGACTACATCGGCTCCGAACGGCTGCGGCTCGAGGCCTACTCGAAGCTCTCCGCCGTGCGCGAGGTCTCCGAGATCGCGCAGATCCGTGCCGAGCTCACCGACCGCTACGGCACCCCGCCCGCCCCGGTCGAGGTGCTGCTGGACGTGGCACGGTTCCGCATCGACGCCCGCACCGCCGGGATCGACGAGGTCCAAGCCCAGGGCAAGATGATCCGCTTCGCCCACCTCGAGGTGCCGGACTCCGCCGCGATGCGGATGAAGCGGCTGTACCCGGGCACGGTGCTGAAGCCCGCGATCCGTCAGGTGCTGGTGCCGCGGCCGATGACCTCCCGCCTGGGAGGCACGGAGCTGCGCGATCACGAGCTGCTGGAGTGGTCCCGCGACGTGCTGCGCACCCTCGTGCCCGCCGCCGCGGAGCAGATCTCCGCACCGACCGTGCAGGAGACGGACGGGGCGCAGGGCCGGGGCTCGGCGAAGTAGCCTCGCTGCCGTGAGCGACGCGCAGACCTTCCCGACCCCCGAGCCCGACCGGCCCGCCCGCGGCAGCGCCCTGCTGCGCGCCGTGGAGGTGATGGAGGCGCTGCGCGCCCCCGACGGCGACGCCTGGACCCACCAGCAGAGCCACGCCTCGCTGGCCCGGTACCTGCTGGAGGAGACCCACGAGGTCCTCGAGGTGATCGACGACCCCGCCCTCCACGGCGCCGGGGCCCTCGCCGACGAGCTCGGGGACCTGCTGTTCCAGATCCTGTTCCACGCCCGCGTGGGCCAGGAGGAGGATCCCGCCTGGGACATCGACGACGTGGCCCGCGCGTTCATCACGAAGATGGAGCGCCGCAACCCCCATGTGTTCGGGGCGCGGCGCGAGCAGGCGCTCGACGATCCCGCGGACGTCCAGCAGATCATCGCCCAGTGGCATGCGGTCAAGGCCGCCGAGCGGGAATCCGCCGGCGCGCGCGAGAAGGGCTGGTTCGAGGGGATCCCCGCGGCGCTGCCGTCCCTGCAGACTGCGGCGAAGGCCGTGCACCGGGCCCGCTCCGCCGGGCGCCTCGAGGAGCTGCTGGCCGCCGCCGACGCCGCCGCCGCCGAGGACGCGCACGAGTGGGGAGGCGATCTCGCCCGCGCGCTGCTGGACCTGGTGGTCGCCGCCGAGTCGCGGGACGACGACCCCGAATCGGCGCTGCGCGCGCTGCTCGCCCGCACCGCTGAGCGCACCGCCGTCGACACGGCCGATCGCCCCGCCGACGGCTCCGAGTGCGGGACGGGCACCCGGCGCACGGGGCCCACCGCCTAGACTGTCGGTTGGACGGTCAGCGCCGACCGGCCGTTTGGAACTTCACCCGAAGGAAGGAACAGCCCATGGCAGCCCTGATCGATGCCGTTCACGCCCGCGAGATCCTCGATTCCCGCGGCAACCCCACCGTCGAGGTGGAGATCCTGCTCGACGACGGCACGTTCGCCCGCGCCGCCGTCCCCTCCGGCGCCTCCACCGGCGCCTTCGAGGCCGTCGAGCGTCGTGACGGCGACAAGGCCCGCTACCTGGGCAAGGGCGTCCTCGACGCGGTGAGCGCCGTCATCGCCGACATCCAGCCGAAGATCCTGGGCATGGACGTCCAGGAGCAGCGCGCGATCGACGCCGCGATGCTCGAGCTCGACGGCACCGCGAACAAGGGCGCGCTCGGCGCGAACGCCATCCTCGGCGTCTCGCTGGCCGTGGCCCGCGCCGCGGCGGATTCCGCCGGGGTCCCGCTGTACCAGTACGTCGGCGGTCCGAACGCGCACATCCTGCCGGTCCCGATGATGAACATCCTCAACGGCGGGTCCCACGCGGACTCCAACGTCGACATCCAGGAGTTCATGATCGCCCCCATCGGCGCGGAGACCTTCTCCGAGGCCATGCGCGTCGGCGCCGAGGTCTACCACGCGCTGAAGTCCGTGCTCCAGGAGCGCGGCCTGGCCACGGGCCTGGGCGACGAGGGCGGCTTCGCCCCGAACCTCGAGTCCAACCGTGCGGCCCTCGACCTGATCGTCGAGGCCATCGGCAGGGCCGGCTTCGAGGCCGGCAAGGACGTCGCGCTCGCGCTCGACGTCGCGGCCTCCGAGTTCTTCGAGGACGGCGCCTACACCTTCGAGGGCGCGAAGAAGACCTCCGCCGAGATGGTGGACTACTACGCCGAGCTCGTCGACGCCTACCCGCTGGTCTCCATCGAGGACCCGCTGGACGAGGAGGACTGGGACGGCTGGAAGGCCATCACCGAGCGCCTCGGCACGAAGACCCAGCTGGTGGGCGACGACCTCTACGTCACCAACCCCGAGCGCCTCGGCCGCGGCATCGACGAGGGCGCGGGCAACGCGCTGCTGGTCAAGGTGAACCAGATCGGCTCGCTCTCCGAGACCCTCGACGCCGTGGACCTCGCGCACCGCGCGGGCTTCAAGGCCATGATGTCCCACCGCTCCGGCGAGACGGAGGACACCACCATCGCCGATCTCTCCGTGGCCACCAACTGCGGTCAGATCAAGTCCGGTGCGCCGGCCCGCGGCGAGCGCGTGGCGAAGTACAACCAGCTGCTGCGCATCGAGGAGGAGCTGGCCGAGGCGGCACGCTACGCCGGGGCCTCCGCGTTCCCGCGCTACTCCGCCTGACGTCCCCAGGACGAGGCTGTAACCTGCTCGCATGAGCAGCAGACGACCGGGCGCCCCGCGATCGACGAGGCGCCCGGTCTCTGCGTCCGGGGGCAGGCGCCCCGGGACGCGGTCGACCTCCCGCCCCGGCTCCACGACCTCCCGCACGGCGTCCTCGGCCGGCACCCGCACCCGCGGTCCCGCCGCGGCCTCCCGGCCCGCGGCGACCCCGCCGAGCGCCCCCGAGGAGGACGGCCCCGGCATCACCATCACCCGGCGGATGCTCGCGCTCGTGGCCCTGGTGGTCATCGCGCTGGCCGCCCTCGTCCCCACCGTCAACACCTACGTCGCCCAGCGCCAGGAGCTCGCCGAGCTGCGCGCGCAGGTCGGGCAGCAGGAGCAGCAGGTCGATGACCTGCGCGAGCAGGTGGCGCGCTGGGAGGACCCGACCTACGTCGCCGCGCGCGCCCGCGAGAGGCTGCTGTTCGCGATGCCGGGCGAGACCCAGTACCGCCTCACCGACACCTCCGGGCGGGACGTGCCCCTCACCGAGGCCGAGCGGGCCCAGGAGGAGGCGAAGGACGGCGAGTGGTTCTCCGTGCTCTGGGAGAGCCTGGAGGGCTCCAGCCGCGTCACCCCCGAGGACATCCCCGACGAGACCGGCTCCACCGAGGACGACGTCTCCGAGCAGGACCCCGCCGACGACACCACCGATCAGGACACCGACCAGTGAGCACCCTTCCCCCTCTGCCCTACGAATCCCCGGCCACGGCGCGCGATCTGGAGATCATGCGCGAGCAGCTGGGACGGGACATGCGCGGCGTCGTCTCGATCGCCCGCCGCTGCGGCTGCGGCCGGCCCGCCGTGGTGCGCACCGCCCCGCGCCTCGAGGACGGCACCCCGTTCCCCACTTCGCTCTACCTCACCCTGCCCTGGCTCACGCTCGAGCTCTCCCGCCTCGAGGCCACCGGTCTGATGGCCGAGCTCACCGAGCGGCTCGCCCAGGAGCCCGCGCTCGCGGCCGCGTACCGCACCGCCCATGAGCGCTACCTCGCCCGCCGCGAGGAGGTCGGCGAGGCGGAGGAGGTGCGCCACGTGAGCGCCGGCGGCATGCCCACCCGGGTGAAGTGCCTGCACGCCCTCGCCGGCCAGGCGCTCGCGGAGGGGGAGGGGGTCAACCCGATCGCCGACGAGGTGCTGCCGGGGATCGACGGCGCCGTGCCCGAGCTGCGCTGCCGCTGCACGGAGGTCGAGGGATCGGGGGCCGCCGCGCCCGCGGCCGGGACGGAGGAGCGATGAGCGCGCCCGTCGCCGCGATCGACTGCGGCACCAACTCCATCCGCCTGCTCATCGCCCGCCGCGACGAGGCCTCCGGCCGGCTCGTCGACCTCGAGCGGGAGCTCGAGATGGTGCGCCTGGGGCTGGGCGTGGACCGCACCGGGCGCTTCGACCCGGTGGCCGTGGAGCGCACCCTCGCCGCCGCACGCCGGTACCGCGAGCTGATCGAGCACCACGGCGTCTCCGTCCAGGACGTCCGCTTCGTCGCCACGTCCGCGACCCGCGACGCCTCCAACCGCGACCTGTTCATCGACGGGATCCAGGAGATCCTCGGCGTCGAGCCCGAGGTGATCAGCGGGCAGGAGGAGGCGGCGCTCTCCTTCCGCGGCGCGGTGAGCACCGTGGCGGACCTGCCGCCGGGGCCCCATCTGGTGGTCGACATCGGGGGCGGCTCGACCGAGCTGGTGCTCGGCACCGACGCCCCCAGCCACCGCATCAGCATGGACATCGGCTCGGTGCGGATGACCGAGCGGCACCTGCAGTCCGATCCGCCGACCGCCGCGGAGATCGCCGCCGCGACCGCCGACATCGACGCCCACCTCGACCGGGCCGCCGCGGCCGTGCCGCTCGAGGGGGCCACCGCTCTCGTCGGCGTCGCCGGGACAGTGACCACCGTCACGGCCGTCATGGCGGGCATCGAGGACTATCGTCCCGACGTCACCCACGGGGCCGCGGCCACCGTCGACGAGGTGCGCCGCACCTGCGCCACGCTGCTGGGGGAGACCCGTGAGCAGCGCGGCCGGCGCCGCATCATCCACCCTGGTCGCATCGATGTCATCGGTGCGGGCGCCCTGATCTGGTCGCGCATCGTGGAGCGGGTCGCGCAGGCCGCGGGGCTCAGCGAGACCCGCACCAGCGAGCACGACATCCTCGACGGCCTCGCCCTGGACCTGCTGGACCGCGTCCCCTGAGGGCCGCGCCGCGCCCGCGCGGGGCCGGGCGGGCGGATGTCACCCCTCGGCCCGCTTTGTGTCAGGCCGTCAGCAGTTCTAGTCTGTAGGTATGACCAATACTTTCGGCGGCAAGCCCCATGTCCTCATCCTCGGAGGCGGTTCCGTCGGTCTGACGACCGCGTCCGAGCTGCGCAAGACCCTCGGTGCGGAGGTCGCGATCACGGTCGTCGACCCGCGGCCGTACATGACCTACGCTCCGTTCCTGCCCGAGGTCGGCGCCGGCAGCATCGACCCGCGCAACGTCCTCGCCCCGCTGCGCAAGATCCTCCCCGGCGCCAAGGTCGTCACGGGCTCGGTCTCCGCGATCCGCAGCGCCGAGAACACCGTCGTGGTGGAGCTCGAGGACGAGGAGAAGCTCGAGATCACCTACGACTACCTCGTCGTCGGCCTCGGTGCCGTCCCGCGCCTGCTGCCCATCCCCGGCCTCGCGGAGAACGCGATCGGCTTCAAGCAGGTCGAGGAGGCGACCGCCGTGCGCGACCGCATCCTGGCGAACCTCGGCGAGGCCGCGACCACCAAGGACCCGGCCCTCCGCAAGCGCCTGCTCACCTTCACCTTCATCGGCGGCGGCTTCGCCGGCGGCGAGGCGGTGTCCGAGGCGGAGGACATGGTCCGCGACGCCCTGCGCTACTACCCCGACCTGCACTCCTCGGACATCCGCTTCGTGCTCGTCGACGGCGCCCCCTTCATCTTCCCCGAGCTCACCGAGGACCAGCGCGCCTACGTGCTCAACCAGCTGCGCGAGCGCGGCATCGAGGTCAAGCTCGAGACCTTCCTGAACTCCGCCGAGAACGGCGTGATCAAGACGAGCGACGGCGACGAGTTCGAGAGCGATCTGCTGGTGTGGAACGCCGGCGTGAAGCCCGCCCCGGTGCTCTCCGACTCCGAGGTCTCCGACCTGCCGGTGGTCACCGAGCGCGGCCCGCTCATGGGCAAGCTCGAGGCCCTGCCGGACCTGCGCGTCAACGGCGCCGACGGCCCGCTGGACGACGTCTTCACCGGCGGCGACTGCGCCGCGGTGCCGGATCTCGCCTCGGGCGAGGGCAAGTTCTGCCCCCCGAACGCGCAGCACGCGGTGCGCCAGGCGAAGCGCCTGGCGGACAACATCGCGCGCTCCATCCAGGGCCGTCCGCTGGTGGACTACTACCACCGCAATCTCGGTGTGATGGCCACCCTGGGCATGTACAAGGGCGTGTGCCGTCTGCAGCTGGGCGAGAAGGAGGTCGACGTCCGCGGGCTCCCGGCCTGGGCGATGGCCCGTGCGTACCACGTGTACGCGATGCCGACCTTCGGGCGGAAGGCCTCCGTCGTCGCCGGCTGGGCGACCAACCTCATCTCCCGCCGCGACATCATCGGCATCCCGCAGACCGAGACCCCGCGCGCGGCCTTCGAGTACGCCGCGAACACCGGCAAGAAGAAGTGAGCCGGTCGGGAGCACCCGCCTGAGCGGGTCTCCCGCCGAGAGCACGGACGCCGCCGCACAGCAGGTGCGGCGGCGTCCGCGCGTCCGGGCCCGGGCCCCCGATCCCCCGGACGGCGGCGCCGTGTGCCCGGAGCGCGTCGCGCCCGCGGGGACGGGATCGTGAGCGGCTATGCTCGGAACCAGCTGAGAACGCGCAGGAACGGCCGACGGGCCAGGCCCCGACAGGCCAGGCCCCGACAGGCCAGGCCCCGACGGGCCACCGGAGCAGAAGGGCAGGACCGTATGGAGATCCACATCGTGGCGGACGCCGAGGCGGGCGCGAAGGTCGTCGCGGACGTCTTCACCCGCACGCTGCAGGCGGCCGGGGACACCGGCGCCGTGCTCGGCCTGGCGACGGGATCCTCGCCGGTGCCCGCCTACGAGGAGCTCATCCGCCGCCACCGCGAGGACGGGCTCTCCTTCGCCCGCAGCCGCGCCTTCCTGCTCGACGAGTACGTCGGCCTGCCGGCCGGCCACGAGCAGAGCTACCACCGCTTCATCCGCGAGAACTTCACCTCGCACGTCGACATCGACGACGCCGCCGTGGTCTCCCCGGACGGCACCGCCGTCGATCCGGTCGCCGAGGCGGCGTCCTACGACCGCCGGCTGCAGGAGGCCGGGGGAGTGGACCTGCAGATCCTCGGCATCGGCTCCAACGGCCACATCGCCTTCAACGAGCCCGGCAGCTCCCTCGCCTCCCGCACCCGCGTGGTGGGTCTCGCACGCTCCACGATCGAGGACAACTCCCGCTACTTCGCGAGCGCCGAGGACGTCCCCGTGCGAGCCCTCAGCCAGGGGCTGGGCACCATCCTCGAGGCGCGGCGCATCGTGCTCACCGCGACCGGCGCCGGCAAGGCGGAGGCGGTCGCGCAGCTCGCAGAGGGGCCGATCAGCGCGCGCTGGCCCGCGACCGCGCTGCAGATGCACCCGGACGTCACCGTGGTGGTCGACGAGGCGGCCGCCGCCCGGCTCGAGCTCGCCGACTACTACCGCTACTCGCGCCGGCTCGAGGCGGAGAACCCCCTCACCTCCGGCGCCTGAGGGGCCCCCGGGCGGGCGAGGGGCAGGGCGCGGGCGGATACGATCTCTCCCATGCAGCAGGCTGACCCCTCCTCCCTCCCCTCCCCGGCGGCTCCGCCCGCCGCCCGCGCACCCCGTTCGGGGCTGGACCGCTACTTCCGGATCTCCGAGCGCGGCTCCACCGTCGGCCGCGAGATCCGCGGCGGTCTGGTGACGTTCTTCTCGATGTGCTACATCGTGGTGCTGAACCCGCTGATCATCGGCACCGTCCCGGACTCGACGGGGATGTACCTCGGCGGAGGCACCGAGCCGAACCTGCCCGCGGTCGCGGCCGGCACGGCACTGATCGCGGGACTGCTCAGCGTGGTGATGGGGGCATGGGCGAAGTTCCCCCTCGCCCTCGCCGCGGGCCTCGGGCTGAACGCCTATCTCGCCTACTCGGTCGTCCCGCTGCCCGGCATGACCTGGGGCGGCGCGATGGGGATGGTGCTGCTGGAGGGCGTGGTCATCCTGGCCCTGGTCCTCACCGGATTCCGCCGGGCCGTCTTCAGCGCCGTCCCGCCCTTCCTCAAGACGGCCATCGCCGTCGGCATCGGGCTGTTCATCGCCTTCCTGGGACTGTTCAACGCCAAGTTCGTGACCACCGCCGCGGACACCCCGGTGCAGCTGGGCAACGACGGCTCCCTGATCGGCTGGCCCACCGCCGTCTTCGTCGTCGGCCTGCTGCTGATGTTCGTGCTGTGGATCCGCAAGGTGCCCGGCGCGATCCTCATCGCGATCGTGACCGCGACCGTGCTCTCGCTGATCGTCGAGCGGGTGCTGCACCTGGGCGCCTTCAGCGCGGCCGACGGCACCGACCCCGGCAACCCCGGCGGCTGGGCGATGAACGTCCCGGCGATGACGGAGTTCCCGGTGCGGATGCCCGACTTCGCGACCCTCTTCACCGTCGATCCGCTGGGCGGCATCACCGCCGCCGGCGTCATCGGCGCCACCGTCATCGTCTTCTCGCTGCTGCTGGCGGACTTCTTCGACACCATGGGCACCATGGTGGGCGTGGCCTCCGGCGCAGGCCTCGTCGACGAGGCGGGCGACATCCCGCACTCCCAGCGCATCCTCGTGGTCGACTCGGCGGCCGCGATCGCCGGCGGCATCGGCGGGGTCTCCTCGAACACGAGCTTCGTGGAGTCCACCTCGGGAGTCGCCGAGGGCGCGCGGACGGGCCTCGCCGCCATCGTGGTGGGCGTGCTGTTCCTGCTGTCGACCTTCCTCTCCCCGCTGGTGGCGATGGTGCCCTACGAGGCGGCCACTCCGGCGCTGGTCATGGTCGGCTTCCTGATGATGACCCAGATCACCGACATCGACTTCAGCGACGTCGAGGTGGCGGTGCCGTCCTTCCTCACCATCATCCTCATGCCCTTCGCCTACTCGATCACCGTGGGCATGGGCGCCGGCTTCGTGATGTACGTGCTGATCCGGGTGGTGCGCGGCAAGGCCCGCGAGGTCCACTGGCTGATGTACCTCATCGCCGTGCTGTTCGTCGCGTACTTCCTGCGCGGGGCGATCGAGGGCCTGCTGCTGTGACCGAGCGCGCCCACGGGGAGACGGAGCCGGTGCCGGCTGGGGAGGAGAACGCCGGCGGCGGGGAGAACGTCGAGCTCGCCGCCGACCTCCAGCGGGTCCTGCTCGTCTCCTCGCGGATCCTGCGCTCGCACACCGCCTCGGAGGAGGTCTCGGCGCCGCAGTTCTCGGTGCTCGCCTACCTCCAGCGGACGGGGGAGTCGACGCCGGGAGCACTGGCGGAGTTCGACCACGTCAGCCCTCCGGTCATGACCCGGATCCTGGGACGTCTCGAGCACGCGGGCCTGGTGCGGCGCGACGCCCACCCCGGCGACGGCCGACAGGTGCGGGTCACGCTCACCGACAGGGGACAGCAGCTCGTGCTCGCCGGCCGCGAGCGACGCCACGCCTGGCTGCGCAGCCGGATCGAGGAGGCCACCCCGGCGCAGCAGGCGGCCCTGCGCGACGCCTCCCGGGTGCTGCAGGAGATCCTCATCCCCCCGCGGGACTGAGCAGCCGGGAGGGCGAGCCCGCTGCGCGCCCGCGCCACCCGGAGCTCACCGCCCGCACCAGGACGGCCGGACCACCCCGAGGGGCGGTCCGGCCGTCGTCATGCCGCGCCGTGGTCGGCGGCGCTCAGGCGCCGGCGGTGGCGTCCAGCACGTGATCGAGCACGGCGATGAGCGCGGCCACGTCCTCCTCGCCGACGGCGGGGAAGGTGGCGATGCGCAGCTGATTGCGGCCCAGCTTGCGGTACGGCTCGATGTCCACCACGCCGTGCTCGCGCAGCACCGAGGTGATGGCGGTCGCGTCGATCGACTCATCGACGTCCAGGGTGGTCACCACCTGCGAGCGCGCCGCGGGATCCTCCACGAACGGGGTGATCTCCTCACGGCTCGCGGCCCAGCTCTGCAGCATCCCGCTCGTGGTGCGGGTGCGTGCATCGGCCCATGCCAGACCGCCCTGGTCGAGGATCCACTCGATCTGCTCGGCGAGCAGCACCAGCGTCGCGACCGCGGGCGTGTTCAGCGTCTGCTCCTTGCGCGAGTTGTCGATCGCGCTGGTGAGCGAGAGGAACGAGGGGATCCAGCGGGAGCCGTCCTGCGCCAGGCGCTGCGCACGCTCGATCGCCGCGGGGGAGAGCACGCTCAGCCACAGCCCGCCGTCCGAGGCGAAGGCCTTCTGCGGCGCGAAGTAGTACGCGTCGGTCTGGGAGATGTCCACGGCGGCGGCACCCGCGACCGAGGTCGCGTCCACGAGCACCAGCTGATCCTGCGTGGCACCGGCGGGACGGCGCACGGGCACCATCACGCCGGTCGAGGTCTCGTTGTGCGGCCAGGCGTACGCATCGACCTCGGCCGAGGCCACCGCCTGCGGGAACGAGCCCGGCGCGGAGCGCAGCACCTCGGGCTCGGCCAGATGCGGCGCCCCGGCGGACTCGGTGGCGAACTTCTGCGAGAACTCGCCGAGCACGAGATGCTGCGAGCGGCTCTCGATGAGGGAGAACACCGCGAGGTCCCAGAAAGCGGTGGACCCGCCGTTGCCGAGCACCACCTCGTAGCCCTCCGGCAGCTGGAACAGGGCGGCCAGGCCCGAGCGGACGCGGGAGACGAGCTGCTTCACCGGCGCCTGGCGGTGGGAGGTCCCCAGCACCGTGCGGGAGACGGACTGCAGCGTCTCCATCTGCTCCGCCCGGATGCGCGAGGGACCGGAACCGAATCGGCCGTCCGCCGGCAGCAGGTGCCGCGGGATGGACAGTGCGCGGAGGGCATCGGTGCGAGCAGAGCTGGCAGCGGTCATTCGAAGACTCCTCAGGAGGGATGAGACGAGGGCGCCGCCCGGACGGGGCGCCCGCGCCCATTGTCCCAGTGGCCGCGCGATCGGCCGAGCCCGGTCCGCGCAGACCGCCGTGCATGGCAGGATCGGGGCATGAGCCGTGCCGATCTCGAGAAGCAGCCGTACGACGTCGCGACGATGTTCGACGGCATCGCCCAGCGCTACGACCTGATGAACGACATCGCCGCGATGGGGCAGGTGGGGATGTGGCGCGACCTCATGGTCCAGGCGCTCGAGATCGCACCCGGGGACGAGGTGCTCGACCTCGCCGCCGGCACCGGCACCTCGACCACCGCGATCGCCCGCGCCGGCGCGCGGGTGGCCGCCGCTGATTTCTCCCTGGGCATGATGAGCGAGGGCCGCCGCCGCGGCGCGCCCGTGCCCTTCATCGGGGCGGACGCGCAGCGGCTGCCCTTCGCGGAGGACTCCTTCGACGCCGCCGTCATCTCCTTCGGCCTGCGCAACGTGCACGAGCCCCGGAGGGCGCTCGCGGAGATGGTGCGCGTGGTGCGCCCCGGCGGCCGGGTGGTGGTCTGCGAGTTCTCCACCCCGTCCTGGCGACCGTTCCGCACGGTCTACGAGAAGTACCTGCTGCGCGCCCTGCCCGCGGTCGCCGGGATGGTCACGACCACGGCCGACGCCTACGAGTACCTCGCCGAGTCGATCCTCGAGTGGCCGGACCAGGAGGCCCTGCGCGGCTGGTTCCTCGCGGCGGGCATGGAGCGGGCCCAGTACCGCAACCTCAGCGGCGGGATCGTCGCGCTGCACCGCGGTGTCGTGCCCGTCTCGTGAGCCCGCCGGCCCGTGCGGCGCGAGCGACGCCGCAGTCCTCAGCTCGGGCCGCTGACCTGCAGCGACGCCCCCGACGGCGCGGTGTGGTCGAGGACACCTCGGAAAGGGTCGTTCTGGCTTGACGGGGTGCCGCGGGGTGCGTAATGTTCTTCCTCGTGCCCCGGCAGAACGGGAACGAGGAACGGCCATCGTGTCGGACTGAGTTTCCGGGACTGACCAGGGTGGAAGGATCTTCGGGATGAGGATCGCGGCGCGGATCACACCGCCCCGATTTGACTCGGAGAACTGGAAGCCGTAAGTTAGAGGGGTTGCCTCGGAGCGAAGGCCCGGAAGGGTTCGGAGCGCTGAGTGCGCGTGTTGCTTGATATCTCAATAGCGTGTCTGTTTGTTGATGCCATTATTTTGAATGGCAATTTTGAAACGGATGATACAGCAGTTTAATTTGCTGGTTGTTTGTTTCTGTTGTCAGGATACTGTTTTTCATGTTTTTTCATGGAGAGTTTGATCCTGGCTCA
>DHCMJ07802__coassemble_80_pt1 | contig 26137 bp, 23 predicted proteins | sample DHCMJ07802__metabat2_high_PE_028 | metagenome-assembled genome bin DHCMJ07802
GCACGCCGCCGCGGCGCGTGCCCTGACCGCCCCGCGCCGCTCGCGCCCGCTCAGGTGCCGGCGGCGACCGCCACCAGCTCGCCGGCCAGGCCCGTCAGGCGTCGTCCGCCACATAGCGGTAGAAGAAGCCGGGCCCTCGGCGGTTCTCACGCGATGGCTCGAGCGCTCCCTGCTCCTCGAGCCCGCGCAGCACCGCTCCGACGTTCGTCCGCGCCGCACCGACGATGCTGCCCAGCTCCGTGGTGCTGATCCTGCCCCGGGCGCTAGCATACGAGCGCGCTATCTGTTCCCTGCTGAGCGGCCGGCTCCTCAGCCCGGCGTCCCGGCGCAGCCCGACGAGGTCCGTGGAGGCCGCCGCTCCCATCGCTACGGAGGGGATCGGCGCTGAGTCCGGGACCCCGTCGATCTCGTGGCAGATCGGGCTTCCCCCCGCACGGTGGTCGAGCAAGCGCTGAACCGTCTGCCGGGACTCCTCGCGTGTCAGCTGGAGCACCGGCGCCAGGTCCATAGGATCCGTCCACTGCTGCGCGGCCAGGTGATGCAGCGCCATCAAGACGCGAAGGTCCCGGCGCGGATCCGGAACGATCTCGGCGATCCAGCGTATCCAGCCCAGATCCGGGCGTTCCCCGGCCAGCACCGTACGCACCGAGACGCCATCCACCTCCTCGATGACGGGAGAGGGATGCCCGTGACGGATCATGTCCGCGAACATGCGGTCCACCCCCACGCCCTGCCGCTCGGCGATGCGCAGGGTGGCCAGGAGCTGGCTGAGATCCTTGTTCCGGGAGACCGGCGGGTGGTTGATGATGTTGTCGCTGCGGACACCCCCGTAGAACCCGCCCGGACTCGTCACGCGGAGGGTTCTCCCGATGTGCTCCACAGTGGTCGGTTTCTCGTCGGTCCATTCGCGGTGTGCGATGCCGTTGACAATCGCTTCGCGCACGGCGCGCTCGGGCAGGGTACGGACGCGCCCGATCACCAGGCCCTGCTCCACATGGACTTCAGGGTTGTACGCCCGCACTGCGGCGAAGACGTCCGCGAGCTCCTCGAGCACGGAGCGTCCTGGCTCATTGATCCGCTCCTCGCTGTCCGCGCCGGCGCCGGGCCGTCGGATGTGATCCACCGCAGCTGCGCGCCTCGCCGCGAAGAGCAGCGCCCCCGCGTTGGTGAGCATCCCGTCGTCCTTGATCACGGCCAAGCGACGCAGCAGATCCTCATCCCCGGCATCGGCGAGATCCTCCGCGCGCGGGTCACCGGAACTCTGCAAGAAGCCCCGCGCGATCAGAACGGCCTGTGGACGGACCTGGGAAGGAGCCAGCCCGCTGCTCTGCGCAGACCAGTCATACCCCCAGGACCGCGCACGTCGCTCGTGCCAGGTTGCGGGGTCGATGTCCTGGCACTGGTCCCCCACGCGCCATGTGATCCGGTTCTGCCACCGGATCGGCTCGACCGCCGGTGGGCAGCGGATGATCAGCACCCTGGCCCCGCATACCTGAGCCGGGGTCACCACAGTGGTGTACGACTGCTGGAGCAGTTGGAAGAGGCGCACCTGCAACCAATCTGCGTCGAGCACGGCACCGATCGGCGTGCCGTCGGCCGCGATCCCCACGATGAGCGCGCCGCCACCCACTGAGTTCGCCATGCAGGCGACCTCCCCTGCGAGCTTCCTCGCCGCAGGATCGTTGTGCGGATCTCCCGGACGGAGGGTGCCGTCGGCGCCCCGCCGGCCAGCCTCCTCCTTGAAGTCGAACAGGCGTCGCTCCGAAGGATTCTCGCCGCGCTCGACAGCACGAAGGGCTGCGTCGACGGCGTCGGCGACGGGGTCGACTCCGAATTGTGTCATCGCGGGGGCTCCTGACAGCGAACCATACTTTTCAACGCTCTAAAGTATGATCATAGGTCCTGGGGAGGCTCTTCCATACTTCTCTGAGCCCTGACGCATCGGATCGGTCAGCGTGGGGTGCATCTCACCCACGCCCACTGCCCCGTGCTGACCGTGCGGGCTCGGTGAGATCCCTGCGGGAGGTCATGCCGCGGAGCTGCCGTCGTCGACCAGAGCGAGGGCGGCCTTCAGAGCGTCGACGGGAAAGGGCCCCACCGTCACCTCTCCGCCCTCCGTGGTGCACGTGAGCCACGCGGTGCCGAGGAGAGTGGTGAGCGTGAGGCCGTCACCGTCGGGATCGGAGAGCTCCGCGGCGCGGAGCGGCGGTGCATGCTCTGCCGAGACCACGCTGCGGAGGTCCCCGGCATCATGCCGCGAGCCGAGCGGAGGCCCAGCGCGTCGCGGCGAGCGTTCGAGAGCGAGCTCGGGTCGAGGCGTCATGAGTCTCCCTTCGCGGAGTGGGTGCGGCGCCGCTCAGGGCGCATCGAGGGGCGGCCCCCCTGACGGGCAGCGGAGTCCCCCTCCCACTGTGCAGGGCACCGGGTGAGCGCGGAGGCCGAGCACGGAGGAAACCACCCCGCGCGCCACCCCGCACGCCGCGCTCACCCACCCCTCGGGGTAGCCACACCCCGCCTGAGGCCGGTCGCCGCGTGCACTGCAGCTGCAGCTGCAGACCCGAGCCTCTCAACGGCCCTCCCCATGGCCGTGACCGGTCAGGAGTCTCAGAAGTCCCAGTCGTCGTCGCTGGTGTGCTCGGCCTTGCCGATGACGTACGAGGAGCCGGAGCCGCTGAAGAAATCGTGGTTCTCGTCAGAGCCCGGCGCGAGAGCGGCGAGGATCTCGGGGCTCACCACCGTCTCGTGGGCCTCGAAACGCGCCGGGTATCCGAGGTTCATCAACGCCTTGTTCGCGTTGTAGCGGACGAACGCCGCGACGTCGTCCATGAGCCCGAGCGGCTCGTACAGCTCCCCGGAGTACTCCAGCTCGAGGGCGTAGAGCTCATCCAGCAGGGCGACGGTGAACTCCCGCATCTCCTCCTGCTTCTCGGCGGTGGCGGCGGCGAGCCCCCGCTGGTACTTGTACCCGGAGTAGTAGCCGTGCACGGCCTTGTCCCGCAGGATCAGCCGGATCATGTCCGCGGTGTTCGTGAGGGTCGCGCGCACGGAGAAGTGCAGCGGAAGGTAGAAGCCCGCGTAGAGCAGCAGCGAGGAGAGCAGGGTCGAGGAGACCTTCCGCTTCAGCGGGTCCTCCCCGTAGTAGTGCTGCAGGACCTTCTTGCAGCGCTCCTGCAGCAGATCGTTGTTCACCGCCCACCGGTAGGCGCTGTCGATCTCCGGCGTGCTGGTCAGGGTCGAGAAGACCGACGAGTACGAGCGCGCGTGCACGGACTGCATGAAAGCGATGTTCGTGTAGACGGCTTCCTCGTGCTCGGTGCGGGCGTCCTGGATCTGACAGATCTCTCCGACGGTGGCCTGCACCGTGTCCAGCATCGTCAGGCCGGTGAAGACCCGCATCGTGAGCGTGCGGTCCTGCTCGGGGAGCCGCTGCCACGCCTGGAGATCATTGGACAGCGGCACCTTCTCCGGCAGCCAGAAGTTCGCGGTCAGACGGTTCCAGACCTCGAGGTCCTTCTCGTCCTGCACTCGGTTCCAGTTGATCGGGCGGAGCTTCCGTGCGGGGTCGTGCCGGTACGTCGGCGGCGTCACGGCGTCTTCCACAGAGGTGCGGGTGGTCGTGCGGTCGGTCATGGCAATCCTTCGGGACAGGGGTGGATCAGGCGGACACGGGATGGGTGGAGGCCTCGGGCACGTCGCGGCCGGTGCCCGCCCAGAAGCGGGCGAGGCCTTCCTCGACGCGGTGGACGTCGGCAGGGGTGCCGAGCAGTTCGAAGCGATAGAGCACGGGGACCCGGCACTTCGCGGAGACCACCGGCCCCGCGAGGCAGTAGTCCTCCCCGAAGTTGGTGTTCCCTGCGGCGATCACGCCGCGCAGGAGCTGACGGTTGTCCGGGTCGTTCAGGAAGGTGATGACCTGCTTCGGGACGGCCCCGGAACGGCGGCCGCTGCCATAGGTCGGCACGACGAGCACGAAGGGCCGGGTCGCGCGCAGCGTGCCCTCGAGCCGAGGGCGCAGCGGGATCTGCGCCGCAGGGCGGTCCAGCTTCTCGACGAAGCGCCGGGTGTTGCCCGAGACGCTCGAGAAGTACACGAGGTCCGCCTCGGCAGGAGCGGCCCTCGCCCTCGGCGGGCTCTGCCGCTCGATCTCAGCACCCCAGGTCGTCATGATGCTCCACCAGCCTTCCCACTCACCCACTACATGTTGTGCCACCACCTGGCGGTGGCAGCACATCTAGTAGTAGCACGAAATCTCGCAGAAGTTCGGTAGCGGGTACTCACAAGTTCGGCGCGTCGAACATCAGGGGCTCCATCGCTGCGCGGCTACCCGGCGCTGGAGCTCCCGACCGCCTCCCTCTTCAGCGCACCCATCGCCGCGACCCAGCACCTCCGGCTCCGCCCGCGCTGTCCACCCACGCTTTCCGCCCACGCTTTCCGCCGACTGCGCGCGCGACGCACTGAGCGTCCCGCCGTTCAGACGGTTGCGCATCCGCAATCGTGCGAACGGCGAACACCATCACCGCTGCGACAGCCCTCCTGGGCGCCCCTGCAGTCAGCCTGCCCGCCCCCGAAACGTGGTGCCGCGCCGGGCAACGGGGCCACGAGTCGCGCAGTCTCGCCGGCGCACACCAGCCGGTCCACGCCGCGCGGCAGCCTCGCTCCGGCCGGCGTGAGGAACAGCTTCTCGAGGTCCTCGCGGTCCATAGCGCCGCCCTCGTCGCAGAGGCACTTCTCCATCCCGGTGGCGATGATCGCGAAGCCGGCGCGGTCCAGCGCCTTGGAGACAGCGGAGAGCCGGATGACCACGTCCCTGCAGTCGCTGCACTGCTCGAGCATGCAGGTCATCCCCGCAGGCTGCCCCTGTGCACGCTTGAGTCTGTTGACGACCGGGCCCACACTGGCAACATCGAGCTGGTCACCCCGTACGCTCGGTCCGTCCACAGCCGACGCAGCGCTCGTGGAGCGCCAGGAGGAATCGTGCTTCTCGAACGCATCTACGACGAAGACCTGTCCCAGACCAGCTACCTGATCGCCTGCCAGGCGAGCGGCGAGGCGCTCGTGGTCGATCCGCGCCGCGACATCCAGCAGTACCTCGACCTCGCCGCGCAGCACGGCCTGCGGATCACCGCGGTCACCGAGACGCACCTGCACGCCGACTTCCTCTCCGGCACCCGCGAGCTGGCCGCCGCCACCGGCGCCACCGCCTACGTGCCCGGCACCGGCGGCGAGGACTGGCAGTACGGCTTCGAGGCCGAGCGCCTGCACGACCACGACACCCTCACCCTGGGCCGCATCACCGTCACCGCCCGGCACACCCCGGGCCACACCCCCGAGCACCTGAGCTACCTCATCACCGACGGCGCCTTCGCGGACGAGCCCGGCTACATCCTCACCGGCGACTTCGTGTTCTCCGGCGATCTGGGCCGGCCGGACCTGCTCGACGAGGCCGTGGGCATGCACGACACCCGCTTCGCCGGCGCGAAGCAGCTGTTCACCTCCCTCAAGGAGGTGTTCCTCGCCCTGCCCGACCATGTGCAGGTGTTCCCCGGGCACGGCTCCGGCTCCGCATGCGGGAAGGCGATCGGCGCGCTGCCCTCCACCTCCGTGGGCTACGAGCGGCACTTCGCCTGGTGGGGCCCGTACCTGAAGAACGACGACGAGCAGGGATTCATCGACGAGCTGCTGGACGGCCAGCCCGACGCGCACGCCTACTTCGCCCGGATGAAGCGCCAGAACCAGGAGGGCCCCGCCCTGCTCGGCGAGCGCACCCCGCCGCGCGAGGTGGGCGCCGAGGAGCTCGCCCGCGGCCTCGAGCAGGGCACCGTCGCGCTCGTGGACACCCGCCCGGTGGCTCAGGTGCACGCCGGCACCGTGCCCGGGGCGCTGAACATCCCCGCGCTCGGCAAGGCCGCCAGCCACATCGCCTGGGCCTTCGACCCGGACACCGACGACGCCGAGCTCGTGGTCCTCGCGGAGGACGCCGCGACGGCCGCCGAGTACGGCGACCACTTCGTGCGCGTGGGCGTGGACGCCCTGACCGGCTTCGTGCCCTCGCTGGAGGGCCTGCCGCAGTCGGTGCCGCCGGTGGTCTCCCCCGCCGAGCTGGAGCGGCAGCGCAGCGAGGGGACGGTGCCGCGGCTGCTGGATGTGCGCACCCGCTCCGAGCACGCCGCCGGCACCATCCCCGGCGCGCAGCAGCTCTCCGCCGGGAAGGTGCTGTTCCACCAGGGCGAGCTGCCCGCCGAAGGCGAGGGCCCGCTGGTGACCTTCTGCCAGTCCGGGCTGCGCAACACCGTCGCCGCCTCCGCCCTGCGCCGCGCCGGCCACGACGTGGTCGAGCTGGACGGCAGCTACGCCGCCTGGGCACAGTGGGACGCCGCGCAGCCCGACCACGGCGCGCAGCCCGGGACCGCCGACCAGGGCGGCACGCAGCATCCCGACCGGAGCGCGCAGCCCGGGACCACCGACGATGAGAGGACCGCCTGAGATGTGCCGACCTGTCCCCTGCCGCACCTGCGGCAAGACCACCTGGGCCGGCTGCGGCGAGCACATCGAGCAGGCCCTGGCCGGCGTGCCCGCCGCGCAGCGCTGCCCCGGCCACGCCGAGGTCGCCCCGACGAAGGGCTTCTTCGCCCGGCTGCTGGGCCGCTGAACCAACTTCTTACCGCCTGCGTGACCTCAACGCTCATAGCGCGTCAGATCCACGCATACGACAAGAAGTTCGTCGCGCCGGAGCGTACAAGCGGGAGAGGACGGGCTGATGTACCCGCCGAAGGAGTCCACCGTGCCCGTTGTGAGCATTCGGCCGTCGATCGGAGCTGCGGAGTATCCGACGCTCGCTGCAATCTGGCGTGGAGCCGTGGATGCGACCCACACCTTCCTGGCAGACGCGGATCGGGACGCGATCGAGGCCACGCTGCAGTCTGACTACTTCCCGGCGGTCACCCTCTCGGTCGCGGAGTGCGACGGTCAACCGGCTGGGTTCTCGGGCGTGCTCGACGGCGCGCTGGAGATGCTGTTCGTCGATGCGATGCACCGTGGCCGTGGAATCGGCACGGCCCTTCTGGCCCATGCGATCAGGGACCACGGTGTCACCACCGTCGATGTCAACGAGCAGAACGTCTCGGCTGTGGGCTTTTACGCTCACCGGGGGTTCGAGGTCATCGGTCGCAGCGAGACCGATGAGGCCTGTCGGCCGTACCCCTTGCTCCACTTGAGGCTCGGTGCGCCGTCCTGAAGCACCGACCGACGTCGTTCCGGCCGCGACGAGCGTGCCTCGCCGAGCTGGCGGGCCGTCGGCGCGTCGGGACGGACGGAGTGGCTGCCCGATCGACCGACGGGGCCAGTCGGAACGGGCGGAACAGCGGTGGTGCGAGGCTCCTGAACACACCAGGAACGTCCCTCAGGACGAGCTCGACACGTGGCGCGAGCTGCTCGAGGAGCCCGATGCGGACGCGCTGGAGGGGCGATACGCCACGTCGGCTCCCGCCCAGGGACGGCGTGCATGGAACTCCGAGCGATGGCCGACGGCTCTGGGCGACTGAAGACGCCCTGCGGGCCATCCCGGGCCCGGCCACGACCCCGACACAGAACGAACTTCCTGCTTCCTGCGTGCCCTCAACGCGCTATAGGCCTTGAGGTCACACATACGACAAGAAGTTCGCTCCGCCCGGGGCGGCACTGGGCTGGGCGGGGCGGGGCGGGGCGGGGCTGGGCTGGGCGGGGCGGAGCGAGCAGGCAGGGCAGGCGGCGCGGGACGCGGAAGTCAGGCGAACGGTTCCGGCCAGGGATTGCGCTGCGGGATCAGGGCGTGCGCATCAGCGAGATGCCCGTCCAGCTCGCGCCGGAGCCGTTCCACGACGGCGGGTTCGGCGGCGGCCAGATCGTGCTGCTCGCCGATGTCGGCCTCCAGGTCGTACAGCTCGCAGTGCTCGTCCTCGAAGAAGCGGATCGGCGATCGCCGTCGCCCTCGTCTCCGTGTTCGCGGGATCGTACTGGCCAGCCGTGATCTATCTGGTGCTGATGTGCGCGATCAGCGCCGTCTGCGTGCTGCTCGCTTCGGAGAACTCGAAGCTCGAGCTCAGCGATACCGCGGCGATCACCGGCACCTCGCGCCGCACCGCCTCCCACTGACCCGACCTCGGAAGGAACAGGCAATGACCACACCGTCAGAACGCCCCAACATCGTCCTCATCATGACGGACCAGCAGCGTTTCGATTCGATCGCGGCCCTCGGACACGACCACGTCGACACGCCGAACCTGGATCGGCTCGTCAGCGAGGGCGCCGCGTTCACGAACACCTACGTGCCCTCGCCCTCGTGCGCGCCATCCCGCGCGAGCCTCTTCACGGGGCTGTACCCGCACAGCTCAGGCGTCCTGCGGAACGATGATCCGTGGAGCCACTCCTGGGTGGAGCACCTCTCCGCCGCCGGATACCGGTGCACGAGCGTGGGCAAGATGCACACCTACCCCTACGAGGCACCGGTGGGCTTCCACGAACGGCACGTCATCGAGAACAAGGATCGCGCCCATCCCGATCTGCCGTACTTCCTCGACCAGTGGGACAAGGCGATCTGGATCCGCGGCCATCAGAAGCCCAGCCGCGTCACGTACCGAGAGCGCGACGACTACGCAGAACGCCTCGGCGCCTTCGAATGGGAGCTCCCGGAGGATCTCCATGCCGACAACTTCGTCGGCAACCTCGCCCGCCACTGGCTCGAGACGTACCCCGAGCACGACGACCCGTTCTTCCTCCAGATCGGATTCCCCGGGCCGCACCCTCCGTACGATCCTCCGGCCCGCCACCTCGAGCCCTACCGCGACCGGCCGATGCCGGAGGCGAAGCGGACGCAGGCCGATCTGGACTCGCAGCCCGCGCCTCTGAAGGAGCTGCGCACGCATCACCAGGCCAACGACCACGATGCGATCGTCCAGCTCGAGAACCCCACGGCGGAGCAGCTGGACCGCCAGCGGCGGCACTACTTCGCCAACGTCTCCCTCATCGACGAGCAGGTCGGTGGGATCCTCGACGCCCTCGAAGAGCGCGGAGTCCTGGACAACACCGTGGTGGTGTTCACCTCGGACCACGGCGACGCGCTCAACGATCACGGTCATTCCCAGAAGTGGACGATGTACGAGCCGAGCGTGCACGTCCCCGGCATCATCTGGGGCCCGGGCCGGGTCGAGCCCGACCAGCGGTTCGACGGCCTCGTCTCGCTCATGGACATCGCGCCCACCGTGCTCGAGCTGGCGGGGCTCACTCCGCCGGAGTGGATGGAGGCACGCTCGCTCCTGCCTGCGCTGCAGGGCCAAGAGTGGGAAGGACGTCAATACGTGTTCTCCGAGCACGCGCGCGACGCGATCCTCACCGGCACGGCGCTGATGACGATGGCCCGCGATGCGCGCTACAAGCTCGTCGAATTCATCGATCATGAGGACGGTCAGCTCTTCGACCTCGCCGAGGATCCGTACGAGGAGACCAATCTCTGGTTCTGCGAAGAGCATGCAGAGACCCGACGGCGCCTCGAACGCGCCATCTCCACCTGGCGTGCCTCGAGCTCGATGCAGACCGCGACCTGGGCGAAGGACAAGCGATGAGCGCGGCACTCCCGAAGGCTCCGGAGGCCACCATGAGGGTGTCAGCCCTGCACGGCGTCGGCGACCTCCGCCTCACCGAACGCCCCGTGCCCGTCCCTGGGCGCGGCGAGGTGCTGGTGCGCGTCGCCGCGGTGGGCGTCTGCGGCAGCGACACGCACTACTACACCCAGGGCCGCATCGGACCGTTCGTGGTGGATCGGCCGCTCGTCCTCGGGCATGAGGCATCCGGCCGCATCGTCGGCGTCGGAGAGGCGGTCGATCCGCGCCGCATAGGTTCGCGCGTCTCGATCGAACCCCAGCGGCCATGCCGCAGCTGCACCGAATGCAAGGCGGGGAGGTACAACCTCTGCCCGCACATGGAGTTCTTCGCGACCCCGCCCATCGATGGCGCCTTCGCGGAGATGGTGGTCATCGAGGACGACTTCGCCCATGACGTCCCCGACTCCATCAGCGATGCCGCAGCGGCTCTCGTCGAACCGCTCTCGGTCGGCATCTGGGCATGCCAGAAGGCATGTATCGGCGCCGGCTCTCGGGTGCTGATCGCCGGTGCAGGGCCGGTGGGCATCATCATCGCGCAGGTTGCTGGAGCATTCGGGGCTTCCGAGGTGCACATCAGCGATCTCTCCGACGAGCGGCTCGGCTTCGCTCGGGCACACGGTGCCACGCACACCCACCGCGCCGATTCCCCTGTCGATGACCTCGGCGTCGACGCATTCATCGATGCGTCGGGGGCCGAGCCCGCGATCCGGGCGGGCATCTCGGCCGTCCGGCCCGCTGGGTCGGTCGTGCTCGTCGGGCTCGGCGCGGATGAGGCGGTGCTGCCGGTCAACCTGCTCCAGAACCGCGAGCTGGTGCTCACCGGCGTCTTCCGCTACGCCAACACGTGGCCGCTCGCGATCCGTCTGCTGGCGGAGGGGCGAATCGACCTGGACTGCCTGGTGACGGGGCGGCACGGGCTCGCCGACGCCGAATCCGCGCTCACCTCGGGCTCCACACCGCGAAGCATGAAGTCGCTGGTCATGCCGCAGCTCTGACACCCGGGAACTGTCCCGCGCGGCCGTCCGCCGGCGGCCGCTGATCGTGGGGTCGCTCCTTCGGAGATACCGTCGAGTGCACAGACCGTCGGCAGACCACGAAGGAGCGGCCATGACCACGATCGACTTCGAGGGCGTGACGCCCCAGGTGCCCGAGACCGCCTGGGCGGCGCCGAACGCGACCCTGCTCGGGAAGGTGACGCTCGGTGAGAGCGCGAGCGTGTTCTACTCCGCGGTGCTGCGCGGGGACATGGACACCATCACCATCGGCGAGCGCAGCAACATCCAGGACGGCTGCGTCGCCCACACCGATCCCGGCCATCCCGTGGTAGTCGGCGCCGGGGTGTCCGTGGGGCATCGGGCGGTGCTGCACGGCTGCACCGTCGAGGACGACGCCCTGATCGGCATGGGCGCGGTGGTGCTCAACGGCGCCGTGGTGGGCGCCGGCAGCCTCGTCGCCGCCGGCGCGGTGGTCACCGAGGGCATGCAGATCCCGCCCGGCTCGCTCGTGGCCGGTGTGCCCGCGAAGGTGCGCAAGGAGCTGGACGAGGAGGCGATCGAGTCGCTGCGGCAGAACGCCCGGACCTACGTCGACCTCGCGGCACGGCACCGCGAGGCGACGGCGGGTTGAGCGCCTCCCGGGCCGGCGCCCGGTTCATGCGCGCCGAATCATGAACGCTTCCTTCCCGGCAGAGGCAGTGCGGCTGCCGCGGCAGCCGCGCTCATCGCGATCACGGTCCAGAACGCCGGGCCGAACCCTGTGGCCGGATCGCTCGCAGTCGCCGCTGCGGTGAGCACGACGGCGACGAGCGCGGTGCCGAAAGCACCGCCGAGCTGCTGCACGATGCGGGTGATCGCCGAGGCGTGCGGCATCTCCTGACGGTCGATGTCGATATAGGCGGTCGTCATGACCGGGATCATGACGACGCCGAGGCAGAGCCCGCGCACGAAGAGCGCGGCGCCGAGCAGCCAGAGCGACGTCTCAGCACCGGCGAGCGCGAACGGCACCGTGGCGATCGCGGAGAGCACGAAGCCAGCAGCCGCGACGGCGCGCGCTCCGAAACGCTCGACGATCGGGCTGGCGAGGAGGCGCGCGAGCAGCGATCCCACCCCTTGCGGGATGAGCAGCAGTGCGGCGTCGAGCACCCCGTCGCCGCGCGAGATCTGGAAGTAGAGCGGCAACAGGAATGTGCCGGCGAACAGCGCGGCACCGAGGAAGGTCAGCGCGATCGCCGATGAGCGCACCGAGCGCACGGCCAGGAGCCGCACATCGACGAGCGCCGTGCCTGCGCGTCGAACTGCCCACACCGTGAAGCCCACGAGCAGCAGCGCTCCGGTGATGGCGGGGACGAGCACATCCATCCGGCCGAAGCCTCCCTCGGCGTGTGCGTTGGAGAGCCCGTACAGGAGGCCGGCGAGCGCCGGGGCGAGCAACACGATCCCGACCGCGTCCACGCGGGGACGCGGGCAGCCTGGGAGGGGCCGGTCGTCGGCGATGAACTTCATCGCGAGCACGAGCCCCACGATCCCGAGCGGCACGTTGATGAGGAACAGCCAGCGCCAGTCGAGCCATTCCAGCACGAGGCCGCCGAGCACCGGCCCCAGGATCGGCCCGAGCGCAGCCGGGATGCCGACCGTCGCCATGGTGCGGGTGCGGTTCTCGGGTGCGACGTTCTGCATGGCGAGGGTCTGCATGAGCGGGAACATGATGCCGCCGCCGAGCCCCTGCACGACTCGGAAGGCGATGAGGGACGGCGCATCCCATGCACACGCGCAGAGGATCGAGCCCAGCACGAACAGGGACAGCGCGAAGAGCCACACCCGCTTCCCGCCGAATCGTGCCTGGGCCCAGCTCACGAACGGGATCGCCACGGCGAGGGCGAGCAGATATCCGGTGCTCACCCACTGGATCGTCGCGACGGACGCATGGAGCTGGTGCGTCAGCGTCTGCAGGCCGATCGCGACGATCGTCGTGTCGAGGATCGCCGTCACCCCTCCGACGATGATCGCCGCGAGCAGCTTGCCGGAAGGTTGCGCGGGTGCCGCCGGTGGCGCGGCCGTGCTCTGGGTCACTACGAACTCCCAAGAGTAAGATACGAATGCGTTCCTTACAGTAGGGCGCTAGAATAAGAAACGCAAGCGGATCTAACGGAGTGGTGGTATGGCGACGACGAGGCGACGTGGGGCAGAGCTCGAGAAGGCGATCCTCGAGGCAGGATGGGATCAGCTCCTCTCGGACGGATACTCCGGGTTCACGTTCGAGGCGATCGCCGAACGCGCCCAGACCGGCAAGGCCGTGCTGTATCGGCGATGGTCCGGCAAGGAGGCGCTGCTGCTGGCCGTCATCACGCAGCACCACCTCGACGACTCGCAGGATCTCCCCGATACCGGATCGCTGCGCGACGACGTGCTCGAGCTGCTCCGCTCCCGCAACGCGATCGGAGACCACATCGCGGCCCTGCTCAGCGCAATCCTCGGCGCCCACTTCGACGACACCCATGTCACGATCGCCGAGCTGCGGCGACAGCTGCTCGAAGAGCACGGCCCGACGCTCCGCACCATCGTGCAGCGCGCCGTCGCGCGCGGCGAGATCCCCGGCCCTGCCGTGCCCGAGCGGGTCGCCTCACTCCCGTTCGAACTCTTCCGGGCCGAGCTCATCATGCGATTCGACCGCGTGCCCGACGAGACGCTCGTCGACATCGTGGACACAGCGTTCATACCCCTCGCCTCCCTGCCGTGGCCGCACTGAACACCTCACCCCCTCCGACAGACCCCGCGGCTCGACAGCAGGCCCCCGCTGGCTCCGCGACCCAGCCTTTACGACCCCACCCCTTCAGATCGATGCCCGATTTGTCCATATTTTCCATCCGTTACCCGTATCCTTGGTGAATGGATCTCACCGCCTCCCTCGTCGGCGCCCTGCCGAAGGTCGCCCTCCACGATCACCTCGACGGCGGGCTGCGCGCCGAGACCGTGCTCGAACTGAGCCAGGAGCTCGGACTCGAGGTGCCGGGCCTCGAAGCCCCCCTCGACGAGGCTCCTGACGCCGAGGATGCCTCCGGCGGCACCCCGCCCGGCGACGTCACGGCCGACGCCCCCGCGACCGATGCCCCTTCGCCCGAGGCCCCCGCCGACGCTCCCCCGGCCGACCCGGCGCGGGCGGTCGCCGACTGGTTCCACAGCGCCGCCGATTCCGGCTCGCTGCCCGCCTATCTCTCCACCTTCGAGCGCACGGTCGCCGTGATGCAGACGGCCCCGCAACTGCGGCGCGTGGCCCGCGAGTTCGTGGAGGACATGGTGGCCGACGGCGTGGTCTACGCCGAGACCCGCTGGGCCCCGCATCAGCACACCGACGGCGGGCTCTCGCTCGACGAGGCCGTGCAGGCCGTGCAGGACGGGCTCGACGAGGGGGTCGCCGCGGCGGAGGCGGCCGGGCGGCGGATCGTCGTCGGCCAGCTGCTGTGCTACCTGCGCCACCTCGACCCCACCGACGATCTGGTCGAGATCGCCCTCGCCCGGCGCGACAGCGGCGTGGTGGGCCTGGACCTCGCCGGCCCCGAGGAGGGCTTCCCCGCCTCCTGGTTCCGCGCCCAGTTCGAGCGCGCCCGCGCCGAGGGGCTGCGGGTGACCGTCCACGCCGGGGAGGCCGACGGCCCCTCCTCGATCGCCGACGCCCTGGACTGCGGCGCCGAGCGGATCGGGCACGGGGTGCGGCTGCTCGAGGACATCAGCGATGCGCCCGACGGCATGCCCTCCGACAGCATGGCTTCCGAGGTGGCCACCGACATGGGTTCCGACATGTCTTCCGAAGCGGCCTCCGAGGAGACCTCCGACGAGGAGCCCACCCCCTCGCCCACCTTCGGCGGGGTCGCCGACCGTGTGCTGCGCGAGCAGATCTGCCTCGAGGTGTGCCCGAGCTCGAACCTGCAGACCGGCGTCGCGGACGAGCTCTCAGACCACCCCGTCGGCCCGCTGCATCGGCTCGGGTTCGCCCTCGCGCTCAGCAGCGACAACCGCCTGATGAGCCGCACCAGCACCTCGCGGGAGATGCTGCGGGCGGCGCAGACCTTCGGCTGGACGCTCGAGGACCTCGAGCGGATCGTCCTCACCGGGCTCGAGAACGGCTTCGCCCCCGCCGCGCAGCGCCAGGCGCTGCGGGACGAGGTGGTGCTCCCCATCTTCCGCGCCGTGCGCGGCCCGGTCCCCACCGAGTAACCGGCCCCTCAGGCGCGGCAGAGCACCCGTCCAGGCGGGGCAGCGCACCCGCTCAGGCGAGGCCGGGCCTCCGCTCAGGCGGGGACGGGGGCGATCCGTCGGCCGGCGGCGCCGGGGCGGGTCACCAGCGCGCCGGCGGTCTCCGGGGCGCCGTCCGTGCGGCGGTAGCGGTCCATCCACTCGGCGGCGAAGCCGTCCGCGTCGGCTGTGGGGATCAGCGCCCAGACGCTGCCCCCGAACCCGGCGCCGAAGGCGGAGGCGGCCCGGGCACCGAGCTCCTCGGCGCTGCGCACCAGCGCGACGGTCTGCGGCACCTGGTTGCGCAGATGCGTCTCGGCCAGGCGCTGGGAGGTGTGCACGGCGTCGGCGAAGGCGTCGAGGTCACCGCTGCGCAGCGCGGCGTGAGCGCGGGGCACCAGGTGGGTGGATTCGACGAGGAACTGCTCGAGCCGGTCCCGCTCCCCGCCCTCGGCGGCGAGGTGGCGCAGCGGGTCGAGGCGCTCGTCGGCCGCTCCGAGCGGGGCCTCCAGGTCCTCGCCCACCAGGGAGCGCAGCGCCGCCTGGAGCGTGCCGTCGGCCCGGCCCGTGTGCTGGTTCCAGCGGGCGAGGATCTCGCCGAGCAGCGCGGGGCCGCGGTTGTAGGCCTCCTGGGCGGCGCCGGTCTTCTCGGCGAGCACACCGCTGACGCCCACCACGAAGGACCAGCCCTCGGGCAGCGCGACCCGGTCGATGATCCGCATCGGATCGAACTCCGCGTAGGAGATCCGGCCCTCCTCGGAGGTGAGCATCCCGGTGTGGTCCAGGGAGCCGCCGCTGGTGCCCACCCCGGGCCGGCCCTGCAGCGTGCCGAAGCTCTTGCCGTTCTCGATCGAGGCGGCGTACCCGGCCAGCGCCACCCGGTCCCGGATCTGGCCGGCCCAGGCCTCGGTGGCGGGCAGCTCGTTGAGATCCGCGAGCGCCATCGCGGTGCCGGTGATGATCGCCGAGGAGCTGCTCATGCCGGAGGCCGGCGGCAGATCCGAGGCGACGGTGAGCCGGGCCGGGCGCAGCGGGCCGAAGTTGTCGGTGAGCCGGTCGAGCACGGTCTGGGCGTAGCGGCCCCAGTGCCCGGGCGGGAGCTGCGGATCCGTGCCGGCGCGCAGCTGGAGCGTGCCCGGGTAGGCCTCCGAGGCCGCCTCGAGGCTGCCGGGCGCGCCGGCGGCCTCCTGGGCCTGCACGGTGACGCCGCGGTCCACCGCGCACACCAGCACGCGGCCGCCGCCGTAGTCGGTGTGCTTGCCGAGCACCTCGATCCGCCCGGGCATCACCCAGGTGATCGCGCTCGGCGTCACAGCGCGACCTCGACACCCGCCAGGCGGCGCTCGACCTCGTCGATGTCGTCCCGGCGCGAGAGGTCCAGCACCCCGCCGGCGAAGGGGATCACGCGCACCTCGTCCAGCTCGCGCACCGCGTCGACGATCTCGAGCTCCCCGCGCGGGGAGGGCTCGATCCGTGCGCAGGCCGCGAAGATCTCCGGGGTGAAGGCGAAGCAGTTCATGCTCACCAGGGCGTCCGGTCCCGCGGCGGCGAGGGTCGCCGCATCGGGCTTCTCCACGATCCGCTCGAGCCGGCCGTCGGCCTGCTCGATGAGGGCGAAGGCGGCGATGCGGTCCGCGGCGATGTTGCTCTCGCTCAGCAGCGCGGAGCGCTCGAAGCCCAGCAGGGCGTTGCGCTCCTCGCGCAGCAGGCGGCCGATGCCCTCGCCGGGGTAGAGGTTGTCGCCGTTGACCATCACGAACGGCGCATCCCCCACCGCCTCCGCGGCAGAGGCGACGGCGTCGGCCGTGCCGCGCGGCTCGGCCTGCACAGCGAACTGCACCTCGAGCCGGGACGGGCGCAGCTGCGCGATGTGCTCGCGGAACTCCTCGTGCTCGGGCGCGACCACGAGCACGGCGCGGCGGATCCCGGCATCGGCGAGGGCGCTGAGCGAGTAGTCGATCAGGCGGTGCTCGCCGATCGGCATCAGCGCCTTGTGGCCCGAGGCGGCCGCGGCGGCCTGCTGCGGGGTGAGGTCCTTCTCCCCCTCGGTGCGCATGCGGGTGCCCAGTCCCCGGGCGAGGACGACAGCGGTGGTGATCATGATCCTCCGAGGGAGAAGTGGTCGGCGACGGTGCGGGAGAGCTCCTGGGCGCCCTCGGCGGTCTCCGCCTCGGAGAACACCCGGATCACCGGCTCGGTGCCGGAGAAGCGGATGGTCAGCCAGGAATCATCGGTGAAGTAGACCTTGCAGCCATCCTCCCAGGAGATCCGGTCGATCTCGCGGCCGAAGGCGGGCAGCTCGTGCTCGTCGAAGATGCGGCGCTGCAGCTCGTCGCGGCGTTCGGGGGTGTAGCCGTAGGCGGCCTCCTCCATCACCAGCGCGCCGTGGCGCTCCACGAGCTCGGCGTACAGCTGCGAGAGCTTCTTGCCGGAGCGGGCCACCATCTCCACCAGCAGCCCGGCGGCCTGGATGCCGTCCTTGCCGGGGATGTGGCCGCGCACGGTGAGGCCGCCGGAGGATTCGCCGCCGATCACCGCATCGGTCTCGGCCATCTTCGAGCTGATCCACTTGAAGCCGACGGGCACCTCGTGGCACGTCTGCCCGTGCGCGGCGGCGACGCGGTCCAGCAGGTGCGTGGTGGACAGGTTGCGCACCACCGGGCCGGTCCAGCCCTTCCCGGTGAGCAGGTACTCGTACAGCAGCACCAGCACCTGGTTGGGGCTGAGGTAGTTGCCCTGGTCGTCGATGATGCCGAGCCGGTCCGCGTCGCCGTCGGTGGCGATGCCGAGATCAGCGCCCTGGTCGAGCACCGCCTGGCGCAGCGGGGAGAGGCTGCCCTCCGCCGGGGAGGGCATGCGGCCGCCGAACAGCGGGTCGTGGCGGGCGTTGATCACCTCGACCTGGCAGCGGGCGCTGACCAGGATGGTCTGCAGGCTCGTCTGGGCGACGCCGAACATCGGGTCCAGCACGATGTTCAGGTGGGCGTGGCGGATCGCGTCGAGGTCGAGCTGGCCGATGATCGCATCGAGGTACCAGTTGATCGAGGCCTGCTCGGTGACGAACTCGCTGCCCTGCACCTCGTGCGGGGCCAGGGAGCGGACATCCGCCGGATCGAGGGTGGCCACGTGCGCGGCGAGCTCGTCGGTGACCTCGAGCTCGGCGTCCCGCCCGCCCTCGGTGAAGATCTTCAGCCCGTTGTACAGGGCGGGGTTGTGGGAGGCGGTGACGGCGATGCCGTACGCGGCGCCCGTCTGCTTCACCGTCCACATGCACATCGGGGTGGGGACGGGGCGGGTGATGACGGTGACGGGCACGCCGTTGCCGGCGAGCACCTCGATCGCCCACCACGCGGCGACGTCGGAGAGGAAGCGCCGGTCGTAGCTGATCACCAGGCCCCGCTCGACGACGCCCTCCGCGTGCATCCGGTCCGCGAGCCCCTGGGCGAGCAGCCGGACGTTCTCGCGGGTGAACTCGTCCCCGATGATGGCTCTCCAGCCACCTGTGCCGAACGTGATCATCGTTGCTCCTTCGTCGGTGACGGTCGGGCCGGATCGCCTCGTCGCGACCCCGGCACCCGAATCGTTCATGCTGCGAACAAACTAGGCGGGGCGAGGGCCGGGTGTCAAGGAGCCGAGCGGGCAGGGAGCCGATGTGCCCGGGGGCCGGTGCGTCAGGGGCCGGCGTGCCCGGGAGCCGGCGCAGGGTGCCGGCGTGCCCGGGCACCGGCGCAGGGGTGCCGGCGCGACGCGCAGCCGGCAGTTGTGCGCCTGGGACCGATGCGGCTGCCCACCACCGGTCCCACGCGCACAAGAGCAACACGCGAGGCGACCGGGGCGGGCTGCCGGACGAGGCGACGGGCAGGGCGACGGGGGCGGGCTTGCGGATGAGGCGACGGGCCGGGCTGCCGCAGGGATGCCGAGGCCGGGCCTCCGGACGGGGCGCCGGGTCGTCGGCCTGCCGGAGGGGCGCGCAGACGGCAGTTGTGCGCCTGGAACCGATGCGGCCGCCCACCAGCGGTCCCAGGCGCACAAGAGCAACGCGCAGGGCGACGGGGCGGGCTGCCGGACGAGGCGACGGGGGCGGACTGCCGGATGAGGCGACGGGGGCGGGCGGCCGGACGGCGCGTCGGGCGCGGGCCCGCCGCCGGGCGGGGCAGGACGCCGAGATGCGGGGGTCAGGGGCTGGTGGGGGTGGCCACCGGGGCGAGCAGGGGATCGTCGAGCACTCGCTCGACCGCGACGGCGGCGCCGCCGGCGGCCGCGGCATCCAGCCCGAAGGAGGAGCCGCTGACCTCCACGCGCCCGCCCTGGGCCAGCAGCCGCTCGTCGAGCGCGGCCTGGACCGGGCGCAGCAGGACGTCCGCGAAGTAGCCGAAGTAGCCGCCCAGCACGATCGCCTGCGGGTTCAGCACGTCCACCAGCACGCCCGCGCCGCGCACCAGATCCTCGGCGAGCGCGGCGAAGCGCTCCCGCAGTCGCGGATCGCCCTCGTCCAGCAGGGCGCGGATCCGTTCGAGCCGCTCGAGCATCGGCCGGCGCCCGGAGCGGGCCGGATCCTGCTCGTCCAGCGCCGCGAGCACGGTGTCGAAGCCGACGAGGGTCTCCCAGCAGCCGCGCCGGCCGCAGCGGCAGAGCTCCCCGGCCGAGTCGACGCCGATGTGCCCCACCTCGCCGGAGAAGCCGGACCAGCCGCGGATCAGGCGCCCCCCGGCGATGATGCCCGCGCCCACGCCCTGGTCGCCGGTGAGGTAGACGAGGTCCACGATGCCGCGCCGGGCCAGGCGCGGCGCCTCCGCGAGCGCGGAGAGCTTCGCGTCGTTCTCGAGCGAGAGGACGGGATGATCCGGGCCGAGGCGGCGGGCGAGCTCCTCCCCCAGCGGCACGTCGGCCCAGCCCAGGTTCGAGGCGAAGCGCACCACGGCGCCGTCGTAGTCGATCGGTCCCGGCGGGGCGATCGTGGCGCCGGCGACCCACAGGCCCTCGGCCGCGGCGACGTCGAGCGCCTCCTGCAGCTGCGCCGCGGCGCGGTCGATGACCAGCTGGGGCGGATAGGTGCGCTCCTCGGAGCCCTCCGGGCCGGCGACGTAGGGCATCGGCACGGAGGAGGTGAAGCGCACCTGCCCGGCGAGATCCCGCAGGCACACGGCGATGTAGTCGACGTTCAGCTCGACCCCCACCCCGGCCACGTGCTGCGGGGACAGGCGCACCTCGGTGCCGGGCCGGCCCACCGTGCCCAGGCGCTCCACCTGCCCCTCCTGCACCAGGCCCCGCTCGGCCAGGTCGCTGACCAGCGAGGTCACCGACGCCTTCGACAGGCCCGTCTCCTGGGAGAGCGTGGCGCGGGAACGGCCGCCATGGGCGTGCAGGTGGCGCAGCAGGAGGCTGAGGTTGGCCGAGCGCATCGCGGCATGGCCCAGCGGCACGGCGCGGCGCGGGCGCCCGCGCCCCGAAGCGGACGGAGAGCTGCCCGGGGACGTCATGACCACATCGTAGGCGGGGCCGGGCCGTGGACCGTCGGCGACAGGGCCGGGCGGCGCTCCGCCCGGCGGACCGTCGGCGGCACGGCCGGGCGGCGGCTCGTCGGCGGCACTCCGCCCGGCGGACCGTCGGCGGCACGGCCGGGTTCACACCCCCGGGCTCACACCTGCCGGCTCACGTCTCGAGGACGCCGTGCAGGATCTCGAGATAGCGGCGGGCGAGGACGTCGTCGTCGGCGTGCTCGGCGACCCAGTCCCGGCCGCTCGCGCGCACCGCCGCCCGGGAGCGGTCGGCGGCGAGGCCCCGCCAGAGGTCGGTGAGCGCCTCGACGTCCTCCGGGGGCAGCACGTCCCCCGCGCCCGCCTCGCGGACCACGTCGGCCGCCTCGCCGTCCAGCAGCGCGGTGATGTGCCGGCCGGTGGCGAGCATCTCGTAGAGCTTCGAGGGGACGGTCCAGGCGAACGGCGCCCAGTCCCGCAGCGAGACGATGACGGTGTCGGCCCAGGCGTACTGGCGGCTCACCTCGCGGTGCGGGATGCGGGGGAACACCTCCACGGGCGCCTCGAGCTCATGGGCGAGCGCCGCGAGCGCGGGCGCCTCGACGCCGTGGCCCACCAGCCGCACCCGGATGTCCACGCCCTCCCGCCGCAGCGCGGCGGCCGCGCGGACCACAGTGTCCAGGCCCTGCGAGCGGCCCATGTTGCCCAGGTACAGGCAGCGCAGCTCGGGATGGTCGCCGGGGAGGTGATCGTGCTGGCGCGGCACCTGGCGCAGGTCGGTGCCGTTGCGCACCACGCGCACCGTCTTCACGCCCCGGTCGCGCAGCACCTGCGCGAACCGTCCGGTGGTGGTGACCACGGCGCGGGCGCCGCTCTGCCAGCCGGTGACCTGCTCGTGCACCTCGCCCTTGAGCAGCGCGGCGCCCCAGGTCAGGGCACGCCGCAGCACGCCGCGGCGCACCGCCCGGGCGGCCTCGGCGCTCAGCGCTCCGGCGGGGCCGACGTGGGTGACCAGATCCGGCCATGCGTCGCGCATCTCGACCACCAGCGGCACGTCCCACAGCAGCGAGAGGGTGCGCCCCACCAGCAGGGTGGGGATCGCGGGGGCGGTGGCGATGATGACGTCGGGCCGGGTGCCGGGGCGGGAGAAGCGCCGCCGCAGCCGGCGCAGCGCATCGCCCGCCGCGATCAGGTGATCGGCGGTGCGGGTGGCGATGTCCGCGCGGTGCGGGAGGTAGGCGGTGCGCAGGATCGTCTCCCCGTGCCGGCCCGTCTCCACGGCGCCCACGCGGTGGGTGCGGCGCTGGGCGGGGGTGGGTGTGCCGGCCGGGTAGTGCGGCACCGGGGCGGCGACCGTGACCCGGTGCCCGGCGGCGAGGAAGCGGCGCACGAGCGCCGACCAGCGGCGCTGCGGGGCACCGAACTCGGGGGCGTAGTAGTGGGTGAGCAGCAGCAGTCTCATGCGCCGGCCGACCCCTCCTCGAGGCCGAGCGCGGCGGCGGCCTCCCGCAGCAGCTGCGGGGAGGTGTGCAGGGTCTCCGGCGGCTCCAGCCCCGCTCTCGCGGTGGCCGCGTCGACGTGCAGGTGGAGGGCGGCGTCGGCCGGGAGGACGGGCGGCTCGGCGGAGACCTGCCCCTGCGGGATCTCCGGCACCTCCGGCAGGGCGGCGAGGGCGGCGGCGGGGATCAGCACGCTGCGGGCGCTGAGCTGGCGGGGCATCACGGTGAGCGCGGCGAGCTCGCCGCCGGCGTCGTGCTGGTAGATGTCCCGCACCCGGCCCACGCTCCTGCCGTCGCTGCCGTACACGGTCAGGCCCGCGAGCGCCTGCAGGCGGCGGCGCCGGGCGGCACGGGTGCGCGGCTCCGGCGCGTCGGCGGGCGGCTGATCGCGGCGACCACCGGGGACGAGCGCCGCCGCACCGTCGGGCGCGGGGCCGTCGGCCGTCGGGCCGCCCGGGCCGTCGGGCGCGGCGCCGCCGCCTGCCTCATCGGGCATGGCAGCGGGGCTCATCGGTCACTTCCGCAGGCGATCACAAGCGGGGAGTCTACCGACCGGTCCGCACCTGCCGCGAGCGCTCAATCGCTCACGCAGCGGCGCACGAACTCCTGCACGTCCGCGATCGGGTCCCCGTCGCCCGTCTTCTGCAGCTCGCGCACCGTGTGCTCCCGCACCGTGAGGCTCAGCAGCAGCGAGAACAGGGTGCGGGCGAGGAACTTCGGATCCGAGCCGTCCGTGAGGCGGCCGTTCTCCGCCAGGCCCTCCAGCACCCGCTCGAGCACGTGCTCGTGCACCAGGCGCAGCCGCGCGATGCGGAAACGGCCCGGATGGTCCGGGTTCACCACCTCCCCGGAGAGGGTGGCCAGCAGCGCCATCGAGTGCTCGCGCGGATCCCACGGCCCGGACAGCGCCGCGATCAGCGACTGCGGGGAGGTCTGCAGCGCCTCCACCGAGTCCAGCAGCCCCTGCGCGTGCGCCTCCAGACGGTCGATCACCGCACCGAGCAGCGTCTCCTTGGAGGAGAAGTGGTGCAGCATCCCCGGATGGGAGATCCCCACCCGGCGGGAGATGTCGCGCAGGCTCGCGCTGTGATAACCGCGCTCGGCGAACAGCGAGGAGGCCGCATCGAGGATCTCCTCGCGGCGGGCGGAGGCCGACGGGCGCCCGCCCTCCTCCTCGACCTCCGTGCCGGCACCGCCCGAGGCCGGGGCCTCGACGACGGTGCGCGCGGCACCCTCGATCTCGAGCTCCGCCGCGGAGATCGAGTCGAGGGTGCGCAGCGCCTCGGACAGCGGATCCGCACCGTGGACGGCGGGACCGCCGTCGGCGGCCTCCTCCCCCACGCGGTCGGAGAACAGCGCCGACAGCGGCGCGGGACCTGTCCCGGAGCCCGGAGGACCACCGGCGGCAGCGAGAGTCATCGACTGTTCTCCTTCACGGTCGGCACACGATCACTTCTGGGCGATCAGCTCCGCGATCTGGATCGCGTTGAGAGCGGCACCCTTGCGCAGATTATCCGCCACGACGAAGAGGACCAGGCCCTTCTGCTCCGGCACGGACTGATCCTGGCGGATCCGGCCCACGAAGGTGCCGTCGCGGCCGGCGGCCTCGAGCGGGTTCGGCACGTCCACGACCTGCACCCCGGAGGCCGCGCCGAGCAGCTCCTGGGCACGCTCCGCCGTGAGCGGACGGTCGAACTCGGCGTGGATCGCCAGGGCGTGGCCGCTCATCACCGGCACGCGCACGCAGGTGCCCGCGACCGGCAGATCCGGCAGGCCGAGGATCTTGCGCGACTCGTGGCGCAGCTTCTGCTCCTCGTCGGTCTCCCCGGAGCCGTCGTCGACCAGGCCGCCGGCCAGGGCCACCACGTTGAACGCGATCGGCTTGACGTAGACGCCCGGCTCGCCGAGATCCACGGACGAGCCGTCGATCGCGAGCTCCTCGACCTCGCCGGCGCCCTTGCGCACCTGCTCGGCCAGCTCGCTCACCCCGGCCACGCCGGAGCCGGAGACCGCCTGGTAGGTGGCGACCTTCAGCCGCGCCAGACCGGCCTCGTCATGGAGCACCTTCAGCGACGGCATCGCCGCCATGGTGGTGCAGTTCGGGTTCGCGATGATGCCGCGCGGCGGATCGTCCAGCGCCTCCGGGTTCACCTCGGAGACCACCAGCGGCACCTCGTCGTCCCGGCGCCAGGCCGAGGAGTTGTCCACCACGGTCGCGCCGGCCTCCGCGAAGCGGGGCGCGAGGGCCTTGGAGGTCGAGCCGCCGGCGGAGAAGATCGCGATGTCGACCTTCTGCCCCTCGGAGGTGATGTCCGCCTTCTCGGAATCCTCGACCAGCAGGTCGTGACCGGCGTACTTCACCGTCTTGCCGGCGCTGCGGGCGGAGGCGAAGGCGCGGATCGCCGAATGCTTCACGGCACGCTCGGCGAGCAGCGCGAGCATCACGCGGCCCACCTGGCCGGTGGCGCCCACGAGACCGATGACGGGCCCGTCGGCCGCATAGCCGGGGGTCTGGGAGAAGTCGATCGTGCTGGGGGTGGTGTTCATCGTCCGGTCCCTCCGTAGACCACGGCCTCGGTCTGATCGGCGTCGAGGCCGAACGCCGTATGGATCACGCGCACCGCGTCGTCGAGCCGAGCCTGCTCGGTGACCACGGAGATGCGGATCTCCGAGGTGGAGATCATGTCGATGTTGATGCCCGCCTCGCCGAGCGAGCGGAACAGGGTCGCCGAGACGCCCGGGTGCGAGCGCATCCCGGCGCCGACGATGCTGACCTTGCCGATCTGGTCGTTGTAGCGCACCTCGGAGTAGCCGATGGCCTCCTGCGCCTCCTCGATCGCCTTGATCGCGGCCGGGGCGTCATCCTCCGGCAGCGTCAGCGAGATCGCGACCGTCTCGTCCACGGTCGAGGAGTTCTGCACGATCATGTCGATGTTCGCGCCGCTGCCGGCGACCACGTCGAACAGCAGTGCGGCGCGGCCGGGGACATCCGGCACCTCGACCACGGTGATCTTGCCTTCGCTGCGGTCATGGGCCACGCCCGAGATGATCGGCGCCTCGAGGCCCGGTGCTGCGATGTCGTCCATGGGGAGCTCCTTGCTCGGGTCGGCGGCGTCGCGTCGCACGACGTCCGCGGTGCGGAGGGTGACGTCGGGGTCGATGGGGATCTGGCGCTCGGGATCGTCGGCGACGAGCGTGCCCAGGCGGCCCGAGTACGAGGACCGCACATGCAGCGGCACCCCGTAGCGACGGGCGTACTCGACGCTGCGCGCCATGAGGATCTTCGAGCCGTTGGCGGCCATCTCCAGCATCTCCTCGCTGGAGATCAGCGGCACCCGGCGGGCGGCGGTCGCGATGCGCGGATCGGCGCTGAACACGCCGTCGACATCGGAGTAGATCTCGCACACGTCCGCCTCGAGCGCCGCGGCGAGCGCGACGGCGGTGGTGTCCGAGCCGCCGCGGCCCAGGGTGGTGATGTCCTTGGTGCTGTCGGAGACGCCCTGGAACCCGGCGACGATCGCGACGGAGCCGCCCTCGAGCGCCTCCTCGATGCGGCCGGGGGTGACGCGCAGGATGTGCGCCTTGCCGTGCACCTCGTCGGTGATCAGCCCGGCCTGCGAGCCGGTGTAGGCGCGGGCATCCACGCCGGCGTCGTTCAGCGCCATCGACAGCACCGCCATCGAGATGCGCTCACCGGCGGTGACCAGCATGTCGAGCTCGCGCTCCGGCGGGTTCTCCGACACCTGCTCCGCGAGGTCGATCAGATCATCGGTGGTGTCTCCCATCGCGGAGACCACGACGACCACCTTGTGGCCGGCCTTCGCGTACAGGGAGATGCGCTTCGCGACGCGCTTGATGGAGTCGGCGTCAGCGACGGAGGATCCTCCGAATTTCTGGACGACCAGGCTCATGGGGCGGGTTCCTTCGCGGTTGAGGGCAGGCGGGCAATGCGGACGGGCCTGCCGGGTGGCGGCGGTTGTCGAGCTGCCGGGGCGGGCCCTGGATGGGGCCGACATCGCCGGGGTGCCGACGTCCCTCCGCGCTGCGGGGCGGTGCTCTCGCTCGCCCGGCACGGATCGACTCCGGGCACCCAGCGGACGGGCACCAGCCGGCGTCAGTCTACGAAAACGCCTGGTACGAACCCCAGTGACCTCGGCATTCGAGACGAGACCGCTGGTCACGGGAATTCGGCGGCGTGACCAGCACAACATCCTCCCGGGCGCGGCGGGGCCCGGCGGGCGGGTGCGGCGGGTGGTGCGGGCGGACCGGGCGGGTAGGCGCGGCGGGGCTCGACGGGT